>Ga0209487_1000384_pt1 | contig 40572 bp, 36 predicted proteins | sample Poulit2012_FD_187524 | JGI IMG/M metagenome (GOLD analysis project Ga0209487, IMG submission 187524) | Agricultural soil microbial communities from Georgia to study Nitrogen management - Poultry litter 2012 (SPAdes) (version 2) | ecosystem: Environmental > Terrestrial > Soil > Agricultural land...
CAGCCCTGCAGGCCGAGATCGACCAATTAGATAAAGAGTTAAAACTTGCCGATGAGGCGGGGTCGGCTGATGCCAGCCCACACGCTGATGCAGGCGTACAGGCAGATGCAGCAGCACAAGCTGATGCGGCAGCACAGGCAGGTACTGGAGTACAAACCGATGCCACAACACAGGCTGATGATGCGCGCTCTACCGATGAGTTAAAGGCTACTGATGAGCAAAGGGGTGTTGATGCGGCGAGAGGCGATGCCAAGGCCGGCATCAAGGCCGATAGCGGGGCTGCCCTCGAGGCCGATAGCAGTGCACAGAGGCAGGTAGATAGGCAGGTAGATAGTGCGGGCATTAGTGAGGCGGCTGAGTCCGATGAAACTGATTTGGCCGCTAAGTTGCCCGAACAAGATGGGCAGACTTTGGTTGATCAAACTACTGCTGATGCTTTGGCAGCACGCAAAGAGGCGGCTCAGGCCGAGCTTAAAAAAGCCCAAGATGAGTTGCAAAGAGCTCAGGCTGAGTTACAAAAAAGCCAAGCCCAACGGGCAGCGGCTGCAGCCAAAACTGATGAGGTAGCCAAGTTAGCAGCCAATAGCGCGCCCGATGCGGGTGTTGCCTCAGACGCTACGGCCGAGTCTACAGACGATAAACCAATCGCGGCTGACACAACAGACAAAAGCTCGGTCGATGGTGCAGACTCTGCGACAGATACCGATGCCCAGCAAGCTGATGGCGATCGGCTTCAATCTGCTGCCGCTGAGCCCCAGGCTCGTGCAGAGACGGCCCTGGCCTCAAAATCACCCCAACCCCCCAAATCATCTGCGAGCACTAATGATATGGAAGCCTCTTGGATACAAACGCATTTTATTAAGCTCATGCTGGCCTTATTGCTCTTTATTGTCATCTTTACGGTTTGGATTTTGCGTCGTGCCAACAAAACCACCGTTGAGCTTGAGTCACCTGATCGGATGACCGCCGAGATGATACAGGCCAAATTAGATGATATTAATTTGGATCTTGATGTGCAACCCTCTGACGAGGGGCATATCGGTAGGGGTGATGGCCCACAAGACAAGTCTTGATCAACATGTTCAAGATAAGGCCGCATGAGCAAAAGCCCAATTAGCTTAGGTTTAATGCGGTCAAAGTATGGGGCAGGCCTTAGTTATTTTAGTTATTTGGTTGGTTAATTCACTGCGGGTTTCTTATTATGCAGGGGCATCGGCTGGCTTTGGGGGTTGCTTATGATGGCAGTGACTGGCATGGGTGGCAAAAGCAGCCACACGGGCGCACTATCCAAAATCAACTCGAGCAGGCTTTAAGTTCTTTTTTAGCCCAGCCGGTGACAACCATATGTGCAGGTCGTACCGACGCAGGGGTGCATGCACTCGAGCAAATAGTGCATTTGGATACCACCGTGCAGCGGGCCGAACATGCTTGGGTGCGTGGGCTAAACAGTTATCTACCTAATAGTATTAGGGTGCAGTGGGCCCATCGGGTGGGCCCAGACTTTCATGCCCGTTTTGGGGCCCAAAAACGGCATTATATTTATATATTGCGCAATGCGGCAGTACCCTCACCCTTTGCGGCCACGCGCATGGGTTGGGTGTTTCGCCCCTTATCTTTAGAGCCCATGCAGCAGGCTGCCCAATTATTTGTTGGTACCCATGACTTTAGTGCCTTTCGCTCGGCCGAATGCCAGGCACACAGCCCAATACGTAGTATCGAACAGTTACAGATCGTGCAGCAGGGCGATATATTGGTGTTTTATTTTTGCGCCAATGCTTTTTTGCACCACATGATTCGCAACATGATGGGCACCTTGATTGCTATTGGTCTGGGGCGGCAGCCTGTGCATTGGGTAGAGGATTTGTTGAAAGCCAAAGATCGGCGCGCCGCAGCGCCTACATTTTCGCCTGCAGGTTTATATTTGGCCAAGGTAGATTATGCTGCAAATTGGGGTTTACCCTCGAGTTCTATCGAGCAGTTGCTGCACACCCACTTGGGCCTAAGCTATGGTAAAGTGTAAGGGTTTTATCAGGTAGTATTTATTAGCTTGTGGCCTGTTTTCATTATTGATTAATCACAAATTATGCATTTTCTTTTAGCCTGCAGCGCATGGATAGATAAACTTAATCGCACGGTCGGTCGGTCGGTGGCTTGGCTGACCTTGGTGGTGGTTTTGGTCAGTGCGATTAATGCGGTGGTGCGCAAGGTGTTTAATGTCAGCTCTAATGCCTGGTTAGAGCTACAGTGGTATTTATTCGGGGCAATATTTCTGCTGGCATCAGGTTACACGTTTTTACGTAATGAGCACGTACGTGTCGACGTTATTTCACAAAATTTCTCGCGCCGGGTGCAAATCTATATAGAGATTTTTGGGGTACTATTCTTTTTGCTACCTGCTTTCAGCTTGGTCTTTTGGCTGTCCATCCCCTATTTTTATAAGTCTTTAGTAATGTGGGAGCTCTCATCCAACACAGGGGGGTTGATACGCTGGCCAGTTAAGCTTTTGATTCCCGTTGGTTTTGGTTTACTTATTTTATCTGGTATCTCGCATTTGATTAAATGCATTGGCTATTTATTAGGTCTGGCCCCAGACCCTATTGCCGAGGCACTAGAGCGCCAACGTTCTGAGTTAACCATTGCCGATGATATTGCGCAGTATGCGCAGTCGATCACCGAGCAGCAAAAAAACAAATCATCCTAAGCCGGTAGCCACTCATGCTTGATCTTATTGCTTCTAACTTAGCGCCGATCATGTTTCTTAACTTGATCGTTTTTTTATTGCTGGGCTTTCCTGTTGCATTTACCTTAGCTGCGGTGGGGGTCTTATACGGTTTGGTAGCTATTGAGTTTGGCTTTATGCAGCCAGCTCTATTCCAGGCTTTGCCCCAGCGGGTCTACGGCATTATTGCCAATGATACGTTATTGGCTGTGCCCTTTTTCACCTTGATGGGTTTGGTGTTAGAGCGATCAGGTATGGCCGAAGACCTGCTCGATACCATTGGCCAACTTTTTGGGCCCATTCGTGGCGGCCTGGCGATTGCGGTGATTTTAGTTGGCGCCATGTTGGCAGCGACCACAGGGGTGATTTCTGCCTCGGTCATCTCTATGGGTTTGATCTCTTTGCCCATTATGTTGCGCTACGGCTATGACCGCCGTTTGGCATCTGGCGTGATCGCCGCCTCGGGGACTTTATCGCAAATTATCCCTCCCTCTATTGTTTTAATTATTTTGGCCGACCAGTTGGGCCGCTCTATTGGGGATATGTATCGCGGGGCGATGCTACCGGGCTTATTGCTTACTTTGACTTATGTGCTCTATGTGTTTTTGCTGGCAATTTTCAAGCCCAAAAGTGTGCCAGCCTTACCGCCCGATGCCCGTACCTATATAGAAAAAGATGGCAGTCGCGGGCTGCGTTCGTTGCTGGTCCTGACCTTATTAGCGGCTGGGGTGTCTTATTTGGGCTCTGGTTACTATTTTGCTACCCACGAAAATGTACCCGTTGATGAAAGCATTGTTATTGTCCTGCTGATTTGGGGCACGGCTGCTTTTGTGATGGCCTCAGTTAATAAGATTTTGCGTTTGGGGCTGTTGTCTCAGATTGCCGAGCGGGTGACTTTTGTGATGATCCCGCCTTTGTTTCTTATCTTTTTGGTTTTGGGTACGATTTTTATTGGGGTGGCCACCCCAACCGAGGGCGGGGCCATGGGTGCGGTGGGGGCTATTATAATGGCGAGCAGTCGTGGGCGACTTAATTTTAAATTGCTCGGTCAGGCTATGGCCAGCACCACCCGACTGTCTTGTTTTGTTGTTTTCATTTTGGTGGGGTCCACCATTTTTAGCCTGAGCTTTAGAGGGGTTAATGGGGATCTCTGGGTAGAAAGCCTTTTAATCGATATGCCTGGTGGTGATTTGGGCTTTCTTGCCGTGGTCAGTGTGTTGACCTTCTTTTTGGCATTTTTCTTAGACTTTTTTGAGCTCGCCTTTATTATTGTGCCATTATTGGGGCCGGTAGCCGAGCTCATGGGTATTGACCTTATTTGGTTTGGGGTATTGCTTGCTGTCAATATGCAGACCTCATTTATGCACCCGCCCTTTGGTTTTGCCCTGTTTTTCTTGCGCTCAGTAGCCCCGCGCGAGGACTATACCGATAGTGTTACCGGGGCCAAGATACGTCGGATCACCACAGGCGACATTTATTGGGGGGCCGTGCCTTTTATCATTATTCAGATTGCTATGGTGGCATTTGTGCTGTTCTTCCCTGGGATTGTCACCCACTATAAGCACGGCGAGGTGCTGCTCGACGACTCGCAAATAGAGTTCGGTGTCGAGGACCCCTTTGGTACCGATGAGTATGGCTATGGCGATGGGGCCGACAGTAGTAGCCCATTTTATTAATTTCATTTAGGGCTGCAGGCGCGCAGCAATAGTTAGGCAGTAGACAGTGATGACAGCAGTTCAAGATGCGGTACAACCACGTATACGGGTCAAGCTTTGTGGCTTGACTCGGGCAGACGACATCGCTGCTATGGTTGATAGTGGGGCTGATGCGGTGGGCATGGTGTTTTATCCCCCAAGCAGGCGCGCGATCAATGCACAGCAGGCGGCGGCCCTCTGTGCACGCTTACCTGCACTGCTTAGTCGAGTAGGGCTCTTTGTTAACCCTACTGCCGATGAGGTACGGGCCGTTTTAGCCCAAGCACCCTTAGATGTGTTGCAGTTTCATGGTGAGGAAAGCCCCGAGTTTTGTCGTCAGTTTGGGCGGCCTTATATCAAGGCTTTTCGGGTTGGGGCCCCCAAGCACGAGCAGGCGCTGTCATTGTTGGCCCAGTGCCGCCGTTATGCCGATGCTGCCGGCTGGTTATTTGACAGCTACACACCCGAGTATGGCGGCAGTGGGCAAAGCTTTGATTTATCTATTTTGTCGGCCATGCAAGCGCATTGTCAGGCAGATGATGCGCCCCTAATTGTGGCCGGTGGACTAAATGCCGATAATTTGGCCACCAAGTTGCACGCCTTGCAACAGCGCCCCTATGCCGTCGATGTGAGCAGTGGTATTGAACTTAGCCCTGGGCACAAGTGTCCAACCAAAATACGAGCTTTTATGTCTGCGCTGCAGCACTGCTAAACTGCAGCACTGCTAAAGACTATCTTTTCTACTGCCTGATTTATGCATGTTATTCAAATAGGCCCATTTACCATTGATGGGCTGTTACTTTTGTGTGTACTCGCTTTTACCCTCGCCATGGTCTGGGCGATTTATCAAGACAAAAAACACAAACAACGCGTTGAGCCTTTATTTTGGTATGCCCTGTTATTTAGCTTGTTGGTTGGGCGTTTGGTGTTTGTGGGGCAGTTTTGGTCTGCTTATCAAAAAAACCCGACAGAAATCATCAATATCCGTGACGGGGGCTTTAGTTGGCTAGGGGCCTTGCTTGTCTACGCCTTGGCAATGGGCTTTGTATGGCTACGCAGACGAGGGTTGTGGGGCCGGTTTATGCAATTGACCATGGTGTGGGTGGTAGTAATTGGGCTCGGCTTATTTTGGCTCCAACCCTGGAAAAGCCCAACCCAAAATTGGTTTGCTTCCCCGCATTTGCGCATGCTGCAGCCCCTTGCCCCCGATAAGGTGCAGCATCAACAGCTTGATCACTATGCAGGCCAACCCGCTGTGATCAATTTATGGGCGACTTGGTGCCCGCCTTGTCGCCGTGAGATGCCCGTTTTACAAGCAGCCCAAGAACAGTATCCCGATGTGCATTTTATTTTTGTTAATCAGGGCGAAAGGGCAGCCGAGATAACAGCTTATTTAGGCGATCAAAAACTGCAGTTAGACAACCTTTGGCTTGACCCCCAAGCTTTGTCCGGGCAGCTCATTGATAGCAAAGGTCTGCCCTCAACACTTTTTTTAAATGAAAAGGGCGAGATCGTCAGTACGCGTTTGGGGGAGCTTTCTGCAGCCACTTTGCAGTCACATTTAGATGCAATTAGGATCCAAAAGTAGAATGTTGTTTTCCCTGTGTAAAAATTGACAGTTTTTTGCTCGGATTACTTGAGTAGTAGGGGTTAGTCACTGATATGATGGGCGGAAGTCATTTTTTTACTACAGTTGAGATCAATGGCCGAAGCAAGCAAAAATCAAACTAAATTTCAAATCAGTGGGCCGGTGTTTTTTGGTTCTGGCTCTATTCTTTTATTTCTAGCGGTAATAGTGACCGTCCTCAGAGAACCTATGCTGAGGATATTTACCGCTGTTCAAAATTGGATTATCGATGACGTTGGTTGGTTTTATATTTTAACCGTAGCCGTCATTTTATTGGTCACTGTTTACTGCATGCTTAGCCGGTTTGGCGACTTAAAACTCGGTCCCGATCACAGTACGCCGGATTACAGCACCATTACTTGGTTTTCTATGCTGTTTTCTGCTGGTATGGGGATCGGGCTGATGTTTTTTGGTGTGGCCGAGCCCCTTATGCATACTCTTCAACCTCCAGTTGGTGAGCCTGGCTCGACCGAGGCCGCCCGCGAGGCCATCCGTATTACCTTTTTCCATTGGGGCTTACACGCTTGGGCCATTTATGGCATTGTGGCCTTGACCCTAGCGTTTTTCGCTTATCGTCATGGTCTGCCGCTGACGCTGCGCTCGGCTTTGTATCCCATGATTGGCGAGCGTATCTATGGGCCAATTGGTAATGCGGTCGATATTTTTGCTGTGGTCAGCACGGTTTTAGGGGTAGCTACCTCTTTAGGTTTTGGGGTGGTGCAGATCAATAGTGGTTTGAATCATCTCTTTGGCTTGCCCGTTAACGAGCCTGTGCAGGTGCTGCTCATTATCGGTGCAACGGCACTGGCCTCACTTTCTGTTGGTTTGGGCCTCGATGCCGGGATTCGCCGACTTTCTGAGCTAAATATCATTTTGGCCATTGCTTTGGTGCTTTTTGTACTGGTGCTGGGGCCAACGGTATTTTTAATTAAAGCCTTTGTACAAAATACCGGTGGTTATTTTTCAGAGTTAGTAGAAAAGACCTTTAACCTTTATGCCTACGAAAAGACTGATTGGCTAGGGGGTTGGACTCTGTTTTATTGGGGTTGGTGGTTGTCGTGGTCGCCCTTTGTAGGGATGTTTATTGCGCGCGTATCGCGTGGGCGTAGCATCCGCGAGTTTATCTTGGGCGTTACGCTTTTGCCTACTGGCTTTACCTTTTTGTGGATGACCGTTTTTGGTGACACGGCTATTGACTTGGTTTTAGTCAAGGATAAATGGGCCATTGCCGAGGCTACCCTCGAGGATCCTTCCTTGGCATTATTTGCCTTTTTAGAGCAATTCCCCTTTGCCAATGTCCTGAGCTTAGTTGCTGTGCTGATGGTATTGGTGTTCTTTGTAACCTCGGCCGACTCGGGCGCGTTGGTAGTTGATATGCTCGCTTCGGGCGGCAGTGACACTACCCCGGTATGGCAGCGTTTGTTTTGGGCCTTTAGCATGGGGGTAATGGCAATTGCCTTGCTCTTGGCTGATGGGCTGCAGGCATTACAGACAGCGACCTTGGCCAGTGCCTTGCCATTTTCGGTGGTCTTATTAATTGTGATCTGGGGGCTATTAAAGGCTTTGCGCCAAGATACCACCAAAAAAGATACGCACACCCAATTACATTTGGCCCCGCGTACCGCTAATACTAGCCCCGAAGATTGGCAGCGTCGTATGCGCAATCTCATGACCTTTCCCCGTCGTCGCCACATTGAGCGCTTTTTAGATGCGGTGGTCTACCCAGCCTGTGTACAGGTGGGCGAGGAGCTTTCCAAACTGGGCTCAGATGTCAACATCGAGAAAGACGATGATCATACGGTGACGCTACATGTTAGCCACGATAGTGAGCACGACTTTGTGTATTCGGTGCATCCGGAGTCTTATATGTTGCCTGCTTTTGTCGAAGATGACGAAGAGGACGAGAGCACAGGGCGTAAATACTTCCGCGCCGAGGTACATTTACTAGAAGGTGGCCAAGACTACAACATTATGGGGTGGTCGACGCAGGCGGTAATCGATGACATTATCGATCAGTACGAACGTCACATGCATTATCTGCACCTTATTCGTGATGAAGAGTAGTAACGGCTCAGACCGTGATGATTAGACAAAAGGCGCCTTTGGGCGCCTTTTGTATTTTGTGGCCTTAAGCGGTTGAGGTTTCTTGTTGGGGTTGTTTTTGCTCGAGGGCATAACGGTTAGCCATCATGGCGCAGGCCATTAGCTGTATTTGATGGAAGATCATAATCGGTAGGAGTGCGGGCCCGATGGCCGTTGCACTAAATAATACCTGTGCCATGGGTACGCCAGTGGCCAGGCTTTTTTTCGAGCCGCAAAACACTATAGCGATCTCATCGGCGCGATTAAAACCAAGGCGGCGGGCACTAAAGGTTGAGAGCACGAGCACAATAATGAGCAAAATAGTGCAAACCACAGTTAGCAAGAGCAATGACATCGGGGGCACGGCACTCCAGAGCCCGCCAATGACTGATTCACTAAAGGCGGTATAGACCACCAGTAAAATCGAGCTTTGATCGACATAACGCAGCCAGTTGCTGTTGCGATTGATCCAGTTGGCCGTCAAGGGGCGCGAGAGATGCCCAATTACAAAAGGCAGCAGCAGTTGGTAGCTGATTTGCACAATGGATTCGGCCATGCCTGCAGTGCCGGCATCGGCATCAAGCAGCAATTGCAAAACCAAAGGCGTGAGCACAATACCCAATAAACTGGTGGCCGAGGCGCTGCAAACGGCTGCTGGTACATTGCCCCCCGCAATTGAGGTAAAAGCAATGGCCGACTGTACGGTGCCTGGTAGGGCACATAAATACAGCACCCCGATGACCAGTGGCAGGCCCAATACAGGCAGCAAAATAGGGCTGATGGCCCAACCTATTAGGGGGAACAGCATAAAAGTAAAGGCAAACACCACTAGATGTAAGCGCCAATGCATGGCCCCGGCCACAATGGCTTCGCGCGAGAGCTTGGCACCATGCATAAAAAAGAGCAGGGCAATGGCAAAGCGGGTCAGCCACTCAAAAAATACGGCGCCCGAGCCATGTGCGGGTAGGGTGCTTGCGAGCAGCACAATGCCAATTAAAATGAGGGTAAAATTATCAAAAATAAGGCGCAGACGGCCAATAACAGTGAGATTTGCAGCAGACATAAACAGGGAAGAGATGATGCAGACACATAGGTGGCGATTCAGTGGCCAAGATTAACGAAAAATGTCGAGACTGACTAGTCTTTGGTTTCTTATTGAGACAATTCTTTCTTTTGGCTGATAGAGTTTGCCCATAGTTTGCTCAGTGTTGGCCCTTAGTTGGCCCATAGTTGGCTCATAGTTGGCCTATAGTTTGACTGCAATTTGGTTTTTTTAGCATAGTGGGCAAGCTGTAAATGAGTTTTGGTAAGATTGATTGGTGCGGCAGCATCGGGCTGCCACCGTAGCCATTTGATATGGGGTCTTTAATGATTGATATTGACGCATCCACCCTCGAGCAGTTGCGCGCCGCCAAGCGTATTGTGTTTTTTAGTGGGGCGGGTATTTCGGCCGAGAGTGGGGTACCGACCTTTCGTGATGATCTTACGGGCTTGTGGGCCCAATATGACCCGATGGAGCTTGCCACCCTAGAGGCCTTTAATCGCCAACCTGATTTAGTGTGGGGGTGGTATGAGTGGCGGCGTCAGCGTGTGCGTTCGGCTCAGCCCAATGATGCACATATTGCCTTAGCCCAATGGCAAGAGCTTTTGGGGCCCGAGCGTTTGTTATGTATCACCCAAAATGTTGATGATTTGCACGAGCGTGCAGGTTGTCAGCAGGTATTGCATTTACATGGTAATTTGTTTGCGTCTTTTTGCGCACAATGTCATCTACCCTATGCTGCGGACGATAGCCACCCTGATCACTCAATCGAGCAGATAGCCGAGGCAGGGCAATTGATCATGCCACCACAGTGCAGTAGCTGCCAAGGCTTAATCCGCCCGGGGGTGGTATGGTTTGGTGAGTCATTAGATAGCCAGATACTTCAAGAGTCATTTGAGCACAGTGCAGATTGCGATGTGTTTATTGCCATTGGTACCTCGGGGGTCGTGCAGCCTGCCGCGACTTTGCCTAATATTGCTGCCGAATCAGGTGCCTATGTGATGCAAATTAACCCTCAAGAAACCCCCATTGATATGGTGGCACAGTGCAATATACGGGCCTCAGCTGCGCAGGCACTACCAATTTTATTTGAACAACTCAGTGGGGATGCGGCCTATGGTCTTTAATCTTCAGTGTGCAGTACTGCGCGCAGACGAGATTCATGCCGTTGACGAGCGGGCGGCACAAATGGGTGTGCCCCCTTTTCAGTTAATGCAGCAGGCTGCTAATGCGCTCGCCAATGCGATTTTACAGCGCTACCCGCTAAGCAAGGTGCTTGTGGTGTGCGGGCCAGGTAATAATGGCGGCGATGGTTTTGGCTTGGCCAAACTGCTTGCGCAGCGGGGTTGGTCAGTACATATTTGCACCGAAGAGGGGGCCTTGCCCCATAGCTCACCGGCCAAAGAGCATGCACAGCGTTGGGTTGGGTCGATTAAGGCCTTTGAGCAAATCAGTGCCGCTCAGCTTGAGCAATTCGACCTGATTATCGATGCGGGTTTTGGCATCGGCCTCAGCCGCGTACTCAACCCCACTTGGCAGTCGTTTTTGCAGCGCTTGCAGCATAGTCAAAAACCTATTATTGCTATCGATGTGCCCACAGGTTTGGGCGCTACGGGCACGAGTTATGCCGCGCACCCCATTACAGCGACCTTAACCTTGGCTTTATTCAAGAAAAAACTTGTCCATATATTGTCGCCGGGGCGGGCCTTTTGTGGTGAGGTGGTTGTTTGCGATATTGGTCTTGAGCCCGCGCACCTGCCCAGTCCACCAGTGTTTTTTGAAAATCAACCCAAACTTTGGTGGCCTTATTGGCAACAAACGCGTCCAGATGGGCACAGCCATAAATATCGCCGTGGCCAGGTCATGGTGTTTGGCGGCCCACAATTGCCTGGGGCACCGTGTTTAAGCGCCCTAGGTGCTGCGGTGGCTGGGGCCGGGTTGGTAAGTATTTTGACCGACCCGCAAACCTGGCCTATTTATGCGGCCCAAATGCAGGCAGTGATGGTGCGCCGGTTTACCAATAAACTGGTTTTCAAAGAAAAAATCAGTGCCGCCAATTGTCATGCGCTCGTACTCGGGCCAGGCGCCTTGGGGGTGGCAGATTTAGTAGATTATTTAGGTGCCGTATTGGCGACCCACAAGCCTTGTGTGCTTGATGCCGAGGCCTTAAATATTTTGGCCCAAACTGACGATTGCTGGTCGGCCTTACATGCCAATTGTGTGTTGACCCCACATGAGGGCGAGTTTAAACGGTTGTTTCCTCAAGCGGCCAAGCTACTTGAGAGCAATAGGGTGCAGGCAGTACAGCAGGCCGCACAACAGGCGCGTTGTGTGGTGGTGCTCAAGGGGGCCGAGACCCTGATCGCTTTAGATAGTGGCGAGGTCGCCATTAATAATCATGCGGGGCCTTATTTGGCCACCGCTGGCAGTGGCGATGTTTTGGCCGGTGTTATTGCTGCCTTTTTGGCCCAAGGGGTGCCGCCGTTTTTTGCCGCCGCGATGGCGGTGTGGTTGCACGGTGAGGCGGGGTATTTGGCCGGGGTAGGGCTGACTGCTGATGCCTTGCCACACTGGCTGGTACAGGCCCAGCAAAAACTCGTGCATAATGGGCCCAATTATGCCTATAACGATCATGTGTAGCTTAGTCTAAGTGTGCCAACAAATTAGGAGGCCTTTTGTCTGCTGCCCACCGTTTACATCGTAGCCCCTTATACCAACAGCATTTTGCTACGGTTATTGATGAAGATTTAGCCGCTATGCGCTTGGCCCTTGAGCTCGCCTCTTTGGCAGCCACTTGGCAAGAGGTACCTGTGGGTGCGGTGATAATTGATGCGCAACAGCGTGTCATTGGCATGGGGGTAAATCAAACCATCTATGCCCATGACCCGACCCAGCACGCCGAGATCGCCGCCCTGCGTGATGCCTGCCTTTATGTAGGTAATTATCGCCTGCCTGGGGCGCAACTTTTTGTTAGTCTAGAGCCATGTATGATGTGTATGGGGGCTATGTTGCATGCGCGTCTGCAACGGGTGGTTTATGGGGCTATTGACCCCAAAACCGGGGTCTGCCAAAGTGTGCTCAAGCAGCAGCATTATGCAGCCCTCAATCATCAAACCCAAATACTAGGGGGTGTACTCGCCGATGAGTCAAGTCAATTGCTCAAAAGCTTTTTCCGGGCACGTCGACAAAATGCCAAGGCTGCCAAAGATCTTAAGGGCGCTAAGGGCATTAAGGATACTCAGGACATTCAGGATACCAAAGGTGTTCTAGGCGACAATGTCTAACTGAATTAATATCTGTTTTAGCTCAAATACAATATGTTTTGGCGGTATCAATACCACTATTCATCGATTTGTTTTGGCTATTGCGACAGTATTCACTAACTTTAGAAGAGCATTTTTTCAAAGAGTGGCGCATCGACCCTGAGTAATTACTTTGAACACCTACTTTGCGTACCACTTCGAGCAATTATTTTATAAGAGCGATTAATGAGCATTAACGACAAAAATAACGATCAGATTTATATTATTTCGCCCTCGAGCGCAGTCAGCCCACCTAGTAGTTTAAAACGTGCCCAACAACGTTTGGCCGAGTTGGGTTTCGATACTATTTTAGACCCAGACGTTTATGCGGTGTACGAGCGCTTTGCCGGCACGGATGCCCAGCGGTTGGCGGCCTTTGAGCGGGCTTTGGCGCAGCCGGCCCCCTATGTATTAGCTAGCCGTGGCGGCTATGGTCTGAGTCGCTTATTGCCCCATATTAACTGGCCTGCGGTAGCGCGTAGTGGCAAGCAATTCATTGGCCACAGTGATTTTACTGCCTTTAATTTGGCCTTATATGCTCAAACCCAAACCATTAGCTATGCTGGGCCTTGTGCGGCTTTTGATTTTGGGGGTGACAGCCTTGATGAGGACATGGCACAGTGGTTTTGCTCAATGCTACGTGGTGAGCAAGCGCAACTTGCATTTTCAACCCAAGCATTACGACCATATCAGTACCCATTTAATGCAGCAGGGGTATTATGGGGGGGTAATTTAGCTTTGCTTTGCTCTTTGGTGGGTACGCCTTATTTGCCCGCCATCGAGGGCGGCATTTTGTTTTTAGAAGATGTGTCTGAGCACCCTTATCGTATTGAGCGTATGCTCACCCAACTGCATATGGCCGGTATTTTGAGCAAGCAAAAGGCTATTTTGCTGGGCAGCTTTACCGATTATCGGCTCGGCCCAGCTGATCGGGGCTATAGGCTCGAGTCGGTGTGGCGTTGGCTCGCACAAAATGCGGGCGTACCCGTTTTCTTGGGCTTTCCCTATGGGCATGTGCCGCGTAAGGCCACTTTGCCTATCGGTGCGGGGGTGCGTTTGCATGTTGATGGCCAATCGGGGCGTCTGTACTTCTAGTAAACTGCCATTCATCACCACTATTTATCTGGGTGGATTAGTGTCCTGCTGTGATGCGATGTCGTTCAATGCTTTAACTGCCAGGCCCTTAGTTAATTTTAGGAGTAAAAATTAAATATGACCTATGTATTAATAGGCGAGAATACCTACGAAGAGGAAATTAAAAAAAGTCGTTTTATTGCCATCGCTAAAGCTGTCGACACAGCCGAACAGGCGCTCAGTTTTTTTGCTCAACGCTCTATTGCTGAGGCGCGACATAATTGTTGGGCCTTTAAAATAGGCGATACCTATAGATTTTTTGATGATGGCGAGCCCGGTGGCACTGCAGGGCGGCCCATACTACAGGCCATAGAGGGGCAAGACTGCGATTTTGTTGCAGTGTTGGTTATACGGTGGTTTGGGGGCATCAAGCTGGGTACAGGGGGCTTGGCCCGTGCCTATGGTGGGGTTGCTGCCGAGTGTTTGCGTACAGCCCAAAAAAGAAAGTATGTACCCACCATCGCGGTGACTGCTTTTTGCCCCTATGCCGAGATTGAGCGCCTTAAGGCACGTTTTGACGAGTGGCGGGTGCAGGTTAATAACGAGGACTTTGGCGCTGAGGGGGTGCATTGGCAGTTGCGTTTGCCCCAAGCGCAGCTAGATGACTTTAGCAGCCTAGTACAAAATATGACCAGCGGGCAGGGCTGGGTCGATACGCCCGATAGCCCGTAATGACCCGCTGATAGCCTTTAATTGTTTTTAATGCTTAGGCTTGGCCGTCGGCGCCGCCCTCTTGTGCTTGCTGTTCGGCGATTTCTGCATGGACTTGCTCCATATCGACCTCGCGTAGTTGGCCGATAAGTTCGTCGAGCTGCGAGTCGGTTAGGGCACCTGAATGCGAAAATAGCAGTACCTTTTCGCGAAAGATCATAATAGTTGGGATAGAACGGATGCGCAGCATGCCGGCGAGCTCTTGCTCTTCCTCGGTATTGACCTTGGCAAAGGTGACATCCTCGTGGCGCTCGGCAGCGGCCTCGAATACCGGGCCGAATTGGCGGCAAGGGCCACACCAAGGTGCCCAAAAATCGATGATCAGGGGCTTGTCGCCATCTATAGCGTCTTGGAAGGTTTCTTGGGTAAGTTCTAGGGTGCTCATAGTGCCATCCTAAAAAATAAACGGCTAATAATCATTAGCCGTTAAAAGTAAAATAAATGACCTATCCCTAGTGTAACGCGTTTAATATTTTTCTAAAGTGCTTTGTTGTTTTAATCAGGATAAAAGGCATATTTGCTGACAAAAAGTATGGCAACGATGATGGTGGCTAGGTGTAGATCCTTCCATTTGCCAGTGAAAAACTTGAGCACTACATAGCTGATAAAACCAAAGGCCAGGCCGTTAGCAATGGAATAGGTAAAGGGCATGGCCAAAGCGGTTAGTGCAGCGGGGGCAGCCTCGGTGACATCTTGCCACTCGACCTCAACCACCTCGCGCAGCATGATGCCCGCCACATACAGCAAGGCAGGTGCGGTGGCATAGGCGGGCACGACCCCGGCCAAGGGCGAGAAAAACAGGGCAAACAAAAATAGCACCCCAACTGTAAGTGCTGTCAGGCCAGTACGACCACCGGCTTGCACCCCTGAGGCGCTTTCTACAAAGGCGGTGGTACTGCTGGTACCTATAATTGAGCCCGCCACAATAGCTGTACTGTCAGCAAATAGTGCGCGGCCCAAGCGACCGGGGTTTTTGTCATCGATGAGGTTGGCGCGCTTGGCTACCCCTAAAAGGGTGCCCGTGGCATCAAATACCTCGACCAAAACCAAAACCAAAACCACATGCACAATGCCCACATTGAGGGCGCCCATAATATCTAACTGCATAAAGGTCGGGGCAATGCTAGGAGGCATAGATACTAGGCCTTGGTAGTGGGTATGACCAGTAAACATAGACAATACGGTCACCGCCAAAATACCTATCAATATGGCGCCGCGCACCCGTAACGCATCTAAAATAGCAATGACAAAAAACCCAAAAATGGCAAATAAAGCCTGATGTGAGGTGAGATTACCGATGCCGACATGGGTGGCCGGGTTGCCAACCACCACACCGCTATTGATCATGGCAATTAGGCCTAAAAACAGACCAATACCCGCGGCAATGGCAGAGCGTAATGATTTGGGTATGCCGGCAATTATCCAAGTGCGGGCGCCACTTACGGTGAGCAAAACAAAAATCACCCCCGAGATAAATACCGCCCCAAGTGCTTGCTGCCAGGTAAAGCCCAATGCCCCAACCACCGTAAAGGCAAAAAATGCATTAAGACCCATGCCTGGCGCCATACCTATGGGCCAGTTAGCGACAAAGGCCATGGTCAAGGTGCCTACCACAGCAGCCAAACAGGTGGCGACAAATACGGCCCCGCGATCCATGCCGGTACTTGAGAGGATGTCGGGGTTGACAAAGATAATGTACGACATGGTTAAAAAAGTCGTAATGCCTGCCAACACCTCGGTTTTTACATTGGTTTGGTGTTCGCTTAGGCGAAAAAGCCGTTGCAGCATGGGTAATCCTTTGAATCGTGTTAAAGTGGCGTTTTATGCAGTGACAGAGGCTGCTTGAAGGGTCTGTCAATAGGGGTTGCCTAGGGCTTGATGCCCATCTTTATTAGGCACCCCATGCAAATAATTAGGCAATTGTACATAAATAGCGCAAAACGATGAATGTTTTAGGAATAGAAAGTTCTTGTGATGAAACGGGGGTGGCAATTGTGCACACCACCAAGGGGTTGTTGGCCCATGCCCTGCACAGTCAAATTAGTATGCACGCCGAATACGGCGGGGTGGTGCCCGAGTTGGCCTCGCGCGATCATATCCGTCGGCTGCTGCCTTTAATCGAGCAATGCCTAGACGAGGCGCAGTTGCAGCGTCAAGACTTAGACTATATTGCCTATACAGCAGGGCCAGGTTTGGCGGGGGCTTTGTTGGTTGGTGCTAGCGTGGCCAATGCTTTGGCTTGGGCCCTGCAGATACCGGCTTACCCTATTCATCACCTTGAGGGGCATTTGCTTTCCCCCCTTATGGCTGATCCCCAGCCGCCTTTTCCTTTTGTCGCGTTGTTGGTATCAGGTGGGCACACGCAGCTTATGCGGGTTGGTGGGGTTAATGATTATCAGCTTTTGGGCGAGACCTTAGATGATGCCGCCGGCGAGGCTTTTGATAAAACAGCCAAACTATTGGGTTTAGACTACCCTGGTGGGCCAGCGTTAGCGGCATTGGCACAACAAGGGCAGGCCGAGCGCATTGAGCTGCCGCGCCCGATGCTACATAGCAAAGATTTTGATTTTAGTTTTAGTGGTTTAAAAACGGCGGTGCTGACGCGCCTGCGTGCAGCCGAAGGCGAGCAGTTAGTAGATGAGCAGTTTCGTGCCGACTGCGCAGCGGCCACTGAGCAGGCGATTGTTGATGTACTGGTGGCCAAAAGCATTGCAGCCACCCAAGCGGCTGGGGTACAAAACCTTGTCGTGGCGGGTGGGGTAGGGGCCAACCGGCAGTTGCGGGCCCAATTAAAAGAGCAGGCAGCGGCAAAGGGGATACAGGTGTTTTACCCGCCTATTGAGTTTTGTACCGATAATGGCGCTATGATTGCATTTGCTGCTGCCATGCGGCTGCAACATGGGCTCGAGCCCGATCAGCAGGGCTATGGTTTTGAGGTGCGGGCGCGCTGGCCGCTGTATGCGGCCTAACGGGGCACTGTATGCACTGCGTCTGATGCCCCTGCTAGGCCTAGGTACCCTAAATCTTTACTAGCGTCGACGTGAGCGGGTTGCTGTGCGACTGCTTTGGCCGATTTTGCTCTCGGTGCCTAGCATGAGGCGCTGTATATTGGCCCTGTGTTTAACTAATAAAGCAATGGCAATTATGACGAGGGCCAGGCCCTGGGCTTGGCTAGCAGGCCATAGCTGCGGGGCACCCAGTAAATACAACACGGGCAAGACGAGGGCTGTAATAATAGCTGCCAACGAGCTGTAACGCGTGGTATAGGCTACCAACAGCCAGCATAGGGCAGCTAAAACCCCTAATAGTGGGTTTAAGGCAAGTAGTACCCCTAAGGCTGTGGCCACACCTTTGCCGCCCTTAAAACCCAAAAACACCGAGTACAAATGGCCAAAAAACACTGCTACAGCAGCGCTGGCAGCAAATAAACCTGCTGCCTGCCAGTGGGCACCGATACGTGCGGCCAGCCATACGGCTAGGACACCCTTGAGTACGTCGCCGGCCAAAGTTAGGGCGGCTGCGGCTTTGTTGCCGCTGCGCAGTACATTGGTGGCACCTGGGTTTTTTGAGCCAAACTGCCGTGGGTCGGGTAGCTGCATGAGTTTGCTGACCACCACAGCAAAAGGGATGGCGCCAATCAAATAGGCACCCAGCAGACAAAGCAATAAAAAAACAAATAGGGTCACAGTATTGGTATCTCGCGCTACAGGTTAGAATGCACACCTATTATAATAGGCATTATTCTTTTCACACATAAATAAACAGAATGAAAATTTTAATCTCAAACGATGATGGTTACCACGCCCAAGGCATCGAGGCTTTGCACCGTGCATTGGCACCCCTTGCCCAAAAAACAGTGGTCATAGCACCCGAAACCAACTGCAGTGGTACCTCTAATGCGTTGACGCTCAATCGGCCACTTAGTGTGCAGCAGGCAAGCAATGGCTTTTATTTTGTAAATGGCACCCCCTCTGACTGTGTGCACATCGCCTTGACTGGGCTATTAGATTTTCGCCCTGATCTGATTGTCTCGGGCATCAATAATGGCGCCAACTTGGGTGACGATACGTTATACTCGGGTACAGTCGCCGCAGCGATGGAAGGGCATCTCTTTGGCATACCAGCAATTGCCTTTTCTTTGGTCGATAGGGGCTGGCGCTATCTCGAGACAGCGGTATCGGTGGCCACCGATATGGTGCAGCAGCATATACAACGGCCTTTAGCAGCGGGCTCGTTACTTAATGTTAATATACCTAATGTCCCGGCGCATGCCTTAAAGCCTGCCCGCGTCACCCGTTTGGGCAAACGGCACCCATCCGAGCCTGTCATCAAAAGTACCACCCCTTATGGCGACCCGGTTTACTGGATAGGCCCCGTCGGTGGGGTGCTCGATGCTGCCGGCGATACTGATTTTGCTGCTATCGAGCAGCTAGCGGTTTCGGTCACGCCCCTGCGCTTTGATCTAACCGCCCACGAGCAATTTGACACCATCACCCAGTGGGTGAAACAACGATGAAAAAACACCTTTCACGGCGTTTATACAGCCAAGGCACGGTTAACCGCTTTGGGCAGTCGCGCATTGGCGATGAGTTACGTGTACTCAATAGCAACGCACGTATTGTGCGGCCCGGGCAAAATAACCACCGGGCTCAGGCACAAACGCCTTTGCCTCCATCTTTTACCGAGGAGAACACCGGTTTGAATTCTGCCCGTTTACGTGCCTTGATGGTCGAGCGCTTACGTGCCGAGGGCATTGATGATGAGCGTGTACTACAGGCTATCAAGCAAGTCCCGCGCCATCTATTTGTTGATCAGGCCTTTGCTAGCCATGCCTATGATAATGCGGCGTTGCCCATTGGCTTTCAACAAACTATCTCACAGCCTTGGATTGTTGCACGTATGATCGCTTTGCTTTGCGCGCCAGGCATACCCGACAAGGTGCTCGAGATTGGTGCCGGTTGCGGCTATCAGGCGGCGGTGCTGGCCCAGTTGGTGCCACAGGTTTATGCTATAGAGCGTGTACAGGGGCTTTATCAACAGGCCCTGAAAAACATCCAACAGGCCCCGCATGCCGAGCGGGTGCATTTGTATTATGGTGATGGCCTCAAGGGCCTACCCGAGCAGGCTCCGTTCCCGGCCATTGTGGTGGCCGCGGCAGGGGTTGACCTGCCCAAAAGTTTGCTCAAACAGCTAAGCATTGGGGGCCGATTGGTTGCCCCTTTGGGCGATGATGAGCAGTATTTAGTCTTAATTGAGCGCACCGGCACCGACAATTGGGTACGGCAGCCACTCGAGCCGGTTCGTTTTGTACCCTTACGTGCGGGTACGCAACCTTAAGTATTTCTGGAGAGTAGTTATGCATCCTGCAGGCAATTTTTTCTCTATTGCTGCATTGGCCCAGACAAAAGGGCGGCTGTTATCAGGTCGCCGTTTTTTGGGGGCTGCGTTGGTGGTTAGTGTGGCTTTGGTGGGCTGTAGTTCGACCACCGAGCAGGCGCCTATTACTGACCTAAGTGTGGCACCCGAGGCCCCACCTGTGCAGGTGATCGAGCAAAGTGAAAAGCAGTACACCGTGCTACCAGGTGACACCCTATACAAAATCGCGCGCGCGCATCAGGCCGATGTACAAGAGATTGTGCAGGCCAACCAAATTAGTGACCCCACACAGCTACGGGTCGGGCAGACTTTAGTCATACCCGTTGATCAAACAGCTGCCCAAGCCCCTGCCGATATTAGCGCAGGCAGTCAGGTTGCCACAGCCCCCATCGATGTCAGCCCAAGCCCTGCCACCGAGCCCAAAAAGGCCGAGCCCGAGGCCAAGGCTGATGCCAAGCAGGTCAGCCCGAGCCAAACTGCTCAGGCCACCCAAGCCGACAGCAAACCTGCAGCGGGCAGCACCGCACCGCGTGCGAGTGATGCCAATCTGGTCAGTTGGGGTTGGCCCAATTCTGGCAAGATCATCCAAGGCTACACCCCGAGTAGCAAGGGCATCGATCTCGAGGGGCAGGTAGGTGATCCGGTACTTGCTGCTGCCGATGGCAAGGTTATGTATGCGGGCAATGGGGTACGTGGCTTGGGTAATCTCATATTATTAGGCCATAGTGATGGCTTTATCACCGCTTATGCGCATAATGATCAACTGTTGGTCAAGATGGGCGAAGAGGTCAAAAAAGGGCAAAAGGTGGCCACCTTAGGCCAATCCGAGGCTAGCTCCCCTCGTTTGCATTTTGAAATCCGTCGACGTGGTACACCGGTTAATCCTATGTCCTATTTGCCGCAACGATAATTATTATCACAATCATCACTGAGGTGATTCAGCCTGCACTGCACATATGCCGGTGCAGGTTTTTTATTGAATATAAAAGTAGGTGGTTATGAGCAAAATGCTGTTGACTATAGAGTCCTTAGATTTGTCTGCTCAGGGCATTGCCCATGATGCTGAGGGCAAGGTAGTTTTTGTTGAGGGAGCTTTGCCTGGTGAACAGGTGCGTGCCGAGCTGCTGCGCAGCAAAAAAAACTATAGCAAGGCCAAGGTGGTAGAGGTGTTGCAGGCTTCGCCATTGCGGGTTGAGGCAGCTTGCCCGTATTTTGGTCAATGCGGTGGTTGTGCGATGCAGCATTTAGAGCCCAGCGCACAAATAGCGGTTAAGCAGCGGGCTCTAGAAGATTTGCTTCAACATATTGGCCGCGTGCAGGCGCAGCAAATTTTGCCCCCCATACACGGTGAATACTGGGGCTACAGAATGAAGGCGCGATTTTCTGCCCGCTATGTATTTAAAAAAGAGTCGATGTTGGTGGGTTTTCGCGAGCGTAATAGTCGCTATGTGATGGATATGCATCAGTGCCTCGTGGTACCACCCAAGATATCTGCTTTATTAACCCCCTTGCGCAGTATGCTTGAGCAGTTGTCTATACGCGATAGGGTGCCACAGGTTGAGCTGGCGATGGGTGATGAGCAAACTGTTTTGGTGTTGCGCCATCTCGAGCCTTTAAGCGCAGCTGACCAAGCACTACTTGTTGACTTTGGGCAAGAGCATCAGATTAATTGGTGGTTGCAACCCAAGGGGCCCGAGACAGCGCACCCTTTACTAGATGGGCAGCCTGATTTGTTTTATCGCCTACCCGAATATGATCTCAAAATGGCTTTTAAGCCTACTGACTTTACCCAAGTTAATCATGGGGTCAACAGGGTGCTCATCAGGCGTGCATTAGGATTGCTTGATTTGCAACCGCAGCATCGGGTGGCTGATTTGTTTTGTGGTTTGGGTAATTTTACTTTGCCAATTGCGCGGCAGGTCAAGCAGGTGGTGGGTATTGAGGGCAGCGCGGGGCTGATTCAGCGCGCCCAAGAGGCTGCGGCAGCACATAACCTTAGCGCCCAAGCTAGCTTTGGGGTACAAGACCTCTTTAGCATAGATGCCGATTGGCTGCGTGGTCTGGGTGCACTCGATAGGCTACTGATTGACCCCCCTCGTGATGGGGCGGTGGCAGTGGCCAAGGCACTTAGCGCCTTAGCCGTTGATGAGCAGCCCGAACGGGTGGTTTATGTATCGTGCAACCCTTCAACCCTTGCACGTGATGCGGGCATATTGGTGCATGTGGGCGGCTATAAGTTGGTGGCCGCGGGGGTGGTGAATATGTTCCCCCATACGGCACATATTGAGTCAATTGCGGTATTTGTCAAAGGGCAGCAAGAGCGTCTGGATATTGATTAAGACACCATGAGCCGGCTAGTTGTTAGGCCGCATTGCTAAGGCGCTCGATATAGACTTGTGCAGCCTCGCGTACACGCTCGGGTGCTGTGCCGCCAATATGTGCGCGGGCAGCTACTGAGCCATCGAGGGTGAGCACGGCAAACACATCATCTTTGATATCGGGATGATAAGACTGTAATTGCTCGAGACTGAGGTCGCTAATATCGCAGTCGGCATCGACACAGTGCCTGACCACCCCAGCCACAGTCTCGTGGGCGTCTCTAAAGGGCACCCCTTGTTTGACTAGATAGTCAGCCAAGTCGGTTGCGGTGGCAAAGCCCTCGGCTGCAGCTTGGCGCATAGCCTGGGCGTTGACGCGTATCCCGCCCACTAAATCAACAAATATATGCAGGGTGTCATTGACGGTATCGGCAGTGTCAAAAAGCCCCTCTTTGTCTTCTTGGTTATCTTTGTTGTAGGCCAAAGGTTGGGCCTTCATGAGCATCAATAAGGCCACCAAATGCCCCACTACACGGCCGGTTTTACCGCGGGCAAGCTCGGGTACATCGGGGTTTTTCTTTTGGGGCATAATCGAGCTACCCGTACAAAATCGGTCAGCAAGGTCGATAAAAGCAAAGCGTGGGCTCATCCAAATGATTAGCTCTTCGGCAAAGCGCGACAAATGCATCATGATTAACGCAGCAGCCGAGCAAAACTCTATACTAAAGTCACGATCTGAGACGGCGTCTAAAGAGTTTAGGCACAGGCCTTCGAAGCCCAACTCTTGTGCCACCATCTGACGGTCGATAGCAAAGCTGGTACCCGCCAAGGCTGCGGCACCTAGAGGTAGCTGATTGACCCGACTACGGCAGTCAGCTAAACGCTGAGCGTCACGGTTAAACATCTCGGCATAGGCCATGAGATGGTGGCCAAAGGTCACGGGTTGGGCCACCTGTAAGTGTGTAAAGCCAGGCATGATGGTATCGGCATGCTCGTGTGCCATTTGCGCCAAGGCCAGCTGCAGCTGATTGAGCAGATCAATGATTTGATCAATCTCATCACGTAGCCACAGTCGGATATCAGTGGCCACCTGATCATTTCGTGAGCGCCCGGTGTGTAGGCGTTTGCCCGCATCACCAATGAGGTCAACCAACCTCTTTTCTATATTTAGGTGTACATCCTCTAAATCTACCGACCACTCAAAGTCTTGGGCCTCGATCTCGGCAATAATGGTGTGCAAGCCATCTTGGATGTTTTCCCAATCCTCATTACTGAGTACACATGCTGCAGTGAGCATTTTGGCATGTGCGAGCGAACCCTGTATATCGTATAGGGCGAGGCGCTGGTCAAAATCAACCGATGCGGTATAGCGTTTGACCCGCTCTGAGACAGGCTCGTCAAAGCGAGCGGACCAAGCTTGGGCCTTGTTATCAAATTGATTTTCGGGTTTTGAAGGCTGTTTTGTAGACATAATGGCAATATAAAGACAAAAGATAAATAAACTATGTGGGTTATATTAACGAGTCTTGGGCATTGTGCCTAGTCGTTAGCGTTCAAGTATGCTTTAGTCATGGTTTGAGCAGCATTAGGTAATTGAATAACAATGGAAAAAAGTTTCTTTTTTGGTGATCACAGCGTTAAAACTTGGCTGCAGCACTCGGTAGACGAGGTGTGGCTGCAGTTTGTGTTGGCTTTGCTGTTGCTCACAGCAGTGTTTATTAGCATCAATTGGCTGAGCTCTTATTTGCTTAGCGTAGTGGTGCGCCGTTTTTTACTCACCATTGGCAAAAAAGATTGGCTTGAAATTATTCAGGCCTCGCGTATACGACGACATTTGTCGCGGTCACTGTCTTTGTATTTGCTCTCGGCCATGGTCGATTGGATTCCCCTTGGTGCCGCCTTATCTGAGTTTTTAAGTCGACTGGTTTTTGCCATAGCAACCTTTTGTCTGTTGCTGGCCATTAGTGCCATTTTGTCAGTGGGCCACACTATTTATGCGCAGACCCCGCGTGCACAGGTTAAATCAATCAAGGGCTATATAGAGGTTATTCGTATTGGCTTTTGGTTTATCGGTGCCATCATTTTGTTATCTATCATGATCAAGAAATCACCCTTGATCATGATTTCAGGTCTGGGTGCCTTGTCTGCGGTACTGTTGTTGGTTTTTAAAGATACTTTGCTCTCGTTGGTGGCAAGTGCACAGATGAGCACCAATGATATGCTGCGCATTGGTGATTGGATCCAAATGCCCCAAGCCGAGGCAGATGGCTTTGTGATTGATATTGCCTTGCATACGGTCAAGGTCCAAAACTGGGATAAAACTGTTACGACTATCCCGACTTATAAGCTTTTTTCTGAAAGCTATAAAAACATGCGCCAAATGTTTGAGTCGGGTGGGCGGCGTATTAAACGTAGTTTGCGTATTGATTCCAGTACGGTGCGCTTTTTGAGTGATGCCGAGATTGAGGACTTCAAACGTTTTGAGCTCTTACGTGGTTATATAGAGAAAAAGCAGCGCGAGATCGAGGCCGATAACGAGGCCTTAATTGCACAGGGCAAAGACCCGGTAAACCAACGCCGTTTGACTAATTTGGGCACCTTTAGAACCTATGCCACCCTTTATCTCGAGCAAAAAGAGGGGGTGCATACTGATATGACCCTGATGGTGCGGATGATGGAGCCCAGTGCCGAGGGCATACCGGTAGAGGTCTACTGTTTTACTGATGATACGGCTTGGGTAAATTATGAACGCATCCAAGGCGATATTTTTGATCATCTGATTGCCATTTTGCCCGAGATGTCATTGCGTTTATATCAGTCGCCTTCGGGTCGTGATCTGACTGTGGGTGTTGAGCATTTACGTTCGATGGGCGATGATTAACCCTTGGCTCAGAATTTATTATTTTTGCTTTTTATTTGGTTTTTATTATGAAACTGATCACCGCTATTATTAAACCCTTTAAGCTCGATGAGGTCCGCGAGGCCCTAACTGAGCATGGCATACACGGTATTACCATTACCGAGGTCAAGGGCTTTGGTCGACAAAGAGGGCATACCGAGCTGTATAGGGGGGCTGAGTATGTGGTTGATTTTTTGCCTAAAATCAAAATAGAGGTAGCGGTACAACAAGAGCAGGTTGATTTGGTTGTCGAGCAAATTGTGCAGGCGGCGCGTACAGGCAAAATAGGGGATGGCAAAATCTTTATCAGCCCCATTGCTGAGGTCATCCGTATACGCACAGGCGAAAAGGGTGTACTGGCCCTATAAGCCCAACCATAGTTGCGTATGCCTTATTAGCCCTCGGCGGCGATAATATGTTGGCGGTTGTGGCGTTCGTACAGGGCTAAAATCAGCAGCAATAAAATGGTCACAGCTACAACCGGTAGGCTCCAGATATTGATGCCATCCCAACCGTATACGGCCAATAGTTGCCCAGAGGAAAATGACGAGGCCGCCACACTACCAAAGACTAAAAAGTCGTTAACTGCCTGCACCTTGTTGCGCTCATCGGGGTGGTAGCAGTCGGTCACGAGGGTGGTCGCACCAATAAAACCAAAGTTCCACCCCAAACCAAGCAGTATGAGGCTGGCCCAAAAATGGGCTACGCTCAACCCACTGAGGGCAACTAGGCTGGCCGAGCCAAGTAATAGCATGCCCGTAATAGTGATATTGATTTTGCCAAAACGCCTAATCAGGTGGCCGGTAAAAAAGCTGGGCCCAAACATAGCCAAAATATGCCACTGTATGCCTAGGGTTGACTCGCGCACGCTATGCCCATGATGCACCATCGCTAGGGGCGTAGCGGTCATCATAAAGCTCATCAGACTATAGGCCACCATGCCCGCAATAATAGAGATTATCAGCCTAGGGTTACGCAGTATTTGCCCCAGTGGTCGGCCACTATGGCTGCTGTGTTCAGGCTGCACGTGTAGGCTATCAGCACGTAAAAACCAGATCAACGGTAGGGCGAGGGCTGCCAAACATGCTTGGGCAAAAAAGGTGCCCGCAAAGGGTAAGTCGGGCAGTATTTCGCTGGTGTGCAGTATTACCTGGGCGGCAATGACTGCTGCTGCGAGGCCACCAATCATCACCCAAGATATGGCTTTGGGGCGCAAATTAGTCGGCACACTATCCGCTGCAGCAAAACGATAGCTTTGTACATACGATGAATAAAAGCCCGCAATAACAGTGCCCAAGCAAAAGAGCAAGAAAGAGGCTTTTGCAATCCCGGTAAAGGCTGTTAAGCCCCCCGCAATACCCAAAATAGAGCCAATAAAATAACCGCCCCGACGGCCTAATTTGCGCATAATCCAAGCAGCAGGCAAAATGCCAATTGCCATACCCATATTAAATAGACTTACTGGTAGGGTGGCGATCTCGGGGTCGTGTGACAGGGCCTCACCAACCAGCCCCCCAAGGGCCACAACGACGGCTGGGTTGGCGCCGCCAAGGGCTTGTAGACCAGATAAAATAAAGGTATTGCGGCGTACCTCGCCGGTGAGTGTGTTATGGGTCATGGTATTGGGCCGTGCGTGGGGGTTAGGGATTTAGTTTGTGGGCTTAAAATTTGGATGTAGGCCTTGGTTTTAATTAAGCTTATGAGATTTAGTAAAATGCTTAAAACCATCAGACATTATAGATTTCTGTCTATAATTGTCAGCTATTTTGTACACTCCATATCGAAAGATGTGGTTTTTAAGGTTTTTTATGACCGCTTTTATTCGCGTATCCAAAATCATGGCCGACCGCGGGCTTTGCTCGCGACGAGAGGCCGACCATTTTATTGAACAGCAGTGGGTCAAGGTTGATGGCAAGCTGGCCACACTTGGGCAGCGGGCCCACCCTGATGCCCACATCGAGCTACACCCTCAAGCACAGGCACATAAGCAGCAGCAGGTTACTATATTACTCAATAAACCCGTTGGCTATGTTTCGGGTCAGGCCGAGCGTAATTATCGGCCGGCGGTGGTATTGGTTACGGCAGAGCGGCAATTTTTTGCTTCCCTAAGGGGGCGCGGCCAAAGAGGGCGTGGTGCATCAGGTGGTGGGTCGGCTGAGCCGCGCTTTAGTCGTGATCATTTGCGTGGTTTGGCCCCAGCGGGGCGCTTGGATATTGACTCTCAGGGTTTATTGGTGCTGACCCAAGACGGTCAATTAGCGCGGCAGCTAATAGGGGCTGACTCGACTATAGAAAAAGAGTATTTAGTCCGCGTGCGTGGGCAGCTCGATGCCCAAGGCCTAGCCTTATTAAATCATGGGCTCAGTCTTGATGGGCAGGCGCTCAAGCCAGCAAAGGTGCGCTGGTTAAACAAAGATCAGCTATTATTTCGCTTGCGCGAGGGTAAAAAGCGACAAATACGTCGTATGTGCGAGTTAGTTGGCCTTAGGGTGGTTGGGCTCAAGCGGGTGCGTATTGGACGGGTGCGATTGGGTTCTTTGCCCGAGGGGCGCTGGCGCTATCTGCTCCCTCACGAGCGTTTTTAGTTTTATTTTATTATCGCGACCAAGGTTGGCATGATGCACACTATTAGCAGCAACAAAAATACAGTTTGGCCTTATCCACGTTTACTTGCCCATCGTGGGGCGGGTAAGGCCGCACCAGAGAACACCCTTGCCGCCCTACGTAAAGGGGCTGCCCAAGGCTACCAAATGTTTGAGTACGATGTACAGCTATCACGTGATGAGGTGGCGGTACTGATTCATGATTACAGTTTAAAGCGTACCGCCCAAGTTGAGGGCAATGTCAGTGACAAAAGCCTAGCCGAGTTATTGCATTATGATTTTGGCGCTTGGCATAGCGCCCCTTATATTGGCGAGCCTATTTTAACGCTTGCGGGGGTGGCTAATTTTAGTATCCCCCAGCAGTTGCACAGTAATATAGAGATCAAAGCGGCGCCGGGCCTTGAGGCCTTGACCGGGGCAAGGGTGGCGCAGCAGGCACAGCAGCTGTGGCGGCGGGCTACCTTACCGCCGGTGCTGTCCTCATTTTCGCTTACTGCCCTACAGGCGGTTGCCCAGGCTGCCCCCGAGTTGCCCCGCGCATTGCTAATTGAGCAGGCCCAACCCATTGCCGATATAGTTGCGCAGTTGCAGCGTCTAGGTTGTGTGGGCTTACATATTGCTCATCAGTTATTTAGCCCCGATTTACTTGCTGCCTGCCAGCAGGCGGGTGTTTATATCTGCCTATGGACTGTTAATGATGCCGATGCCATTCGGGCTTTTTTGGCCCAGGGGGTAGAGGCGGTGGTGACTGACTCAGTGCAGTATTCACCTGATAGCCTTTTAGCCTAAACACTGGTTGCCAAGGCAGCAGCAGGTTAGTGGTTGATCTTTCAGCAGGGCAGCAGCAGGTAATGGTTGGTGTCTCAGCAGCTCTGCTCTTGGCCAGACTGGATCAAAGTTTTGTGCCAGTATGGGGGCTTTTTGTCCGCGTACGATATGGTAAACTTGCCTACTATTATTCTTGCCTGACTCGTTTTTTGCTTTTCCCTTTTAAAGGTGATTCATGTTCGATTTTATTCGTAAGCATCAGCGCTGGGTTTTAGCAGTGCTGATAGTACTTGTGGTGCCATCTTTTGTGTTTTTGGGCGTCAGTGGCTATACCAATATGGTTAGTGGGGATTCTGACCTTGCCAAAGTCGGCAAGACCACCATTACTGAGCAGGCTTATGATTCTTTGCTCAGAAGTCAGTTTGATAGTTTACAAAGCAGTTTAGACGAGGATTTCGACCCCGCTATGCTTGATCAGCCCGAGGTCAGGCGGGCACTGCTCGATCGCCTAATCGAGCGGCAGCTCTTGGTCGAGCTTGCCCAAGACGAGTACTTTAGTGCTTCGGATAATGCTTTGCGCGAGCATATTTCATCGTTGCCCGAGTTGCAAGAGGATGGCGTGTTTTCCCCCGAGCGTTATGAGCAGGTGCTGCGCATGGTCGGTCTCGATACCCAAGGCTTCGAGCAAAGCCAGCGTGCCGAGCTAGCCCTTGCGCGCGTGACCGAGCCTATTTTACTTAGTGCTTATTTGCCCGAGCAGGTGCAAGAGATGGTCATACAAACCATGGTCGATGGGCGCGAGGTACAAAAAAGCATGCGCCCCCTGACTGATGAGTTGAGCAATCAGCCTATTACTGACCAAGAGGTCGAGCAGTGGTACCAAGATAGGCGCGAGAGCTATGCCATGCCCGAGTACATCAATATTGAGTATGTGGTGCTCAATGAGCAGGCCGCGCGTGATGCCGTGTCTGTGCCCAATCAAGATGAGCTCATGGCCTATTATGAGCAAAACAAAAACCGCTTCCGTACGGCAGGGCGTGCACATATTGCGCATATTTTGTTAGCAGTGGCCCAAGGGGCCAGCGAGGACGAGCGCAATCAGGCTTACAATCAGGCCCAAGAACTGGCTGCCCAGGCGCAGGCACAGCCCGATGATTTTGCCCAGTTGGCTCAAGAGCATTCCGCCGATGGGGGCAGTGCGCAACAGGGTGGCGATTTGGGCTGGCTAAGCCAAGGTACCTTGCCCGAGACACTGGATGAGGCAATCTTTGCCCTAGAGGCCGGCACGGTTTCTGAGGTGATAGAGGGGGCTGATGGCTTTCATATTTTTAAGGTTATAGAGTTAGAGCCCGAGCAGGTACAAAGCTTTGAGCAGGTACAAGATAAAATTCTTGATGAGGTTATTGGTCAATTAGCTGCTGATCATTTCGCTGATATGGCCACCCGTTTAACCGAGCTAATCTACGAGCAGTCTGACTCTTTAGAGCCAGCAGCCAACGCCCTCGGTTTAACTCTTTATACCGCCACAGGTATGGGTCGCGAGGGTGCATTGCGTGCCCCCATATTTAGCAATGATGAGCGGGCGGTTTATCGTTTGGATGATGCCGAGTTCCTCGAGGACCCTCAACTGCGTCGCGCCTTATTTGATAGGCAGTCGCTAAGCAAACTAGAAAACGCTGGGGTGGTCGAGATAGCCCCCGACCTCATTGTTGCCGCGCGCGCCACCGAGCACGTGCCCGCGCATATTCCTGCCCTTGATGAGTTGCGCGCTACGGTAGAAAACGAGCTCAGTCACCACAAGGCCTTGGCCGCTTTAAAACAAGAGGTCGATGCCGAGATAAGCGCGTTGCAGTCTGGTAGCACCGAAGCCGAGGGCTTTACCGAGCCAATACAAATTAGCCGTACCCAGCCGCATGATTTGGGTCGTGCTGATCTCGATGCCTTGCTCGCTGTATCAACGACCAACTTGCCAGCTTTTGTGGCCATTCAAGAGCGCGATGGTTACGCCATCTATAAGATTAACCAAGTTAAACAAACACAGTTAAGCGATCTCGATCAGCGCTTTTTGCGTACGCAGCTACTGCAATTATGGCAAGATGCCGAGGAGCGGGCGGTGATGGCTGCCTTGGCCGAGCAAATAGGGGTCGAAGAGCTACCCGGTGCTGAGCAAATAATCTTTGCTACGGATGGCGACTTTTAATTTTTATTGAGCCAATAATCGCAAAACCCCCCACCTAAACGAGTCGCAGGCTAGTTAGGTGGTGGGTGGATATCAATAGTTGTTATTTGTTATTGATACAACTTTAGCTTGACAAAAAAAGGCGGCAAACAGGCGCCTAAGCTAGCTGCTTTATTGGCGGTTACCTTTGACGCGGACAATCTTTTGCACCTGAGGGATTTGGCGTACTGCCCGTATGACCTGGGCAAGATGATTGCGGCTGTCTACCTGCAGACTGAGGTGAAGCTGGGCGGTGGCCTCGCTTTCCTCGGGCATGGTGAGGTGGTTGATATTTGAGTCGCTATCGGTAATTGCAGCGGCCAAACGACCCAATACCCCGCGCTCGTTGAGTACGGTAATATCTAGGCGGGTATTGAGGTGGCGGGCCGTCTCGGTGTCCCAAACTACAGGTATCCAGCGCTCGGGCTCTTTGGTTTGCTGCCGCTGGGCTACGCTGCACTCACTCATGTGCACAATGAGGCCATGGCCAGCCTTGATAAACCCAATAATGGCATCGCCAGGCAAGGGCCCACAGCACTGTGCAAGCTGTACCGCTTGCCCCTCGTTGCCATGAATAACTATAGGGGCCGATGAGCTAGCCGTATGCTCGTCAACTGCTGCTGCAGTGGTAGCAATGAGGCTATCGTCAGAGGCGAGTCGACGGGCGACTACAGCTGCTAGGCGTTTGCCCAAGCCGATGTCTGCGAGAATCTCGGCACGACTGTCGGCGCCACTGCTGCGGGTGAGCTTGTCCCAACTGGGGTCGTCATCAGCAGGTAGGGTGAGCTTGAGATCAAGCAAGGCCTTTTCGAGTAAACGGCGGCCAAAGGCGACCGACTCTTCGTATTTGACATTGCGTAGATAGTGGCGGATTTCAGAGCGGGCGCGCCCAGTGCGTACGTAATTTAGCCATTGCACGCTAGGGCGTGCAGCCGCTGAGGTGACAATCTCGACCAAATCACCACTCTTGAGCTCGGTACGTAGCGAGACAAAACTGTCATTGATCTTGCAGGCCACCGCCTGGTTACCAATATCGGTATGAATGCTGTAGGCAAAATCTATAGGGGTGGCACCACGCGGCAGTGAAATGATCTTGCCTCGTGGGGTAAAGACATAAACTGCATCGGGAAACAGGTCGACCTTGACATGCTCGAGGAACTCACTTGAATCGCCGGTTTGGCTTTGGATATCAAGCAAAGACTGCAACCAGCGGTGGGTATTTTTTTGTAGATCGTTTAACGAAACGTCGTCATCTTTGTATAACCAATGCGAGGCAACCCCCTCTTCGGCAACGTGATCCATCTCGTGGGTACGTAGCTGAAACTCTACAGGCGTACCATAGGGGCCGATAAGGGTAGTATGCAAGGATTGATAGCCATTAATTTTGGGGATGGCAATGTAGTCTTTAAACTTGCCTGGTACGGGTCGGTAAAGCTGATGCAATGTACCCAAGGTGAGGTAGCACTCGGGTAAGGTATGCACAATGACCCTAAAACCATAGATATCGAGCACATCAGAAAACGATTTCTTTTGCTCGACCATTTTACGAAAAATGCTGTATAGAGACTTTTCGCGCCCAACAATATCGGCCTCGATGCCGGCTGCTGGCAGGGCTGATTTTATGGTGCGATGTATTTTGGTTAGCATCTCGCGCCTATTGCCCCGGGCAGCCAAAAGGGCCTTGTGCAAAACCTCGTAGCGATTGGGGTAGATGGCCTTAAAACAGCGATCTTGAAGCTCGCGATACAGGGCGTTGAGCCCTAAGCGGTGGGCGATAGGGGCATAAATATCAAGAGTCTCGCGGGCCACCCGGCGGCGTTTATCGGGCTTGACCGCATCGAGGGTGCGCATATTGTGCAAACGGTCGGCCAGCTTGATAAGAATAACGCGCACATCTCGGGACATAGCCAAAAGCATTTTTCTAAAGCTTTCGGCTTGTTGCGAGCTACGCGACTCGAAGTGTAGGCGCTCGAGCTTGGTGACCCCATCGACAATCTCGGCCACATCGGTGCCAAAGCGCTCGGCGATCTCTTGTTTGGTGACGTCTTGATCCTCGATAACGTCGTGCAACAAAGCCGCCATGAGTGAGTCGGCATCGAGCTTCCAGCCCGCGCAAATGACTGCAACTGCAATAGGGTGGGTAATGTAGGGCTCGCCACTCGAGCGAAACTGCCCCAAATGGGCCTCATCAGCGAGCTTGTAGGCATCTTTGATGCGCTCGATGTCGGCCTCGCCCAGATAGGGCTGTATGACCTTCATCAAAGGCTCGAGTGAGGCGATGGTGTTTTTGCGGGGGCGGATATCGGGCACCGGTGCAAGCTTGTTGCGCCGACGTATGCGCGGGCCCTTTTTGAGCGCCGCTAACAGGCCAGAAGATGCATCGCGAATAGAGGAAAAAGCCATAATACTAGCCCCTTGCAAAAACCCTTGTAAAGACGACCATATGATGCGTGAACGCGTCTTGTTTGATTAGGTAGGCACCTTGCGGAGCATCTCGAGGCCAGTTGCACCGGCTGCCACCTCGCGCAGGGCGGTAACGGTGGGCTTGTTTTTGGTTTCTAAGCGGGGCTCGTGACCTTGGGCCAACTCGCGTGCCCGATAAGCAGCTGCCAAGGTGAGATCAAAACGGTTGTCAATTTTTTGTAGACAGTCTTCAACTGTAATTCTAGCCATAGATGAGTACCTACTGTGAAAATAAGAGTAAAGATATAAAAATTGGCACAACAAAGCGCCATGCAGCCCTATTGTGCTGCTGGTAATATAGGCGTTTAATGTATACCTAATTGGGTAAATAGCTGTGCATGCCGCTGGGCCTGGGCTGGCGTACGTAAGCGGCAGGCCTGTATAATAGTCTGCAAGTTGTTGAGCGCAATATTAAAGTCTTGATTAATAATAACATATTGGAACTCACCAACGTGTGCCATCTCGCCACCTGCGGCAAGTAAACGACGCGCGATAACCGAATCAGAGTCCTGGCCGCGGTTGCGTAGGCGTTCTTCGAGTGCCTCGATAGAGGGGGGCAAAATAAAAACCCCAATGGCCGCGGGGAAAAGTCGGCGCACTTGCTGGGCACCCTGCCAATCGATTTCAAGAATAACGTCTTGGCCTTTGGCCAAGCGCTGTCTGATGGGTGCTGCAGGCGTACCATAATAATTGCCATGCACTTTGGCCCACTCGAGCAACTCATCACTTTGTTGCAACTGTTTAAAGCGCTCTTCGTCGATAAAATAGTAGTGCTGCCCATCACTCTCACCTGGGCGCGGCGAGCGGGTAGTGCAAGATATAGATAAATGTACTTGTGGGTCTTGGGCCAGCAAGGCATTGACTAGGCTGGATTTGCCCGCACCACTGGGGGCAGCGACGATAATAATATTGCCAATACTGGGGGTATCTGTATCAGTATTGGCTTGTGCTGTATCAGCCTTGGGCGTGCTGGGGGGGTGTTGGGCTGAGCTCATAAACGATCCTAGGCGCTGAGTTCGACAATAACTGGGGTGTGGTCCGAGGGCTGGGTGTTGGCGCGGGGCTCGGGGTCAACCCAAGCATCGGTGCAATGAGGCCACAATGCCTTTGAGACCAAGCCTAGATCAATGCGTAGGCCGGCATTGCGGGGGAAGGCACGACGGCGGTAATCCCACCAGCTAAAGCCCGGGTCATCGGGGTGGTGCGCGCGAAAGGCATCAACCAAGCCCAGATCGAGTAATGAGGCTAAAACCTCGCGCTCTGCCGCTGAGGTATGGACCTTGCCCGCCCAGCGTTTGGGGTCGTGGACATCAATATCTGCTGGAGCAATATTATAGTCACCCAAAGCCACGAGCCGTGGATAGCTGTCAAGCTGCTCTTTGAGCCACTGTTTAAAGGCCGCAAACCAGTCCATTTTATAGACAAACTTGTCGCTTTCTAATGACTCGCCATTGGGGCAGTAGGCGCATACGACGCGAATAGCGCCTAGCTCATGGGGGTAAGTGGCAGCAATTAGCCGCTGTTGCGGGTCATCATAGTTGGGCAAATTGCGTTGCACCTCGGTGGGTTTAGCCTTGCTAATGAGGGCCACCCCGTTGTAGGTGGGTTGCCCCGCCCAAACAGCCTGATAACCGATCTCTTCGAAGGCTGCCAAGGGGAACTTATCCTGAGGCAATTTGAGCTCTTGTAGGCACAACACATCGATTTGATGAATAGAAAGCCAATCAATTACTTGGGGCAGGCGTACGCGTAACGAGTTTACATTCCAGGTCGCAAGTTTCACTTAAAGACTCTCTGTTATTTAATAAGCACTCAAGTATAAGGGATAGCGTGCTAAATGTTTAGCTGCCACCGCACAGCAAAAGGCTGCCAATATTTAAATAGAAGGCCTCGAAAATCAATGAATCTAGGCTAAGTATTTGTTGTTATTGGCTTTTTTGTTGGTTTTTGGTATAATGATTGCTTTGCTAATGATTTAATTTATAAATGTTTAGGCTTGGCAGGCTAAGGGCAGCACTTATGGGTGCATTTTTAGCTGTGCGTATTTTGCCTATTTATGGGTTTATAAATTGTAGGGCATCTACTAACTAACCTTTACTGCATCGATGTATAGGGGCTTAGTTTAGATGGCACATAGCAAAAGGTACTTAAGTATTTTAAACCTTAAATACTCATCCAACAGCAAGGAATATTTATGGCTAGAAAACGCAGAAGAGGCCGCAGACAACGCCTAGAAATCGAACCACTTAATTGGGTTGCCCCCGAGGATCGCGAGGCCATGCAGGCCGATGATAGCGCCGATCAAGACGAGCAAGAAACCCAGGCAGAAAAGGCTAGCGACAAATAATAGCTATCGATTATTGGGCGCAACGCGCAGGCACATGGTTGCCTGCGCGTTTTTTTATGCATACCAACAGGTCATATAGTGAATCAGCTTGGGCGAGGCGCCCGTTGCTTGCTTTATAGTAAACCCTGTTGTATTTTATTTTGGCGCTTTATCCCGTTTTTACCTCGTATTTATTACGTTTGTTTTTAAAAGGTTTTGCATTGGATCAGTACCTTGTTCAGGCCGAGGGCACCCCTGGCGATATTACCCTGTCCGAAAGTGGTGGGGTTCGTTATTTGCATTTTGGCACCAAATGGATTCAAGGGGCGATGAGCCTTACGCGGCCCAACGATTTGGTCTTGAGTTACACCCAACAAATGATGGCGTGGATGCTATTTGAGCGCCCGCAAGCAATAAAAAGCATTGCCGTTTTGGGTCTTGGTGCAGGGGGGGTGGTACGGTTTTGTCATGAGCATGTGCCTACTAGCCATATGGATGTGGTCGAAATCAACCCCGATGTCACGGCCATGTGCCAAGCCTTTTTTAAAATACCGCGCTCTGAGCGTATAGAGGTGATTCACGCTGATGCCGAGGTTTGGGTCAATGAGCCGACGCAACAGGGGCAGTACGATTTGTTGCTCGTCGATCTTTATGATGAGCATGCACAAGGGCCAGCTTGCTCTTCACCTGCTTTTTATCAGGGTTGTTACCAGAGTTTAAACGAGCACGGCATTTTAGTGGTCAACCTTTTTGGTGGGCACCAGAGTTTTGAGCATAATGTAGATAACCTTGCTGCTGCCTTTAATGGGCGCTATGTGTTGTTGCCCGAGGTCGATGAGGGCAATATCGTGGCGCTGGCCTTTAAGGGTGAGCAGATGCAAACCCCTATTGGCGAGCTGCTCGAGCGGGCAGGGCAAATCAAGAAAACCTACCGTTTTCCTGCGCTAAGCTGGGTAAAAGGGTTATTATCTAGTTTAAGTAATAATTAAAGTAGCAATCTCTATCTAATTGCTTATCAAGCGGTAAATAAAAATATTTGTTTAAATAAATAGTGCTATGAGTGATATGATTCACTTACCACACAAAGGAGCCATCTCTATGAAGCAAAGACTTATTTCTCGTTTAATTGCCCCACTTGCATTGGGGCTGGGCTTGTCTTTTGGTGGCCAGCTTATGGCCCAAACTGTCTCAGTATCGTCCATTGTCGAACACCCCGCTTTAGATTCTGTGCGTGACGGCATCAAAGATGTGCTCGAAGAGGAGGGCTACCAGACTGATGATGGGTTCAAGTGGCAATTCCAGACTGCTCAGGGCAATACTGCCATTGCCGCCCAAATCGCCCGTAAGTTTGTTGGCGATAACTCTGATGTTATTGTGGCCATCTCAACCCCATCTGCACAGGCAGTGGTCGCCGCAACCAAAGAGATACCAGTGGTCTATTCAGCCGTTACTGACCCCGTCGCAGCACAGCTGGTGCCTACTATGGATGCTTCGGGCACCAATGTCACAGGGGTATCTGACGCACTGGCCCTCGATGACCAAATTGATCTGATTTTACGTATTGTGCCCGATGCGAAAAGTATTGGTATGGTCTACAACCCTGGCGAGGCCAACTCGGTTGTCGTGGTCGAGGCTCTGCGCAAGCTTTTGTCTGAGCGCGATATCAATTTAGTCGAGGCTACCGCCGCCCGTACCGTTGATGTAGGTGCTGCTGCACGTAGTTTGGTTGGCAAGGTTGATGCCATCTATACCAACACCGATAACAACGTGGTGTCGGCGTACGAGTCCTTGGTCAAGGTGGGTAATGATGCCAAGATCCCTCTAGTTGCCTCTGATACCGATAGTGTCGAGCGTGGGGCAATCGCTGCCTTGGGGGTCAATTATTACAACCTGGGGCGCCAAACAGGTGCGATGGTTAATCGTATTTTAAAAGGCGAGCAGCCGGCCGAGATGCCCTCTGAGTATGGCCAAGACCTCGAGCTTTATATTAATCTCGATGCGGCCAAAAAGCAGGGGGTCACCTTAGATGACGAGTTGCGCGCCGAGGCCGCCAAAGTCATTGAATAAGGCAGCACATAACAACTAGTTTTCAAATGCCGCAGCCAGGGCCGAGGTTGATGCCCTGGCTGTTTAGCATATGAGCCAGCCCTCAAGTGCGCGGCTCAACTGTTTCACAAGCGGTTTATGCATGTTGTCAGCACAGCAGGCAACTGCCCCTATTAGCGCTTTCTACCTAAACTAAAAACATGTCAATTTATTCTCTTTGGGGCGCATTTGAAATTGGCCTTATTTTTGGCCTGGTGGCACTTGGGGTGCTTATTTCTTTTCGTATTTTGCGTTTCCCAGATTTAACTGTTGATGGCAGTTTTCCCCTTGGTGGGGCCGTGGCAGCGACCCTCATTAGCAATGGGGTTGATCCTTTTACTGCCACCTTTATTGCTACCCTGACGGGTGCCTGTGCCGGCATTGTTACGGGTTGGCTTAATGTCAGTTTGCGCATTATGGATCTGTTGGCCAGTATTTTGGTCATGATTGCTTTGTATTCGATCAACCTACGCATTATGGGGCGCCCTAATGTTCCCCTTATTATGGAGCCCACTGTTTTTAGTATGTTGCAGCCCGAGGGGTTGGCTGATTATATTGCCCGACCCTTGCTGTTAATTGCCGTAGTCATAGTGGCCAAGTTGTTATTAGATTGGTTTTTTGCCACTGAAACAGGTCTGGCTATGCGCGCTACGGGTGCCAACCCCCGTATGGCACGAGCCCAAGGGGTACGTACGTGGGCGATGGTGTTATTGGGCATGGCCATATCTAACGGGCTGGTGGCGTTGGCGGGTGCATTTTTTGCCCAGTCGCAGGGTGGGGCCGATATTTCAATGGGCATAGGTACCATTGTTATTGGTTTGGCTGCGGTGATTATCGGTGAGAGCATTATTCCCGCACGTCGGATGGTCATTGTGACGCTATCAGTCATTATCGGTGCTGTGTTGTACCGCTTCTTTATTGCTTTAGCCTTAAATGCTGACTTTATCGGTCTTAAGGCACAGGATCTCAACCTACTGACCGCTGTTTTGGTGACAGTAGCGTTGGTGCTGCCCTTATTAAAGAGTCGGTTCAAGAGCCGCTTTAGAGGTAGGAGTTAAGACCATGATGCTTGATGCAAAAGATCTCACCATTACCTTTAACCCGGGCACCCCTATAGAAACCAAGGCCTTAAGGGGCATGAGCATTGCTATCCCAAAGGGGCAGTTTGTGACCGTTATAGGTTCTAATGGGGCAGGGAAGTCGACCCTATTAAATGCTATCTCGGGGGCTCAGGCGGTCGATGGCGGCTCAATACAGTTAGCCGGCGTTGATGTGACGCGGCAGCCAGTTTGGCAGCGCGCCAAGATGGTGGCTCGGGTGTTTCAAGACCCTATGGCCGGTACCTGCGAAGAGTTAACCATCGAGGAAAACCTAGCTTTGGCTGCTCATCGGGGGGGCAAAAGGGGTTTTCGTTTATCTATTAGCAAAGCTATGCGTGATGAGTTTCAAGAGCGTTTGGCTTTGTTGGGTTTAGGTTTGGAAAATCGTTTGACCGACCGTATCGGCCTGCTATCGGGGGGGCAGCGTCAAGCAGTCAGCCTCTTAATGGCATCGTTGCGGCCTTCTAAAATATTGTTACTTGATGAGCACACCGCCGCACTCGACCCGCGCACCGCTGCTTTTGTGCTCGAATTAACGCAAACATTGGTGGCTGATGAACATTTAACCACAATGATGGTCACACATAGTATGCGTCAAGCACTCGAGATTGGTGAGCGCACCGTGATGTTGCATCAGGGGCGTGTGGTGCTTGATGTAAGTGGGCCCGAGCGTGCCAACCTTACTGTGGCTGACTTATTGGCCATGTTTGAAAGTGTGCGCGGCGAAACCCTTGATGATGATGCATTACTTTTGGGTTAGGCTTTTAGGGCATTTATAGGGCTTGAGCAGCTTAAAGGCCTGTGGTTTTTGCTGTTTTTTGTTCCTCGTACAGAAATCTTGTACACAAAATCGGCCAAAGATCAACTTTGTGCATTGGCACTAATCCCTATATACTTTATATCTTTGATTGTTTTCCTCGCTTGTCTTAGCCCCTCTTTAAGGAGCTTTTCTATGCTTCGTAGCCGCTTATTTTCACGGCGTTTTTTACAAGTTTTTGGTGGTGTTTTTACGGTTATGTTGCTTGCGGCCTGCGGTCACGACGAAGAGCAGGCTGCTGCCCCCGACGTCAAGGTGCCCGTACAGGTGGTGCAAGTCAAGCCCCAGCCCACATCTTTATATATTGATTTGCCTGGTCGTGCTGATGCAATCAAAGATGCGCAGGTGCGCGCCCGCGTCACGGGCATTGTGACAGGCATTCACTTTGAACAAGGCAGTGACGTCCAAGAGGGGCAATTGTTGTTTACTATTGACCCTGCCCCTTATGAGGCGGCACGCAACCAGGCCGAGGCACGTTTGTTGCAGGCCCAGGCTCAGGCGCAGTCGGCAGCTGCCTTGGCCAATCGTTATCAGCGTCTTATCAAAGAGCGCGCCATCAGCCAACAAGATTATGACACCGCCATGGCGCAGCATCAGCAAACACAGGCCGAGGTGGCCGGTGCCAAGGCTGCTCTCGAGGCTGCCGAGATCGATTTAGGCTATACCGAGGTGGTGGCCCCAATTACCGGGCGCATTGGCAAGGCTGAGGTCACCGAGGGGGCATTAGTCAGTGCCACTCAGGCCACGCATTTGGCCACCATTCAACAAATTGACGAGCTCTATGTCGATATACGCCGTCCTGCCGAAGAGTTCATCGCCTTGCGCAAAGCTATTGCCCAGGGCCTGATCCAATCAAACCGTGCGGGCGAGGCCCAGGTTACCGCATTGCTTGATGACCGCTCAGAGTATGCCGAAAAAGGGCGTTTGCTGTTCTCTGGCGTGTCGGTTGACCCAACCACCGGACAGCTGGCCATGCGGGCCATATTCCCCAACCCCGATTTATATCTCTTGCCGGGCATGTTTGTACGGGTAAGGGTCGAGCAAGGGGTCAAAGAAGACGCTTTGGTGGTCCCCGCTCAGGCCATACAGTATGGGGCCAGCGGTGCCACCACCGTTTATATTGTCGATGATGAGGGCAAAGCCCAAATCGCTCCGGTCAAAATAGGCCAATCTATTGCCGAAAAGGTTGTGGTCGAAGAGGGTTTACAGCCTGATTCCACCGTGATTGTGGCGGGTTTTCAGAAAATACGCCCCGGGGCACCCGTGGCGCCGATGCCGGCTGAGCCCG
>Ga0209487_1000385_pt1 | contig 40558 bp, 40 predicted proteins | sample Poulit2012_FD_187524 | JGI IMG/M metagenome (GOLD analysis project Ga0209487, IMG submission 187524) | Agricultural soil microbial communities from Georgia to study Nitrogen management - Poultry litter 2012 (SPAdes) (version 2) | ecosystem: Environmental > Terrestrial > Soil > Agricultural land...
GAGATGGTTCTGGTCGCGATCATCCGGGTCGATACCGAAGCGGACACGGAGGAGCACGTCGCGTTCGACTGCCGACCGGTGAGCGAAGCGAACAGCACGTCCGCCGCCGAGCCGGTGGTCATCACCGTCACCCAGCGGGACTTCGCATCGATGCCCGTGGAGCCGTTGGAAGCAAGCGCTGGACCACCCGACGGCTGGCTGCCCGTGAACATGCTCAACGTGCTCTATGCCGATCCCGAAGAACAGGTGCTGGAAACCGAGCTGCTCGACACCCCGGTCGCGGTACGCGCCACACCGAGCTCGTACCACTGGGATCTCGGTGACGGGAACACGATCACCACCAACAATCCCGGCGAGCCGTACCCATCGACCGAGATCAGCGCGACCTACACGCAGGAAGGCTGGTACGACATCACGCTGACCACCACCTTCTCGGGTCAGTTCTCGGTCGAGGGCGGTCCGTGGCAGGACATCGACGGGACCATCGAGGTCGCCTCCGAGCCGATCCCCCTCTACTCCAAGTCGCTCGAGTCGCGTTTGGTCAACAGCGACGTACCCGTCGACGAGGACGAAGACCCCTGGATCCCACCCCGCACGCCTCAGACCGATGGGCCGAAGGATCGCGACGCCACGGATCTGGAGCTGTGATCGACTGCGATCCCCTCTACCCGAGCCGCTGAGCTAGTCTGCGACCATGTCCGCCCCGGCCCTCCACCACCTTGAGCTGTGGACCCGTGACCTCACGGTCGATGAACCGCCGTTCCACTGGCTGTTGACCATCCTTGGATGGGCAGCCGAACGCGTCGAGGGGTGGCCCGAGGGACGTATCTGGCGTCACCCGAGCGGGACGTACATCGTCCTCGAGCAATCCGAGGCCGTGCGCAACACCCGGCACGACCGCCGGGCGCCTGGGATGAACCACCTCGCGCTCACCATTGCTGACCGTGATGCCCTCGACCGGCTACGTGCCGACGCGGGAGCGCATGGATGGCGCGAGCTGTTCAGCGACCGTTACCCGCATGCCGGAGGGGAAGGGCAGACCGCCTGGTACGCGGAGAATCCCGGCGGCTTCGAGGTCGAAGTGGTCGCCACGACCCCCACTGCGTGACCATCTCCCAAAGGGCGACGGAGGTGGCGAGGACGACCGGGCCGAAACTCGGCAGGGCCGAACGACAGGGCAGAAGCTCGGTACGACCGGACGACGGTGCGGCAACTCAGCAGGACCGGGCAGCCGGTCCCGCTTAGAGCTTGGTGAGCGGAGCGTAGCGAAGCAGCAGCCGCTTAGTCCCGTGCGGCGCCTTGAAGGCCACCTCGACCTGCGTCTTCTCGCCCTGTCCCGCGACCTCGCTGACCGTCCCCATTCCGAAGGAATCATGCGTGACCCGGTCGCCGACGGCCAGCTGCGGCATCTGCGAAGCCGAGACCGGTTTGCGCCCCGACCCGAAGCTGGGACGGTTGACGTCCTGTCGGCCACCGCCCAGCCCTCCGCTGAAGGAGGGCCCGCGCCTGCCGCCGTACCCTGCCCCGAAGGAGCTTCCCCCACCGTAGCCGCCGGAGGAGGCGAAGCCGGCACCGCTGAGAGTGGACCCTGCCCTCGCCACGTCCAGCACGGACTCCGGGATCTCGTCGAGGAACCGACTGGCCGGCATGAACTGGGAGGCGCCCCACATCGCCCGCATCTGAGCCCGGGTGATGTAGAGCTTCTCCCGGGCACGGGTGATGCCGACGTAAGCGAGCCTGCGCTCCTCCTCCAGCTCCTCGGGGTCGCCGAGCGTGCGGTTGTGGGGGAAGGTGCCGTCCTCCAGGCCCGTCAGGAACACCACCGGGAACTCCAGGCCCTTGGCGGTGTGCAGGGTCATCAGAGTGACGAACTGATCCTCCGCCCCCGGGATCTGATCGGCGTCGGCCACCAAGGAGACCTTCTCCAGGAAACGATCGATCAGGGAGGCCTCGGGATCGTCGGGAGCAGTGAGGGCGGCATCCGGTGCCACATCCGACCCCGGAGCCGGCTCGGACTCCGGGCCGTGCCCCGTCTCGAGCTCCGGACCGTGGCCCGGCTCAGGCTCCTGACCGTGCCCCGACTCGGACTCCGGGCCGTGCCTCGAGTCGGCGTCATCGCCGGGTGCGGGACCAGCGGCTTCACCGGGGACCGGGGGCGCTCCGGCGATGTCCGAATCCTCCTCGGGTTCCTCGAACTCACTGGCGGCGGCGTCCGCGGCCTCGACCTGCGCCTCGAACTCGGCGGCCACGCTGATCAGCTCCGCGAGGTTCTCCAGTCGCGATTCGTCCTGCAGATCGTCGCTTCCCTGCAGCTCGGCGTAGTAGCCGGACTTGGTCAGGATCGCCTCGAGCAGCTCGGCCGGGCCTTCCCCGCTGCGTGCCTGCTCCTGCAGGTCATCGAGCATCGAGACGAAAGTGCGTACCGCATTCAGAGAGCGGGTGGCGATCCCGGGCGCCTCCTCGGCGCGGCGCAGGGCCTCCCCGAAGCTGATCCGTTCCCGCTCGGCGAGCATCGCGATCGCGGCCTCGGCCCGGTCCCCGATGCCGCGCTTGGGAACGTTCAGGATGCGGCGCAGGTTGATCTCGTCGGCCGGGTTGGACAGCACCTGCAGGTAGGCGACCGCGTCCTTGATCTCGCGCCGCTCGTAGAAGCGGGTCCCACCGATCACCCGATAAGGCAGGCCGATGCGGATCAGCTGGTCCTCCAGCGCGCGCGACTGCGCATTGGCGCGGTAGAAGATGGCGATGTCGCCGGCGTTGCGCCCGTCGTCGACCAGGGCGTCGATCTGGCGGCCGATGTAGCGGGCCTCGGCCTGCTCGTCGTCGGCCACGTACAGGGTGATCTGGTCACCGGCGCCCTGATCGGTCCACAGGTTCTTCTTGCGTCGGCCCTCGTTACCCTCGATCAGTGAGTTCGCGGCCGACAGAATGTTCTGCGTAGAGCGGTAGTTCTGTTCGAGCACGATCGTGCGGGCGGAGGGGAAGTCCTGCTCGAACTCGATGATGTTGCGGATCGTGGCGCCGCGGAAAGCGTAGATCGACTGATCGGAGTCACCCACCACGGTCAGGTCGGCGCGGGGGTCCTCGCCCACCAGCTCGCGCACCAGTTCGTACTGGGCGATGTTGGTGTCCTGGTACTCATCGACCAGCAGGTGGCGGAAGCGGCGGCGGTAGCCCTCGCGGATCGCGGGGTTCTCGCGCAGCATCGTGACAGTCAGCCCGATCAGGTCGTCGAAATCGACCGCGTTGGCCTGCCGCAGCCGTTCGGTGTAGTTGGTGTAGATCCGCGCCAGGGTCCGCTCGAAGGGGTTCTTCGAGCTCTCGGCCTGGTCGGCGAAGTCGATCGGGTCGGTCAGCTCGCTCTTCAGCGACGAGATCCGCGAGGCCAGCGCCCGGGGGGCGTGCTTCTTGGTGTCGAGCTCGAAGTCCTTGGCGATCGTGGTGATCAGGCGCAGCGAGTCGGCGCTGTCGTAGATCGTGAACGAGCTCTTCAGCCCGGCCGCGGCGGCGTCCCGGCGCAGGATCCGCACACAGGCACTGTGGAAGGTCGAGACCCACATGCTGCGGGCCACCGGGCCTACGAGCTCTTGGACCCGCTCGCGCATCTCGGTGGCGGCCTTGTTGGTGAAGGTGATCGCGAGGATCTCCCCGGGCATGGCCTCGCCCGCACGCAGCAGATGCGCGATCCGCCGGGTGAGCACCCGGGTCTTGCCGGAGCCGGCTCCCGCCACGATCAGCAGCGGGCTGCCGCGGTGCTCGACGGCCTCGCGCTGGGCGGGGTTGAGGTCCTCGATGAGCTCGGCGAGATCTTCCCGGACGCCGAGGGGTGCGCGGCCGGACTGCCAGTGCTCAGCCGACCCCGCGTGGACGACGGGACCCCCCGGCGGGGGTGTCTCCCCGAACGGGGGCTCCTCCGGGGGAGGCATCTCCTCGAACGGAGGCTCCTCGTCGAACGGGGGCTCCTCCGGGGGCGGAGGCTCCTCGTCGTACGGAGGCTCGTTGTAGGGAGGCTCGTCCATCGGGGGCTCTTGCGGGAGCGGCGCCTCGTCGACGGGCGCACTCTGCGGCGGTGGATCGCCGACGGGGGGCTCCTCTGCGTCGGGTCGTACCCGTACGCCCTCCAGGCGTCGGAAGGCGTCAGGCAGGGAGAGGTCGTCGAAGAGTGAGCTCATGGGGCCACCAGAATAGGCAAGGGAACCGACAATCTGTGCACTGCCGGTGGAGGGGCGGGGCGAACAGGCGGTGGGGAGGAGCCTTCGGTGCCGCCCTGCTCAGACGAAGACGGCGATGACGACGTTCACGATGATCGCCAACGGGATGCTGAACCACACCGCGGAGGGCGTCTCGGCCTTCTTCTTGTGGGCGATGTAGGCCAGCACGGTCGCTGCGATGCTGATCAGCAGCTTGATGCCGAGCTTCATGTGGTTCGCGTCCCCGGTGATCGAGACCAGCGCCGCCAGGACGATGCCGAACACCAGCGCACCGGCGGTCGCGTGCGCCATCCCCGGATTGGGCTCACGGGTGCGGGCGGCGCTCACCCAGGTGCCGAGTGCCACGGCCCAGCAGATCAGGTGTAGAACGAGGAACAGTGAGAACAGAAATGACATGGTGTCAGCATACTGACGGGCGCTTCGACAGTCCCCGTCCCCGGATGCCATGGGGGCCGGTCTCACATGCGAGAATCTCGGCATGTCAGAGCCTCGTGACGGTGCCCCGGTGCCATCCGGTCCCGCCGCCGAGCTCCCCTTCCTGCCCAGTGGTGTCGACGTCGAGCAGCCACCCCGGCTCACGCCCTCCCGGCTGGTGGGTGCCGCGCTGTCGCTGCTGCTGGTCGTCGCTCTGCTGATCTGGGCCCTGCCCTGGGCCACGGGAGCCAGCTGGGCGGGGATCCTCGCGTCCCTGTCCTCCCTGCCCGCCTGGGCGCTGCCGGCGGTCTTGGTGCTGGGGGCGGCGGCGATCGGGCTGGAGGCCGTCACCGTCACCGTCGCGGTGCGAGGAGCTCGGTATCGCACGGCCCTGCAGGGTCATGCCGCCTCCGCGGCCCTGGCCCTGGCGGTGCCGGGCGGGGGGATGATGGGGATGTATCTGCTGGGCTGGATCCTTCGCCGCACCGGTCTGGCGATCCCCGTGATCCTCACCGGCATCATTGCTGCGTCCCTGGTGGAGATGCTGGTCACCTCGGTGCTCATCCCGCTGGTGGGGCTGGGGGCCTATGCCTTGTCCTCGCTGTCGGCCGCGACCGGTCCGGCCCTGCCCGGAGCGGTCTGGGCGGCGGTCGCGGCAGTGGCCGGTGCCCTGATCGCGCTGGCCCTGACCTCCCTGCTGCTCAAGCGCTCGGTGCTGACGGGCCTGCTCGACCAGCTCGGCCAGATCATGCCCTTCACCCATGCCGACACGGTGCTCGAACAGCGCGACGTGCTGCTCGCGACCCTGCGGACCCGGCCGGCGGGGCTCCTGCTGCCGACGATGGCCGCCCGACTGCTGCAGTGGGTGGCGCTGGTGGTGGCCATCGAGGCGGTCGGGGCGCAGGTGCCGCTGCTGCTGACGGTCGCGATCTTCGCTCTGGGCCGGGTGCTGTCCCTGGTGCCGCTGACCCCTGGCGGCGCAGGGATCACCGAGACGGTGGGCGCGGCCGCGCTGGTCGCCCTCGGGGTGGGCGCCGAGGCCTCCGCCTCGGCGATGCTGCTGCTGGCGGTCACCACCGTGGCGGTGCCCCTGGTGGGTGGGGCGGTGGGGGCTGCGACCGCGTTCCTGCGCGCTCCCCGCTCGTCCCCATCAACCCCGTGACGGTGAGGACACGCCCGCGTCGGAGAGCGGTGACGAACCGGACCCGGGCGGGCCACTGCCGCCCTCTGTGCCCCGTTGTCGGCCCTATGTGCGTGTCTGCCCCTGTCTGCCCATCTGTCCCGTCCGCGTGTCTGCCCTGGCGGCTGCGCCTGCATCGTCCGCGTGCCTGCCCCGCCTGTCCTGCCTGCCCTGTCTGTCCCTGCCTGCCCCCGCCTGCCTTGACCGAGCTGTCCGCGCCGGCCGCCGCCGCGGCCACGAGCAGCGGTCAGGCGTCCTCGTCGTAGTCGGGAGTCTCCGTGCCCAGCGTGTGCGAGGGGTGCGGGAGGTAGACCGACGCCGGTGGCACCAGGGGGAATCCGCCGATGCTGGCACCGTGCTGACCGCCGTCGAACTGAGCCATCTCGCCCACCTGGCGCGCCACCTCGTCCACGTGGCGGTGCGCCGCGTCGCCGCGACCGAGGAACCCGGCCCCGGCGTACCCGCCGAGGCGCTGCCGACCGGAGCGCTCCGCCGCGGTGGCGATCTCCTCCAGCTGGGCCGCCGAGCTGCGCATCCCGGTCACGATCCGGCCGAGCTCGGCATACTCGCCTCTGCTCCACCGCTCGTGGATCTCCTCACCGAGGCGTCGCGTCGCCGGAGCCTCGGAGCGGCTGACCTCCCCGATGGTGTTGGACAGGCGCAGCCGCAACAGGGTGAGGCGGTCGGCGGCGCGTCGCAGGGCACCGGCATGGTCGCGAAGCTGACGGGACGTCGAGCTCATCGCTGTCCTTCCTCCTCGGAGGCCGCCTCGGCTCCTCCCTCCCGGGGTGCGCCACCGATCGGCTTCATCGTAAGTGCCGGTCCGCTCACCTGCTCCAGCCAGGCATCGAGGGTGGCGATCGCCCGCACCCGGGCGTCCGCGTCGGACATGAACACGTCGTGGCGGGCCCCGTCGATCGCCTCGACCCAGACGTCGGGGCCCAGCCTCAGGGCTGCCTGCCGGATCGCGCGCACGTCGAGCACCGTGTCGGAGCGCCGCATCTCCTCGGTGAACAGCACTCCGATCCGGGTGCGGCTGGAGTGCATCACCAGGATCGGGATGCGGAGCGGGCCGGCGGCGGCCAGACGCTTCTGACCCTCGAGCACCGCGCCCAGCGTCTGGGCCGGGAAGGGATGGCCCCGCGGGGGCTTGAGGTCCAGGTCGTAGTCGTACAGGCCGCCGTAGTCGCGGTGGGTGGTGCGGGCATAGAAGGGACTGCCCTGGGGCAGGATCGGTTTGCCCTGCAGGCGCTCGGCCAGAGCCTTCACCGGCCCCTCCAGCAGGAGTCGGGCCGCCGGCCCCAGGTGCATCTCCAGCCAGGGCGAGTTCAGCGCCAGCGCCCGGACCGTACCGGGATGGCGCTGCGCCCACAGCGCTGCGGTCAGCCCGCCGGTGGAGTGGGCGAGCAGGATCGGCGGCCGGTCGGTGCCGATCCTGCGCAGGGCCTCGTCGATCTCCTCGTCGTAGCGCTCCAGCGTGTCGATCGCGGTGGCGGTCTGTCCCGGCAGCAGACTCCGTCCATGCTTGCGCAGGTCCAGTGCCCAGACGTCGTACCCCTGTTCGCCGAGATGGTCGAGCAGGTCACGGTCGAAGACGTAGTCGGACCAGCCGTGCCCGACCAGGATCGGGGGCAGGTCGCGGTCAGCGCCCGCCGGGCGTGCGGGACGGTCGCCGGGCCGGCGGAGGCGGTGGACGAGCGTGGCGACCACCGGGCCCTCGTCGTCGTGGCCGAGATCGATCCGCTCAGCGGTGTAGCCGTCCCCGAAGACGGGGTCCAGGCTCATTCGCCGCCGGTGCTCTCCCGCAGGAGCTCCACGACCTCGCGACGGTTGTACCGGCGGTGCCCGCCGAGGGTGCGCATGTACGAGAGCTTGCCCGCTTGAGCCCAGCGGGTGACGGTCTTGGGATCGACATGGAACATCTTGGCGACCTGGGCAGGCGTGAGCAGCTCAGCCTCCAGGTCACCGCTGTGCTGGGGATGATCCGCAGATCCGTTCATCGAGCATGCGGCCTTTCGCGGGAGGGACAGGTCCGGGGCAGGTCGGAGCGGCCGCCGCGAGGTGGGGCCGGTCTCCTACGGAGGTCGATCCTAGACCGTGCGGCGGAGAAAGCGCTAAGCGACCCCTCAGGGATGACTCACATCCGGAGAATTCTCGGGACCCGGACGCTCCCCGACCATCTGGTCGGGGCGTGGACCCCACTCGCTGATACGACACTGAGGGGTGCGGCCGTCAGGACCTTTCGTCGCTCATCCCGGTGCTGTCACCCACGTCCGGAGCAGCAGGGTTGGCCGGACCACTCCGCTTCCATGTACCCTTGGCTTCCGAATCACTGCCACTTCTCGGGCCTCATCAGAGTGCCCGCCCAGCCGACGCACAGGGGGTCAGATCCATGGGTCGTGGCCGACAGAAAGCCAAGCACACCAAGGTGGCGCGGGACCTCAAGTACTACAGCCCGCCGACGGATCTCACGGCTCTGCAGCGCGAACTGCAGGGCAAGAAGCACGAGTCCGATGGTGACGACTGGGCCGAGGACAGCCACGAATGGGCTGACGAAGACGCCCCGTCCGCTCGGCGACGCTGAAGGTCGACGTGCTGCGAGCTCGAGAACGGTAGGAGACCGGCTCGTCCGAACAGGGACCTGCCGGGACCCGCGAATACCGTGACGGAACGAGGGCTGCCCCGCTGGGGCGGCCCTCGTTCTGTGTCCGGGGCCCGGTGCTCACTGCCATCCTGGGTGCTGGCCGGCGAGCATGACCGCACCGCCCTCGACGCCCTTCGCGCCGACCGTGACCTGTTCGAGGGGTGCTCCCGGCTCGGGCAGCGAGTCCTCGGCGACGATCTCTCCGATCACCCGTGAGGGCAGGCCGCGCTGCTCGAGCAGCGATAGGGCGGCGTCGGCGCCTTCGGCGTCCACCAGGGCGATCATCCCCACCCCCATGTTCACGGTGCCCTCGAGGTCCAGCTGCGGCACCTGTCCCCAGCGGGCGATGCGGGAGAAGACCGGGGACGGCTGCCAGGTGGAGCGGTCCACGCGCGCGGCCAGGCCCGCGGGGATCACCCGTGCGAGGTTCGCGGCCAGTCCCCCGCCGGTGACGTGGCTGAGGGCATGGATGGCGCCGGAGGTGCGCCGGCCGTCCAGGAGGGCGAGCACGTCGGCCGCGTAGATGCGGGTGGGTTCGAGCACCTCCTGGCCGAGGGTGCGACCGAAATCGTCGATGTGCTGGTCCAGCCGGAGGTCCTGGGAGGCCAGCACCGCGCGCACCAGCGAGTAGCCGTTGGCGTGCAGCCCGGAGGACTCCATCCCGATCACCACGTCCCCGTGGCGGACCCGCTCCGGGCCCAGCAGCGCATCGGCCTCGACCGCGCCGACGGCTGCTCCGGCCACGTCGTAGTCCTCGGGGCCCATCAGGCCCGGGTGCTCGGCGGTCTCCCCGCCGACCAGGGCGCAGCCGGCATCCTGGCAGCCCTCGGCGATGCCTCGGACGATGTCGGCGATGCGCTCGGGCACGACCTTGCCGCAGGCGATGTAGTCCGTCATCGCGAGCGGCGAGGCCCCGACCACGACGATGTCGTCGACGACCATGCCGACCAGATCGCGGCCGATGGTGTCGTGGACGTCCATGGCGCGGGCGATGGCGATCTTGGTGCCCACCCCGTCGGTCGAGGAGGCCAGCAACGGCCGCTCGTAGGCCTTCAGGGCGCTGACGTCGACCAGTCCCGCGAAGGCGCCGATCCCGCCGATCACCTCGGGCCCATGGGTCGCGGCGACCGCTTCCTTCATCAGCTCCACGGCACGGTCGCCGGCTGCGGTGTCCACCCCGGAGGAGGCGTAGGTGATGCCGGGGGCGCTGGCTGCGGACGCGACGTCGGGGTGAGGCGAGTCGGGGTGGGGCGAGCTGTCGGTCATGAGTCCTCCATGGCGGTGGCCGAGCCGGTGTCGTGGTGGGTGACGATGCCCTGGCTGCGGGCCGTGGCCTCGGGCAGCGGGAGCGGGTACTTCCCGGAGAAGCAGGCGGTGCACAGGTTCTCCTCCGGTTGTCCGGAGGCGGCGATCATCCCGTCCTCGGAGATGTAGCCCAGGGAGTCGGCGCCCAGCGAGCGGGCGATCTCCTCGATCTCCAGTCCATTGGCGATCAGCTCGGCGCGGGTGGCGAAGTCGATGCCGTAGAAGCAGGGCCAGCGCACCGGCGGGGAGGAGATGCGCACGTGGACCTCGGCCGCTCCGGCCTCCCGCAGCATCCGCACCACGGCACGCTGGGTGTTGCCGCGCACGATCGAGTCGTCGATGACCACCAGGCGCTTGCCCTCGATCACCTCGCGCAGCGGGTTGAGCTTCAGACGGATGCCCAGTTGGCGGATGGTCTGGCTGGGCTGGATGAAGGTCCGGCCGACGTAGGCGTTCTTGACCATCCCCTGCCCGTAGGGGATGCCGGACTCCTGGGCGTATCCGATGGCGGCCGGGGTGCCGGACTCCGGTGTGGGGATCACCAGGTCCGCGTCGACCGGGTGCTCCCGGGCCAGGCGCCTGCCCATCTCCCCGCGGGCTTCGTTGACGCTGCGGCCGGCGATGCGGGTGTCGGGGCGGGCGAGGTAGACGTACTCGAACACGCATCCCTTGGGCTGGGGTTCGATGACCTGCTCTCCGTGCAGGCCCTGCTCGTCGATGACGATCATCTCGCCCGGGTGGACCTCGCGCACGAAGCTCGCCCCGCAGATGTCCAGGGCCGCGGTCTCGGAGGCGACCACCCAGCCGCGCTCGAGCCGCCCCAGCACCAGGGGGCGGATGCCCTGGGGATCGCGGACCGCATACAGGGTGTCCTCGGTCATCAGGGTGAAGCAGTAGGCGCCGCGCAGGCGGGGCAGCAGCTCCCGCAGCGCCTCTTCGAGGCTGCCCTCGGTGTTCAGCAGGGCGCTGACCAGGGCGGTGTCGGTGGTGTTGCCGCGGGCGATCTCCCCGGTGCGCGGGGAGGCGCCCTGACGCTCCTCCACCAGGGCCATCAGCTCGTCGCTGTTGACCAGATTCCCGTTGTGGGCCAGGGCCACCGTCCCGTCGGGCCGCGGACCGAGGGTGGGCTGGGCGTTGCACCATTCGGAGCCGCCGGTGGTCGCGTAGCGGGTGTGACCGATCGCGATATGGCCCTGGAGGGTCTCGAGCGAGGCCTCGTCGAAGACCTGTGAGACCAGGCCCATGTCCTTGTAGACCATGATCTGGGAGCCGTTGCTGGCGGCGATGCCGGCCGACTCCTGCCCGCGATGCTGCAGGGCGTAGAGACCGAAGTAGGTGAGTTTGGAGACCTCTTCACCGGGGGCGAACACCCCGAAGACTCCGCAGGCGTCCTGCGGGCCCTTCTCACCGGGAAGCAGATCGTGGGAAAGGGATCCATCGCCGCGTGCCACCGGACCATGATGCCACAGCGCGCCGCGGTAGGTCCGTGCACGTTCAGCCGGTGGTCCGGGAGCCGGTGCCGGCACTGGCCCCAGCGCCGCTCAGCCCCGTCGGCGTCCGCGGTGGATGATCGCGTCGACCAGGGCGATCAGCCCCGCCAGCGGGAATCCGATGGCGAGCACCACCGCGAGGGTGACGGTCAGCAGGGTCGTGAGGCCGGTCACGCCGAGCAGCGGGGCGATCACCAGGGCACCGATCGCGGGCACGGCCAGGCTCAGCAGGATCCAGGTGACGAGGGTGGGGGCACCGCGGCGGCGGGCGTACACGGCGGTGACCCGGTGGGCCTCGGAGGCGTCCCGGCCGGCCTCGGCAGCGGCCGGACCCTCCGCTGTGTCCTCGGCGTCGGCCGATGGCACCGGGACGGTCCCCTCCGACACGCTCCTGCCCGGCGCGCCCTCCTCCGGCGCGGTGTCGTCCGCCCGCCGTTCGCGGGGTGTCTCGGGGATGTTCACAGTGCTCCTGCAGCGTCGACCGCGGCGGCGGCGATCGCGGGGTCGGTGTCGGTGCTCGGCGCATCGGGCTCGACGGGAGCTCCGGGGCGCCGACGGGCGGACAGATGCACATCGCTCAGGCCGGTGGCCCGGACCAGGTCGGGGATGTCCACGGGGCGCACCCCGCCGCCCGCGCAGACGTCCAGCAGCCCCTCACCGGCCCGGACCATGGCGGCGAGCTCGGCGGCACCGTCCAGGGCCCGCGTCGCTCCGCCCGAGGTCAGCACCCGGTGGAAACCCAGCCCGAGCAGGGTGGTGACCGCCTCGAGACGGTTCGAGGGCTCCACCATCGCGTCCACGGCGCGGTGGCAGGTCAGCGTCAGGCCGCGGACCGCCTGCTGGGCCGAGCGCAGGGCCGCGTCGCGCAGGGTCTCCAGCGCGGGCACGTCCAGCTGCCCGGACTCCGTGAGCGCGCCGATCACCACTCCCGCGGCTCCGGCGGAGACGGCCTCCTCGGCCTGCTGGGCCATCAGCTCGATCTCGTCGGCGGTGACGGTGAACTCCGCGGGCCTGCCCAGGAAATCGTCCTCGCCCGCCCGCGAGCGGATCAGCACATGCACGTCGAAGTGCGGCTTGGCCTCGGCGGCCGCCACCAGGGCGGCGGCGCGGTCGGTGGCCTGTTCGACCAGTTCCGGGGGTGGCGTCACTCCCCCGCGGTCGAGGTCGGTGCACAGTTCGACCCGGTCGGCGCCGGCGGTCGCGGCGACCTCGAGCCCGGCAAGGTCCTGGACGGCGATCTCCACGGCGACGCTCACGGGGCCTCCTCGGCAGTGGTCGGGGTGCTGCCGGCGCGGGCCGTGCGCACGGTGCGGCGCGGGCCGGGCAGCGGCAGATGGTCGCTCAGGTCGCTGCGTTCGCCGCTGGCGCGCACGTGACCCTCGGCCACGGCCTGGGCCCAGGTGAGGTCCCCGACCACCAGAGCCAGCCAGGTCATCGCGTCGGTCTCGACCACGGCCGGCGGGGTGCCGCGGGTGTGGCGAGTGCCGGGCAGGGCCTGGACCGCGGCAAACGGCGGCACGCGCAGCTCGACGGCACCTCCGGGATGCTCCGCGGCGAACAGCTCGAGGGTGCGGCGCACGGCGGGGGCCAGCACGGAGCGGGGCGGGGAGATGGCCTCGGCAGGGGACGCAGCGGTGGCGCGGGCCCAGTCCTGCAGTGCGGCGTCACCGGTCTGCGGGTCGGTACGGCGGGTCACCACGTCAGCTTCCTGCCTCCGGCAGCAGGTCATGGACGGCGATGGTGGCCGCACGGTCCGGGCCCACGCCGATCGCGCTGATCCGGCAGCCGGCGAGCTCCTCGAGACGCCTGATGTAGGCGCGGGCGTTCTCGGGCAGGTCCTCGAAGGTCCGGGCCTGGGAGATGTCCTCGGTCCAGCCCGGGAGGGTCTCGTAGACGGGGGTCGCGTGGTGGAACTCGGTCTGGGTCATCGGCATCTCGCGGTGGATCACGCCATCGACGTCATAGCCGGTGCAGATCGGAACCTCGTCGATGCCGGTGAGCACGTCGAGCTTGGTCAGCACGATGTCGGTGAAGCCGTTGATGCGCGTCGCGTGGCGGATCATCAGGGCGTCGTACCAGCCGCAGCGGCGGGGCCGGCCGGTGTTCACGCCGACCTCTCCCCCGGTGGTCTGCAGGTACTCACCCCACTTGTCGAACAACTCGGTCGGGAACGGGCCGGCGCCCACGCGGGTCGTGTACGCCTTGACGATGCCGATCACGCGGTCGATGCGGGTGGGGCCCACGCCGGTGCCCGTGCAGGCACCGCCGGCGGTGGGGTTCGAGCTGGTCACGAAGGGGTAGGTGCCGTGGTCGACGTCCAGGAAGGTGGCCTGGCCGCCCTCCATCAGCACCACTTCGTCGCGGTCGAGGGCAGAGTTCAGCATCTCGGTGGTGTCGACCACCATCGGCTGCAACCGCTCGGCGTAGGACAGGAGCCGTGCGGTGATCTCCTCGATCTCGACCGCTCTGCGGTTGTACAGCTTGACCAGCAGCTCGTTCTTCTGGCGCAGTGCGCCCTCGATCTTCTGGCGCAGGATCGACTCGTCGTACAGGTCCTGGACGCGGATGCCGAGGCGGCCGATCTTGTCCATGTAGGCCGGGCCGATGCCGCGCCCGGTGGTGCCGATGGCGCGCTTGCCCAGGAAGCGCTCGGTGACCTTGTCGAGGGTCTGGTGGTAAGGAGCCACGATGTGGGCGTTGGCGCTGATCCGGAGTCGGGAGGTGTCCACGCCGCGGGTCTCGAGCATGCCGATCTCCTCGAACAGCGCCTCGAGGTTGACCACGACGCCGTTGCCGATCACAGGGGTGACCCGAGGGGACAGGATCCCGGCGGGAAGGAGCTTGAGCTCGAACTTCTCCCCGTCGACGACCACGGTGTGGCCGGCGTTGTTGCCGCCGTTGGGCTTGACCACGTAGTCCACGCGGCCACCGAGCAGGTCGGTGGCCTTCCCCTTGCCTTCGTCCCCCCACTGGGCTCCGACGATCACGACGGCGGGCATGGCGACTCCTGAGGACAACGGGTGGTTGACGGAGGGATGCTACCAATCACGAGCTGAATGCCCGCCCGGCCGGTCAGCGCCGGAGCGGTGCCCGGGAGCGAGGGGGAGGGCCTCAGTCGAGCAGGCTCGGGTCGGCCTCGCGCAGGAAGGCCTGGACCCGGTCGACCTCGGCCTCGTCCCCGAGGCGACGGGAGGTCTCGCCGAGCATGGCCAGGGCACGCAGGAATCCGCGGTTGGGGGCGTGGGAGGCGGGGATCGGGCCCTGGCCGCGCCAGCCCGATCTGCGCAGCGCGTCCAGGCCGCGGTGGTAGCCGGTGCGGGCGAAGGCGTAGGCCGCGACGTCGTCCCCTTCGGCGATCGAGTCCTGCGCGAGCGTCGCCCAGACCATCGGCGACTCGGGGTGGATCCCGGCCAGATCACGCGGGTCCTGGTCCTCGGCCAGCTCTGCGCTGACCTCCACGTCCACGAAATCGTCGGGCAGCAGGGTCGGGGGGATGCCGAGCAGGTTCTCGCTGGTGAGGTTATCGGTACGATCAGCCATGCAAGCATCGTAGGCGCTCACGCCTGATGACCGTTCGGACCAGGTAGAAACTAGCCATGTCACGTACGCAGGACGGCTCGGAGCTGCTCACCGGCCCCGGCGCAGGAGGGTTGCTGCGCTCGGCCGTCAGCAACTCCGGTGGAGTGCTGCACAGCTGGCAGCTCGATCACGTCGACCACCGCCCCGGCCGCAGCACCAAGGCGCTGTACCGCACGATGGTCTCGTGGCCCGAGCTGGACGGACCGCAGGCCCCGGCCCGCGAGGAGCTCTTCGGGGCCGGCGCGCACATCGGCGAACGTGAGAAGAACCTCTACGTCGCCGAGCAGACCCTGGTGATGACCGACGGTGACATCAATGTGCGGGTGTGGCGCTATCCCCATGACCCGTGGCTGCCGATGCTCCCGCATGTCTGCTACCCCGATGTCGTCGGCCGCACCCTGCACGACCTGGGCGTGGCCGTCGGTCCCGACCCCTCGGAGCCGATCGTGATCGACGTGGTCTCCTACCGGCCCGGGCGGCGGGCGGTGCTGCGGGCCTCCCAGGGCGGGCGCGCCGTGTACCTGAAGGTGATGCAGCCCCACCGCACCGGGGAGATCGTCGACCGGCACGAGCGCCTGCAGTCGGCCGGGGTGCCGGTTCCCGCCGTGATCGCCCATCACAACGGCCTGGTGGTGCTCGAGGAGCTTCCGGGGCGCCCGCTGTCCCGTGCCGTCATCGACGAGGGGGTCGCCGCCAGCAGCGCCCAGGACCTGGTCGCGCTCCTGGACCGGATGCCCGCCTCTATGTACTCCCTGCCCCTGCGTCCGCCCTGGACGGACTCCGTGGATTTCTACGCCGGGATCGTCTCCTCCTCGGTGCCGGCGCTGGGACCGCGACTGGACGCCCTGGTGCGCACCATCCGTGAGGGGCTGACGGCTCTCGAGCAGCGCATGGACATGCGCCCCCACGACGTGGTCCACGGAGACTTCTACGAAGCGCAGGTCTTCGTCGACGACGGCAAGGTGGTGGGCCTGCTGGACATCGACACGGTCGGGCCGGGCCGACGGGCCGACGATCTCGCCTGCCTGCTGGCCCACCTCAGCGTCCTGGCCGACTACGGCAATGCCGGGCGCATCGACCGCACGACCCAGGAGCGGGTGGAGGAGGCGATCGGCACCTGGCACGAGGTCTTCGCCGAGCGTGTGGATGCCACCGAGCTGGCGTTGCGCTCGGCCGGGGTGGTGCTGTCCCTGGCCACCGGGCCGCATCGTCAGCAGGAGACGGCCTGGGAGGCCTCGACCGAGGCGATCGTGCGTGTGGCCGAGCAGTGGGTCGAATGGGCGAGGGCCGCGGAGTCCCAGCGCCTGGCCCGGACCTCCGCACCGACGTCCGCCACGACGTCGCCGCAGGGGCGGACGTCGGTGACAGAGAGCCCCGGGCCCACCCAGCCGCTGCCGACGCAGCCGCCCCCCACCGGCCTGCAGCAGGGCCACGGCGACGACTCCCCCACGCAGGAGCGTCGCATCAATTCCATCGTGCGCCCCTGACCGGGGCCGATCCTGCGGGCCGCCGGCGTCGCGCCGTACGTACCATCGGGGTATGCGTGCCGTTCTGCAGAGAGTCGATGGGGTCCACGTCGAGGTCGAGGGCGAGGTGGTCGGAGCGGTCGAGGGCGAGGGCCTGCTGGCTCTGATCGGGGTGACCCACGAGGATGGCCCCGAGCAGGTCGCCACCATCGCCAGGAAGATCTGCGAGCTGCGGATCCTGTCCGGCGAGCGCTCGGTGCTCGATGCCGGGGCCGCAGTGCTGGTGGTCTCGCAGTTCACCCTGTATGCCGACGTGCGCAAGGGACGCCGGCCCTCCTGGAGCGGCGCCGCTCCCGCTGCCGTGGCCGAGCCCCTGGTCGAGCAGGTCGTCGAGGCGATCCGGGCGCGGGGCGTGCCGGTGGAGACCGGCACCTTCGGCGCCCATATGCGCGTGGGACTGGTCAACGACGGACCGGTCACGATCTTGGTCGAGGCCTGACGGCCGGCTGCCGCCCCCTGTCCCGAGGGCCGCTGCGCCCAGCCTGCGCCGGCCCGGCTCAGCCCAGCAGCATCCGGGCGAGGTCCGGGACCTCGGGCGCGAAGGGCACCGGAGCCGCCCGTTCCGCCTCGCCGCCGTACCCCCAGCCCACGAGCACGGCGGGCACCGAATGTTCGGCGGCCCCCTCCGAGTCGTGCAGCCGGTCCCCGACCATGACGGTCTCGGTGCCTGCCGGGATCCCGAGACGCTCGAGAACGCTGCCGATCACCGCGGCCTTCCCGTCGCGGCCGGTGGCGCGGTCGGTGCCACCGATCAGCGCGAGGTCCTCGTCCAGGCCCTGATGGGCCAGGAGCCGCCGAGCCGTCAGCTCCGGCTTGTTCGTGGCGACGGCCACGGTGCGGCGCTCCGCGACCAGCCGCCCGATCAGCTCCCTCATCCCGGGGAACGGCACCGAGGCCTTGATGCCCTCATCGAGGTAGTGCTCCGCATACGCCAGCCGCATCCGCTCGGCCCGCTCGGCGCTCATCCCCAGCTCGTCGCGGAAGGACTCGGACAGCGGCGGGCCGATGAAGGAGCGCAGCACCTCCCGACCCGGATGGGGCTCGCCGCAGACGGCGAAGGCATGATCGAGCCCGGCCAGGATGCCCGGCGCGGAATCCACGATGGTGCCGTCCAGATCCAGCAGCACGACGGGGGCGTCACGGAAGGCCCCGGAGATGGTGGTGGTCATGCAGGTGATCCTACGGGCGCATGCGCTCAGCACGCGGCCCTCGACATGGGCCTCGGGGTCTCCTCGCGTACGCTGGGGCCATGACCTACACACTCGTGCTGCTCCGCCACGGCGAGAGCGATTGGAACGCCAAGAACCTGTTCACCGGCTGGGTCGATGTGCCCCTCACCGAGAAGGGCGAGGCCGAGGCCATCGCCGGCGGCGAGCTGATGAAGGAGGCCGGCATCCGGCCCGATGTCGTCCACACCTCCCTCCAGCGCCGCGCGATCGCCACCGCGAACCTGGCGCTGGACGCCGCCGATCTCCACTGGATCCCCGTCAAGCGCGACTGGCGCCTGAACGAGCGCCACTACGGCGCCCTGCAGGGCATGAACAAGTCCGAGATCCGTGAGAAGTACGGCGAGGAGAAGTTCATGGCCTGGCGGCGCTCTTACGACACCCCGCCCCCGGAGATCGAGTTCGGCACCGAGTTCTCCCAGGACCAGGATCCCCAGTACGCCGACCTGGGCGATCAGCTGCCGAAGTCCGAGTGCCTCAAGGACGTCGTCGAGCGCTTCCTGCCCTACTGGGAGGACGGCATCAAGCCCGACCTGGTCGCGGGCAGGACGGTGCTCCTCGCCGCCCACGGCAACTCGCTGCGTGCGCTGGTGAAATACCTCGACGGCATCTCCGACGAGGAGATCTCGGGGCTGAACATCCCCACCGGCCAGCCGCTGGTCTACGAGCTGGACGAGAACTTCCAGCCCCTTGAGAAGGGCGGGCGCTACCTCGACCCGGTCGCCGCGAAGGCCGCCGCCGAGGCCGTGGCCAACCAGGGCAAGAAGTGACCCCCGGCCCGTGCTGAGCACGGCAGCGGCCCTCGTTCCCGGTGCCGCCCCGAACGCCTCTGGCAGCTGCCGGGGGCGTTCGTCGTCCCAGGAGGTCGCGGGCCCGGCACGCGGCGGGCATCGAGCGGTGGGCATCGAGGAGTCAGGGCCCGCAGGGCGCTAACGTGTCCCTCATGCCCGACCGTCCTGACCCCCGCGCCCGCATGATCGGGGAGCCGCCCACCGCCGCCCGCCCCTCCTCCCCTCTGGACCCCACGGCGGTCGCGGTGATGCTGACCGCCCGCTCCGTCCCGGCCCTGCTGCAGCGGCTGGGCGTCTCCGCCGAGGACGGCGAGGAGCTGCTCGAGCTCCTCCCGCAGATCGCGGCCGACGCGGAGCTGCTGGCGGCGGTCACCGAGATCGCGAACCTGCTGCGCACCGAAGCCGGTCTCGACGCCGAGCCCGCACCCCTCGGGACGCACGCCGATCGCCTGAACACCCTGCAGGAGCGGCTCCGCCCCGGCCAGGGGCTGTTGATGATCGCCGCGCACCTGGTCTCCACCGACGTGGTGCGCAGCTGGCACCGCGCCCGGGGTCTGAGCGACCAGCAGTCCTGGCAGGTGCTGTCGGACCTCGGCCAGCAGATGCGGGTGCATCGTCTGACGTTCGGGGAGCTGGGCCACCACACCCTGGCCTGGACCGCGATGAACTGGACCGGACGGCTGTTCTGGCTGGGCAGGCTGCAGTTCGATCTGCATCGCAGCGGTGATGGGCATTGGCGGATCGGCACCCACATCCCGGCCACCGGGCCGCTCGAGCCCGCGGGCGTCGAGGAATCCTTCGATGCCGCCGGGCGCTTCTTCCCCGACCACTTCCCCGATCTCGCCGAGCGGGCCGAGGGCGCCGACTTCGGCCGGGAGTTCGTCTGCCACTCCTGGCTGGTGAACCAGGAGCTGCCCGAGATCGTGGGGCCAGGCTCGAACCTGGGCTCCTTCGCCGCCCGGTGGAACATCGAGAAGACCTTCCCCGCCTCCGACGATGCCGTGTTCTTCGTCTTCAACCGGCGACCTCCCTACGACCCCGACCAGCTCCCGCGACGGTCCCGGCTGCAGCGCGCGATCATCGAGCGGCTGCGCAACGGGCGCGGCTGGCAGGGCGGGAAGGGCCGCCTGCGCCGCTGAGGGCCGGCTCGTGCCCCGCCGACCGCTCCGGGGCCCCACAGGGCATCGGCTCCATCGGCCCCATCGGCTCAGTCGGCTCCGGCGCTGCCGGTGCCTCAGACCTCGACCGTGCCGGCGTCGAACAGGCGCAGAACCCTCTCGAACTCCTCGTCGAGCGGCTCGCCGGTGGTCATCGACAGGGTGAAGGCGCTGCGGGTCAGGGCGATGGCGATCTGGACATGCACGATGGCGCGGGCGTGGACGTCCTCACCCTCCAGGCGTTCCTGCAGGGCGTCGATCAGTCCGCCCTGGAACTGAGCGGCTCGGCCGGCGTTCATCGCATGCAGCGTCGGCTCCTGGGCCATCACCTGCTTGCGCAGCTCCCGCAGCTCGGTGTCGGAGGGGACCATCCGCATCCACTCCCGCAGCACCGCGCGCAGCGCCACGGTGGGCGCCTCCTCGGCCGGGCGCGCGCGCAGCGCGTCGCCGATGCCGTCCGCGTCGGTGAACACCACGCCCAGCAACGCGGCCTCCTTCGTGGCCCAGTGGTTGAAGAAGGTGCGCGGGCTGATCCCGGCGCGCTCGGCGATCATCTCGACCGTCACCCCGCCGAGTCCGCGCTCGGCGACCAGCTCGAGGGCGGCGCGGTGGGTCTCGATGCGCGCGGCGCGCTTCTTGCGCTCACGCAGTCCTCCGGAGTTCACGTCGATCACGTCCGTCATGGTACGCACTCCCCCGCATTTCCTGCACTCGATGCATCAGTGCAGTGACTGCATTATCTGCCGTGGGTGATCGAGCAGGCCGGCGCCGAGGGCGTCCCGGTGCCGAGGGCGGTCGGCGGGGCAGCCGGTCCGGACGATCGATCGTGCCGCCGGGGCACCACGGAGGCCGCGCTCCCCGGGGCCCTCGCCGATTGTGCCAGGATTGAGGCGTGATTCTGGCCGACCCGTTCCCTCCGTCCCTGCCCGCCCCGCTCGAAGCGGTCCTGACCACCCGTGCCCCCATGGACGAGGACGTCGGCCCCGTGGTCGAGCTGATCCAGGCCGATCAGCGCCGGATCGACCCCGAGGCCCGGGTCGATCCGGAAGGGGTGCGCTCCCGCCTCGTGGGGCTGCGCTCATGGTCGCGCCGGCAGCTCGTGGTGGTCCCTCGGGAGCCGGTGTCGTCCGCTCCCGAGGTCGTGCCGGTGGGATGGATCTGTGTCGAGGACCGCGCCGCCGGCCGCAGCAACGTGCAGTGGTCGGTGGCCGGACATGTTCCCCACCGCACCGAGCTGATCGCCTGCCTGCTGGCCTGGGCGGCCGAGGTGGGCGGATCCTTCGCGCGGCACCGCGGGGTCGAGACCACGCAGCTGAACGTCAGTGTCGACTCGCGGGACAAGGACAGCCGCACCCAGCTGGCTGCGGCCGGCTATGGTCGCTCCCGCTCCTGGCTGCACATGGAGCGCCCCGTCGCCCCGCAGGAGGCCACCTCGACCCCCGCTCCCCGCGACGGGGTGCGGGTGCGCACGGTCCACCGCCACGAGTCAGGCCTGCCGGTCGCGCAGGATGTGCGCACCGTCCACCGCATGCTCGAGGAGTCCTTCGCCGATCACTTCAACTCCTACCGCGAGTCCTTCGCGGAGTTCGTCCAGCGGCTGACCGAGGTCCCCGGGGCCCGCTGGGACCACTGGTGGATCGCCGAGGTCCAGCAGCCCGACGGCACCTGGTGGCCCGGAGGCGGCCTGGTCGCCGACCTCATGCCCGCCACCGCACGGGCCGGCGAGGGGACCTACCTGGAGTACCTGGGCGTGCACCGCTCGGCGCGAGGACTCGGCATCGCCAAGGCCCTGCTGCACGCCGCGATCCGCGATGCGGCCCAGCGGGGCCGGGTGCGGGTGGGCCTGGAGGTCGACGCCGACTCCCCCACCGGGGCCGACGGCCTCTACCGGTCCATGGGCTGGGAGACCACCGAGGTCACCGAGTCCTGGCACGCCCGCACCGAGGCCCGCCCCTCGCACCTGCTTCAGGCCGAGGAGTAACCCCGGCACCGGAGCCGGGCGGTCAGCACGGCACGGGAGGGAGTCGCTCCCGCGCCGCGTTCACTCCCACTCGATGGTGCCCGGCGGCTTGCTGGTCACATCGAGAGTGACGCGGTTGATCTCGGGCACCTCGTTGGTGATGCGGGTGGAGATGCGCGAGAGCACGTCGTAGGGCACCTTGGCCCAGTCCGCGGTCATGGCGTCCTCGCTGGTGACGGGACGCAGCACGATCGGGTGGCCGTAGGTGCGGCCATCGCCCTGGACGCCCACGCTGCGCACGTCGGCCAGCAGCACCACCGGGCACTGCCAGATGTCGCGGTCCAGACCGGCGGCGGTCAGCTCGGCGCGGGCGATCGCATCGGCGCGTCGCAGGATGTCCAAGCGCTCACGGGTGATCTCGCCGATGATGCGGATGCCCAGGCCCGGGCCGGGGAAGGGCTGGCGCCACACGATCTCCTCGGGTAGTCCCAACTCTGAGCCGACGGCGCGGACCTCATCCTTGAACAGCGTGCGCAGCGGCTCGACCAGCTCGAAGTTCAGGTCCTCGGGCAGGCCGCCCACGTTGTGGTGGCTCTTGATGTTGGCCGCGCCCTCTCCCCCGCCGGATTCGACGACATCGGGGTACAGGGTGCCCTGGACCAGGAACGCCTTGGCCTCGGCGTGGAGATCGGCGCCCTCGCCCTGGACCACACCCTGCTCGCGCAGGATGTCGGCCTGGGCACGCTCGAAGGTGCGGATGAACTCGTGGCCGATGATCTTGCGCTTGGTCTCGGGATCGCTCACCCCCGCGAGCGCGGCCAGGAACTGCTCGGCCGCGTCGACCATCACCAAGCGGGCACCGCCGCTGGAGCGGCCGAAGGCCTCCTGGATCTGGGCGGACTCGTCCTGGCGCATGAGCCCGTGGTCGACGTACACGCAGGTCAGCCGGCTGCCGATGGCACGCTGCACGAGGGCGGCGGCCACGGCCGAGTCCACGCCGCCGGACAGGGCGCAGATGGCGGTCCCCTCGCCCACCTGGGCACGGATCCGCTCGATCTGTTCGTCGATCACGCTACCGGTGGTCCAGTCGGGAGTGAGGGAGGCACTGCGGTGCAGGAAGTTCTCCAGCACCTCCTGGCCCCGATCGGAGTGGCCCACTTCGGGATGCCACTGCACGCCGTAGAGCAGGCGCTCGGGATCTTCGAAGGCGGCCACGGGGCTGGCGGAGGAGGAGGCCACGACCCGGAAGCCGGTCGGAGCCGCGGTGACGCAGTCGCCGTGGCTCATCCACACGTTCTGCTCCACGTCCTGGCCGGCGAGCAGCTGGGAGGAGGCGTCGACCGTCTTCAGACGGGTCGCACCGTACTCGCGCACCCCGGTCGGCGCGACGGTGCCGCCCAGGGCCGCGGCCATCGCCTGGAACCCGTAGCAGAGCCCGAGGACCGGCACGCCGGCCTCCAGCAGGGCAGGGTCGAGGCGGGGGGCGCCGTCGGCGTGCACGGAGCTGGGGCCACCGGACAGGATGATGGCTCGGGGCCGGGCGGCGAGCATCCGGTCGACCGGCATGGAGTGCGGGACGATCTCGGAGTACACGCGGGCCTCGCGGACCCTGCGGGCGATGAGCTGGGCGTACTGAGCGCCGTAGTCGACGACGAGGACGGGGCGCTGATCGGTGTCGGTCACCCGTCAGAGTCTACGGGCGCAGCGCCCCGCGGCGCGTGGGCTCTCGCGGAGCGGAGGCGCAAGCTTGGTCACGCCCCGGCGGGGTCCTGCCCGGCCTCGGCGCGTTCCTGGTCCTGCAGGGTGGGTCGGCGCTGCAGGTCGCGTTCGACGGACTGGTGGGTCCAGCGCTCCCCGAAGAAGGACAGCACGGGCACCACACCGAAGAACATCAGCAGCAGCATCCGGGGCAGCGCCCAGCGCATCCGCATCCACAGATCGAAGGCCAGCACCACGTAGATCATGTAGATCAGGCCGTGGATCGGCGACCACACCGAGGAGATCTGGTCCCATGCCGGGGAGACGGACTCGAACCATCCGTCGCCGCCGTAGACGCCGTAGCGCATCACCATGATGCCCACCAGCACCAGCAGGGCGATCCCCTCCACGATGGAGGCGATACGGAAGCGGGCGAAGGAGGTGCGGATGGTCACTTCGTCGAGAGGTCGGGTGGTGGGCACGGGAGTCACACGTCCTTGTCGGGGGTCGGACCGGCACGCCCAGAGGCGACCGGAGAGGCGGAAGCGGATGCGGCCGGCGGGTCGCGGTGGGCATCGGCGCCGGATCCGGCGCCGTGCCCGGAGCTGTCGTCCTCGGCAGGGGCATCACCGGTGCTCGCGCCCGCACGCTCCAGCTGTGCCTCGAGCGCCTCGCGCTGAGCGGCCTGCTCGTCGAGATGGGCGGTGCGCACCGATCGCCACCACAGATAGAGGAAGAAGCCTCCGAACAGCACCCACTGGGCCGAGTAGCCGATGTTCTGCCAGTTGAGGTTGCGGGAGAACTCCGACTCGGCCTCCGGCATCGGGGCCAGCCCCTCGGCCGGCGAGATCTGCCCGATGTAGCCGCTGTACATGGGGCCACCCCATTCGTTGATCAGCATCGTGGTCGCGATCTCGGTGCTGACGCCGTCCTCGATGCCGGCGCTGGCGGACTCGCCGGCCTCGAGGCGCCCGGTGATCTCCACCTCGCCGCTCGGCGGGGCGGGGGCCAGGGAGGGGTCCAGCTCGCCGTCGGCCCCGGTGACGTCCTCGATGGGCAGCCAGCCGCGGGCCACGGGCAGGCGGGCGACGCTGCCGTCCTCCAGCTCGAGGTGGAGCGCGGTGACCACCACCGCTGCCTCGGTGCCCTCGATGTGGCGCCCGCCGACGAGTACCTGTTCCTGGGGCTCGTACTCCCCGGTCGCGGTGACGATGCCGCCGACGATCCGGTTGGTGATCGGGTCCCCCACGTCCAGGACCTCGCGCACGTCGCCGAGCTCGCTGGGGGCCCCTTCCTCCGCCCTCAGCGCACGGTGGGCTCGATCCCACTGCCAGCTGGCGAGCAGACCGCACACGATCGTGGCCACGATCATCAGGGCCAGCAGCCCCATGAAACGGGGTCGAAGGGCGGTGCGGAGCATGGCCATATCGTACGAGCACCAGCTGGGACCGAGCCCGGAACGGGAGCGAGGTCACCACCGACGCCCCGGGGCGACCGCCGCGGGCTCGGGCCGGGACCTCCGTCCCAGAAGATCGCGCAGATCACCCGCGCCCTCCCGCACGGCCCCCGCAGTCCCGGACAGTCGCGGCTCCGAGCGCGGGAGCGTCTCTATGCTGGGGGTGTGTCCCCCAGTGTGTATGTCGCCAGCCCCGAAGGGATGACCGGCAAGTCGATGGTGGCTTTCGGTCTTCTCGAGGCCCTCGCCTCCCGATCGGACCGCGTCGGCGTGTTCCGACCCGTGGTCAAGGCCGATCGTGCCCGCGACTACGCGGTCGATCTGCTGATCAGCCACCCCGCCGTCGACCAGTCCTACGAGGACGCCATCGGGGTCGATTACGAGCAGATGCTCGCCGACCCCGACACCGCCCAGGCGCAGATCCTGCGGCGTCACCACGAGCTCAGCCAGCGCTACTCGATGCTGGTGATCCTGGGGTCCGACTACGACGATCTGGCCAATCCCACCGAATTGACCTTCAACGCCGAGGTCGCCGCGAACCTGGGCGCCCCGGTGGTGGTCGTGGTCTCCGGCCTGGATCGCAGCCCCGATCAGATCGGTGCGCTGGCCGCGGTGTCCGTCGGCGAGTTCACCGCGCACCACGCCACGCCGATCGCAGTGGTCGTCAACCGCACCGAGCCCGATTCACTCGAGGCCGTGCGCGAGGCCGTGTCCTCCCGAGTGCCGGGGGTGAAGGCGGCCTCGATCCCGGAGAACCCGGTGATCATGGCCCCCACCGTGCAGGAGGTCAAGGACGCGGTCGGCGGGGTCCTGCTGCAGGGCAGCTCGGAGTGGCTGGATCGCGTGGCGATCGGCACCGTGATCGCGGCGATGAGCCTGCCCAACGTCCTCAGCCGGCTCACCGAGAACTGCACCGTGATCGCCCCCGGCGACCGCTACGACCTGCTGCCCGGCCTGATCATGGCCCAGCAGTCGGGCACCTTCCCCTCCCTGTCCTCGATCGTGCTCACCGGTGGCTACGACGTGCCCCCGGAGGTGGGGCGCTTGATCTCCGGCGTTCAGCAGGACCTGCCGATCATCGCCTCGGAGCAGTCCACCTTCGACACCGCGGTCAAGGTCGACCGCGCCCGTGGGCGACTGTCGGCCGACAGCCCGCAGAAGCTGGACGCCGCCCGCCGCGCGGTCGCCGAGCACCTGCCGACCTCCGAGGTGCTGACGGCCCTCGAGGTCACCCGCAGCGAGGTCATCACCCCCATGATGTTCGAATTCGAGCTGCTGGCCCGGGCCCGCGGCGAGAAGAAGCGCATCGTGCTGCCCGAGGGCGATGACCCGCGCATCCTGGCCGCGGCCGACGCGATCCTGGCCCGGGGTGTGGCCGAGCTGATCCTGTTGGGGGAGGAGAACGCGCTGCGCGCCCAGGCCTCCCAGCTGGGACATGACATCTCCGAGGCCCGGATCGTCTCCCCGCACGATCCGGAGATGGTCGAACGCTTCGCGGCCGAGTACGCGCGGCTGCGGGCCAAGAAGGGCGTGACCCTCGAGCAGGCGCGCGAGAAGGTCCAGGACGTCTCCTACTTCGGCACCATGATGGTCCAGCTGGGCGAGGCCGACGGCATGGTCTCCGGGGCGGCGCACTCCACCGCCCACACCATCCGGCCCTCTTTCGAGATCATCAAGACCAAACCCAGCGCGAAGATCGTCTCCTCGGTGTTCCTGATGGCGCTGCACGACCGGGTGCTGGTCTACGGCGACTGCGCGGTCAATCCTGATCCCACGGCCGAGCAGCTGGCCGATATCGCCGCGCAGTCGGCCGAGACCGCCGAGCAGTTCGGCATCGACCCGCGCGTGGCGATGCTCTCCTACTCCACCGGCAGCTCCGGCTCCGGGGCCGACGTGGACAAGGTGCGCGAGGCCACCGAGATCGTGCGCGGGCAGAACCCGAGCCTCGACGTCGACGGCCCGATCCAGTACGACGCAGCGGTGGATGCCTCCGTGGCCAAGACCAAGCTGCCCGAGTCCTCCGTGGCCGGGCGGGCGACCGTGTTCGTCTTCCCCGACCTGAACACCGGCAACAACACCTACAAGGCGGTCCAGCGCTCCGCGGGCGCAATCGCGATCGGCCCGGTCCTGCAGGGACTGAACAAGCCGGTCAACGACCTCTCGCGCGGCGCACTGGTCGAGGACATCATCAACACCGTGGTGATCACCGCCATCCAGGCCCAGGCCGAGTCGGCCCGAGCCGCCGAACCGAGCTCGGCCGCCGAAGAGATCTGATCAGGAGCAGACCGCCGACATGACCGACACCGCCGCACCCGCCTCCGAGGACCGCGTCCTCGTCATCAACTCCGGCTCCTCCTCCCTGAAGTTCCAGCTCCTGGATCCCCAGGACGGCACCGTCGAGGCCGCCGGGCTCATCGAGCGCGTGGGCCAGGGCAAGGGCAACGCCAGGATCGTGGCGGGCGAGAAGCGCTCGACCTTCGAGGGTCCGGTTCCGGATCACGTCGCGGCCATGCGGATCGTGGAGCGCCTGTTCGACGACGTCGGTATGAGTTTGGCCGATGACCGCATCCGAGCCGTGGGACACCGGGTGGTCCAGGGCGGGGCCCGCTATTCGCAGCCGGTGCTGATCGACTCGCAGGTCCGCTGGGACATCCACGACCTGGGCAAGCTGGCGCCGCTGCACAACTACGCGGCGGTCGAGGGCATCGACGGCGCTCGCCAGCAGCTCCCGGAGGTGCCGCACGTGGCCGTGTTCGACACCGCCTTCTTCACGGCCCTGCCGGCGTACTCGGCCAACTACGCGCTGAACCGGGAGTTCGCCGAACGCCACCGGGTGCGCCGCTACGGCGCCCATGGCACCAGCCACCAGTTCGTCTCCGAGTCCGTGGCCGAGCACCTGGCCGCCCAGGGCCGGGACGTCTCCGATCTGCGGCAGATCGTGCTGCACCTGGGCAACGGCGCCTCCGCCTCGGCGGTGCGCGCGGGAGTGCCGGTGGACACCTCGATGGGCCTGACCCCGCTCGAGGGTCTGGTGATGGGCACCCGCACCGGGGACATCGACCCCTCGATCTACATCCACCTCCATCGCCAGGCGGGCCTGTCGGCCGAGGAGGTCGACGCCGTCCTGAACAAGCGCTCCGGGATGCAGGGCATGTGCGGGATGAGCGACTTCCGTGACATCACGGCAGCGGTCGATGCCGGCGACGAGGCCGCGACGCTCGCGATGGAGGTGTACGTCCACCGTCTGCGCAAATACGTGGGTTCCTACGCCTTCGCGCTCGGGGGCCTGGACACGATCGCCTTCACCGCTGGGATCGGCGAGAACGCGGGAAAGGTCCGCCGGCTCGCGCTGCAGGACCTGACCGAGTTCGGCATCGAGCTCGACGAGGCGGCCAACGAGACCCGCGCCGAGGGGATCCACGTGATCTCCACGCCGGAGTCGGCGGTGACCGTGCTGGTCGTGCCCACGAACGAGGAGTTGGCGATCGCGCAGCAGGCCGCGCGGGTCGCCCGCTGCGCCTGAGCGGGCTCACCGCCAGGGCACGCGTGCCCGCCGGTTCAGCGGCCGGCGCCCGCCGCGCGGGTGACGGCGCGGACCGCCTCCGCCAGCAGACCGGCCAGTGCGCCCACCACCACGCCGGTGAGCACACTGGACAGCGCGGCGGCAACTCGCACGATCACTGCGTGGAGCGCCGGGTCGAGGTCCGTGAGGTTGCCGCCCAGTGCGGGCGCCCCGCCCGGGAAGGCCGTGCCCCACAGCAGCTGGTGCACGAGCCCCAGCAGCACTCCGTAGAGCGCGCCTGTCACCAGCAGCGTCAGGAACGGGCGACGGACCCGGGCGGCGAGCACGACGGCGATCCAGACCAGCGGCGGCGCTACGACCAGCAGCAGGTTCGGCGCCGTCCCCTCGTGGATGACGCCCAGATCGTGCAGGACCACCCGCGGCACGCCCAACAGGGCCAGGATCGCCAGCGTCCACAGGGGCAGCCCGAGCCGGTGGCTTCGTCGGGCGTCGGAGGTCGAGAGGTCGGTGTGTCCGTTCATGCCCCGAACCTATGGTCCGCCCGCCGCCGGTCACATCAGTCGCTGGTTCGAGCCGGGGTACGTCACCGGGCGACACCGCCGGTCGGCTCCGGTCCACATGCCGGGTGCCGTCACCGTCCACATCCGCAACGTCCGCTGGGCGCGTTTTCGATAGGATCTGCCTCATCCACAGGGGAGCAGCACAGGGGGAACTCGATGGCATTCGCGCAGCCGTACGGCTACTACCAGCCGCCGCCGAAGAAGCGCGGTCTGAAGCGGATCATCTTCGGTGGCCTGGGCATCGTGGCCAACACGATCGGCCTGTTCGTGATGCCGGTGGTGCTGCTGCTCATCGCCTCGGTCGTCTCGGTGCTGACCGGCGGTGAACTCCACGAGCTCGGGCCCGAGGGCGGGAGCTTCCGGGCCGAGGGGCTCGCGGTCTACTCGGTCGCGGTCCCTGCCGAGGAGGCCGCTGAGGCCGAATGCACCTTCGACGGGCTCCCCACCGAGGCTGTCTCCCCGGCGAGCGCCGGGATCGAGGTGACCCACGCTGGGCGCACCTATATCGAGGTGTATGACGTGAGCACCACCGGTGACCACGACGTGCACGTCTCCTGCACCGGGGTCTCGAACGTCGGCTACACGGAGATGGGCATGCTCGGGGCGCTGATCTCGATGGGCGTCGGCGTGATCATCCCGATCGTGCTGGGGGCGCTCTCCCTGGCCCTGCTGATCTGGGGCATCATCGCCCGCGTGCAGTCCTGAGCCGGGGTCTCATCGGCCCAGCCGCTCCCGCAGACCGGCACGCACCTGCGGCCATTCCTGGCGCAGGATGCTGAAGTAGTCGACATCGGCCACCGTGCCGTCAGCGGCGGGCCGGAAGCGCCGCAGCGTGCCTTCGTAGCGTGCTCCCAGCCGCGCTATGGCCCGGTGGGAGCGGGTGTTGCGACTGTCGCAGCGAAGCGCGACCCGGCTGAGTGCCAGCTCGCCGAAGGCGTGCTCCAGCATCAGCAGCTTCACCGTCGGGTTCAGCGGCCCGCCCCACTGGGCACGGGCATAGAAGGTGTTGCCGATCTCGACGCGCAGACCGGGAACCAGGTCGTAGAAGGTGGTGAGGCCGACGACGCGGCCGTCGCGCTCGATAGTGAAGGCCATCAGCCCGCCGCGATCGGTCATCGCCTCAAGATGCGCGACCATCGCGGCGTCGTCCCTCGGCAACGGCGCGCTCATGCCCGCCCAGATCTCGTCGTCGACCAGCTCCCGCAGCACAGCGGCGTCCTGGTCGGGTTCCAGCAGGCGCACGCAGATATCGCCGTCGCTGAGGGTCAGGGTGTGCTGCATCTGGGATGCTCCGCGCAGATCGGGTCGGGGCTCAGGTGGTGGTGACGACCTCGACCCGCTGGAACTCCTTGAGGTCCAGGTAGCCGGTGGTGGCCATGGCATGGCGCAGGGCGCCGACCAGGTTGGTGGTGCCGTCGGCCCCCATGGAGGGGCCGAACAGGATCTGTTCGAGCGGAGCGACCGTGCCCACCTCGACGCGGTGCCCCCGGGTGAGGGTGGGGTGGTGCGCTTCGCTGCCCCAGTGGTGGCCACGCCCCGGTGCTTCCTCGGCGCGAGCGAGGGCGGCGCCGACCATGAGCCCGTCGGCGCCGCAGGCGATCGCCTTGACCAGGTCCCCGGAGCGGCCCAGCCCGCCGTCAGCGATGACGTGCACGTAGCGGCCGCCCGACTCGTCCATGTAGTCGCGGCGGGCCGCGGCGACATCGGCGACCGCGCTGGCCAGCGGCACCTGGATGCCGAGGGTCTCCCGGGTGGTGTGCGCGGCCCCGCCGCCGAAGCCGGCCAGCACCCCGGCCGCGCCCGTGCGCATCAGGTGCAGGGCCGCGGTGTAGGTGGCGCAGCCCCCCACGATCACCGGGACGTCCAGCTCGTAGATGAATCGCTTGAGGTTCAGCGGCTCCCGGTCGGAGGAGACGTGCTCGGCCGAGACGGTGGTGCCGCGGATGAAGAACAGGTCCACGCCCGCATCGACCACGGTCTTCCAATGGTCCTGGGTGCGCTGCGGGGACAGGGCCCCGGCGGCGGTCACTCCGGCATCGCGCAGCTGGCTGATGCGCTCGCGGATCAGCTCGGGCTTGACCGGTTCGGAGTAGATCGAGCGCATCACGTCGACGACCTCGTCGTGCCCGGCGGCGGCGACCCGGTCGAACTGGACTGTGGGGTCTTCATAACGCGTCCACAGCCCTTCGAGGTCGAGCACGCCCAGCCCGCCCAGACGCCCCAGCTCGATCGCCGTCTCCGGGGACATCAGCGAGTCCATGGGGGCAGCGAAGATGGGGATGTCGAAGTGGTAGGCATCGACCTGCCAGGTCGTCGAGACGTCCTCGGGGTCCCGGGTGCGCCGGGAGGGGACCACCGCCACATCGTCGAAGCCGTAGCTGCGGCGTCCGCGCTTATTGCGTCCGATCTCGATCTCACTCATCACAACGGGAGTGTACCGTCGGGCCGCTCTCGGGGCCGCTCCTGACTACCGTGAGGGGATGAGCCGTGATGAGAGGGCCGAGCGCTCCGGTGCCCGTGAGCCCGACGAGGGGCCCTCGGCGCGGTGGGCGGCGCTGCTGGCGGTCGTCGCGCTGCTGCCGGCACCGGGGGTGCTGCTGGGGGTGCTGCGATCGCTCCCGGAGCAGGGCTGGCAGGAGGGGGTCGTCCCCCTGCTGCTGATCGCCTCCTGGCTGGCAGGCGCGTACTCCCTGGCCAGGGTCCTGCAGCTGACGGTCCATGCGCTGACCCGGCCGGCAGCCTCGCGGCGGCGGGAACCGTCGTTCTCGCTCACCCAGGCGCATTCTCTGCACGTGATCTGGTTGGTCGGCCTGGGTGCCTCGATCGCCTTCATGGGGGTGCTCGGGCTCTGGTCGTGGGCGGACGGGTGGACCTCCGGCCTCGAGCCCGGCTGGCCGCTGGTCCTGATCGGGGCGGCACTCGCGGCGCTCGGCGCCGGTGCCTCCCACCTGATGGCACGGACGTGGCGGTCCTCAGAGGGCCGATGACCCGCCTGGGACGCTCGGGCCACTGGGGCCGCTCGGGCCGCCCGCTGCGGTGGGTGCGGGCCGCGGCCCGGTGAACTGTCCGATGATGGCCAGCAGGATTCCCGGCACCGCGAACAGCGGCACCACGATTGCATTGGTCCATTCGATGGGCCAGACCCAGGTGTAGTCGAACGTATAGGCCCCCCGGACCTGCAGGTAGTACCCCATCCCCCACGTGACTGCCTGCGTGGCCACCCGGACCATGAGCGCAACGGCCAGGAGCCCCCCGCCGATGCGGGTGAGCAGCGAGGCGGAACCCAGCAGCAGGCCGCTTCCGATCCCCGCGGCCACCATCACCACGACCAGCAGCAGCGACAGCAGGAGAACGGTCGGGGAGCCGAAGCCCACCAGACCTATCCACCCCACACCCCACCAGCTGGCCACGGACATGGTCTGGCCGAGGAGAGCGACGAGCGCTTCCAGCGTGAAGACGGACCCGAACACGATGCCCACCACGGAGAGGACGGTTCCTGGGGGCCGGGATCCTCGAGGACTGCCGCCCACCAGCAGGATCACCGCGATCAGGCCGGTGACGAGCCCCGAGGCGGAGACCAGGGACGGCACACCGACGAACAGCAGGGTCGAGGTCCACCAGCCGTCCTCCAGGGGACCTCCCATCATCTGGAGCGCCGGGAAGAGCAGGGGCAACGTGAGGGGCAGGACCGCGGCGAGCACCGCGAACGCTCCCCCGATCCGGGCCGCGCCACGGCGTCGCCCCAGGCAGATCAGGCCTCCGAGGAGCGCGATGACGCTGAGCACCATCAACACCGCGGTCTGTGCCAGGTTCCACGGCACCTGGAGGACGAAGTCCCCTTCGGCCACATCGGCCCTGCCCATCATCATCCACAGGTCGTGAACGGTGTACGGCAGACCGAGCAGCCCCTGGAGGAGGTCCATCCCGTGCAGCAGAGCCAGCAGACCGGCCGCGACAGCGGTGATCACCGCGACCGTCCGACCGGGGCCGCGTCTCGAGCCGACTGCGGGGGCCGCCTTCCCGGCGCCGGTGGGCAGAGCGCTGGGAGCCGGAGGGCCCGAGGGCGCTGTCGAGTTCGTGCCGGTGCACTCAGCAGGGGTGTCCACACTTGGAGGGTACGACAGACGAGACCAGCTCAGAAGGCCCCCGCGCGGACTCAGAAGGCCCCCGCGCGGACGAGGAGCCTTCCACCGCGGATCACAGCGGCCAGTTGACGTTCACGTCCGGGGTACGGCCCTTCTTCCTGAGGAATTGGTTGAAGTTCTCCGCCCAGGTGCGGTGCCAGGAGATCTGCTCGCGGTGCAGATCAGCGAGGCTGGAGGCGCCCACCTGGGAGTGGGTGGCGACGATCGCGCGCAGCACGTCGAGGGTGGCGGAGACGTCGACGTCCGCCGTGTGCAGCCGGCCGTCCTGTTCGATGCCGTAGTGGGCCAGCAGGTCCGTCAGGGTCCGCTTGCCCTTGCGGTAACGGTCCACCCCGCGGTCGATCACCAGCGGATCGATGAGCGGGGCGATGTCGTGGCCCAGCCGGGCCGAGAGCGTGGGCAACCCCAGCCGCGTCAGCTCGTTCTCCAGGATCGCGAGGTCGAACCCGCCGTTGAAGGCGACGATCGGCACCTCCCGGGACAGAGCGTCGGAGAGTATCGTGGCGACCTCGTCGAGGGCGGGGGCGGCCTGCATGCCGTGGGCACGGGCGTGCTCGGTGCTGATGCCGTGGACGCGCTGGGCGGGCTCTGGGATGTCCCTCTCGGGATCGATCAGCCAGGTGGCGACCGTCTCGTTCGCCCGACCAGGGCCGACGGAATGCACCAGGGCGACGGTGACGATCCGGTCGGTGGCCACGTTCGTGCCGGTGGTCTCGGTATCGAATCCGAGCAGGGGGGCGTCGATCCAGGAGGGAGACATGCGGTCAGGGTATCGGCCGGGGCCGACCCTCGTTCCTCCCCATCCGTCCGCCGTGGATCTCCCGACGGCCGCCGGGGACAGCGACTGCGGCGTAGGGTTCACGAACTCACAGGAGAGCTCCCGAGGTCACCAGCACCGGGACCAGGAAGGCTACGGCCCAGAGCACGGGGGCCGAGAACCCGGCGACCACCCCGGTCAGGGCCTCTCCTCTGCGCTCACGGCGCACCAGACCCACCAGACCGGCGACCACCGCGGTGACGGCAGCGGCCGCCCACACCAGCAGCGAGGCGGCGGCACCGTACACGGTCCCCTGGTAGATGGCAGGGGTGTCGGTGAGCAAGCGCCCTGCCGGGAGCTGCACGAAGCCGATCGTGACTGCGACGTAGCCGACGGTCAGCACGCCGCCGATCGCGGCGATCAGCCCCAGCGTCAGCGCCACGCGGCCGGCCGGCCAACGGCCCGGGGGCGGCACGGGCATCCTCTCGGAGCTGAGGACGATGTCGTCGGTCTCGGCGGGGAACGCAGCACTGTTCATGGCTGCAACGCTACGAAGGACCGACCCCCTCGTCATGGGGGTTGTCCCCCGGATCCGGGTCCGGAATCCCGGAGATCGGGGCCGCGCGGGTCGGTGCGGCGCGGCTCACTGCGAGGTGTAGTTGGGCGCTTCCATGATGGCGGCGAGATCGTGGGGATGGGACTCCTTGAGCCCGGCCGCGGTGATGCGCACGAACCTCCCCTTGTCCTTCAGCTCGGGGACGGAGTTCGCGCCGACGTAGAACATCGACTGGTGCAGGCCGCCCACCAGCTGGTGGACCACCGAACCGAGCGGGCCGCGGTAGGCGACCCGGCCCTCGATGCCCTCGGGCACGATCTTGTCGTCGCTGGAGACGTCGGCCTGGAAGTAGCGGTCCTTGGAGAATGACTTCTTGCCGCGGGTGGCCATCGCCCCCAGCGATCCCATCCCCCGGTAGGACTTGAACTGCTTGCCGTTGACCAGCACGACCTCCCCCGGGGACTCCTCGGTGCCGGCCAGCAGTGAGCCGACCATGACGGTGTCGGCTCCGGCGACCAGGGCCTTGGCGATGTCACCGGAGTACTGCAGACCGCCGTCCCCGATCAGCGGGACCCCGGCCGGTCCGGTGGCCTTGGAGGCCTCGTGGATGGCGGTCACCTGGGGCACGCCGACCCCGGCGACCACGCGGGTGGTGCAGATCGACCCGGGGCCCACACCGACCTTGACCGCGTCGGCTCCCGCGTCGACGAGGGCCTGTGCACCGGCCTGGGTGGCGACGTTGCCGCCGATCACCTGGACGTCAGCGAAAAAGGGATCGTCCTTGATCGTGCGGATCATCTCCAGGGCCAGGCGGGCGTGGCCGTTGGCGGTGTCGACCACCAGCACATCCGCGCCGGCCTCTCGCAGCGCGCCGGCCCGCTCGAGGGAATCTCCGAAGAAGCCGACCCCGGCACCGACCAGCAGACGCCCCTGGCCGTCCTTGGAGGCGTCGGGGAACTGCTCGGACTTGACGAAATCCTTGACGGTGATCAGCCCGCGCAGGATGCCGTTGTCGTCGACCAGCGGCAGGCGCTCACGCTTGTTCTTGCGCAGCATGGCGGTCGCTTGCTCCGGGGAGACGTCCTCGGGAGCGGTGAACAGCTCGGTGGTCATCACGTCGCGGACGCGGGTGCCGGCCCAGTCCGCGACGGGGATGAAACGCAGGTCGCGGTTGGTGCAGATGCCCAGCAGGCGGTCCTCGGGGTCGACCACGGGCAGACCGGAGACCCGGTACTGGCCGCAGACGGCGTCGAAGTCCTCGAGGGTGGCGTCGGGGCCGATGGTGACCGGGTTGGAGATGCGGCCGGTCTGGGTGCGCTTGACCAGGTCGACCTGGTGGGCCTGGTCCTCGATGGACAGGTTGCGGTGCAGGATGCCGATGCCGCCGTGGCGGGCCATGGCGATGGCCATCCGAGCCTCGGTGACCGTGTCCATGGCGGCGCTGGCCAGGGGGGTGCGCAGGGAGATCTCGCGGGTCAGGCGGGAGGTGGTGTCCGCTCCGGAGGGGATCACGTCGGTCTCCCCCGGCAGGAGCAGGACGTCGTCGTAGGTCAGTCCGATGAAACCGAAGGGATCCGCGCTCGTCATGATCCGATCGTAGCCCCCGTGGCGCTCGAAGGGCAGTCCCGCGCCCGACACCTCCGCTCCCAGCGAAACGGCCATGACCTGCGATGTTGGGACGGGTGTCCAGTGCACGCCGTCCCGCCGCCCGCAATGAGCCACGAATCACCCCGGCACCGGAGCCCGTTCCTGCCACCTCGGCCGGCGGCTCGTCCCGGCGTCGGATCCGCCTCCCGTGCAGGTCGCGCGCCTCCCGTGCCCATCGCGCGCGTCCCGTGCCACCGGCCATGGGTCGCCGGAGGTTCGTCCACTGTTCATGGAACGGCCCCTTGCGGTCCCGAAACGGCTTAGAGTGGCCGCGGTGCTCGCCGGGACCCTGATTCCCGGGCGCCCCTCCGCCCTGCCCTGCGACCCCGGAAAAGCGACCATGCCAGGCACTACAGCCCAGAAGCAGCCCGACACCTCCGATCCGTCACGCTTCCTCGGACCTGACCGGAACTGGCATCTCGGAGCCGGGTTGATGACGGTGGCGGCCGCCGTCGCCTTCACCATCTGGGCGTTCTCCCACACCGGGACCGACACGAACGTCTTCCTCCTGATCCTCGCGATCGCCTTCGGCCTGTTCATGGCCTTCAACATCGGCGGCAACGATGTCGCCAACTCCTTCGGCACCAGCGTCGGCGCCGGGACGCTGACGATGAAGCAGGCGCTCGTGGTCGCGGCCGTCTTCGAGGTCTCCGGCGCGATCCTGGCCGGTGGATCGGTGACCGAGACGGTGCGCAGCGGCATCGTCGACATCGGCGGCCTGGGCGCGGACCCATTGAGCTTCGCGCTCATCATGATGGCGGCCCTGCTCGGTGCCGCCATCTGGTTGCTGCTGGCCACCCGTATGGGCTGGCCGGTCTCGACCACGCACGCGATCATCGGCGGCATCGTCGGCGCCGCCGTCACCACCGGGATCGTCACCGGGACCGGCGGCTTCGAGATGGTGCATTGGAGCGAGATCGGCCAGATCGCGATCTCCTGGGTGCTCTCCCCGCTGCTCGGCGGACTCACCGCGTTCGTGCTGTTCGGAGCGGTCAAACGGCACATCCTCGCCCCCGCGGCGCGCGCGATCGCACTCGGCTCGCGAGGCTCCGCCTACGACGACGATGACGACGACGATGACGACGACGATGACGACGACGAGAACCGCCACGTGCCGGGCTATGAGCGGGTGACCGAGCTGCAGCAGGCGGCCTTCGCCGAGTCCGCGGCGCTGGACATCACGCCGGGCAGCCCGGGGGCGGAGCTCGCCGAGTACGCCGCCAGCCTGACCAAGCGCGAGCGCAAACAGGCCCGCAAGGTCGAACGTGCGGCCGCATACCGTGCTCTCGAGAAGCGGGTGCCACCTCTCGCCGCCGGTGCGTCCGTGGTGCTCGCCGCGATGCTCGTGTTCAAGGGGCTGGACAATGTGGGGTTGGACATCTCCCTCGGCAGCGCGCTCCTGATGCTCACCATGCTCGCGCTCGGCGTGTGGATGGCCACGACCGTCTTCGCCCGGGCGCTGAAGAAGCAGTCGATCTCCCGCGCGACCTTCATCATCTTCAGCTGGCTGCAGGTGTTCACCGCCTGCGCCTTCGCATTCAGCCACGGCGCCAACGACATCGCCAATGCCGTGGGCCCTTTCGCCGCGGTGCTCGATGTGCTGCGGACGGGAACGCTCTCCCAGGAGGCCGCGGTGCCGGCCGCCGTCCTGATCGCCTTCGGGATCGCGCTGATCTCGGGCCTGTGGTTCGTCGGCCGGAACGTGATCCACACGGTGGGCACGGGCCTGACGGCCATGCACCCGTCCTCCGGCTTCGCCGCCGAGCTGGCGGCCGCCACGGTCGTGCTGCTGGCCTCCGTCCTCGGTCTCCCTGTTTCCTCCACCCATATCCTCATCGGCGCGGTCCTGGGCGTCGGGATCGTCAACCGTGCTGCGAACTGGAAGCTCATGCGGCCGATCTTCCTCGCCTGGGTCCTCACCCTGCCGGCGGCGGCGAGCATCGGCGCGATCGTGGTGCTCGTGCTGCGCAGCATCTTCTGAGACTCACGGGCGCGGATCTCCGGGCCGGGCGGGCTCCTTGCCGCCCAGCACACGGCGGATGCGGTCGAACTCGGCCTGGAAGGCTTCTTCGTCGCGCGCGTACTCCTCCTTCCACGGCATGCCGAGGCGCCGGGCGTATTCGCGGTGGAGCTCGGCCCGTCGTCGCCGCCGCGCCTCGGCGACCAGGGCGGGCCGCGGCGGGGCGGGTCGCAGGCCGGCGGCGGACTGCAGCGTTCGCAGCCCGTCGAAGGAGGCGTCGTCCCAGCCGATCTCGGGGATCACCCAGCGGCGTTCCTCCTGCCCGCCACGGCGGCGCTCACCGGCGGCACGCACACCGATGAGGGCGATGCTCCCCCGTTCGGCCTCCCCCACCGCGTATTCGATCTCGTCCGTCTCGGCCCGGTCCACGGTGCGCGGTCCCCGCCGCAGGAGAAGGACGCCTGTGCTCTGTTCGAGGAGGGCCACACGGTGGGTGAGCAGCATCGGCACGATCGCCCAGAGCGCGAACAGCGCCCACAGCAGAAGCCACCCGATCAGCAGCTGGGACCAGGCCGGGGCCAGCAGCTGCTCCAGCCGGCCCTCGTGCCCGGTCCGGGTGCGGGCGGCCAGCCATTGCTGGATTCCGGCGCCCGCGAAGGGGGACAGCACCAGCGAGATCAGAGGCAGCCCGATCAGGGCGCCGGGCCGGTAGCGGGCACCGATCGAGGGGCCGACGATCACGGCGCCGCGGCGGGTGCGGCGGGGCTGCGGGGCATCGGCCGCGAGGGCCGTGTCGGCCGGTTGCTCGGGATCGACGGCGTTCACGTGATCAGGGTACGAGAGGCGGCGTGCCCTCCCAGCTCGCGATCGGACCCGAAGGAGCGCCGCTGACCGGTGATCGGGTCGGTGAACTCGACAGAATGGGCCAGCAGCTGCAGATGCCGCTGGTCGCTCTCGGTGGTCATCGGGCGCGGGTACAGGTCCTCCCCCAGGATCGGGGCGCCCCGAGCGGACAGCTGGGCGCGCAGCTGGTGAGTGCGGCCGGTGCGCGGCTGCAGTCTCAGCACGGTGGTGCCGTCCCTCTCGCGGGCCAGCACCTCGAGGTCGGTGAGCGCGTTGGGAACGCCCTCCACCACCGAGGTGGTCAGGTGCCCGCGTTCCTTGTGCAGGCGGTCGCGGAGCACAGCCCGCGCCCTCACCATGAGCGGGATGCCCGTATCGTCCCCGGGGCGCACTCGGGCCAGGTACTCCTTGTCGACCTCACCGCGGGCGAACAGCTGCTGGTAAGCCGAGCGCTCCTCGGGCCGGATGCCGAAGACGAGCACCCCGGCGGTGCGCCGGTCCAGGCGGTGCAGCGGGCTCAGGGTCGTGATCCCGGTGGCCCGGCGCAGCCTCACCAGGGCACTGGAGAGCACATGCGCACCGCGCGGCATGGTGGCCATGTCATGCGGTTTGTCCAGCACCAGCAGGTGATCGTCGCGATGCAGGATCGACAGCGCGACCTCCGGCACCTCCTCCGCGCGCAGCTCCCGGTGGAACCAGAGCTGATCGCCGGGGCCGACGAGGTCATCAGCGCTCCAGGCCGCCCCGTCGGCCGCCACGATCTCGCCGCGGGTGAAGCGCTCGAGCAGGGGCGTGGCCTGCCGATCGGCCAGGGCCGGGAAGCGTTCGCGCAGCGCCTGCGCCGCGGGCCGGGCCGGTGTGGAGGGCGGGACCACCCAGCGCACCGCGTCCAGGCCCTGACGCTGCGGCAGCGGCGGTCGCGCCCGACGCTCGCGCCGCCGGGCAGCGCGTCCCGTCACAGTCCCCACACGGCGAAGGTCAGCACGTTGTGGAAGATGTAGAAGGCGGCCAGCAGCAGCAGGATCAGGTTCGGGTGCCGGTCACCGAAGCTGAGCGCCTGCGGCACCTGGGCACGCAGCTCCGCGGTCCCGATCGCATCGATGTGCTCGATCCGCACACCGGCCTGGCGCGCCATCTCCAGCGTCCGCTCCTGCGCGCGCAACCCGAAGAAACGGCTGGAGACCGCCAGCAGGCGCTGGCCGCGCCGGTCGAGCACATAGACACCGTCGTAGGCGCTCGCGGGGGCGTCGAGCATCTCCGTCGCGGAGCTGCCGCGCTCGATGTCGCGCACCGCGATCACCTGGCCGACCTCCGACCACACGGCCTTGACCGTGGGCCGGCCCAGGCCCCGCAGCTCGAATCCCTCCTCATCGATCTGCAACCAGGCCGTCAGCACGCGGACCGAGATCACCGTCGCGGCCGCGGCGATCAGCACCCAGAGCACCAGGGGCAGGGTGAACACGATGTCGCGCAGCATATCCGGGTGGGCCCACAGGCGCTGGCCCACGAAGCTGATGAGCACCAGGAACTCGAGCACCACCACGAACACGAAGGCGGCGACCAAGGTGCCGACGACGACGGTGGCGGGAGGCCCGAACGTGCGAGTAGGGGCATCGGACCCCGTTCTGCGCACGTCGTCGCTGCTGCTGTTCACCACACCTCCTCTGCGGCACGCCGATGCGGCATGCCATGCATCGGCTGGTGACCAGGGACTCTCGAACCCGGGTCAACGTTGAGTGTAGAACGCGGCGGCACGTGGTTCGGCGATTCGCCGCCTGCGGAGACGTGCGCCGCCCGGCACCGCAGATGCCGACGGGCCGGATGTGCGAACGGGCCGCACCGGAATCCCGGTGCGGCCCGTCGCAACGGCAGGTCAGTCGATCAGTCTCGATCCGAACCCACTGATCTCCTACCGCTCGCAAGCTCGCAG
>Ga0209487_1000386_pt1 | contig 40485 bp, 46 predicted proteins | sample Poulit2012_FD_187524 | JGI IMG/M metagenome (GOLD analysis project Ga0209487, IMG submission 187524) | Agricultural soil microbial communities from Georgia to study Nitrogen management - Poultry litter 2012 (SPAdes) (version 2) | ecosystem: Environmental > Terrestrial > Soil > Agricultural land...
GTATTTGTGCTTATTTGTGGTTTTTCTTATATACCCACCACACCAGGACAGACTACCACCGTGTACTACCACCGTGTACTACCACCGTGTACTACCACCGTGTACTACCACCGTGTACTACTACCGTGTACTACTACGAAGACTTCACTATACTGTATAAATTGTTATTATTACTGATACTAGTCTAGACTATAGTGATGTATTGTACTTATATAGTCTTATACTATTCTTATACTAGTCTTATAAACTAGAGTATAAAGTAGGAGTATTAGTAGTACTATAGAATAGTATTAGTAGTACTATAGAATAGTATTAGTAGTACTATAGAATAGTATTAGTAGTACTATAGTATATATATATAGACCTTCCCATTGCGATTTCATCGCCGCCGGCCGGCGAGGCTTTCGCCTATTCTAGTGTTGAGTAAGCGGAGGCCGCACGTACTCTAGCTTACCGACGGTCCAAAAATAACTTATTTCAGGGCTTGACACGGGGAAAACTACGGTTTATAGTTAAGTCGTATTACACAACTTTTTAGGAGAACGTAATGTTTACAAGACTTCAAGATATACCTGCTGCAATCTCATTCATGAAAAGCACGGGAGTAGAAGTAGAACTACAGAGCAATCTAATTAATGGCCGACGTATGTATTACCTAACATACCCAGATAATACATTCGAATTAACAACAGACTACGGTCTGTTAGAATTAGCACGTAACTTTTAGGTAACCCTTGCAAATCATAGGTACTTATTCCTAAGTACCTACTGTTTGAACAACAAACCAGGAGAATAAACATGAAATTCATGGAACTACAAACCCGTTTATACGACTTGGAGCAACGCGCTAAGCCATGGGGCGGCACTAGCTTACAGGCCTGTGCCCGACTTAACGGCAAGTTAGTGCGTTGTGAGACCCTGCACTGGGGTGACGCACCAGAAGACTTTATACAACGCTGGTTTGTGGACGGAGAACGCACTAGTGTCGTGTTTTTGGAAAGTACTATTCTATCTAAGGAGAATAGAAATGAGTCTAATGCCTAATGTAATGACGCGTGCAGTGTATGGAGATGACACCCAATCCATTATTGTAGGAAGCCTAGAGACAACCCGGCTAAACTCACGAGAAGCGGGGTGCATCGCGGACTTGTTAATGTACGTATACCATAAAGATGGGTACAGTAAAATGAAGTCTATAGCGGAGACTTATTTATGCGATACGTAATATCTTTGATCTGCGGTATAGTGTTAGCGTTGTACCTAAACTTTATATTTATTAATGGTTATTTTTAGTGAGTGAGATATGAGAAAAATAGAACTAGACATGATTGATGGTATTTACCGACTATTAGAGAACCCCAAAGCCAGGGCGTTTACCCGAGACAATACTACCGTCCGGGCGGGTGAAACTTCAGAATTACCTGGGGTAACTAACATAGGCGTGTACTTACATGGCAACCATATTGCCGACATATACGCTAAAGCGGGGAGAGTGATACTCATACGAGTTAGTAACGCTGGTTGGGGTACTGTAACCACCAGATCACGACTAAACGCTATCATACACACGTACTGCGACCCCCAAACCCACGGTGTGTATCAGCGCGACTACGAACAGTACATTATGGTGGATGGGGATGACTTTATAATGGAACCCGGAAGATGGTACACCGTATTTGAACTGTAACCCAACTAAACCTCACATTTACAGCCCATTACAGCCCCTGCACGGGGCTTTTTCTTTATGGGTGGTACGTACCCATAGATTAGGTTAGTTATGGTTGTATAGGACCTCTCACGCTTTGGTTGTACTAAAACCACATTACACACAATTCCAGATATTGGTCTTGACTTAAGGCCCCGTACTAAACTATAATGTAAATAGGGCTGCGTGTATGTATTACACGTATATGAACCTAAGGCGGAGCGGCCTATAACAGCACGTTTCCTATAGCAACGTTACATATAGGTTAGAAAGAGCGGGCAAGTGTTCCCCATAACACCCGCGACCAAGGCAAAACAACCCGACCAAACCAGTACTGAATACCCATGATAGCACTAAGTACTGGTTGCCTGTAGGGTTAAGTACAGGCGGGATACTAGCCCACGGGCATGGCTAGGCAGTTTAACTGAAGGATACCGAGTAATCGACCTAATGGGTCCAGCTTGCTAACTGACAAGGTTTCATATGGCGCTCAAGCGCTAGAGCCTTGGGATGAAAGGGGGCTTGCTGTGCCTAGCATTGAGTTATGGCGGTTTTACAACAGTATAGTGTTTCAAACACAGTTTAACCAAAGCTTGACACCAAACCCCAAAGTACCTTATAATGAAATTAAGCACCGGGGAACCGGACTCGCAAGGGCACTGCGTAAAGACCAACTGCCTAGCTAGAGCTGCAATCTAGTGGACGCTTTGAGGGAGTAGTTATCGGAAAGCTCCTAAGCCGACAGAGCCGAGACGTAATGCACGCACTGGTGAGCCGTATTAATGGGAACAGCGCCAGCAGCACATTGCGAATCAAACGGCCTTGCAGCACGTCGTGGTATCTCGTCGCTGCAGGGCGCTTTGGTGGATGGCTTCATGGGAGGCCAGCAACTGAAGCGAGGAAAGAAATGACTGAATGGTGGAGAGTGTTATATCGAATACTCGGAGGATCAGCCATGCTCAAAGCAAGGGAAATCAAATGAACATCGGACAAGAGCGCGCCGAGTTTGAGGTGTGGCGCCGCAAACACTACGACTATGAAGACCTGACCGCATTTGAAATTAAGTTTGCGTTTGCTGCATTCCAAGCAGGCCGAGCCGTGCTGCAAGCCGAGAGCGAGACGTACGTGGAGGCGCTGGAGGAGGCTCTATCCGACTTAATTGCGGCCTGCCCTATCAACCTAAATTGCTGCGATTTTCACCACGTAAAAGCCGACCAGCACGACCATGACGAGGCTTGCAGGCCAATGGGTAGATATTACGCGGCGATAGAGCAGGCACAACGTCGCATTTTGAGTGAAGAGGGGTCGATATGAAAATTTTAATAGCATGTGAATATAGTGGAATTGTTAGAGATGCATTTATAAAACGAGGACACAATGCAATAAGCTGCGACATTCTTCCTACTGAATCGCCAGGGCCTCATTATCAGGGAGACGTAAGAGACATCTTGTGGGATAACTGGGACATGATTATTGCTCACCCACCATGCACAAGATTGACCCTTGCAGGTGTTCGTTGGCTGCACGAGCGTAATTTATGGAGTGAACTTGATGAGGCTTGTGACTTCTTTCGTTTATTTTTAGATCATCCTTGCGAAAAGATAGCTATTGAAAATCCACTTCCGCATCGGTACGCGGTTGAACGAATAGGTAGAAAATATGATCAACGTGTACAGCCCTGGCAATTCGGACACGGTGAAACAAAAGGTATTTGCTGGTGGCTAAAAGGGCTGCCGCACTTGATACCTACAGACGTAGTCGAAGGCCGTGAAGCTAGAGTTCATAAGTGCCCTCCTGGACCTGACAGGGCGAAAATAAGAAGCAGGTTTTTTGAGGGAGTGGCTGAAGCGATGGCTAACCAGTGGGGATAAGCTATCGAAGCGGTGCTGGCAAACCGGTCATGAGGAACAGAAGCGACCTGTTCGGAATCCAGCCTTTGAAAAGCTCCGCGACCCGGGCGCGTAATCCCGGGACTTTGACATAGGCGGCTTGGTTGTTTTCCGGTTTGTCTATATGTGCAGGCCGCCTATCTCAAACTAATCAATTTATTTGGAGCTAACATGCATCACATTAATGTAGGTGTCACGATGGGCCATACTACCAAAATACGAGTGAATAAAATAATTGAATCGTATTATCTGTCATTGGGGGGGGATACTCAGACCATAACAGTTGTGGGGGATGCGGATGATCTAATCCGCATCGCTACCACAATTACTGAAAAGTTTACCCCTTCTGTGCAAATCGGAGACTTGGCCCATAAAGTAATTGGGTGGGCAAGATCCCACGGCATTGTAGAAAACAGTACTCCGCAGGCCCAGGCGTTGAAGTTGGTATCTGAGGTCGGAGAGTTAGCCGATAACATCATTAAAGGCAACACAGATGGCTTAATTGATGATCTTGGTGATTGTGTGGTGGTTCTGCTTATCCTAGCGGAGATGCACGACCTAGACCTTTTCAGATGTTTGGCCGCAGCATACAATGAAATCAAAGATCGTAAAGGCCACATGAGTACTGAGGGTGCTTGGGTTAAGGAGGACTAATGCGATACATGAAATATGGTTTTAAGCATAGGTCGGATTTTGATGCGTACTTAAAGTCGTTACGCGTCCTACAGGGCCTGCGGTTTGCACAACAGGTCCACGACCTTATTATGGTTCCAAAGATCCCGTACATTCGGGAAACCCCCAAGAACAACGATCACCAGCGAGTACAGTGGGCTAGATCTGTGGGGATGACTAAAGCCCAGGCAAGGAAGTACATGCGCCATGGGGTAATTCCAGTTTAGGATCTTGACGATCTTATTGATAGTGAAAGGGAGCACCAGTATGACTGAATGGTGGAAAGGAAAGCTCGTGTTTAATAAAATCTTACAAGAGATGGCTAGAATACCCAAAGACAAAGCCTTGCACTTTATATGGGGAAGTGTAATCGCCAGTGCCGGGGCTGTGTTTGGTGGGGTAGTGGTAGGGGCAGTGCTGGCATTCTTGGTAGGCGTACTGAAGGAAGTTTACGATTATTACACCTACAGGGACTTTGATATAGAAGACATTTTATTTACATTGTCTGGGGCAGTAGTTGCATTAGCCCCAGCCGTAGTGCTATAATACACACAATGAAACGACATTTTCAAGATTGGGCATTTTCAGAGTGGCTTTATTTTACACAGGTCGAGGTGGATGCTGACTCACTTACCCCAGGGTGTAGGGAGTTAGCCTACCAAGCCTGGAAGGAAGCCAAGCTACGCTATGGAGGAAGAGATGAAACACCTATTAACGACGATTACGTCAATTACCACGATTTTGATTAGCTCATGTAGTCCTAGTGCCTACGCGACACCGGATGCAGAGGTTTGGGTACAGCAGTGTGCGGACACCATCCCTGCGGCTATCGAACTTATGCAATTCAGGGTGAATGATATCCCACCAGAGGTATTCGCAACTGTACACCTATTGGATGAGTCGATCACTGATAACCAGCGATTTGTCCTAGCATTTGCGGGGCAGTATGTCTATGGCACTGATATAGACATAAACGATATTATAGAGTGGGGGTTTGCTTACCCCAACGTGTGTATAGAATTAATTGCAGATAACCAGCTACCCCTAGATGTGGTACAACGTCGGGAGGGTATATGAGCACCAGCCCCACACCATTGGAAATTGTAGACATAGACTACATAGCGGGCTACACTTTCGGGCGTAGCCCAACACCGATTGAGGAGCAATTTGCAGAGCGGATAATTGATGCCGTCCTGGATTCTAATTATGTCAATATGCTGATAAGTGACTTAGAGGAAGCGGAAGCCAGGATTGGGGACTTAGTAACCAACCCATAAGAGGGGATTTTAATGAATAACTGTGGGGATACCCATGACAGTGGGTACCGTGAGGGTGCCAATATACTGGGGGTCATGTGGGATATAATTCAAGTCCTAGAGGCCTATGATTATGATTCCTACCTAGAGTACGCTGGTAACACAAACGAACTACGGTTTAGAGTGTATCGTGCCGGTGAATGGGACCATGCACTGTCAGTATATGACATCACCTTAGACACGGAGACTGGGGACGTAACCTATAACTCAGGAGTTAGCCCTAAGTTCTTGAGCCAGACTTTACTAGGGGCGAAGGGGGGAGAATAATGCGTGACGTACGATCATGGTGGTTAGACATAGCAAAATCATTGTTTGTTGGGGAGCGGGTTCGTGTAACCCACCCACAGGATACAGGGTCTAGACCTTCCGTGATAGTGCGTAACGAGGAAACTTCATACACGGCGCACTGCTTTAGAAGGAACTCACATGACTATGTACCCAAAGAGAGAGTTATCCCAAGAAGTGCGCCCGTTGACTCAGCGCTGCAGAACATACCCCAGGATAAAACCCCGCTGCGGGAAACCCCGAAGTATGTTCAACGCAGTATCGAATCATTCCTAATAACCCGTGGAGTGACCAGCGCAATGTTCCCCCCACAAGCATTGCATTGGTCGGATACTAGGAAAAGAATACTTGTACAGAATTCAGGTATTGTGTTGGGGCGGGACGTTACTGAACAATCCCCTTCTAAGTGGGTAGACTATACCCCAAAGGTAACTAACTACACCCAGGCAATGCACGTGTTTGGTAATATGCGTACTGTGGTATTAGTTGAGGATTCCCTCAGTGCGTATAAAATAAGGCATTGCACAGGCAACACAGCAGTTGCATTATTGGGCACTAAACTACACGACATACACCGGAACATGGTTATGAGATACCCCGATGTGGTTGTGTTTATGGACGGTGATTTTTCGGGAACCATGGGGGGGATACAGGTAGTACGAGATTTAAGGGCTTTGGGGGGAGTGAATTACCGGGTGTGTACCCCACCACCAGGTAAGGATCCCAAAGATTTAACATATAGGGAATTGCGGGAGCTAGTTAATGGACCTACAATTGATAAAGGCGTGTCTGGACAAACGGACATATGAAATACTACAATCTAAAATTCCCTATGATATTGTGGGGGGTAGCACTTCAACTATGCTGCGATGGGTCGGGGCTTATTATAAATCAAACCCATCTGCGGGGTACCTGACTCCTGAGTACCTCAAAGCGTACATTCAGCTTCGCCTAGAAGGACAAGAATCAGAAGGCTTGAGGCTGTTGTTGCAATTGTGCGACAAGTTGAAGGCTACCCCAAGCCCCGAAGTTCCTACGATACTAAATATGCTGTTGGAGCGAGACTTTGTAGGTAGAGTTGGGGCGTTGTATGTGAGGTACGAGCACGGCGACGAGGTAGATTTCTATACTGAGGTGGAGCAGTTAGTTAAGCAGTACCACAAGTTAAGGCACCTCAACGATGTACCGGATTATGATATTCACACTCTGTTAGATGAGATGCAGCAGGGCAGGGGCATTAAGCTAAGTGGCCTAACAGACATACACCAACACGTAGATAATATACCTGGGGGCGCTTCCATAGCGTTTGCTGCCCGGCCCGGCCAGGGCAAGAGCAGTTGGCTGGCCTATACACTAACCCGGAGTGCAAAATCCATATATGAGTATTTTGGTGGACGCGGAGTTATGTTTGCGGTCAATGAGGGGGACCCTGGTAGGGTTATGCCGAGAATGTACCAGGCCGCTTTGGGTGCTACTCTAAGTGAGTTGTACGCCTTACGAGACTCTGGGGATTTGATTAATGCGTATGAGCAAGCTACCGGAGTCCCAGCAGATTTTATAACCCCTGTGCCCATTGCGGGGTGGAGCTTCTCAGACTTAGAGCGAGAAATTGAATCCCGAAATCCTGGTGTGGTAGTCATAGACATGTTAGAGCACGTGGCTTTGCCGGGGAATTTATCTAAGGCGGAACTAACTGCACAGCAATGGGTTTCAGCCAGGGAGTTGGCTTTGTTGTATGACTATGTTAGTATAGCTACTGTACAAATTGGGTTTGATGGGGCTAACACAATGTTCCCGACGTATGATCATTTGAATTACTCTAAGACTGGAATACAATCAGCTACCGACGTAGTTATTACTATGGGCAGTCTTACAGATGTGCGGTACCAGGAGTTGCGGGGGTTCTCTGTGCAAAAGAATAAATTTACAGTGGAAGGCAGTCCCGAGAAGTTTGATTTTCAAGCAAGTTTCGATAAGGACCGTTCGCTGTTTAATGATGGGGCGGTCACAACACAGGAGATTACAAATGCCTAGAATTATGTTTTTAGACCTCGAGGTTGAGAACAACCCGTATTATGGCCAGATTGCTAGTCCGTTGCATGAAGACAACTATGTAGTAGCTGTGGGCTGGGCACTAGATGAGCAGCCATACTCAGGGGAGGTGCAGCACACGTATTACCCCAACAAACACGAAGCCCAAGATTGGTTGGACATCCCAGATGATGTGTGGTTGATAGTGTGCCATAACGCCAGCTTTGAAATAGATTGGATGTGGCAAACCCAACCTCAAAAATTGACAGAATTTATTAATCGGGGAGGTCGGATATTTTGTACACAACTCGGGCATTACAGGTTATCTGGGCAGAGAGATATTTACCCCAGCCTGGACGAGATTGCCCCCGAGTATGGCGGCTCAAACAAGATTGATGCAGTTACACTACTATGGGAACAGGGTGTACTTACTTCGGACATAGACAAGGACCTGTTGGTAGAATACCTTGCAGGGCCAGAAGGAGACATAGAAAACACACGGCTTTGTTTCTGGGGCCAGTACGAGAAACTAGTACAACGCGGCATGTGGGACACGGTGCTAGAACAGTGCGACGGTTTGCTGTACAATGCAGTGTGTATGTCCAACGGCATCCATGTAGACAGGGACACTGCGTATGCTAATCTAGCTAAGTTAACTGAAACCATTGATACCTTAGAGACTAAGTTCTTAGACACTATTGAGGAGTTCCCCGCGGCAGTACAGCAAGGCTTTAAGGTCTCAAGTTTGAATCACAAATCCGCTTGGATATATGGGGGGAACTTTAGAGTTGTGGGGCGGGTACCTTCCGTAGATAAAGACGGTAACCCCAGGTACGAGAAAGTAACCGCGGTGTTTGATGAAGACACCGAACAACACATTACCGTATACGATGACGCTGCATTAGATGCACTTATTGCCACACGCCCAAACCTAACAAAGTTTAAGTCTGGAAAACGCAAAGGCCAGGTAAAGACTTTTCGGATAGACTCAGACACTATACGGATGCGTACCGGGCACATTGAACACACAGCCCCAGGGTTAATCAATCTGAACGATTACCCCAAAGAGTTTTTGGACGTGTTCTTGAAAGAATACACTACCAAGTTGGTGCAGTACGACGGTTCCCCCGTGTATTCGAGTAGTGAGGAAGCTGTGGCCGCCTTACTGTCTCGGCCCGAAACCCCTAAGCAAGCCAAACAGGTGCTGCAACACCTAAATCAATGGGCCACGCTTAACAAGGTTGTAGGGTCGTTCTATATTAGGAATACATACAACACAGACGGGACTGTACGTAATACCTCGGGAGCATTACAGAACCTAACCCCAAACAATAAAATCCACCACCGGCTAAACATATGTGCAACCACTACAGGTCGGCTAAGTAGTTCGCAACCAAACCTACAGAACTTGCCTACAGATGATTCCGCGGGAGTTATGGAGTGGTTGGGTTCTAGGTATGGTGATGACGGCGTGATGTTGGAAGCTGACTTTTCAGGTCTAGAGGTGGTGGTACTGGCGGACCTGAGTAAGGACCAGAACCTCATGGACGTAGTGTTGTCAGGGAAGTCAATGCACACTATTAATGCAGCGGCTATTAAGGGCATAACCTATGAGGAGTACGATGCCATCCTGAAGGACGAGGACCACCCACAGCACAGGGAGTTCGATAAGTTCAGGGATGAATGTAAGCCCAAAGAGTTCTCAGCCAACTACGGGGCGTCAGCTCACGGCGTAGCGTATGCTGCGGGGTGTAGCTTAGAAGAAGCGGAAGAATTTATCGCAATGAAGCGCCAGATGTTTCCCCAAGTAGAGGAATTTGTAACCGAGGTCACTGAGCAGGTAGAGTCCAACACTCAAACTTTCCGAGAACAGAACGACGAAGGCACATACCGGGTGTACCAAGTTGGAACCTGGAAATCTCCTGGGGGCATTGAGTACAGTTTCCGGACTTATCCAGTGACGCGGTACACTAACAATGGCCCTGTAGAAGTAATGGAGTTTAAGCCCACACAAATACGGAACTACCCCATCCAAGGAGAAGCCAGCTTGTTTGTACAGTGCGCTACCGGGTGGTTAATTCGGGAGTTGTTTCGGTATGAGTTCTTTGGAGGTAAAGTGACTGTAGTTAACACCGTGCATGACTCTGTGTGGTTAGACGTACACACCAGTGTTCTACCTCAGGTTGCCAAACTCGTGCAAAGTGTGTTAGAATATATACCACAGGGCATGAAACGATTGGGGTATAACTTGGAGTTGCCTTACACTGTAGACATCACCACAGGCCCCAATTTACAAGACCAACACTCATTTAATACATAGCAATACAGGAGTTAACATGTCACACAACTATCAAGACCTAATTAATCAGGAGGCAGAAGCCTTAGCCGCCACCCAGAATATGAACGAGGCTTCGGCGGGGGGTGGGTTCCCAGTCATTGAGTCGGGGGAGTATCTAGGGGCAGTGGTTGCTTATATTGATTTAGGTAATCATGAGGATGAATACAACGGGAAAGTCAGCGGAGTGTTTCCACGCTTTAAGATGGAGGTCGCAGTATTCCAACCCGAGGAGAACGGTACACTTAACCCAGACCCAGTGGTTATACGGGACTACGGTATGTTTTTAAAACGCAATGAACGGTCTAAAGCGTTTAAGGCTTTCCGAGCATTGAACTACACCAATGACCCCAACTTTACCCACTTCGCACAAGCGTTTATGCGTCCTTATATCTTCAAAGTAGATAAAAAGACTGCGAAAAGCGGGCGGGACTTTAACGCGATCGATTGGGAGAAAACCCGTCCAGCGGTAGATCCAATGACCAAACAGCCGTATCAACTCCCAGAGATCGACGATGCTTTGAAGATTGTTTTCCTATGGAACAACCCGGTACAGGAAATGTGGGACAAACTTTACATTGACGGGGAGAACGATAACGGGGAGTCCAAGAACTTTATCCAAGAGGAGATTGTGAACGCTAAGAACTTTCCAGGATCCGCAGTAGACTTAATGCTACAGGGCAGTGGTGCAGCCTTACCCACACCTGAACAAGCCCCTAGCGAGCCTCAGGACGCCCACAAACAGGCATCCCAGCCCGCACCTGCCCCAGCACCTCAACCCCCCGCCCCAACGTACCCAATGCCTACGCCACCACAGACGGCTAATTTTGGTGCTCCGGCTACGGCATGATAAACGATTTGATCAAGGGGCTTCCCGATCAGTTCAACCCTAAGATACAGGGTAGAGTCCTCATCATAGATGGGGATTCTCTCGCGTATAAAGCCGCAGCAACATCCAAGCGACTGAAAACTGCAATACGAAAATTCCAGATGATGTGTTTGGAGAAGATGTTTATCACACAGGCAGAAACTGCTAGGGTACACCTCACGCACAGGGACTCATTGAAAACGAATCGGCACAGAGTCTTGGCATGGAAGCCGTACCAAGACAACCGTAAGGATTCGGAGCGCCCTGTGCTTATTGAGGAACTCCGGGACGCAGTAAGTTCAGATGAACACGTACTCCCAGAGTATAGCTGCACACTCCACAAAATACTGGAAGCAGATGATGCAGTTATGATAGACTCATACGCTTATAAGGAGAGTGGTGTTCTGTACAGTGAGGACAAAGACTTGAGACAAACACCACACCCGATGTATGACCCGTACCGGGGGGTAGAACTTCAGGCTGATGGCATAGGCTCATTGTGGATGCACGTTACCCCATCTGGGAACTATGACATCCATGGGTGTGGTCGGTTGTTTTTCTGGGCACAAATGCTACGGGGCGATGGGGCAGATAACATCCGGGGCTTGGACAGGTTTTATGGGAGGCAGATTGGGGCAGTACGGACCCTGGAAGAACTAGAGGTCTTTAATGATGCACCTGCTGAGGTTGAATCGGAGGTGGCTAACTTTGTTCTGGACGCATACCGACACCACAACCAGAACCCATTACCGGAGGGATGGCTATTACATATGTTAAGAACGTGGGACGACAGTTTCAACGATGTGTTGCAGTCCCTGGATTTGAGCACACAAAACACGGAGTTTTTGAATGAGTGTACACAACAGCATTGGTTCGATTAGTATTGACGGAGGGGACATAGAATACGAAGCCCTAAACCTTCCCACAGTGCGGCACGAGGTCACGCGCGTAGAAGTTGAACACATGATCTTAGGCATAGACCCGTTTGTAGAGGAAGCTAAACAATTGTTTCTAGACAAGGTGTATTCTTGCCTAGACATTGACTTAGACTTTGATGGCTGCACCGAGGACATAATTATAGAAGTGTCCTTAGATTTTGAGAAGTTCTTAGAGAGACCTGATGAGACAACTTAAACGCACGGAGGTACAACGCTTTAAGCAAGAGCTATACGACAAGCAAGGGGGTGTGTGCCCCCTGTGCTTAGAGGCTTTGCCCAAGGAGTTGGGTAAATCTGCACTAGACCACGACCACCTTACAGGGGAGTGTCGTGGTTTATTACATATGGCGTGCAATCGGGCGGAAGGCTCTGTATTTAACACCGTAGCACGGTGGGGCAAACAGGGCAAGGACTATTCGAGTGTTATACCATTCTTGGAGAGGTTAATACAATACTTACAGACCCATAAAACTGGGGTGGTGTATCACTTACACAAAACAGAGGAACAAAAACGTGAAGCAAGAAATAGAAAAGCTAGACAAGCGTATGCTAAACGCAGGGCGAAATCTAGGTTGGATGGTTTGTAATATAGCTGTGGCTGCCGCGCTATTACCTGTAGTGTTAGTGGTATCTGTGGGAGTAACTGTCCTGGCAGTACTTGGGGCTTATGGTATAGCCATACAGGAGAGTAGCCGCCGCCCCTTGGGGGAGTTTTATAACCGTGTGCTTAAAGCCACAGACACCATTCGGGACTGGATACTATGACACAACCTAGGATACTTATTTATGATATTGAAACCGCACCTATGTTTGGGGCTATTTGGAGGTTGTGGAAAAACACGGTGACTCTAGATCAACTAGAGCGTGACTGGTTTCTACTGAGTTATTCTGCTAAGTGGCTAGGCCAGGACGCTATAATTTATAGAGACCAGCGAGAGTCCCCGCCCAATATGTACGAGTACCTAGAGTACGACTTAATTCAGGGGCTGCACTCACTCTTAAACTCTGCGGATATAGTGGTGGCACATAATGGGAAACGCTTCGACAACCGGAGAGCCAACGCTAAGTTCATTGAACATGGTCTCCCACCTGTTCACAACTACAAGGTGGTGGACACCCTTCTAGAGTCACGGAAACTGTTTGACTTTCCGTCACACAGCTTGCAGTACTTGACTGAGAAGTTACTACCACCACGGTACTGGAAACGTAAGTCTGAAAAATTCCCAGGGTACAAACTGTGGGAGGAAGTTCTGGCGGGGAACCAAGACGCCTGGAAAGAAATGGAGCAGTACAATCGCCAAGACGTTGTTGCGTTGGAGGCTCTGTACCTTAAGATGCGACCTTGGATTGTAGGGCATCCTAACGTAGGTAACTTGACAAACTCCGAGCCAGGTAAGCCCACATGCCCCAAATGTGGGTCTAGCAATGTACACCGCAGAGGGACGTACCACACACAGACCCAACGGTACCAGAGGTATTGTTGTAACAGTTGTGGTGGGTGGAGTCGAGGCAGGTTCACCACATCAGACAAGACAAAACGACACAATATTTTAGTAAACTAGGAGTAGTTATGATTAGTACATTAGGGATTATTGGGGAACCAGGTACAGGTAAGGATTCATTAGCCGAGAACTTGATTAAGGAGCACCGCCAAAGCCCACGCGTGGGGACTAATCTAACTCACATGAAGTTTGCCCGCCCCTTGCAAAGCTTCCTAGCTGAGGTAGTTGGTAATATTGAATACTCCCAAAAGGAAGGCATTAACTTTGACTTTGATATGGGGAGTGAAGTGGCCCAAAACTGGGTGGACTCAGTAAGTGCAGTTGCGGGCAAAGACTTCACGTGGAGTTACCAACAACTCCTGAATATACTGGACAAGAAGTTTGAACGCAAGTACGACTATGTATACGTGGCACACTGGCGGGACATGCTAAAGGCCATCGGCACTGAGTGGGGGCGGAACATCATGGGGCCAGACATTTGGGTGGACCACTTGGGGGAAGCCATCCAGTTTGACACGGCTAGTTCACCACACTGGTTCGTGAATCACGGCTATGTAATTTCAGACGCACGATTTGCTAACGAGGTCGGGTTTGTAGACTACTGTGTCGGGGTAGTTCGGGAGGATCGGCCCAGGTTCTACTACGATGGTTCCCACGAGTCAGAACACATTAACCAGACACTTAACATTGCAGCTACCAACCTAATGGTCATGGGGTCTGACATACTTATTGAGATGTTCAGGGACAATGTTGAGTACTGGGGCAGTAAGTTCCTGGGGGTATTAGTGTCCCGTAAGGACGCCATGGGTAAAATTTACTTTGAAGAAGTCTGGTGGAACAATGAATTTAGATCAATCCGTTTATCTTAATATGGTTCGATTACTTAGCTCAGGCAATGTAGACAAGGCCAGGGTTTTATTGGAGCAACACACCACAGAGGGTTCAACACTACGTAAGGATATAGAGGATGCACTACTCAGAGACACAGGACGAACAATTACTTAGGCAGGAACAACTTGACCTGGAAAAGGAACATGACACCCAAGCAGTAATTGACATCCTGAAAGAGCGTAGAAACATCCTGGACGATGGGGAGGTTACACGCCACCCCCAAGTCCACAGCATTATTAGATCCGCCTTGCCTAGGGTTAGGGATGTCCTAGACGAGTATAGATCCACACGGGGTATAGGTAAGTACGGTAAGTACCGTAGAATACTTCGGGAAATAGACTTAGATGTACTAGCCGCCGCTACAATCATTGCTGTGTTTTCCCACTACTTCAGCACCATAGCCCAGAACAAGCCAATCATTTTCCAAGGGCTTGCTAGGTTCGTGGGTATGGCTACCGTGGTGGAGCTAATAGTGTCCCAGACCACCAAGGTTAACCCACTGTTCATGGCCGAGGTTCACCGTAAAATTCGGGACGTCAACACCACAGACCACAGGCACATTCGTAGTGTGTACCGAAACGCGTACCGTAAGGTAATGCCAGATGGTACCCGCATGGAAATGAGCACCTCAGACTATATCCACATTGGTAAGTTCGGAGTGGATGCCTGCTATGAAGCTGGTATTCTAATATCGGAAAGGAAGTACGGTAGAGGTGGTACTATGATAACATACCACCTAAACCCCGAGATCGAGGACTACCTATACTCCGCAGGTGGTAGAACAGTCCTGAACCGTATTGTGTCTACAACGTATCACCGCATGATCTGCAAGCCTGACAGGTGGGACTCCCCCATTGGTGGGGGGTATTTGTCCTTACGCAGGAAGGCCCAGTGTGGATTGATAGTCCATCGCCACCGCAGTCGCGAGAGCATGGATGAATACTATGACACCCTACGTAAGGTTAACATGGCTAAGGTGTACCGCTGTGCCAACTACCTACAGGAAGTCCCTTACACTATACACAAGCCTACTCAAAACCTGATCCAACAGGTGTGGGAATCTGGTGGGGGTATCTTTGGGATCCCTGCTAGAAAGATGCGAGATAAACCTGAGTTCCCATTTGATGGCAAGACCTGGGATAAAGATGAGGCTACCCCCGAGGAACAACTCCAACACCGTGTGTGGAAACGCAAGGCTAGGGAGTGGTACGAGGACTCTAACCGGAATAAAACCAAGCAACGAGAGGTCTGGGGGTTTCTACGACACCTAGACACAGGCCATGATAAAATATACTTCCCAGTATTTATGGACCGCAGAGGAAGGTGGTACTATAGGGCTAACCCCAACCCCCAAGGCAGTGACGTAGCCCGAGCCACACTACACTTCTACAATAAGAAACCATTGGGGGATACAGGCCTGTACTGGTTGAAGGTTCATGTAGCAAACCTACTTGGAGTAGATGACATTAGGTTTGATAAGCGGGTCCAGTATGTAGATTCTATCTTACCGGATCTATTCAAGGCTGTGGACAACCCCATAGATAATCACAACGTGTTTGGGGATGAGTCCCCCATTAACGCATACTCCGCAGTGTATGAACTCAAGCAGGCTGTGGAGTCCGGTAGCCCAGAAACCTACGAGACTGGTATACCCGTACACATGGACGCTACAGTGTCCGGTACACAGCATTACAGTGCCCTGCTTCGGGACCCAATGGGGGCGAAGTATTCAAACCTAGTGGACTCAGGTGGGGACAAGAAGGCTGACCTGTACACAGCCGTAGCCAATGCCGCTATGCAGTTCATACAGCAGGACATTAATGAAGGTAAGAATCTAGAGCATGCAGAACTATGGTCCGAGATTGGAACCCCCAGGGACATGGTTAAGCGCCCTGTTATGGTGTACAATTACAACGTGACCCTGTTTAGTGTGTGCAACTATATCCAAGACTGGATAGATGAACACATGCCGGAGCAGTCCATCCGGTTAAACAACGCAGCCTTGAGGTACTTGGGGAAAAAACTGTTCAAGGGACTAGAGGAAACAATACCAGCCACAGCCCAAGGTATGCGTTACCTGAGTGAGGTCGGTCGGGAGGTTGGTAGCACAGCACCAATGCACTGGGTTACTCCTGGGTCAGGTATGCTAGTCTATCACGAGTACAACAAAACTAAGGACCGCCGTATTACCGTGAACTCAGCAGGCATTAGAATCACTACAGTACGGGAGTTACTGCCAGACGTTAGGCCTTCGGGTATGCGGGCAGCACTTGCCCCCAACTTTATTCATAGCCTAGATGCTGCACACCTCACCTTGGTGGCCTTGGAGATGAATAAACTGGGGGCAGACTTTGTGGGGATACATGACTCGTTCGGAACCCACCCAGGGGATGTAGAGGCAATGCACAAAATAATAAGACAACAATTCTATGAGTTGCACAGCCAGGACATCCTAGAGGAGTTTAGGCAGCAAGTGGGATCTGAAATACCCATCCCAGAACGGGGGGATTTAGACCTATCTGAGGTGTTAAATTCCGAGTTTATGTTTTGCTAATACACTCTATAATAAGGGATTGTTATATGGAAAGTTACACACCTTTACAGGGGGGGATCCCCCTGCATGTATTGCGGGAGCTAGAGTCTACGTACAGTGAACAGATACCTAGTCCCAATGATAGCATTGAGAAAATTATGTTTAGAGCGGGGCAGCGCCACGTAGTAAAACACCTAACAGACACCTATGATCCAAAGGGGCACAGACATGGCACATGACTATGAACCCTTTAAGTTATACCCCATCGGGATTCAGACCCCGCAGGGGGTTTCTTTCTTTTTGGAGTATAGCCCTGCGGGGTGTTTCCCCATGACGTTCTGGACTGACCTGTTGGATGAGTACAAGAGGGTGTACCACCAGCGCGAGGACTCCAGGTTCCAGACATGGGATCAGTGGATAGGATCATTGGAGGGGGAAACCATAAGCCTAGAGAATTGGATCTTACTTGGGTTGGATAAAGATTACCAGGCCCGTGCTGTGGGGTTATCAACATGCCAGCATACGTTCCACTACGGTACTATCCTTAGTTACTACGGGATTATGAATACGGTTGTCCCCCCTAAGTACTTGTACAAGGCTTTGGAGAAAGTAGCCCGCATTGTGGGGGTACGTGTGTGGTGTAGGGGTACGTGGAAAACCCCAATGAAGTATGAGTTAAAATTTAAGGAGATCTAAATGGGGTTTATTGTAAAAAGTCCAGGGGGAACATTTTTCCCTGGGGGGTACAACCCACCTAAGCCGGAGCCTTTGCCGCCCTTGGTAGTAGAAAACCAAGATGCAGGGGCTACCTGGGAGTCTGTACAGGCACGTAAAGAGGTTGAGGCCCGTAACCAAGCGGCCCTAGAAGAATATAATAAGAAGATGGGTAATATGTTTTACAACTTCAACCGGGCAGCCCAAAGAGATTTGCCTGGGCTTATTGCCAAGATAGACGACCCCACGTCAGATCTAGATGATATTACACGAACACAATACAAGTCGATGATCCAAAGTCACTCCATGTATGGCCCAGTTTATAAGCAGGCCCAACAGGCCAAAAAAGCAGAGGCAGAGGCTGCGGCTAAACAGCAAGAGGTGGAGGCCCAACGCATCCAGGCTGAACGGTACGAGCAACAGCAACGCACCAAGCAGACCCTACAAACAGAAGAAGAAACAGGTGGACCAGCAACTGTTGTGCGGGGTACCCAGACTACGGGCCTTGGGGATGAAGGTGGGGGCAGTGAGGGATCCCGTAGGCGTAGACGTGGCCGCCAATTATCAACATACTTGGGGATATAACATGGGAAGTTTATTTAGTACAGGGCGGTCCGCTGCTAAGCGGCAAGCCAAGGCTATGGAAAAGCAAATGGAGCTAGACCGCCAACGCTTTGAACAAATGCAGCAGGAAATGGAAATGCAGCGGGCACAAGCAGCCGCGGAGCACGAGAGACAGATGTCTGAGCAACGTGCTCGTGAGCAGGCCAGTAAGTTGCAGGCCCAACTAGCAGAGGAAGCACGTGTCCGTGCGGAGGACGAGGTAACAGATATTGCCCCCAGCTTCGAGGACGATGATCCGGATGGCCGTCGTAGACAGCGCCGACCATTAAACCTATCTGCTGTACTAGGAATCTAATATGAAATTTTCGTCACTGTTCGATAAGATGCAGGACGCCACCACACTCAAAAAAGCACGGGAATACGCCCGTTGGTCTATCCCTAGCCTGATGGCCTATGAGAGCAAAGACGGGAAGGCACGTGCAGTAGTAGGGGACTTCCAAAGTGACGGAGCAATACTTGTTAATGGTTTGGCCAGTAAGCTGGCTGGATTGTTATTCCCCAGTACGCATCCGTTCATGCGGGTGAACCTATCCGATGAGGACAAGGCGGCAATAGAGAAAGCTGGGGGTTCCAATATAGATGGTATGTTTGCCAAGCTAGAGCAAAGTGCTTCTATGCGTGTGTTTAACAACTCTAGTTTTAACCAGCTAGTAATGGTCCTGAAGAACCTAATAGTCACAGGTAATGCTGCCTTATACAGGGACTCAGAAAACCAGCGAGTAGTTTCTTTTAACTTGGACAGGTTTGCAGTCCGGAGGGACGGTATTGGTCGGGTAGTAGATGCAGTAGTAAAGGAGACAACCTACTTTGAACTACTCAGCCCAGAGACACAGTCACGACTAATCGAAGCACACTCACAGAAATACGACCCAGACAAACCATATGAACAACCACTAACCACGTATACACGTATTATTCGGGAACCTGGTGCAGGCATTAATGGAATTGATATGTTCCATGTAGCTGTACAGGTAGAGGACGTGGCCATGGATTCAGAGTATTCTGGGACATATTCCGAGTTTACATGCCCGTGGATATTCCCCACATGGAACCTAATATCAGGAGAGAATTATGGGCGGGGGCTGTTGGAAGATCATGCTGGTGGGTTTGCTAAGCTATCAGAGCTAAGTGAAGCCCTGGTATTGTATGAGGTAGAGTCTCTCCAGCTTATCAACCTAGTAGGGAATGCTGCCCTTAATGCCAAGGATGAGTTAGCCAAAGCAGAGACTGGGGCTTGGGTAGCGGCTGAGCCAGACAGTGTAGCAAACTATGAGTCCGGCACTTTCAATAAAATAGAATTAGTGCAGGCAGACCTGGATAGGGAGTTCTCTAAGCTGGCCCGTGCATTTATGTACCAAGGCAATACAAGAGATGCGGAGCGGGTGACGGCCTATGAGCTACGACAGGAAGCCTTGGAAGTAGAACAGACTATGGGGGGTGCATACTCTGTACTCGCCGAGACTTTACAGCTACCGTTGTCGCATGTGCTGATCCAAGAGGAGGACCCAGACTTTATTCAGGCAATGCTTGAGTCTACTGGTGGGACTACCATTGGTATTAATACAGGCTTGAGTGCTCTGGGTAGAGCCACGAAGGTTCAGAACATCCTCAGAGCATTAGAGGAAGGCCGTGCAGCTATAGAATTGTCCCAGATCGCAGATCAGAGAATTGATCCATACAAGATCATGGACATTATATACCAGGGCCGGAGCGTTGATCCACAAGAGATCCATAAATCCGATGCGCAACTACGTGAAGAAGCGGAAGCAGAAATACAACAACAACAGGCTATGGCCCAGATGCAGAACGCGGAAGCCCAGGCTAATTTACAGGCAGGCGAAGAAACTATGGAGCAGATTTAATGGTGCGATATGAGTGAAGCTACTACAACTACAGAAACTACAACTACAGCCCCACACGGTGATCCCGTTACGGGCCGGGGTATGCCGTCTAATGAATCTATCACTGAGAACCAATCCAGCATTGAGCAGTTCACCAAAGGCGTTACAGACCGCCTAGAGGACTTTATTGGTTCTATGCGGGGTACGCCGCAGGAGTCACCAGTAACCGGCGCACAGGACTCAGAACAGCCTGCAAACGATACCCAAGTCGCAGAATCAGAACGACCCACTGGAGGCCTAAATGATTACAAGGCCGAGGACATTGACGACCCAGAGGTAAGTCGGTTCGTGAGCCTGCTAGACATGCACTACCCAGAGATTGATCGGGAGCGTGTACTAGGTCGTGCATTCGAGTTTGGTGATCCTGAACTAATCGACAAAGCATACCTCCGCGATATGGTGGGGGAGCATGCTGATGTACTAGCAGGGTACTTCGAGGATGTAGTTAATAGATACAGCAATGCCGTAGAGCAAACTGTTAATAACATTTATGAGCGGGCAGGTGGCAAGCAACGTTGGGATCAAATGTCTCAAGCATTTACCCGCAATGCCCCCGACGCTATTAAGAACATTGTCCGTAAGTTAATTGACTCGTCTAATCCTGAAGAAGTACACCAGGGCTTAGATTTTATTTTTGATTATAGCACCCAGTCAGGCTATGTGGATAGTCCGGCCCAACGCCCAGGCACGACAGCTTCGGCAGGGGGTGGGGATGCTTTATCTGCTGAGCAGTTTTCTAAGGCGGTGCGTGAAATTGGGGGTAGAAACCGTAACCCCAAGGTATACGACACCAAGGTAGAGCAACTCCGCAGACGTCGTGCTTTAGGTATTGAACTAGGTTTATAGGAGAATTAAATGGCTGATACACCATATAAAAGTGATTTAACCCGTAATTGGTGGACGGGTACCCAGGCTGACTTGGACGCTCACATTGAGTTGTACCGCAACGAGATTGACCAAAGCTTCCAGATGCAGTCTATGTTTAAGGCTATGGGTTTGTCGGAGGTTGTGAGTGTAGAAGGCAAGTCCAACACTTACCGCATTGACCGGCTTGGTGGTGCTACGGTTAAAGGCCGCAAATCTGGTGAGGATCCAGAAAGCCAACGCGCTATCAATGAGAAGCACCTCATCAGTGTAGATACCACGCTGTACAACCGCCACAGCTTTGATTACAACGATGATTGGACTGCACCCAGCATTGTAAGCAACGTAGCTACAGAACAGGGCATTGCACATGCTAAGGCGTATGACCAAGCCCACATTATTCAACTGATTAAAGCTGGTGGATGGAAAGCCCCAACATCCCTGAAGGATAGCGGCAGCTTCTACGATGGTATTCTACGTACAATGTCTGGGTTCACTGGTGCTAGTGATGATGAAGAACGTGCGGATCTTATTTTCCGTGAGTCTAAGCTGGCTATCTCGGATCTGGTTAAGCGTGACTTGGGCAGTGGCCTAAATGAGTTCTTGTTCCTGATTAGCCCAGATTGGTATGCTATTCTGTTGGAGCACGAGCGTCTTACCCAACAAGCGTTCCAGGCAGATAGTGGCACTAACGACATGGTTGAGCGTCGTATTGCTAAGCTTCATGGTATCCCGGTAGTAGAGACTCCCCGGCTAACTGGGAATGCGATTACCAATCACCCACTAGGCCCTGAGTTTAACCTCACGGCCAATGAAGCCAAAGGCCAGCTAATTCTGTTCCACCCACGATACACGTTGGTGACAGTTGAAGCACATGGCCTGCGCAGCTTCCACTGGGATGACCCCAAGCATTATTCGCACCACCTAGACACGTTTACTATGTTTAACGTTGGTCTGCGTCGTGGAGATGCTACGGCAGTAATCGCCAGCAACTAAGTACACCGGCCCCGAAAGGGGCTGGGTATATCTAAGAATCTTATTGGGTGTTTAGATATATTACAGGGCGTCCTACGGGGCGTCCTTTTTTTTTGAGGATAGTATGAAACTATTACGAGCAGTCAATCGTATATTGGGGGAGTTGGGGGAACACCCTATTACCTCAATAGAAAATAAAAACCCATCGGTAGCCGTCATACTTCAAGCTATCGGGGATGTAAATTATGAGTCCCAGGTACGGGGCTGGTGGTTCAACCAGTTTGACACAACGCTGTACCCAGGACCAGAGGGTAACATCCAGCTACCCGAGGGCACACTAGATTGGGACTTCAAAGACCACCCCAGTGTAATTCGTGGGGATTATTTAATCAACCCCAAGAATATGTCACAAGACTGGAACAACGCAGGTATTAGATCCGTGAGTGGTGTTATAACTATTTATGTGGATTTTGAAGACCTACCCCCAAGCTTTGCTGAGTGGGTTACAGCCCAGGCGGGTATCCAGGCTTACACCAATGACACAGGCATTGATGATGTAGTTAACCTGTTTATGCAGCGGGAGCAAACAGCCTTGAACCAAGTCATGAACGATCATGTCAAGGCTAAAAGATACAGCACCAGGAACCGTAGGATGTACAAGCGTATGGTAAGTCACATTTGGAGGTAGTATGGCTGTTTTTGAAAGTATACATGACAACTTACTCCAAGGTGTGTCCCAACAAGTACCACGGTCTAGGCTTCCTGGGCAACTCACACTACAAGAGAACATGATCAGTGACCCTGTAACAGGACTTAGACGTAGGCCTGGAAGTGTATTACGATTTACTGAACTATTACCTGAAGCAGACTCCACAAGTATTAAAGCATGGCGGACAGACATTGCAGGAATTAGCTGTGACTGTATAGTGGATGTTAACTCCGGCACTTTATTGATTCGTGAGTCTGGGGACACTCACGAGCTACAGAGTGACTACCTCAAAGCACCGGACATAAGAATGATCCGACATGCCAGCGTGGGGGAAAGCCTGTTCTTGACGAACATCAGTAAGATTCCCACGGGGGAGACTGATAATACAGACACCCAGAACCCCATATATAATGGATGGGCCTTCATTAAGGCTGCCGCCCTGAGTAAGCAATTTTCAATTACAGTAACCCACACAGGGGGTTCTTACACAGGGAGCTTTACTACCCCTGACGGGACTGACCCAGGTGACGTAGCTGAGACTACACTAGAGAACATTGCAGAGCAAATACAATCTGACCTAGAGGGTAAGTCCCCAGGGGTTAATGTAAGCCGGCAAGGCTCGTACCTTTACTTCAGAACTACTGGCAGTAACCAAGACTTGAGTGTTACTACCAACTCCGGTAGTTCCTATATTGGGGTGAGTCGTAGTAACGAGGTGCGGGATGTGGGGGAGTTACCCCCTAAGTTACCACCACAAGGTAACGGTGTTATCACTGCGGTAGGGTTAGCCCCCAACTTAGCGTACTATAAGTATGAAAGTGCTAGAGAGCGTTGGGTAGAATCCGCTGCGTTTAACTCGTACAAAAAATTAAAAGATATGCCTATTGAGGTGTACTACGACGTAGTGGGAGATAACTGGGACATTGATGATGATCCTTGGCCAGGAAGAATATCTGGGGATGATTATACTAACCCTGATCCAGACTTCGTAGACTGGGGTATAACGGGTGTGTCGTCCTATCAGGGCCGCCTGGTGATCTTATCTGGACCGTGGGTATGGCTAAGTAGCACTAACAACCCCAGAGTGTTCTACAGGTCCACAGTAGAGGATCTAATTGATTCTGATCCTATTGGTATTGGGTCTAGCTCAGCCACAAGTGCTGCGTTCCAATTTGCTATTCCTTTTAATAAAGACTTGGTGTTGTTCTCAAATGAGTTCCAAGCACTAATACCAGGAAGTAATACAGCAGTAACACCAACGAACATTAACCTAGTAGTAACCTCAACCTATAGTGCAGACCTGACAGCTACACCAATTACACTTGGGCCTACACTGATGTACAGCATTCCGCGTAGTTCCAGTTTCTTTGGGATGATGGAGATGTTGCCTTCACCGTATGCAGACTCACAATACGTATCGCAGGATGCCACAGAGCATATACCACGATACATGCCTGGAAGGTGTCGGTTCAGTGTCGGTAGTAGTGTTAGTGGTGTAGTAGTGTTTGGTTCCACTAAGGATACCTACTCCCTGTATGTGCATGAATACATGTGGGATGGAGAGGATAAGGTACTCCGGGCTTGGCACAGATGGACCTTCAAGTACCCAGTAGCATATGCGTATTTCTCAGGGGACTTAATCAATGTCTTGGCTATACGTAATGGTGTGTTGGTGGTTGGTACCATTGACCCCAGATCAGGCCAAGATCCCGAGAGTGGTAGTTCCACGGGGTACATAGACTATAGCACAACTGCGGATGTTGTAGACATTGAGAGTGGAGATTACAAGGGCTTTGAACTAGAGTCTAGAATGGCACAGTTCTATGGCAGTGATTCCACTGGGGTGTCCGTAGCTTACAGTGGCACAGACCTTGATGGTTACGAGCTAGGTACTGAACCCAGCACTGAGGCGGGGTTTATGAGGCTTGCACCAGACGTAACGGCAGAACGTGTAATCTATGGCTATCCGTTCGAAAGTAAGTTTAGCCCTTCCCCCCCGATAGTTAGAGGGGAGGATGAGCTACCCATTACTACCTCACCACTACGGCTTATAAAGTATTATCTAAATACTGTGGGTAGTGGTGATTTTGAAGCCTCAGTGTGGGATACAGGTAACCAGACAGACAAGCGTACTTGGGATGTTAATCCTGTAAGATGGTTAAGTAAAGATCTTAGTCTAGGTAGAACCCCCACCAGTGGAGTAACCAGCAGTGTAATCCCGTGCAGGACACAGGCGGAGACATCACAGGTGGTATTCCGAGCCACGGGGGTACAGGAATTTAATATCCTATCACTAGAGTACACATGCAAGCACAACCAACGTAGAAGGAGAATATAATGGCATGGATGATGGCAGGCCAGGTGGCCCTGAATGCCCTAGGCTCTTTTCTACAGGGGGGTGTGGCTAAGTACAACGCAAGGTCACAACAAGCACAGGCAGCCTCTCAGGCGTATCTAAACGGCATTTCTGAGATACGGGGCCTAAGCAAGGCAATGGACTTACAAGCCCAACAAAACGAGAAAGTCCTACGGGCAGATATGTACAACTATGTGAACACACAGTACATGTCTGGCCTGGCTGGGGTACAGGACGCACTAAGCCGTAAGGTCACAGCACAGAACCAACACCTAATCTCTCGGGGAGAGAAAATAGACTTGGGGGAAGCTAGTGCTAACCTTTCAGCAGCCGGGTCTATTGGGGCTAGTGCAGATGCTGTAAAGTCAAGCATAAGCCGGAACAGTGATTCTATCCGTGTAGACGTAGACCAACAACGTGAGTTAGAGCGTGATGCGTACTATCAGGAAGTCAGATCCTTGTACACTAATTACTACCAAAACCAACTCGAAGTAGATACAACACTTCCTGATGTTCCAGATGACCCTAGAATATACCGGGCACCTGTGCAAGGTGGTGGCAGTATAGGACAACACTTGTTAGGTTCTGCTATTAGTACTGGGACAGAGTGGTTAGGCCAGAGAATGCAGCTAGGTTTGGGTCCGAAGCCATCAAGCTCTGTACTGGATTCAACAATTAACTCGGGTATGTACAGCCAAATGAACTGGAATACCGGGTATCGACTATAGGTGAAGCATGGTAGATAGAAAACATGAGAAGCAACCTGTACGCCTAGCTCAGACTCCCCAAGTATCCCGAGGCAATGTAGGACAGGTAAGTCCCGGACAAGCTGGGGGGGCGTTCAGTACACAAGTAGCATCCCCACCTCAAATTGTAGCGGGGGAGCATCAAGACCGTATGGGGTCTGTGCTAGTACAACACATTATAGGCAAGGCCAGTGGGCTGTTGGGGGACATGATTACAGCCCGACAGCAACAGGCTTACTTAGACGGAGCGCTGGCAGTTAATGCGGGCATTGCTGAAGAAGACCTGGAAACCAATTTCCTTACTCGGGACTGGAGCATTGCAGGACACAGAGACTACTCTGCTAGGCTTGCTGTAGCTGAATATGAATCCAACCTGGTGCGTGACCTAGCCAAGGATCGGGAAATGTCCCCAGAGGCTTACACAGCACGTATACAGCACTCCCGACAGGAAATTATGCCTATTGTCCAGGGCATGAGTGCCCAGGGCAGGGACAAAATGCTAGACCAACTCTTGACCTTGGAGATGTCTGCACAAAAAAACCACTACAAGGCACACCAAGAATGGATTGCTGAAACTAAGGTTGGGGTATTTACCGCTGAGATTAACGCCTCTGTGGACAAGCTGGTGTCCAGTAGGCACGACCCAGAGCTACACAGCACTGAGTTAAACTCCCTGATGACTAAGCTGTACCACAACGTAGTCATGGCAGAAGACCTATCCGCAGGAGATAAGGCCGATGTTATATCTCAAGTGGTGGAATACGCTTTGGAGAACGGGGAGTTCGATCTGTTCAGGGCTATCAATACCTTGGATGTAGTACCTACAGAGCATGGTGCAATTACTATTGCCCAGACTATGCCATTTGACAAGCGTACTAAAATGTCTAAGGCATTCCATGCAGCAGAGAAGAAATACTTTGCTGCGGAGCATGCCAACTTCCAAGACATATACAATGACTTTAGAGCTAAGCTTAACATGACTGGGGAGGTTGATCAAACTCAGGCATCCCTTATTGTGGAGCGTGCTATTGGGTTAAGCCGAGCTGGTGTAATGTCCGCGGACAAGGCCAACTCAATTGTGGGGGAGGTAGCCACAGCTATTGGGAAGAACCTCGCTAGTTCTCGGGGTATGGATGCCTGGTTAAGAGGTAACCACACAGAGTTCTATGCAACAGGCATGTCTGATAAGGATGCAGCTAAGCAGTTTAGATCCCAGAGAGTCAAGGCAGGGGACAATGCTGTACAATTATTCCAGAATATGTTTACTGCATATAGTTCTAATAACTCGCCCGCCCTAGCGGCTATGATGAGCGAGATGATGGACACTGGGGTAGCTGCATGGAAGTCCTCGCCAGATGATGTAGCTACCAAAGGCAGTTCCGAAGGTCTGAATGAGGATGCCCAGAACTTTGTTAATATGGTGGGTAGCTTCTACGGAGCCAACTACTCGGATGCTGAGACCACGTACCTTAAAAGCACAGTCCTACAAGGCATGGACTCAGACAACCTAGACTTTGTCAGTGCTGTGTTTACCAAGATAGAGCACGGTGGCATGACTGCGGAGCAAGCTGTTAGAAGCACTAAATCAGACGCTATTGCGTGGGACAAATCTTCTACCCAGGCTAAGAACGCCATCATTGCACGTAACCGTGACAGACTTGATGGAGTACTGGACGAGCTACGGGACACTAGAAGTTTCTTGTCCAATCCGTTTGTAGCTTCTATTGGTGGAGCAATAGGCAATGCCAAGTACCAGACTAAGCTGCGAAATATACCGTTCGTGGATCAGAGCGCTATCATAGAGGACTGGGGTAACCAACTCACACTACGTGCAGATGAAATTGGTAACCGCCTAATTAACTCTGGGCTTATACGTAATGACAAACAACTTGAACAGATTGTTTTATCAGAACTATCTAAGAGCATAGTCAACACAGACTACGGCAATATCCTTCTACCAGAAGGTGTAGGGGTCCAGGACTTTACTGGGGATACAGGCATAGCAGAGCCAAGGGACATGTTGGAGCGGGCTGCTAATGCCGTCTTGGGGGAAGAGTTGGCTCGTGCCCCCGGCATGTCCAAGAACACACACATTATGCTTACCGCAGACTCTAATGGAGTGTTGATAGAGCGGGCAGCTAAGCGTGGTGGGGGCTATGCTGGGGCAATATCAATACCTATTGAGAAGTTCCGTGCTAAAGTTGCAGACTTATTGGCAGATGAACGTGAGCAATACAAAGCCCAGATGATTGATGGGGTAGACATAGCCGATAGACAAGGCAATACAATCAAAGTGTCTGGGAATAACAACCACGGATACACACCTAGTGAGTACATAGACATACTTCAAAGCATTGTGGATTACGAGGCTGTGAGATACACCACCTACAATGACCCAGCCAAAGGCGTCAACATTGGACCGGGGCTTAACAGCACTAACCCAGAGGTTGCAACACTGTTTGAGAACTACACAGGCAAGAAAATGAAGGCTGGTGTCCAAGTTGCTAGGGAGTACGTAGAGTCTATGTTCGCTACCGTGGCTGACTCTGTAATCCGGCATGCACAACCGTTTATGCGTAGGCTACCACAAGGAGCAAACCGTATGGACTACAGCAAGCTGCTGATTCACTTTGCTTGGCAATGGGGTACTGGGAACATGGGCAATAGCTCGAAACTGTCTGAGTTTCAGGACCACCTAAGTTCTGGCCCCAGTGGTGTAGAACCAGCACTCAGTATCCTGAGAGAGCTACCCCCGTACAAGCAAGGCCACAAAGCTAGAAAACAATTCTATGAAACTTTAGTCAGGAACATTTGGAGGTAATATGCCCGGTTTAGACCCAAGAGATACCGTAACCCCTAACGAGAGTCCCATTGCTGGGGAAGGCCTCGTGGGTGAAACCAGACCTGGTGTAGTTGCACAGGCACTCCCAGATGAGAGACCTATCCAAGCACAGAGTATAGGCACTGTTCAGGACAATGTAACTCCAAGTACAGAGAGTAGCACTACAGAGCAAAGCACTGCCCAAGACCCCGATCCTACGTGGTGGATAGATCAGGCTGAGCAGGTTGGTTCACAGAGGTCTAAGCAAGTAGAGGATCTTACAGCAACTAACTGGATCAGTGCTATGGGCAGTGCTGCTAAAATGACAGATACCTTCAATCTGGGCAAGGCAGCATATGACAAACTAACTGAAGGATTTGAACCAGCCCAAGAAGACCCAGACTTCGACTTACAAGAATACCTACTTAACGCAGACACTCTTTTGAACACAGATGAGCGTGCGTGGTTACACAACCGTAATCCTAAATCCAAACAGGACGCGGACCAGTACCTCCAAGTTATTGAACGGGAGAGAGAACTGAGTGCTGTAACACAGCTATACCCTAAGTCTAGTTTCGCTACTATGTTGTTGGACCCAGTGTATGTACTACCAGCAGGAGCAGCACTCAAGGCAGCACGGGTAGCTCGCATGGGGAAGATAGGTGCCGCGGGTATGGGTGCTGCTGCGGAGGCTGGGATGATGGGTCTAGCCAATACACAACGGCACGTCACCCAAGAGGAGTTCTTCTTAACTCTCGGGCTTGGGGCTTTAGCTAACTTTGCTTTTACTCCACGTAGGGGCAGTTATCCGGACCGACAGTTACGAGAAGCCATTATTCATGACACCGCCAGGTTCCAGGAACACTTAGACAAAGTTAATACAACAATGCACGATATGGTGTACTCCACTACAGAGTTTGTTGATACACCTAAACTACGCCCTGTAGAGGTTGGTGGAGAGTGGAGGTACTACCCTGACAGGAACACCATCACTAAAGAAACTCCCCAAGGTGCTAGAGACGTCCCACAGGTGAAGCAGGAAACTGTGACCGTAACTCGCAGCACAGACCCTACTAAAATTAATCCTAAGCACAGTGCCTACACTTCCCTGAAACGTGTGGTAGATAATCCCAAGGTTCCGGAAATGATACGGGCCGGGGCACAACAATTACTAGACATTGGAGCAGAAGCCCTGAAGCATGTCAATGTACGGCATGTCGGGACTCTGAGGGGAAAGTACGGAGATTACTCCTGGCCAACTCACGAGATCAGGATTCGTGGTACTTCTAAGGATCTAACCTCTAAGCAAGGACAACGTGCCAACACAATAGTCCATGAGGCGTTGCATGCACTCACGGCCTGGAAATTCTCGGAAGGAGCTAAGCACGTATCTCAGGGGAGAGACACAGCACATGCTCGACTGTTCCAGGAAATAGACGACCTGTTTAAGCAAACCAAAGCCCAAGCTAAAAAACAAGGCTTAGATACACAAGACTATTACACTCGGTATGCGTTTGATAATCCATACGAGTTCATGGCTGTGATGTATTCTAACCACAGGCCATTGTTTGAGTTCCTCAAGACACTCGACCCAGAAGGTATACCTGCCCTGAGAGGCCAACAGAGGTCCTTAGCAGGCGAAATGCACGATGCTATGCGTAGGCTATGGGGAATGGATTTGGAGGACGCCAACGCGTTCGTACGGGGCTTAGAACTGACTGAGGACTTAGCACGTACTCCACTAGAGATTCGTTATGACTTGGGGACCGGGGATGTACGCCACGTGGGCATGTCTGTTGAGAGTCCTGCCCAGATAGCCCAAAGAACAGAATCTCAGGTTGGGGCTATGGCTGAAGTACAAACAGCAGTCCAGTCCGTAGTGAGTGCAGTAACCAAGGACGGTCCTACTAAAGCACTTGGGAAGTCTTTGGCCTGGAACTGGTTTAAGTCAGCATCCAAGATTGACCCTGAGTTTGCTTCTAAGTGGTTGTCAGATCCTTTGCGTAGTAACGCAGGCAATAACATATCATCATCACGTAGAGCTATACGGGCACAGTTCACTGACATAGAGGTGCAGTACCACGCAGCTATGAGACAGTACTTCTTCGAGAATGGTTTGACCTGGAAGGACTTAGCCGTTAACTGGAAGAAAACCAGGGCTGTACAAACACGCATGGAGTCAGAACTACTAAGCAAGCTGTCGGAATGGGAGAACCTGTCCCGTATGGGTAGAGACATTCCTGTAGAAGACACAGCGTTGTACCGTGTTGCAGAGCTACATGACAAAGCAATGAAACTTGCAGCAGAACAAGGCATAGCTGCTGGAATACTCCCAGACAGTGTAGCACACCGTAGTGGGTACTTCCCCCGTAAGTTTGATTCATACAAATTAGCTGAAATAGAATCTAGACTGGGTAGTATCTTGGGAGACGAAGCCGCAGCTAGGACTCACTTGGCCAATGAACTGGCTAATAACTTCAGAGACATGCCAGACCTTACTAGGAAGGACAGGGTAGTTATTGCCAGGGCTATTATGGACAGAGCCAGACGTCAGGGCGAGTTGCAGGACTTGTCTTTCCGTGGACACATGGGCTTAGAGATAGTATCGGCTGTGAGAGACCAACTCCAACGCTCGGGTATGAAACACAAGGACATCCAGCGTGTGACTGATATGTTGGAGGGTAAAGTTGATCAATCCGGGAAAGCAGCTTATCAGAAAAACAGATTAGACATCAACATGGACGGAGACATTAATCTCCCTGGGGGCCAAGGTTCTGTCAAAGTGTCTGACTTACTGGACCAGAACATGACGCTTAGTCTTAGGAACTACTTAGATGATATTTCGGGTAGGTTAGCTATGGCAGAGCACGGCATCAAAAACACTTCTGATATTGATAAAGCCCGGCAGAGCTTTGTGTCTAAGGCACAGTCCACCCAACAACGCCAAGAAGCTAACACATACTTTGAAGCTACAGTAAATGCTATACTCGGTAGACCTATTGGTGAGGCATTGCACCCTATGCTGAGGTATGTGTCTGCGTTTACCCAAATGACGTCTCTACGTAATTCCGGGTTCTGGCAGATAACTGAGTTTGCATTTATGATGCAGCGTTATGGAGCTTTGGTTGGGACACCTAAAATGGTTAGGGAAGTGTTCGGATCCTTAGCAGGGATGAACAAGTTTCTTGAACGCCCAGAAAATGCTTCCCACTTGGCGGCTGTGCTGTCTAGGAACACTTACAATGACTTGAGGTTTAGGCCATTCGTAGACAAACTAGATGATGGCCATATGGTTACAGGCAACACCGCCCTGGGGGGAGTTACATATATGTCTCAATACGTATACGTAGCGAATGGTATGCGGTTTGTTATGCGTAAACAAGCCCAGGCTGCTGCTAATTTGTTAGTGCATTCTCTAGAGCAAGCGTCTAAGGGCAACCAAAAACTCAAAGACTTCTTTGGTAAATACGGTATTGATGATGCAACTCTCCAAGAGGTGCAGGCCCAATACAACTCCCATGGTTGGTCTTTAGATAAGTGGGATGCTGGGGTGTATGAGAAAGTTAGATCCCCGCTAATGACCATTATAGATGAGGACGTACTTAGAGCACGTACTGGGGAGGTTCCTGCTCTAGCTCAGTTTAGTTCCGTAGGTAGGGTGTTGTTTACTTTCAGAAGTTTTATTATTAGCTCTCACAACAAGATCCTCTCCAGTGGATTAGCTAATGACGGTGCTAAAGCTATGGCAGTTGTGTTTGCGTACCAGTCTATGCTGTCTGCACTGATGGTTCAACTAGCTAACGTATCAGCAGGCAAAGGCCCAATACAGGACGACTCTGCTTGGGCTAATCGTACCGTGTCCATGATGGGGAGTATTGGATTACTGGCAGAGGCTTTCAGTATTATATCGGGAGACAGTAACCAATTCGGTAATCCGTTTATGCTCAGTACAGATAAACTTTATAGAACAGGAAACTACCTCGGAGCAACAGAATGGGGTAAGGCTGCGGAAACAGCAGCAGATGCAGTGCCCTTGGCATCGTTGATTCCAGGATGGGGTGCGGCTGTTAAATATGCCTTTGATTAGGAGTTAATATGGATTTGCATAGTACAGTTAGGTTTACCTCCGACGGAACTGTAAAAGAGGTAGACCTGACCTACAAAGTATACGAGGATGATAATGTCCGCGTGTACTTTGATGGAGAAGAAATACTGGGTGGGTGGGCTCTAGAATTAGAGACTACCCCCCAGAAAGTTATCTTTGATGAAGTTATCCCCGACGGGGTAAACGGCCTGATACGGCGAGCTACAGACATGCGGGAGATTCCCCATGTGTTCCACTTCACAGGGAACGTAAAGGGTGGGGCCGAATTTAATGCCCGTAACATGGACGAGAACTTTGACAAGATGCGTCGTGGTATTGAGGATGCCATGGACTCGTTTGAGTTAGTGGGTATTAACGTAGAGGCAGCAGTGGATGCTAACCTAGCTGCGGACCGTGCTGAGGCGGCTGCTGAGGATGCGGAGCAGTCGTACCAGAACACCCTTGCGTATGACCAGCAGGGGGAGATGTGGAAGAACCAAGCCAAAGGTTACGCCGAAGATGCTCAGGGGTACTTGGTGGTTGTGGAGAGTGATGCCAACAGGGCTGAGGCTGCTGCTAATGCCGCCGAGGCTTCAGAGCTGGCAGCGAAGTCGGCACGGGACGTCGCTGTAGGGGCAGCTTCGGATGCGGAGACTTCCGAAAATAACGCCGCAGGGAGCGCCTCAGCGGCCCAGTCATACGCCCAGTCCGCACAGTCCCAAGCCAATGCAGCCCTGAACCACTCGGAGGCCGCAGAGACCTACAAGCAGGACGCTGCCTCAAGTGCGTCCGCAGCGTCCCAATCCGCAAGTAATGCAGCGGGGAGTGCAGGGGCGGCCCAAGCCGCTAGGAACGTCGCAGAGGCCCACCGAGATAAAGCCAAGGAGTGGGCTAGTAACCCTGAGGACGTGGTGGTTCAGGACGGCCAGTACAGTGCGTACCATTGGGCGCAGAAGGCTCAAGAGTTTGTCGGGGGTCCGTACCTCCGTGTAAGTAACAACCTGTCAGAAGTGGACCCAGAGGAAGCCCGGAATAACCTAGGGGTTACTGATTTATTCGTCCAGTTAGCGGGTGCGGAAGCCCTGACCAAGGCTGATAGGATGTCACCCTGCTTTACGAAAGTTGGCGCCCAAGCTTTAAGTGTTAAAGCTGGCACTTCGGTTTTGGTCGATGATGCTCTAATCCATTTTAAATCTGATACGCCAGTTACCCTGCCGTCACTTACGGCGGGCGAGGACTACGCGGTATTTGTAAATCCTGACGGCACTATTGAAGCGGTTGCAGATCCATTTAGCAGCCCTGCATCTCCCCCACAGTCTGGGTCTAGAAAGATAGGCGGTTTCCATTATGGATTGACCCCTCCTGACGCTACAGTATCAAGCGGTAGTTTTGCTACCAGCGGACCAGGCATGCACTGGACACAAGCAGATGTAAATCGGATACGTGGCATCAATGAATTTTCGATTTGGGATGTCCGCTTCAGGTCAGCGGGTGAGCAACATGGTTTTGCTTTCGATCCGCAAGCTAGGGTTTGGGTGGCGATTTACTTTTGCGGCCCCGACCACATTACCGATGGCATTAGTCGTTATAACTCGGCTGTCGCATCGGATACAGTGCCTGCAAAAATACCATTGATTTATGGCGGTAACGGCTCTGCTGTTTACACAGACTACTCAGGCGAAGACTCAGACGTAAAAGCTGGGTGTTGGTGGAACTTTATGGAGGTGGCTCATAGCCATGGGGCTCGCATGTTATGGGAGCGAGAGTTTAATTCCGCAGCGTTTGGAACGACTGAGCAGCAAGCGATTGGCGGTTCGAGCGTGACAATCCCAGCCACAAAACGTGAGCCGGGGTATACATCTCGAATCGGCTTAGAGCAAGTTTCAGGTCATCATTACACGTGGGGGATGGACTCGAATTACCGTGAGGGCAGCGAGGGCGCGCGCTGGTATGACCACAACGGGGGTCGGGGGAAGGTATACACACGTAACGAGCTTGGCATCGTTCGGGTGCGTCTCGGCGGCAGCCGCACGTCTGCCCCTGATAGCTGCGGGTCGCGTGCGGCGACTTGGAGCGATTACCCGTGGGACGGCAATTGGGACGGCGGGCTTCGCGCCGCCTGTGACCTCCTGATTCTTTAAAAGCGAGCGGTAGCGAGCGATGACAGTAATGCAAGTTAACACCTCTAGAGATGCGCTAGCTCTTGTAGATAAGTATGAGGCTTTTGTCCACTACTTATACCCGACACATATAATCTTTTAAAGAGTTTGGAGATGACATGAAATATTTTTACAGCTTATATACGGGGGAGCTCGTTCAGTCTGATGTTAGGGCTGACTGGATGGGAGAGACAGAAGTCGAGCCCCCTGAGACAGATGTTGACCAGAGCGCATTTTTTGAGGATGGCATCTGGGTTATAAGGGGAGCAGAGCCAGAGCCAGAGCTAGTGCCTAGTGTGGTGACTCGCAGGCAGGGCAGACTAGCATTGCTTAATGTTGGCAAACTGGATGATGTTGAAGCCGCAATAGATGCCATCGAGGATCCAGCACAGAAGCGTGCTGCTCAGATCGAATACGAGGCTGACACGTGGGAGCGCAGCAATCCATTCTTGCAGGCGCTGTGGTCTCAGCTTGGTGGAACGGAGCAGGAGCTGGACGATTTATTTAGGCTCGGTGCAACTTTTTGAGTCGCAAATATTTACATCAATTCCTGATTGCTATAGATCAGGTGTTTAATACCCTCTTTGCGGGGTGGGCGGATGAAACTCTTTCAAGTAGGGCTTATAGATCTCGTCATAAAACTCGCTGGTATGTTGTGATGAAATTTATAGATGCTCTTTTCTTTTGGCAAAAGGAACATTGTAAACAAGCATATATAAGCGAGTTAGAGAGAAACCATCTACCTAGACACTTCAGAAATCTTTTAGAAGAGGGGGGGAAAAAGCCGTGACGTGCCACAACAGCCCAATTTTCCCGATGATATTGATTGGCCAGTAAACCCGCTAGGGGGTGAGGGTGAGGGCTAGATGCGCCTTGTCCGTCTTGGCGGGTATCCCCGCCATAGCGCCTGTTGTACTATAATAGGAGAAACTTATGAGGTTACATTATTTTGATAACGACACCGGCGAGAGGAAGTTCGTATCCACGGAAAACCCCCTCCCTATAAGTGTGATAAGTGGGGAACCCGGCCCTGAAGGCCCCGAGGGACCACAAGGCCCTGAAGGTCCAGAGGGTCCAGAAGGCCCTGAAGGCCCCGAGGGACCACAAGGCCCTGAAGGTCCAGAGGGTCCAGAAGGGCCTGAAGGCCCCGAGGGACCACAAGGGCCCGAGGGGGAGCCCGGCCCAGAGGGCCCAGAGGGGCCACAAGGGCCCCCGGGGAGTGACGGCGTTGATGGTAGTGATGGTCTATTCAACACCCCCCTCGATTACATAGACCCTGATGATGCGGATGCAGCGTCTCTATTAATACAGTCGTTGATTGATGCCGGACTTATGCAGAGTGGGGGATAGTGGGGGTAAAGCTGATGCGAAAACTGAATACATGAATTAACCGCCCCCTATGCCCACGTGGTGTAGGGGGCTTTTTACGTTGGGGGAACTGTTTCACACAGGGTGTATAGGCCCCGCCTTAGCGCCTGCTGTACTATAATAGGGATAAGGAGAAACTTATGAGTAAGGCTGCGTCGATAGACGCTTTAAATAGAATCCATCGGAAGCTAACCAAAGCTATTGATGAAGAACTTGATAACATCATCGGTAGTGAACACGGCATCGGGTCTAGTATGGTGAATGCCATAAGTGCTTTCTTAAAAGCAAATGAAATTACAGCAGACGTAGAGTCTGAGGATAATCTAAAATCCCTGCGGGAGAAGTTAGCCGCGGCTCGGGGGTCCAACTTAGTCCAAGACGCCTCCGAGACAGAGTATCTGAATTAGTTTGAACTAGGACTATAGCCGCTATGCCTTCGGTGTAGCGGCTTTTCTATTTGGGAGGTACCTTGAATATAAAAGAAAGATTTGAAACTGCACTATTAATGCAGGACCACTATAAAAGTTTCGAGGACTTCGCCACCGATGCTATGGCTTATCTTGGGTTTGACATAACTGACATGCAACTCGATATAGCTATCTATATGGCTTCAGGACCAGACAAGCGTATGGTCATGGCTCAGCGTGGGGAGGCTAAGTCCACCCTAGCTGCGTTGTATGCTGTGTGGAGACTAATACAAGACCCGACGTGTAGGGTTCTAATAACCTCCGCGGGGGAGGAAAAGGCTGGTGAGGTGGCTACTGTAGTGTTCCGGTTGTTAATGCACTGGGACATTCTGGAGTACCTCAGGCCGGATACTTCTTCGAGGGATAGATCATCTGCCTCTAGGTTTGATGTTCACTTCGCCTTGAAGGGTATTGACCAATCGCCTAGCGTGGCGTGTATCGGTATTGGGGGTAACCTCCCAGGTAGGCGGGCTGATCTACTAATTTCCGATGACGTGGAGTCACCGAAGAATGCTTTAACTCCAACACAGCGCGACCAACTCAAACGCCTAACACTAGAGTATAGTGCTATCGTAACTCACGGGCATATTCTTTATCTGGGCACGCCCCAGACTAAGGACAGTATCTATAACACGCTTCCACAGCGAGGCTATGATATTAGGATCTGGCCAGGTAGATACCCCACAGATGAGGAAATAGCTAAGTACGGGGATATGCTTGCGCCGTATGTGTATACCCGACTCAAGGCTAATCCTGAGTTACAGAAGGGCTACGGCCTTGACGGTACTCGTGGAGCACCCACTGACCCAGACAGGTTTGATGAAGAAGCCTTAATCGAGAAGGAGCTAGACTGGGGGCCTGAGGGGTTCCAGTTGCAGTACATGCTGGATACTTCCTTAATGGATGCTATGCGGCAGCAACTCAAGCTTAGTGACTTTATAGTTGCTAACTTTAGCCGTGACCTAGTTCCAGAGGTACTAGCATGGAGAGCCGCTGCACAGACGCTCGTTAAACTAGAGCCTGGGTTTCCACTATACAACGCCAAGATGTACTACCCAGAGGTGCCTAAACACACTGATTGGGTGGAGCTTGAGAAGGACACTATATGGTGTTTCATTGACCCCGCCGGTTCTGGTGGTGATGAAATGGCTTGGGCTATCGGGACCAATGTTGGCCCGTTTATCCACGTATTACATGTAGGTGGGTTACTTAACGGTTTAATAGATCCCAATGTGGAGCACTTGGTAGACATATTTAGGAAGTATAACGTAGCCAGAATACGTGTGGAATCCAACATGGGGCACGGTTTGTTTGAGATCAATCTGCGCAAGGCTTTATCCGACTCAGGGCTTAACATACCAGTGACGGGGGAGTATGCCACTGGACAGAAGGAACGCCGTATCATTGACTCACTAGTATCAACACTACAGCGGCACTATATTGTACTGCACCAAGACGTGTTTGATGCGGACGTGGAGTACAACAAACAGCACTCCCAGAACAAGACTGAGCGGAGCCTGTTCTACCAGATAGAGAACATTACAACAGACCGTAACTCCTTAACCAAAGACGACCGTATAGAGGCCTTAGCGGGGCTTGTACGCCTCATGAAGCATAACCTTAGCATAGATGAGGCATCGGCGCAGGAGAAGCGTAGGCAGGCCGAGATACAACAATTTATGGAGAACCCTATGGGGTATGACCACTTTAACAAGCCTGTACCACAAGGCACACGATCACGATTAAAGTCTTTGCGGAGTAGGTAATGGAACTAATTAAGGAAAAGGCACTAGATCTAATGCCAGCAACCAGTGCTTACACCATAACAAAAACCGGAGTATTAACATTGGCAAATTTAATTAACGGAGTTTTGCTCGCGTTGTTGTTGGTGCAACTCGGGTATGTAGTTTGGAAATGGAGGCGTGACTACAAAGACCGTGACAACGATTAGAGCCTCTAGGAGCGTTTATAATGACTACACGTACTAAGGTACTAGCAGCAGCCGCAAGTATCGCTGTAGGGGCTGTAGCACTGTTTGAGGGCTACTCAGACCGTCCGTACTACGACATAGCAGGAGTGCTCACTGATTGTTATGGTAACACCTATAACGTAAGCCCAACTAATATAAGAACTAAACAAGAATGTACTAAATTATTAAATGATGAGATATATAGAGTGGGTTATATAATATTAGAGGATAATAAAGATATACCCGTTAGTGTATTAGCAGCAGGAATTAGTTTAGTATATAACATAGGAACTACTGCATATAGTAAATCCACATTCAGGAAATACATTATAAGAAATGAATTCTATAATGCGTGTTATGAAATACCTAAATGGAAATACATAACTAACCCCATAACTAGGGAGAAACAAGTATCAAAGGGCCTAGAAAATAGACGCGCTAAAGAATATGATATGTGTATGGAGTTCCAGAATGAATAACATTACTATATATGCTATAGCAGGCGGAGTTGTACTAAGTCTAGTCTTAGGTTTGGGGTTCCAGACCTATAGGCTGAAGTCTGCTCAGGAAAGTGTTAAGTCTTTACAGGCCCGTACGAGCGCCCTAGAGGCTTCTAGAGACAATCTAAGGGGTATGTATACCCAAGCAGTAGAAAACCTCACCACGGAGCTTACACAGGCTCACAGACGCATTGACAGGCTCAACACAGCATTGAATTCCAGTCCAGAGGCTAAATCATGGGGTGAATCAAGTATCCCAGACGAGGTATTGGAGGTTTTGAATGAGTAGGTTGTGCCTGTGGGGGGGATTAGTAGTGGTGTTGGGGGCGTTAGTGGGGTGTACTACCACTGAGATGGATAGTTTCGAACTGGATTCAGCTAAGGCTCTACTCATGTACTGTGTAGAAGCTGAGCCTGGGCGTGTAGGTAGTACCAACGCAAGCTTAGCCCGAGCTTATCTAGAGACTAAGCAAGGTTTATTGGTGTGTCAGGCTGTGTCTGATGCGATTATTAGAGGTAACAAAGGAGATTCTGGTGCTTGATTCTGCATTTGTGGTAATTCAGAACTGCCGTAGTGCTATGGCAAAGCTAGAGGGTAAACTCGTCCAATTGCAGGGTGGGGTAGATGATGAACAATTCACTGATTTGGTGGATGATGGTGTTGCTGAGGCTTCGGATGCAGTTGCGATTGCACTAGCGGCTTTGGACACCGAACTAGATATTAACCAGTAATAAGGAAATAGTGGGGGAATAGTATGGAACTAGCAGATATTTTTGATGAAGTGTATGACTGCATGCGCAGTGGTAGTGCATTGCAACGCCGTCTTATTGAGATCCAGGGCGGTAAGGCAGATGGCTCTTTAGAGCAGTTGGTGGATGGTGATACTTCCGGAGACACGTCTGCCAATAACATGGTAAGTTTGGAAGTATTGTTGGAAAGCGCATTAGAAGACATGGAAGCCCTGGCTACAGCAGCAGGATTTGCTGGATTTAATTCTGAGTAAAACTCAAATTAAAACTCAAATTAAAACTCAAATTTTGGGTTAGAAATGTGAGGGGGTATCCCATCCACGGCCGGCCCGATTCCCCCCGTCGAGTCTTGGGGGGGGCTGGTCGGATTTATCCGGCCTGTGCGTTCTGTGCGTTCTGTGCGTTTCTTGTCTGTCTGGGGGTGTGGATGCTGTGTGGATGCTGTGTTGGGGCTGTGGATGCTGTTTAGAGGCTATTAGAGGCGATTCTGGGGGTTTTAAGGCTTTGGGGTAT
>Ga0209487_1000387_pt1 | contig 40473 bp, 29 predicted proteins | sample Poulit2012_FD_187524 | JGI IMG/M metagenome (GOLD analysis project Ga0209487, IMG submission 187524) | Agricultural soil microbial communities from Georgia to study Nitrogen management - Poultry litter 2012 (SPAdes) (version 2) | ecosystem: Environmental > Terrestrial > Soil > Agricultural land...
TTCTTGAGTTCTTGAGTTCTTGAAAGTCATATGAAATTATCTTAATTGATTAATTTTGTCATATAAGATATGAAATGAAAGGTCCTTAAAAAAATCAATCAGTAAATTAATCTTTATTTAACTATTTTTGATGATTGGTTCGTATGTTCGTGCATAATTATGGTGTTTACACTTATAGCCGTTGTATTGAAAACGCAAATTCAACTAAGAGGATACATGCAATTTTTATAATAAATGCTAAGAATTGAAAAGATTCTCAGCTATAAATCGTGGCAACCACCTCCCGATTGCTCCTCTTATTTCGAAACTCACAGTAATAAATTCCCTGCCAGGTGCCCAGATTTAATTTTCCATCTGTGATGGGAATCGTTACGGAGTGGCCGGTCAATACGCTTTTTACATGAGCGGGCATGTCATCGGGGCCTTCGATCGTGTGTTTTAAAAATGGCATCCCTTCCGGAACGATCTTGTTGAAAAAGGATTCGAAATCTTCCAGTACAGTCGGATCTGCATTTTCATTGATGCACAGACCGGCAGAGGTGTGCTTGATGAAAAGGTGGAGAATACCGGCGGAAGGAAGTTCCGGCAGTGCTTTCAGGATTTCATCGGTGACGATATGGAAGCCTCGTCCCATGGCAGGTAAAATGATGGTCTTTTGTTGTATCATAGTCTTTATTTGGAAATATCCGGGCATTGCAGGCTACCGATAAAATAGGTAACACCGATCCCGATGTAATTATAATTGTCTTTATTCACGCTATTCCCCCGCTGTTTACCGGGATAACTGTTTTCAGTGGGATCTGAAAACAGTGGCGCCAGAGGATCTTCCCGAAGCGATTCCAGAACCACCATGTCCGGATAAGTAGTACTGACATCATCCAGGTAATCGGTGGTCAAAATTCGGGTGCTGATGTTAAGCGACAGGATCCAGCGGCTGTTGAGAGCATACTTGAGCCCACCGGAGATGATCCCCATAAATTTTGTGGTCATATATTCCTCTCCGATATTTTGTCCTTCGGTGCCGAGCGGCCGGAGTTTCTTCGTGACACCATCGTAAGTAGCCTTCGGATCAAACTTAAACAAACCGATTCCGGCGCTGAGATAAGGAGTGAAAAAATGATCCCGGCTCATAGGATTGAAAGCAAAAAAATTGAATTCTAATTCGCTGCCCAGTTCCCATACATTGCTGTGAAAATTGAGACCCCGGCTTTGCTGAAAAGAATTGTCATAATAAAGATCATCGCCTTTTACAAAAAGATAATTGGCTCCAAATTTCAAAGCGATTCTTTCATTGTAAATTTTTTTGAAGATCAATCCACCACCTGCTCCCGGATGGGTGACATCGTAATCAGGGTTCAGATCACCGAAATATACAGTAGGGCCGATCCATCCTCCAAGCTCATAACCTTTTTGACTAAAAGCGGAGAAACCAAGGAAAGTACAAAAAACGACAGCTATTGAAATTCGCAGTGTCACGGGCAAAACTTTTTCTAAAAACGTGAAGGGATTAAAATGATTGTATGATCTGGTTAATTCTTATTCGCCAACTGACCGCAAGCAGCATCGATATCTTTACCACGGCTTCGGCGAACGGTCACGGAAACACCCAGTTCTGCCAGTTTTCCTACGAAATGGTCCAATCTTTCCGGAGAAGACTTGACCAGGGTGACACCGGGTACCGGATTGTATTCCAGTACATTGACGGTCACAGGAAAGAGCCGGCTGAATTTTGCCAGCTCGATGGCATCTTCGTCCGTATCATTGAATTCATGGAAGAGGATATATTCGAAAGTAAGGCGGTTTCGGGTTTTGCGATAATAATATTGTAATGCATCCATCAGATCTGCGATTTTGTTGGTCTCATTGATCGGCATGATCTGATCTCGTTTTTCATCGAAAGGAGCGTGTAGAGAAAGAGCCAGTTTGCACTTCAAATCATCGTCTGCGATTCTTTCGATCATCTTGCTTATGCCGGCGGTGCTGACGGTGATGCGGCGTGGGGACATGTGGAGTCCTTCATCTGAAGAGATCAATTCCATGCTTCTTTTCACATTTCGATAGGTGAGCAGGGGTTCTCCCATTCCCATGTAGACGATATTGGTGAGTTTTTTACCATATTCTGCTTCGCAGTAATGGTTGACTTTGAATACCTGTTCGTATATTTCCGTCGCGGACAGGTTGCGTTCTCGTTTCATCTGACCGGTGGCACAAAACTGACAAGCGAGGCTGCAGCCTACCTGGGATGATACGCACACGGTATACCGATCATCTTCCGGCACCGGGATCAGCACGCTTTCGATGCGAAGACCATCGCTCAGTACAAAGCGGAACTTCACGGTTCCGTCGAAACTTTTTTGGATGATATCAGCTTGCATGGGCAGGATCGAATAATCTTCCGCCAGGGAGGAACGAAGATCCTTGGGTAGATTGGTCATTTCATCGAAGGTCGCGACTCCATATTTCCAGAGCCACTGATAAATTTGATCAGCGCGATAGGAAGGTTGACCTTTTTCCTGCAAATATTTATTAATTTCGTCCACGGATAAATCGCGGATGTCGAGTATTTCTTTTTTCTCCTCTTGTAGTCTCATATTGGGCACAAAGATACAACAGAATAACAAGTACTCGAATCAATCGTTAAGATAAAAATGTTGCAGAGTAGTAAGTAGTACCACAGTCGATGGATATATATAAGAAAAAGCACCGCTGGAAGCTCAATCTTGTCTTTGCGGGTGTCTTTATAGTGTTGATTACGATCGGGTATACCTTTTATCTGGGAAACCGGCTGAAAGAGGTCCTTGAAATCAATATGGAAAACTTTGCCGATGCTTATGGAAGCATGGCGCAAAATATGGATGACGTCAACAAGGATGTCAATTTTGAAACAGATGTTCTCCAACGAAATAAAAATATCCCTATCATCATCGTTGATGAACTGGATTCGATCGTCATGAGCCTCACTTATTCAGAGTCTAAAGCCGGAAATCCAGGATATATGCGGCGGGAACTGGAAAGAATGAAGGCGTCGGATCGAAAGCCGATCACGGTGGATACTCAGGTAGGTGTGGTAAATAGAATCTATTATGCACCTCCATTTGAGTACAAATTACTGTCCCTTTTACCATTGATCATTTTATTGTTGCTGGCTACTTATGTGTTTGTCGGGTATCTTGGATTTAGCAGCAGCCGGACATCGGAGCAAAATCGGGTATGGGTCGGGATGGCGCGGGAAACTGCCCATCAGCTTGGAACGCCCATTTCTGCTATTATTGCCTGGCTCGAACATCTCAAAATAACGGATATCGATGAGGAGCAAAGGGAGATCGTATCGGAACTGGAAAATGATGTAAGCCGGCTCGAATTGATCGCCGATCGGTTCTCAAAAATCGGAGCTGAACCCAATCTGGAGAAAATGGATGTGGTCGTTCTTGTAAAAGATACGATGGATTATATGGAAAAACGGGCTCCGAGAAAAGTAGAATTTAAACTGGTATCCAATGATCATGCTCACTATGCTCGGGTGAATAAACATCTCATCAATTGGGTCGTGGAAAATCTGATGCGGAACGCTCTTGATGCGATGGATGGAAGAGGTATGATAACAACTGTTGTTCAGGATGATAACGGATATGTAGTGATCGATATAGAAGATACTGGAAAAGGAATCCCTTCAGGGCAGTTGAAAACTGTATTTGAACCCGGATTTACGACTCGAAAAAGAGGATGGGGGCTTGGTCTTTCACTGGCCAAGCGAATCGTCGAAAATTACCATCAGGGAAAAATATTCGTAAAGCGCAGTACACCGGGTGAAGGGACTACATTTACCATAAAACTACCCAAAGAAGAGGATTGAATCATAGAAGAATGATCAGAATGAAAATCCGATGGTGAATTCCCACGCTCGGTGCAGATCATCTTTTTCTACGAAAATGAGGTTCCCATTGTTGAGATCCCGATAGGATCGATCCACTGAGTTTCGTGTAATATCAACCAGTCCGTGCGAATACCGGACTCCTAAAAATAGACTTTGATTCAGAAAGAAATTCACTCCTGCATGAAGCCCGGCGTCAAAGGTTTTGTAAAGCCCTTTATCTTTTTCATCGTAATCATAATAAGCACCTACCTGACCTGCGATCGTCTCCAGTTCGTTGTTGATTCGTACTTGTTGCTCGGACAGGGAAGCACCTCTTGCTTTGTTGGATCGGTAGTTGTAGTTCAATGTTTGTTGTACCTCGTCCGATATTTCAGGAATATCGTTGTAGATGACCCTTCCTGCACCGGTGGAAGCGATCAACAGACTTCCGTAGACACCTCCCTGTACTTGAAGACGATTGAAAAATTTATATGAAAGAGAAACGGGAATTTGTAAATATGTATTGCTGATATTGACGGAAAGATCCCGGTGTCCGTTCAATGTGAATTTTTCATCCTCCGTCCTCAGAATAGCATATGAAGGACCATCATATTGATAATTGTATCCTTTTTGATTGTACATGAGCTCGGACTGTAGAAGAAACTCATCTGTAAAATTGACATTGAACAATAAGGATAAAACGAAGGATTTATTGGCATTATAATTTTCCAGCTTTTCACCGTTAGGGAGGGTTTCCAATGGGCCACTGATGGTGGCATTAGATAGCCCGGCTTTGAATCCAAAAGATATATCCTGACCATAGGTTGTCATCGTAAAGAATATAAATGCAATGATCGGCAGTAATGTCCATCCGTTCCGGTGCATGATTTAGAGTTTTTATTTGATACAGAAAATGCAAATATAGTAAGTATCAAATAATTCGGGCTCTATTCCGAATGATATGGAAAAAGAAATGGGGATAGAATCTTCCGGGAAGTATTTTACAACTAATAGTGCGTTCAAGTATCGTGGAGCAGTTCTATTTTTCTGAAGAACTTTTCTGATGAGTTTTTCAGGCTTTTGAACAAGCCTCTTCTCATTTTTTCATTGATATTGGATATCGGAACTGCACGGCTTTCGATTTGATCCAGCCAACTGTTGATATAATTGTTGAATTCATGATTCTCAATCCTCATGTAGATCGGTGTGTTCATGATCATATAAGTGTGCCGATCTTCTACTTGGAAAAATATTGAATTGATATTTAGCTCATGAATGTAAAAGAAGTTTTTGGTCTCTTTATTCTGACAGAGCTGCTCAAATTCGATCATGAATTCTTCCAGTTCTACCTTGATTTCCATGACTTGTTCCAAGGTGATGGTGTCCAGCTCGAGATGGTATTCCAGCAATTTGAAATAAGCCTGGAAAATATTGGGCGAAAGATAGGTGTGGAAATCACACATATGAAAAACGCGGGTCAATGTTTCGAATGCTTCAAATTCTTCCTTGAACCCTTCATTGAAATTGATCTTATCGTACGTATGATAATTGGGGTTGAACTGGGATTGGATATTTTCCATCCAAACAAAGACGGTAAACTGGAATATTTTCGGATACTTTGTCAGAAATTGCATGGGGATCAGATTGGTGCAATACCTGACTTTGGGTCGATCATATTCTTCTGTATAATGCTCAAATTCATTGATTGTGATCTGTGTAAGCGACATGAAATTTCGATTTTCCGGAAGTAGGAAAGGAAAATCGCAAGATAACATGCTTCCGATTTCAAAAGTGTGGATTCGGTAATGGGTGGAGAGGGTGTTGTATTCACTAAGCGTTAACTCACTATTGCAATTGACTTTGTTGTATGCAGCGCTTTGTGAAATATCTAATAATTCAACGAATTCCTTAACAAGGGTTGATCGGGAATATTTTTGTTGCAATTCTTCGATTAGTTTCTTTTGTATTTCCATGCGATTAGATTTTTAGTGTATGGTCAATCATGTGGCGCTTTCATGATGTTCGAAATTAAGTAGGAAATGTAGGTTTTCATGTTCTTGAATAAAGGATTCGATGGCTAAAATATTGTAAATAAAAATAAAGTTGGTCAATCTCTTTGATTGACACAGGGTCATGTATGCAATATAAAAAAAATGATTAATAATTTAACCGAATTGTGTGATAAAGTAGGAACATTGTCATTTTTTTCTAAAATGTTGCCATCCTTGGGCTTTGAGAGGGTGAATTCTGCCTCCTTTACTGTGTAAAGTCAATCCTTCCTCCGGTTTAGTGATCTCCCCGATAATGGTGGCATCGGGCATTTGAAAGAGGGTCAATTTTTCAGCGGGATCAATTGTAAATAAGAGCTCATAATCTTCTCCGCCGCTGAGTGCAGCGGTGGTGGGATCGATTTTGAACTGGAATCCCATTTCTCTGGTTTCTTGCGCGATGGGTAACAGATCTTCTTCTATATAAGCTCCGGTGTTGGATTGTTCACATATATGGAAAAGTTCGGAAGCGAGACCATCACTTATGTCAATCATAGAAGTTGGTTTGATGTTTTTTACCCGAAATTGTTCGATGATGTCTTTTCTTGCTTCCGGTTTTAATAATCGTCCTACGAGATAATCTTGTTCTTCGAGATCGGGTTGTATATCCGGATTTTCCAGGAAGATTTGTTTTTCTCTTTCCAGCAGCTGAAGCCCAAAATATGCACCTCCCAAATCCCCCGTCGTGACGATTAAATCACCGGGACGGGCACCATTTCTATAAATGATCTGATCAGAATCTGCCTGTCCGATCGCAGTGATACTGATAACCAGGCCACTCATAGAGGTGGTTGTATCGCCTCCCACCAGATCCACTCCGTAGAATTCACAGGCATGAATGATCCCCTTGTATAATTCATCAAGTGCCTCTACACTAAATCGATTGGAAATAGCGATAGAGACTGTAATCTGATGTGGGTGAGCATTCATTGCATATATGTCGGACAAATTGACGACAACAGCTTTGTACCCGAGGTGTTTTAACGGGTGGTACATCAGATCAAAATGAATTCCTTCGATCAGCATATCGGTGGATACCAAGGTGTGCTCCTTTTTGTTTCGTAAAACGGCTGCATCATCTCCTACTCCTTTTTCGGTGAATTCACTGAGAGATGGAAGGGATTGGGTTAAATGATCGATCAGGCCAAATTCGCCTAATTTTTCAATATTGGTTCTATTTTCCAATTTGTATTTAATTTATTTCTTCGTAATCGATGTAATCTTCATCCTGATCCCAGTCTTTGTAATACCGGTTTTTTGAGGAGTTGTGATAAGGGTCTGAAGGTTCATTTCTGTGAATAAATCGGGCGTTTCTTTGTCGCAGAATTCTTTTTTTGGCTTGGTGACGACGATAGAAATACCAAATGACAGCCCCGATAATGATCCACTGTAACATATTATCCTGATTATTTTTTCAATCCAAAGATACGATAATCCAATAAAATATCTCTCAATATGTTTATATAGGAACTTTGATTTATAAAGTAAGTCGAAAGAAAAATTAGACTGAGCAAACATTTTTACTATTTTTGGGGATTAAATCTGATAATAAGTTCAATGGATAAACAATACGTATTATTAAAAAAACTTGCTGGTTGGATCGTTTTTGCGATTACCTTCATTGTTTTTGCTGCTACCACTGAGCGTACCGGCTCATTATGGGATGTAGGTGAATTTATTGCAGGTGCATACAAATTACAGGTGGTGCATCCACCAGGGGCTCCCCTGTTTTTGTTGGTGGGCCGTATCTTCGCCATCATTGGTGAGGGGTTATCTTCAAGTCCTACCGGGATTTCATTTGCAGTGAATTTTCTTTCCGGAATTTCTACTGCTTTTGCAGCTCTTTTTACTGCAAGGATTTGTATCATGCTTGGAAGGCATAGTCTGGTGGGTAGAGACGGAACCACAACCCATGGACAGAACATCGCTCTTTTTCTGGGTGGAATCATTGCCGGATTATGTGGAGCATTTGCCACATCGGTTTGGTTTTCCGCTGTGGAAGGAGAAGTATATGCTTTGTCCAATTTTTTCACGATGCTTACTTTATGGGCAGTCGTAAAATGGTATATCCTTCCCGAATCTGAATACTCTGATCGCTGGTTGTTGCTTGCGTTTTACTCCATTGGTCTATCTATCGGAGTACACTTGCTCTCGATTCTTGCGATTCCATCACTCGCCTTGTTTTACTATTTCAAAAAAACAAAAAAGCCTTCTTTCTGGGGTTTGGTCATAGCGGTTTTGGTGGGATTGATCAGTCTGGGAATCATTCAAAAAGGAGTGATCGTAGGACTTCCTGAACTGTGGTCGCGATTTGAGCTTTTTACAGTCAATACGATGGGACTGCCTATTCATAGTGGCTTGATACCGCTCTTGATCTTATTGATCGGAGGATTTTATCTGGGGCTCCGATATGCATGGAAAAACAGAAAGTTTGCTCTGGAACGTGCGCTGATCGCTATGATGCTCGTCATCATCGGTTATAGTACGATTATGGTGGTCGTGATCAGAGCAGGAGCTGATACACCGATCAACATGAATGATCCGGACAACGTATTTGCGCTCATCCCATATATCAACCGGGAACAATACGGAGAGCGACCTTTATTGAGAGGACCTCAGTTTGATAAATCGCCCATCGATATGAAAACCACCGATCGATATGGTCGGGTGGGGGATCGGTACGAAATCACCAATTATAAAGCAGAGTATGTTTATCGGGATCAGGATAAGGTGCTTTTTCCGCGAATGTCTTCCATACAGGGTAAGGATGAGCCCAGCTACCGCCGTCACTGGATGAAACGTCAGTCAGGATCGCCGACTTTGGGAGATAATGTCAATTTTTTCATCCAGTATCAGATCGGGTGGATGTATTTTAGGTATTTTATGTGGAATTTTACAGGACAGCACAATGGCAAACAAGGATATGTGCCATGGAATTGGACGGAAGGTCATTGGGTGTCGGGTATTCCTTTCCTCGATAAAATCATTAAAGGAGGCTTTTATGATTATAGCAAAGATCCTTCTTATGTAAAGGCGGATGAATCCCGTAATTTTTATTTTTATCTTCCTTTGATTTTCGGCTTGATCGGTTTTTTCTGGCACTATGGCAGAAGCCAGCGGGAGTGGCTTACAATGCTTGCTTTCTTCATTATCACAGGCATTGGGATAGTGGTTTATTCCAACCAGCCACCGCTCGAACCCAGAGAACGGGATTATGTATTGGTAGGGTCGATTATGGCCTTTGCGATCTGGATTGGGCTGGCAGTACCTGCGATCTATGAACGACTGAAGGATCGTATGAGCGGACAGGTACCGGCGATTGTCGCAGGAGGAGTTGTGATGATTGCGCCCCTTCTTATGGGATTCAATAACTATGATGATCACAATCGGAGAAATCTTCATGGAGCACGGGATTCGGCGAAAAACTTTCTGGAAAGTTGTGAGAAAAATGGAATCATATTTACTTATGGTGACAATGATACTTATCCGCTCTGGTATGCACAGGAAGTGGAAGGAATCCGTACTGATGTTCGGGTGGTCAATCTGAGCTTGATACCGGTGGATTGGTATATCAACGGACTCAGACGGAAGGTCAATGATTCCCCGCCATTGAAATTTACATTTACCAGAGATCAGTTCAGGGGATCGGCACGAAATAATATTCCCGTTAGAGAAGGGGAGAGCCGTCCTTTAAATCAGATCCTGGATTTTGCTGCTTCAGACAATCCGATGGCGGCATCCGGTGGAAGGGATTTTGAAAGTTATCTACCGACCAATAAGTTTTATATCGATGTGGATCAGAACGATCCGTTTATTCAAGATATGATCTTGCCGGCAGACAGTGGAAGAGTAGTGAGTCGATTGACGGGGGAGATCTCCTCGTCGAGCAATTTTGTGAATAAAGGTCAGTTGGCAGTATTGGATATCATCGCCAGCAACTGGAAAGACAGACCGATTTACTGGTCATTGACATCACCGAAAGATCAGCTGTTTGGACTCGAAAAATACTTGAGACTGGAGGGAGTGGCTCAGCGACTGGTGCCGATTCAAGGGAACAATATGGTCAATTTTGAAGTGGCATATCAGAATATCATGGAAAAATTCCAGTGGGGTGGTTTTGATCAATATGATCAGGCGGTGGCAGAGGGATTCCGCGGATCCATCATGGCACAGAAAAACATGTTTAGCCAGGTTCTTCAGGAAGCTACCCGGCTGTACAACAATGCGGAGGATGAGCATCTGAAAACGGAATATCAGGAAAAAGGAATTGAGATTTTAGAAAAATATTTTGAAGTATATCCGGACTTCAATTTTCCTTATGATCCTGAGACACTGGTGTTTATTCAGTATTATAATCAGTTGGAGCGACCTGATCTGATGGTGCCGGTACTCGATAAGATGATTGAGCGGTATGAAGAACAAATGGTTTTTTATCGTTCGCTGAGCCAATCGGCGATGAATGCTGGTTTTGGATCGGATAAAGAATTATGGGATACACGATTGCCCGGTCTTGCCAATCTGGTGGTGTTGACAAAAGATGGAGAACTGGTCGAGAAATTGCATGAAAGATTAGGTGGTTTTGCGGATTTGAGTGATTTTGTATTGTAAAAACTAACTTCTTTCGTCGGATCTCTTTTTGAAGACGAAAATATGGGAACGATCCGGGTAGGAGGATTGGAATAAATTTTTTTATAGTGAGTTCATGATTTTCAGGAGATAAATCGGAAATTATGTTTATCTTTTTTCATTGAATTTTTATTTCATGAAGCGTGTGTTATCGAATCACGTGAAATTTGAATAGTATGTATCAGAATCTTATGGGGCGGTTTACTTTTTCTATCATTATCGTGTTGTTGGTTTTTGATCTTGCTGGTCAGACCTTGATGACCGAAACCATGGAATTAAGTTCTCTGGCTGATCGGATTTCGAGAGATAGTGTGGAGCATCATTTGCGGATCTTGGCCGATGATGATATGGAAGGAAGGGAGGCCGGATATCCGGGGAATGAGAAGGCCGCAAAGTATCTGGCCGAAAAGCTGGATTTGTATGGATTCCAGACGCCGCCGCGTACCAGAGGTTATTTTCAAGATTTTCCAATCTATAAGCAATCATTCAAAAGTATTTCTTTAGAAATCGGTCAGCATTCCTTCGAAAGTTTAGTCGATTTTTGCGCATATCCGTCAGAAAATCCTAATCTTCCGTCTTTTGAAGCTGGAGAGATATTGTACTTAGGATATGGTTTGTCTGATGATTTTAAAGGGAAAAATCTGAACAATAAGGTGGTCATGATCGAAGAAGGATATCCGGCCGGAATTCAGGGTACATCAGGAAGAGGCGGGCGGTTGGCCTCACAGAAGATTCAAGCTGCCAATCAGGCCGGAGTTCGCCTGATCCTTGTAGTCGCTGAAGACTTTGACCGGCACGCGCGTCAGTGTTCCGATGAAACGGTGATGATGAATCTGAGACATGTGGATGGTGCCAATATTATTTATATATCGCCACGGATCGCTGCGCGGATTATGAAAGGTCAGGAGGATCGAATCACTCAATATCGGAATGCTTATAATATATCGGATTCTGGCAGTTCATCCGGTGGTACAAAGCCGGCCGTATCAATCCGCCGATCGGTGGAAGTGACCCTTCATAAGGTGACAGAATATTCCTATATCCCCAATGTGGTGGGGTATTTGCCGGGAAAAGATCCTGATTTGCGACATGAGCTTTTAGTACTTTCTGCTCATTTTGATCATCTGGGAACAGATGGTACTGAGATATATAATGGCGCCGACGACGATGGTTCAGGAGTATCTTCCATCCTCGAAATCGGACGGATTATCAGTGAATTGTCGCAGGAAAGTGAGGATTTACCCAGACGGTCACTGCTGATCCTTTTTGCAAATGCTGAAGAAAAAGGTTTGGTGGGTTCTGCATATTATACAGATCATCCGATTTTTCCGCTTGAAAATACCATCACCAATCTGAATGTGGATATGATCGGAAGAAGAGATGAGCATCATCAGGACAATCCATATTATGTATATATTATAGGTTCGGACAAACTTAGTCATGACCTTCATGATATCAATGAATTGGTCAATGACGAGCTGACAAATCTTGAACTTGATTACAGATACAATGATGATGCAGATCCAAACCGGTTTTATTATCGATCGGATCATTATAATTTTGCGAAAAATGATGTTCCGGTGATTTTTTATTTTACCGGTGTTCATGAGGATTATCACCAGCCGACAGATACAGTCGAGAAAATAGAATTTGGAAAAATGATCACTATCACGAAATTGATTTTTGGGACCGCCTGGGAATTGCTGAATAATGATCAGCGGCCGGTATTGGATTAATTTGCGTTTTTGTCATCAATTCAATCCTTTGATTGAAGATATTTATCTGCTTTGATGTTCGATTGTTTGGGTTTTTGTGTAGTCTGGAGTATATGTGTCGCTGATTAGTGATAAATGCAAAATCTCTAATTGTGTTGTGATCGTGTGATTTCCTTAGAAAAAGTTTTATATTTAGGAGAACTTCCTGTTCGTTGGATTTACTTTCAGTTTTCCATCATGGAAGACTGGAGTAAATAGATGCTGTTGTACGAGTTCAGGAAGCTGTTTTCTTTATAAAACTGGAATGTCATGAAGGCTACAGATATCACAGATCCAGAATATTTTCACAAGGTAGTGGATTGTCAGTATGCATGTCCCTCTCACACGCCCGTACCAGAATACATCCGGTTGATCGCGGCCGGGAAATATACAGAAGCGTATATGCTCAATTGGGAATCAAATGTCTTTCCAGGTATATTGGGGAGAACTTGTGATCGGCCCTGTGAACCCGCATGCCGAAGAGGAAGAATAGCTGAAGAGGAAGAACCCGTCGCGATCTGCCGGCTCAAGCGGGTGGCTGCAGATCATAAAGATGAAGTCCGATCTTTGATGCCGGAAATACCGGAAAATAAGAATGGAAAGAAGATTGCCTTGATCGGTGGGGGACCGGCTTCGCTTACAGTAGCGCGGGATTTGGCTCCTCTGGGATATGAATTGCATCTCTTCGATGAATGGAATAAAGGGGGTGGAATGATGCGAACGCAGATTCCTGCATTTCGTTTGCCGGCAGAAGTGTTGGATGAAGAAGTGGAATACATCACGGATATGGGGGTTCACACCTATTATAATCATTATGTATCCAGTATGAAAGAGATGCTGGAAAAGGATTTTGACGCTGTTTTTGTAGGGACAGGTGCTCCGCGGGGACGGGAATTGAATCTACCGGGCAGTGAAGAAGGGCGGGAAAATATTCATATCGGAATTGAATTTCTCGCGAATGTAGCATTTGAACATATCAGCGAGATAGGGAAAAAAGTGATCGTACTTGGGGGTGGAAATACGGCGATGGATTGTTGTCGCACAGCGCGTCGCCTGGGAGGAGAGGAAGTGACGGTGGTAGTGAGAAGCCCGTTTCAGGATATGAAGGCGTCACCGTGGGAGATAGAAGATGCTCGCCGGGAGGATATTCCCATTCTCAATAATATGCCGCCGAAATCTTTTGAAGTCGAAAATGGAAAATTGAAAGGAGTCTGGTTCGAACATGTATATGCTGAATATGATGAGAATGGACGGCGCACTTTGAAACCCACAGGGGAACCGGATACTTTTATCGAAGCGGATGATGTGATCATCGCTATTGGCCAGGACAATGCTTTTCCCTGGATTGAGAGAGATCTTGGAATTGAGTTTGGAAAATGGGATCTACCGGTGATCGATAAAGTCACTTTTCAGTCGACTCTCCCCAGGGTGTTTTTTGGAGGAGATGCAGCATTGGGACCTGAAAATATAATTACGGCAGTCGCTCAGGGACATCAGGCTGCGATTTCGATTCATCATTTTTGCCAGGGGATCGATGTCAACGCCCGGCTGAAGCCGATGACCAATCTGGTCCATCAAAAAATGGGGATTCATGAGTGGATGTATGATAATGAAGTGACCGCAGATGAAAGATTTCAAGTGCCCTATGAGGATAAGGAGTTTTCGCTTTTGAACCGGAAAACGGAAGTGGAGCTGGGGTTTGATCTTCCGACCGGATATCAGGAAGCGCAGCGATGTCTCAACTGCGATGTTCAGACGGTGTTTTCTGCGCCGGAATGTATTGAATGCGATGCCTGTGTCGATATCTGCCCGACTGAATGCATTACTTTTACAACCAACGGGGATGAAGAAGATCTGAGAACACGACTCACCGCACCGGCACTCAATCTCAACCAGGATCTGTATGTCTCTGAACCTCTTCGTACCGGACGCGTGATGATCAAGGATGAGGATGTATGCCTCCATTGCGGATTGTGTGCCGAACGTTGCCCTACAGCTGCTTGGGATATGCAGAAGTTTACATATCATGTCACGAAAGTTACAAAAATAATATAGCGGACGATGAGCGAGAATATTAAGATCAATAACATGGTGGTCCGGTTTGGGAATGTCAATGGAACCGGCTCGTCCAGTGCCAATGAGATTTTTTCAAAAGCTGTATTTCGAATGGGAATACCTGTGTCACCCAAAAATATTTTTCCATCCAATATTCAGGGTTTGCCTACCTGGTATGAAGTGCGAATCAGTGAAAGAGGATTTTTGGGCCGGAGAGAAGGAATCGATGTCATGATCGGCGTCAATCCGCAAAGTATGAAAAACGATATCGCATCTGTGCGACCGGGAGGATATTTTATTTATGATAATACGAAACGACTTCATGAGGATTTTTTCCGAGAGGATATTCATATGATAGGAATTCCCATGATGGCCCTGAGTATGGAAAATTATGATCAGCCTCGATTGCAACAACTCTTCAAAAATATCATCTATATCGGAGCTTTGGCGACTTTGATCGATCTTGATCTTGAGGTTGTAAAGAATATAATTTCGGAACAATTTTCTAAAAGACCCAGATTGATTCCGCCAAATCATCTAGCGTTGGACCTGGGCGCAAATTATGTGAAAGAACATTATTCCTACCCACTTGATGTTCGGCTGAAAAAAGGGGATGCGACCGGTGATCATATTCTGATCGATGGAAATGAAGCTTTGGCGCTCGGTGCGATTTATGCTGGAGCTACAGTGTTGTCATGGTATCCGATCACCCCTTCCACTTCCGTGGCTTTGAATTTTGAAAAGTATGCGAAAAATCTGCGCGTGGATTCAAAAACCGGCAAGAAAAATTATGCAATTATTCAGGCAGAGGATGAACTGGCTGCTTTTGGAATGGCGATGGGTGCCAACTGGAATGGCGCACGTGGATTTACAGCAACGAGTGGTGCAGGGGTTTCGCTGATGAATGAATTTATCGGATTGGCTTATTTTGCAGAGGTGCCCATGGTGCTGGTCAATGTGCAGCGGGGAGGACCTTCTACCGGAATGCCTACGCGCACCCAGCAGTCTGATCTTTTGTCCTGTGCCTATGCTTCGCATGGAGATACCAAACATGTAATTTTACTGCCTGCTACTCCAGCCGAATGTTTTGACTTTGCAGTTGAAGCATTTGATCTGGCTGATCAGCTTCAGACGGTAGTATTTATATTGTCTGACCTTGATCTGGGAATGAATATTCATATGTCTGAGCCTTTGAAGTGGGATGATAACCGCAGATATAAAAAAGGAAAAGTGCTGGATCGGGATGAGCTGGAAGCTATTGAAGATTATGGCAGATTTAAGGATGTGGATGGTGACGGAATCGGGTATCGGGTCATCCCGGGTACACATCCTTTCAAAGGTGCTTATCTGGCGAGAGGAACTTCACATGATGCCTATGGCGTATATACGGAGGACGGCCTCGAGCATGCACGGCAAATCGACCGCCTGAGCCGAAAGTTTGAAACAGCGAAAAAGATGGTGCCGAAACCTGAGTTTTATCAGGAGGTCAATAGCGGTCAATATGGAATTATATTTTTTGGAACGACGACCTATGCTGCACTGGAAGCGATGGAAGTTCTTGCGGAAGAAGGGCAATCTGTCGGCGCGATGCGGATACGCGCTTTCCCTTTTCATGATGTGGTCAGGGAGTTTATCGATTCTTATGAAAAGATTTTTGTGATCGAACAAAACCGGGACGCCCAATGTCGATCCCTTTTGATGCTGGAACTGAATGTACCACCTGAAAAACTGGAGTCGATATTGAATTATGATGGGATGCCTGTCACTGCGGATACCATCCTGAGGCAGCTGAAGCAAGGTATAGAAGGACAATCAAAAACTTTAAGCCATCAAAACATCCATACGGTATGAGTTATTTTAAACCTATTTTTAGACATCCGACCCGCCAAAAAAATGAAGCTGGGTTTTATAAATCAGATTATGAAGGGAGGATTTCGAGTTTGTGCGCCGGCTGCGGACACGATAGTATCAATGCCTCCATCATCGCCGCTTGTTATGAAATGAATGTGGAGCCCCATAAAATCGTCAAGCTGTCGGGGATTGGATGTTCATCCAAAGCGCCTGCTTATTATCTGAACAATTCTCATGGATTTAATACGGTGCACGGGCGGATGCCTTCCGTCGCTACTGGTGCCATCATGGCCAATAAAGACATGGTCTATCTTGGAGTATCGGGTGATGGGGATTCGGCTTCGATCGGAATCGGTCAGTTCGTTCATGCGAGTCGGAGAAATATCAATATGGTCTATATTATGATGAACAATGGTTGTTATGGACTGACCAAAGGCCAAGATTCTGCGACCGCTGATATCGGATCTTTGAGTAAGGCTGGTTCATTAAATCAATTTTCACCTATCGATATGGTCTCACTGGCTCTTGAAATGGGAGCCAGTTTTGTAGCGCGAAGTTTTTCCGGAGATAAGACGCAACTCGTACCGCTGATAAAGGCAGCGATGTCCCATCCCGGATTTGCGTTTATCGATGTGATCTCACCTTGTGTTACATTCAATAATAATGAAGGATCGACCAAATCCTATGATCATGTGCGGGATCATATGGAGGTGACTTCGGTTTTTGATTTTGTGCCGGTAAGGGAAGAAATAGCTGTGGAATATGCAGAGGGAAGTGAAAAACAGGTCGAGTTGCATGACGGATCCACCATTCTCCTTAGCAAGCTCAATCCTCAGTGGGATCCGTCAGATCGTGAGGCGGCACTGAATGTGTTGCAGCGAGCCAGGAGAAGAGGAGAAATTCTCACGGGATTGCTTTATATCGATGAAGAAAGTGAGGATTTGCACAAGCTGCTCGATACATCTGATCGTCCACTGAATAAATTGGAGCAGCAGGATTTATGTCCCGGATCTTCGATATTGGAAGAGATCAATGATGGATTCAGATAATGATTATATTAGAGCATTGTTCACCATCATAGATTAAATTTGAAAGAGCAAACCATGAATTCGAAAATTTCGCCAATTATTGAAGTTCGTGATCTTCTTGAAATGCAGAAGAAAAACGAAGATTTTATCTTGATCGATGTCAGTTATGGCCCCTATGCACGATCGATTTATAATCAAAACCATTTAGAAGAAGCAATTTTTGCTGATTTGGACGCACAGCTGTCTGAGATCAAAGATGATCCGTCGAAGGGAGGACGACATCCGCTTCCCTCTCTTGAGAAGTTTTCAAAGTCTCTGTCTCAACTGGGAATCAGAGTCGAAGATCATGTGATTCTTTATGATCGAAATCATGGAGCATTGGCAGCTGCTCGGTTTTGGTGGATGCTCAGATCGGTGGGACATGAAAAAGTTCAGGTGCTGAATGGAGGATACCAGGAAGCTGTACGGGCTGGTTATCCGGTCGATGATCGTCCGGAGATAGTGGACCCGGCTCCTCTTTATCCGGTGGATCGGTGGGAATTTCCACTGGTAGAAATCGAGGAAGTGGAACTTGCTTCGCAGGGAAATGATCAGGTGATCATTGATGTTCGGGCGCCGGAGCGGTATCGCGGAGAATCCGAACCGATAGATCTGATTGCCGGACATATTCCCGGTGCTGTGAATATTCCTCTTACCGAAAATTTAGATGATAATCAACTGTTTTTACCACCGGAGCAATTGAAGAAAAAATATCAGCCGATTTTTCAGAATAAAGACTCATCAGATGTTATTGTACATTGTGGATCAGGGGTGTCTGCATGTCATACCTTGCTTGCTATGGACTATGCAGGATTGAAATTACCGAAATTGTATGTCGGTTCTTGGAGTGAATGGTCCCGCCGGGATAAACCAATTGGCAAAGAAGAATAGAGCTGCAGATATGAAGGCAAATCTCAGACCTCCTGGTTGAGGTGGAATGCTTACCCTGCTCCTATCATTCTAGAAAATTGGACTATAGTTTGATGGACAATATAGCTGAAGGATCAAAATGGAACGTAATTTTATAGGACATACTAACCTGCAAATTATATATTTGAGCTATCATTAGATCAACTAAGACAATTTTTTGATGAGACGTATCTTTTGTTCAGGTATATTGAGTGGGTTTATTTTATTGAGCACAGTTGTTGTGTTTTCTCAAAATATCGGATCTGAAAATCAAGAGATTTTTGGTGAATTTATTGACCGGTCTGGAAATGAGTATCGTAGCGCTTCTGGGAAACCGGGACCAAAATACTGGCAAAATTATGCCGATTATGTGATAGAGGCCACCCTGGATACCAGCACCCATACCATCACCGGAAAAGTGACAATCGACTATCTCAACAATAGTCCGGAAAATCTTGAATTTGTCTGGCTGCAGCTGGAGCAAAACCGATTCACCGAAACCAGTCGCGGAACGCTGACTACTCCTCTACAGGGGGATCGGTATGCCAGCGATACGGATGGAGGTTTTTTGATAGAAAATGTGGAAGCGGGTACGGGCACTCAAACTTCACCACAAGAATATTTTATCACCGATACCCGGATGCAGATTTTTCTTGATGAACCAGTTAAGGCACAGGGTGGCCGACTGAAAATTAAAATGGATTTTAGTTTTAAAATTCCGAAAGATGGAATGGATCGAATGGGACGGATGTCGACGAAAAATGGGACCATTTATGCGGTTGCTCAATGGTATCCAAAGATGGCTGTATTTGATGATGTGACGGGTTGGAATAACCTTCCCTATTTGGGAGCGGGTGAATTTTACCTGGAATATGGAAATTTTGATTACAAAATCACGGTTCCTTATGACCATATCGTCGTAGGATCGGGTGAACTGGTCAATCGTTCAGAAGTTCTTTCCCGTACCCTTCAGAAGCGTTGGCAGGAAGCTGAAAAAAGTGAAGACCCGGTGTTTTTGATCAGGGAGGATGAAGTGGGAGATACTGAGGTGACACGTCCAAAATCTTCTGGAACCATTACCTGGCATTTCCACATGGAAAATACACGAGATGTAGCTTTTGCTTCTTCACGTGCATTTGTGTGGGATGCAGCGCGCCTGGATCTTTCAGAGAGGCAGGCGATGGCTCATTCGGTATATCCGGTAGAAAGTGCAGGAGAGCAGGGATGGGGAAGATCAACAGAATATACCAAAGCAGCGATAGAATTTTATGATAAAACCTATTATCCTTACCCTTATCCTGCCGCGATCAATGTGGCGTGCAATGTTGCAGGAATGGAATATCCGGGGGTGTCTTTTTGTCATTATCAGTCCCGGGGACAAGCCTTGTGGAATGTGACCGATCATGAGTTCGGGCACAACTGGTTTCCCATGATCGTCGGTTCCAATGAACGGAAATATGTATGGCTGGATGAAGGACTCAATATGTTATTGAATCACTATAGTACCCTAAGTTTCAATGAAGGCGAGTATCCTTCCGTACTGAGCCAAAGCCGGCGTTTTGCAAGCTGGCTGACCAGTGAGCGCCGGGAACCCATTATGACGTATCCCGAGATTGTGGATCGAAATAATCTGGGGATGACGGGCTATTACAAACCTGCCATTGGATTGATTGTTTTGCGTGAATATATCCTGACTCCAGAACGATTTGATTTCGCTTTGAGAAAATACATTGAAAGGTGGGCCTATAAACATCCTCGTCCGGTTGATTTTTTCAATACGATCGAAAATGTAACCGGTGAAGATCTGAACTGGTTTTGGAAGGGATGGTTCTATGAAAATGGAAATATTGATCTCAGTATTGAGGGAGTGAGTCGACGGTCGGATGGGTTTCTTATTGCACTGAAAAGCAAAGGAGAAATCCCTATGCCAGTACTGATGGATATTCATTATGAGGATGGTAGTGTGGAGAGCGTGAAATTACCTGTCGAGATCTGGTACCGTGGTCCCGAATGGAATTATTTTCATCGCACAGACAAAAGCATTGTTTCGGTGGAAATCGATCCGAAAAATATTCTTCCTGACATCGATGGGTCTAACGATATTTGGCCTGCCGGTTTTTATGATCAATGAAGGTCATTGTTTTCGGAAATAGATGAATATCAAAAATTCGAACTCTGGAATCCTGCATGCACCACACCAGCCCGTGCAGCAGGGTTTACAACAGACCCTTGATTTCTGTGAAATAGAGAAAATCGAACAGGTCTCTTACCCAGAACGGAAGTACTCGATTACAATTTCACAAATTGAATACCCTTTCCATTCACGACCACTACATAATTTCCGGGACGGAGATATGTTAACCGGATTTTACCAGTGTAATTTCCCAACATATATAGACGACCATCGGTAGAGAAAATGGCATATGTACTACCGTATGGCACATTCTTTAGCTGAATTTCACTTCGCGCCGGATTGGGTACCACAACCATTGCATCGGAATCCTGATCTTCCGGTCCCTTTTCAGGAGGATTTTTATCCGCTACTCTGCCTTTGTCATCTCTTTTCGAATTATCTTTCGATGGATTCGGATCATCCACTTCCTTACATCTGGTCAAATCAAAAGAATGGAGACCAGAATTGACAAAGGAACCTTTCTTTAGATTTGCCTTCACATATACCTCCGCTTTTTTACCCTGCACTCCCAAAGTACTGGAATAGTTTCTGTTTTTTTGATCAAAAGAAACCTTGCCGGCTGATTTAAATACCTTCCCATCCTGGCGTATAAACAATTCAAAATCACGAATATCTTTTTTGTTTTTCACGGACCAATTAACCTTAAGTTGACGGCAGTTGTTTTGTCCTGTCAATTTCACCGCCTGGAATTCTGCCATCGGATCATCAGGACAACTCTTTGTCCCTTTCCCTTGCTCCCAGGTGCACCCGGAAGTACGACCGATTTTCGCAAAGTCCCAAGACAGAAACCAGGTTTCATATATCCTGCCGCCACCAAAATTAAATTTGCCTTTTTGAAATCCAAATCCCATTCTCCAGGTATCATCATAGGTACATTTTAGAAAGTTTTCACGGTGTCCGTTTCGGCAACAGGCCTGGTCGTCGTACATCATGGAGAAAATAGCCCATTCAATGGCACTCTCCACCGTTGCGGAAGTATTGATCGCTATATTTTCAGAATATCCATGAAGGCAACTGCCCCACGCACCCACTTGGTCCGATAAACGGCTTTTGGGGCTCCCGGTACAGGCAGATTGATGAGTAAATTCTTTGCAGGCGATCATTTTGCAACTGTGATTTTGTGCAGCATTGGTCAGTGCTATATCCAACGGGACTTGGACCGTTTTTATATTATATGCCCCCGCATAAGCTTCTCGTAATGCCATAATAATCTGATGAGAATAATCGACCGGATCTTTATAATATTCCGGATGTTTATAATCTTTGATTTTGGGCTGCTTAAATTTGATCCGCTCATTCTTAATCGCCCGATTCACGTTCTCTGCAAAGGAAATATTGAAATTATATTTAACATCTACCGATGGACTCGGAACACAAATACTCCGCGTACTGATCCGATGATCCAGATCTTCGTGCATGGCTGATCCGAAAGATTGATGATCCTGGCTCCAGCCTGGTCGTATCCCGGTAAATAATAAAATCCCCGTTATGAACAAGTAAATTGACTTTTTCATAAATAATATTTTTCGCTTCCTATTTAATCACTATGGAAATTCTTTAATAGAAACAGCGATAAATGCCAAATTATTGATTGGCAATTGTTAAGGTATGGAAATTTAACATTCAGCGAAATATCAAACTCAGTGATTCAATTTTCCCGGGTGGTGTGTTTCGATGACTTCAAATAAGTCTGAAGTAAACTTTCAGCAAATTTTGCAATCTCCTCTTCATCGATTTCATCGGCATAATCTTCTATTTTGACAGGAGAAGCACCCCGGATGGCGCCTGTTTTTTCAAATTGTTGATCAAAATCTTCAACAGAATTGCAAAAATATCCATAGGCCTCTTCGCCCGTTCCGAGCGCTCCAAAAACCTTTCCGGTCAGATCCAATCTGCCAAGATCTTGAAAAAAAGGTTGAATCTCATCTGGTAAATCTCCTTCAGAACCAAAAGTATAGGTGGCGACAACACAAATGTCTGCATTCAAAAATACAGAGGCATCTGTTTGTTCACATTCGATCACTTCTACCTGGTGATTCAGTCTGAGAAGATGGCGTTCCAAAATTTGAGCGACTTCTTCTGTACTTCCTGTGAGACTGGCATAGACGATAATTGCTCGGGCCATAGTTATCGAGATTGTTTAGGATGAATCTATCCTGTATTCAACCAAATCCACTTCATATAGTTCTAAAAAAAAGAGGTCAATTCGTTTGACCTCTTTTTATAGGAATTACTCTGTATCAGAAGATTATCTGGTTAGATTATATTTTAGTGAAACTCCGACTCTTGGCGGAATACCACGCTGTACCAGATGATTGACTTTTCCGGTCATATCAGTTGAGGGGAAGAAGAAGGCATCATATTTTTTGTTCAATATGTTTTTTCCCCATAATTCCAAACCAAAATTTCCTTTATAAAAGGTGATGCTTCCATTGAGCAGTCCAAAAAATGGTTCGTAAAATTCGTTATCTTCCGTCCAGTATATTTTTCCGGCACCGGAGTATTGCAAGTTGATTCCGGCTTGATCCAGAAATGCTTCCTGTCCGAATTCATGAATATATCCGGTTCCGATACTGAGGGTATGCTGGGGCGCAAAGGGGATATAATTGCCCGAAAAATCCTGTTCCTCCTGGGAATAATTGGTTAGTACTGCATTTGTAAATCCATATTCTCCAAAAAATGTAAAGTGAGGGATAGGATTGTATCGCAATCCCAATTCAATACCTTTACTTTCTGATTTTCCTGCATTGGTTACACTACGACCTACTGTTCCTTGCTGATCGACGATTCGTGTAATCTGGATGTTGTCCACATTCATATAAAATAGAGCAAGAGTAGCCGAGAGTTTTCGATTGAACATTTCACTACGTCCCCCCAACTCATATGTCCAGCTTATTTCAGGAACATAGGCCATCTGTTCATCCAGAGGGATTTCTTCATCGCCCCCGGTTCCGGGGCGTGACATGATAGATTCCATCAGCGAACCCTGGAGTACCTGATAAAAAGTCTGTTCATTGTATCCACCTGACTTGTATCCTTTGGATGCGGACAAATATAAAGAAGTACCATCTGTTACCTCATATCCAAGGGCAAACTTGGGAAGAATTTCTAAATAACTTTTTGAAAAGCTCTCCAGAAATGCTGAATCCAAACTCATTTCAATAGGCGGCATCCCTGGTGGCATATGAGGCGACAAAACCGTGACATCAGCCCCTCTGCTTTGGGCGTCGATATCAATTCCGGTTTTTTCATAATCAAATCGTATTCCCGCTGTCGCTGAGAGTCCTTCTGCACCGAAAAGATCATTGAGTGTTGACTGATGAAAGAGGGCGATTCCGCTGACAGGTTTGTCATAGATTCCCGGAAAGTCGATATGATCATTCTTGAAATCGATCTGCGGCATATTGGGATTGGATTCGGCCAGACGATCCATTTGATTTTGAATGATTGCCATCCCATCCTCCTGGATGGTTACGGGTGCTTCTACCGAGTTTCGGTTGATGAAGCCAAATGCGCCCACTACCCACTGAAAATTACTGTTACTTTCGGACTTGATCGTCAATTCCTGACTCAGTGAATGTTCTTTTTGGTATTGATTGAGAGTGAAAATAGATAGTGGAGAAAAATCCTGATCTACTTTCATGTTGTCGTTCAAATATTGAAATCCGGCGGTGTAGTTGATGCTGTATCTATTCCCAAAGTATCGCAATGAAAGTCCATTGTTGAGCAAGTTGCGATCATACGATGCGGGATCATTGTTTTCGATTCGATTGGTTTCCAGGTTCATATAAGGAAATGCGTTTTGGGAAACAAATTCAAAATGCGAAAACAACTTTGCGGTAAGTCTGGAATTGATCAGCCATTCAAATTTTACTCTTGCCCCGGCACTTTCAAAATCATCTGCTTTTTCTCTGGTGACATCATTGGTGAAATATCCGTCTTCTTTTTTGTAATATCCCGCAACGGATAGTCCCAAATTATTATTCAGCTTATTGTAAGTTGCCGCTTTTGCAGAAAACTGACCATAATTTCCTCCCCCTACTTCTACATTCATTCCTTGTTGGCGGAGCGGAGAAAGTGTATATACATTCACGATACCTCCTATTGCATTTCGTCCGTAAAGCGTTCCTTGAGCTCCTCTCAAGACTTCCACCCGTTGAATATCCTGAAACTCAAAGTCGAAAGTAGCAGTATTGAAACTGGGAACATCATCGACATACATACTCACAGTTTGAGGACCATTTCGTGCTCCGATCCCTCTGATATATACGGGGGTTGATACTTTTGAACCATAGGATGGGATGAAAAAATTGGGGATATAGCCACTCAGTTCGGGCAGTGATTCTATGCGGTTATTTTGAATTTGCTTGGGTGAAAGAACCGAGATCGATGTGGGAAGGTTTTTCAGAAGATTGGTTTCTTTGATCGAGCTGTTGACGACGACCTGATCAAGATAATACACCTTCAGCGAATCTTGCAGATACGATTCTGGGGCTCCTTCCATGTCTTGTGAATACCCTGATAGAAAAAATGTAAAACAAAGTACTGTAAATATAAAACGACTCATTGTTGATTTATCTCATTTGCTGCAGGGGTGATCGAAAAAATCATTCTGTTTTACCTCTGCATTGGTTTTCTGTAATATCGAAAAAATGGAAACTCCTTATTTTTTATCATTTTGCGTGTGTTTCCATTCTTTCATGTCGATCGATTGTATAGTGTTTTCAATGTTTGAATTATTTCGCGCGTCATCGTGTTTTTTTCTGATTCTTCAGAGATCGCTATACAACAATAAAATCAGTTGATCATGATGATTTCCTCATCGACGGAGGCAAAGGTAAAATATTAAAAATTTAAAAAATACCGCTCAAGGAATGAATTGTTACGATGAATGTAATTGGTTGATTTCTTCAGAATGGTTTTGTGTAAACTCCGATGAGTGGTTGTGGTGTAGGGTTTCGCGTGTTGGCGAATTTAGCTGTTTCTGCTTTTGAGATGATGACTGTTTTAAAAATGATGGTGGAAGAAAAAAGTATCGCCAAAGGAATGTTGTTGAAATGACGGAAAAAATGCTTCCCCAAATGAGAAAATGGAATTGAAAAATCATACAACTTGTAAGGTGTCGGAAAATGGTGATGTGTGATGCACACTTTGCCAATTCTGCCTCCGCCATCCGCCGGCGGACCCACTCCGCAAATCGGCAAGGAGGCAGGATTGTTTCTTGAAGGTTTCTATGTGTGAATTGAAAGAAGGTGTTTCTTTCTTGTGAAAAGATGGTGTTTAACAAATCATGTATCCGGAAGATTCTGAAAAATGTAGAAAAGAAATATGATGATATATTTGCTTTTCAATTAGTAAGCCTTCATTTTAAATCCTACTTTTGCAGCTGCTACAGAGAAATAATTATGAAGCTGAACGATGAAATACAGAAAAGAAGGACATTTGGGATTATTTCACACCCGGATGCGGGTAAAACAACCCTGACGGAGAAGCTATTACTTTTTGGAGGAGCGATTCAGACCGCAGGTGCGGTAAAATCTAACAAGATAAAAAAACATGCCACCTCCGATTTTATGGAGATCGAACGACAAAGAGGGATCTCTGTGGCTACTTCTGTGATGGGGTTTGAATACAAAGGATTGAATGTGAATATCCTGGATACTCCCGGACACAAAGATTTTGCCGAAGACACTTACCGGACCTTGTCTGCGGTGGATTCGGTCATTGTGGTGATCGATGTAGCACGAGGGGTAGAGTCTCAGACAGAAAAACTGGTGGAAGTGGCCCGGATGCGACAGATTCCGCTTATCGTATTTATCAATAAGCTGGACAGGGAAGGGAAGGATCCGATCGATCTGATGGATGAAGTGGAAGAAAAATTGGGATTGAATGTGCTGCCCTTGAGCTGGCCCATCGGAATGGGGCAGCGGTTCAGAGGGGTATATAATATATTCAAGGAAGAGCTGGTACTGTTCAATCCTCATGGAAAGCAGGAGGATGAAAATGTCGTGCGCCTTCAAAATCCTTCTTTGGAGGATCTGGAACCGATTGCAGGTCAAAGTACCGCAGAAGAATTTTTGTCTGAACTGGAGATCGTTACAGAAGTGTATGATTCCTTTGATCCGGAGGCATATCGAGCCGGCAATCAATCGCCTGTGTTTTTTGGTTCTGCTATCAACAATTTTGGCGTAAAAGAACTCCTGGATGTTTTTGTGGAATTTGCTCCTACTCCCTTACCACGCCTGACGGAAGAGCGAAAAGTTTTGCCGACAGAGGAAGAGTTCAGTGGTTTTATTTTCAAAATTCATGCGAATATGGATCCCAAACACCGGGATCGGATCGCATTCTTACGCATTGTCAGTGGAAAATTTGAGCGGAATAAATTTTATCATCACGTACGAAGGGATGCCAAAATGAGGTTCTCGAATCCTACCACGTTTATGGCAGCCCGGAAAGAATTGGTCGATGAGTCTTTTCCGGGTGATATTGTCGGATTGTATGATCCGGGTAACTTTAAGATCGGAGATGCTTTGACAGAAGGAGAAACGCTCCACTTCAAGGGAATTCCGAGTTTCTCACCGGAGTTGTTCCGATATGTGGTCAATCTGGATCCGATGCGATCCAAGCAGCTTGATAAAGGTATCATACAACTGATGGATGAGGGAGTAGCGCAGCTTTTTACGAAAACGCAAGGGAATCAGAAAATAATCGGTACTGTGGGATCTCTACAGTTTGATGTGATCAAATATCGACTGGAGCATGAATATGGGGCGAACTGTGATTACGAAACGATCAATATTCATAAAGCGCTTTGGGTAGAAGTTCTTGATAAAGAAGAGTTTAAGGATTTTGAGATGAGAAGAAGAAATGATCTGGCCTATGATAAGGACGGTGCTTTGGTTTATCTGGCTGATACAGAATGGTCGCTCAAAATGGCAAGAGACAATTATCCGGGGATCAAATTTCACGAAACCTCGGAATATTGATTTTGGAAAAAGCCGTAGGCAATAAGCCGAATGCTGTAATAGACAAAACTTATCTTCTTCCCAAAACCAAGGCAATGTAAATCATCAATTCTCAATATTCTCCAAATATCTCCTACTTCCTCCTTGCATCTTTCAGAAAGTCTTTCACTCCTTTTTTGATCGCTTTCACCATTCTATCTTGATATTTGGGACTCAAAAGTTTCATCTCGTCTTCCGGATGACTGATGAAGAGTGTTTCCACGAGGACATTTGGATATTCGGTGGGGCCGTTCAATGAAAAGTTGAATCGTCCAATATTACCGAAATTGTGGAAACCTAAATCCAGCATTCTGTCAAGAATCGTTTGACTCAAAGGTCGAAAACCGATATAACGATAATAGGTACTGGTCCCCTTGATATCGACCGGATTGGAGGAGGAATTGCAATGAATGCTGATCAGCATATCTGGTTCCTCTTCTTGAAGATGCAGGAGGCGGTCATGCATTGAGAGGGTTTGATCATCATTTCGGGTCATGATTACTTTTGCTCCGGCGCGGGTCAAGGATTTTTGTAATTTCTGTGCCATCTGCAGTGTAATTGTTTTTTCCATTGCTCCGGTAGATCCGCGTGCTCCGGGGTGTGCACCTCCGTGACCTGCATCCACGGCGATGACCATCCTGGATAATCTTAATTTGTCCGGTTGTCTCTTCACTCGTATAGTGAGTGTGTTCCCCTGATAATAAACAGAATGACCCCAGTGCGTCTGATGCTTCAACGAGATCGTCACCCGCAGAACATCGTCCGCGACTTTTTTGTAATCAACAGATTGAACTTCTTTTGCTGTTTTGAGTTGTGTGATCCAGTTGGTATTGGCAGTTGCTCCATATATATCTACGATGATGCGCGCCGGATCAACTTCCTGATAGGTGGTGTAGGGGAGTTTTTGAGTCAGTCCTATGGTGACATAATCATACTGATCATCACCACGAACTCCCCAACTCCCGGTAAGTGACCGGGGAACCGAATTTCCTTTTGATAATAGATCGACTTGATATTGAGGAATATATGCTGTGTATCCCGATGCAAGTTTTACGCGGTATCTGTTCTCTGATTTTCCGGTGATATGCAGTAATATAGCCGTATCGATGTAGTTTATTTTGGCGCCTCCTAATCGGTCGGTTCCTTTCCCAAACTCCAGAAAGGGTAGGGTATCGGTTGTTTTGCCAATCAAAGGGAACGTCGGATCAAGAACTTTTATCTGATGATTGAGTTGATGTGAGACGATTTCATTTTCTGAATTTTTCATCGCGAGGAGAATGGGTTCCTTCATCATGGGATCATCTTCGGACAACGTATGGATGAAACGGTAGAGGCCTCTTATACCGTTTGTTTCCTCTTTTGGCAGTTCATACGCTGGGTATCGGTTGTTGATCCGGATTTCGTTGCCCGGCTGGGCTTTGATGTGGATCTCGATTTGTTCGCCTGGCATCAGCCAGTTTTCACCTGAAGGAAAAATTTTAACATCGGAAAATCGAAATTTTTCTTCCTCCGATGGTGGTTCAGGTATTGTCATTCGGTAGTGGAGCATTTTTTCAGTGGACTGTCCGCGGGAATCTGTACTTCTTACGAGGATGGAAGTATCGCCGGGATTTAGATCCAGAGAATGTGCAAATGCACCCGTGGGCCATACTTTGACAGGTGTTTGATTGATAGTGAGCTGGCAGGAGGGACAAGTATTTCCACTGATGAAGTTTCGGCTTTGCGTAGTATGGATGGTATCATTGCCCGGGCGCATGATATGGAGCGCTGGTTCCTGAGCTTTTGTCGTAAAAAAAGTAAAAATTAAAAGGGATATAAAGAAGAAGTTCGATAATGATAAGGAGGGTGTCATAAAGGTTGATTTATGTCTCAATGATTTTTAAAACAGGAAGCGAATTTACATAAAAATGGTATGATCTGTCTTTTGATCCATCGTGATGGATGATTTTTCTATGAAAAACATCGTTGAAAGAGAATCAGAACTGGTAGCCGAGACTGAATGCAAGATGACTGGACTTGAATCGATCATAGTTGAATCCTATTCCTTCACCTTTCAGCCAGAAGTCATGTGTGTACCGGAGACCGATTGTCATATTCTGATAAACATTGGTATCAAAACCAATGCTGTAGCGACCGGACAAATAGGAATTGATTTCGAAGGGTCCATTATTGAGTAAGCCATTCGTTTTTTTGTTGGACTCCAACTTGTTATAGTCGGATGCAAGATTGAAGCTTTCTGAGCTATAATGCGCAATAGGTACAAAACGACCTGCGATACCTCCGCCGACATAAAACCGGAAAGTGGGAATATTGACAATGTTGTAACCCAGTTCAAAAGGAAGTGAGAGCAGAGCGATTTCATTGGGATGATTCATTCCCGAATATTCGATTCCCACATAGTCTGCACCGATCGCACCGAAGAGGTTTTTATACATGATTTTGTATCTTACAAATAATCCCGGATTCAATTTTATTTCATTTCGGGGGAGTGTATTGGAAAATGAATACGCATTTTGAATCTGTACATTGGTGGCATCAGCAAATACACCAGCTTCTACCATACTGTGAAGTCTGGGACGAATGGTTTGGAAAGTGGGATTCATGCTCAACAGACTATCGCTGGAGGAGGGAATCTGCATCAGACTGATATCCTGTATAGCCAGAGTTTTGGCCGCTATATCTTCGTTGCCAATGGGAGTTTTGTACTCGATTCGTGCAGGAGATAAAGGAAGTTTTTCAGGAATATCTATTTTCTGAGTTAACTCTTCAGGTAGAGAAGGCGTCAAAGAGATCGTTCCGGAAGGAGTCTGATCTTTATTTTGGTTTGTATGGTATTCATCGAGGATCTGATGATCATTTATTTTCGTATCAGAATTATCCGTGAGATCTGGCGAAAGATCTTTCGAAGACTCGTCCTGATGATCATGTCCTGACACTTCGGAAGAAAAATCATTTTCTTTTTCTGATAAATCCAATTGATTGGGGGGAACAGAAAGTTCATCGTTTTTTTCTTCCGGAGATGTTATTTGATCGATAATGGTGGATATGGTTTCGGTTCCGTGGTCAAATCGTAAATAATCTGCATAAAATTGCGAAAGATGAAAGAGGATGAAAATCACCGCGGCGACTTCTGCCACCTTCATCAGGATCATGCGAGGCCGGTTGTTGAGCTGATTCAACCGGTATGAAAAGCTTTTCCAATGGTTTTGATTGAAAGGGAACTCCGAATATTCTTCGAGAGCAGTTTTTATTTTATCATCAAAATCCTGTTCCTTATTTAGTTCTGCTTCTGTTTCTGCAGAATCCATGAGCGCTGCAAAAGTGCTCCAGTCCGGGGTACCTGCATGTTCCAGATCATCTATAGCTGTCTGTATCGAATTGTCAAATGTAGAATCATCACCAAGATCTTCATTCAAAAGTTCTTCCTCTGATTTCCACAGCTCGTAAAAAGCCTCCCAATCTCCTTTCCCGGAGACCTCGAAGTCTTCCAGAGCAGTTTTGATGATATGGTCTATTTTTCGGCTCATTCAAATATCAGTTCTTAAGTGATTTAGCATCGACTTGAGTCGTGTTCTTGCTTTTACCAAATTGGATCGGGAGGTACTTTCGGAAATATCGAGTTGTTCGGCGATTTCCCGGTGGGAGTATCCTTCGATCACATATAAGTTGAATACGGTACGGTAGGTGGGTGTTAAACTTTGGACGGCAGCCAGGATTTCTTTTTCTGTGACATTTTCGACTGGTCCGGCTTGTTTTCCTTCCACATCGTAAGCATATTCAATGGGTTCGGTTCTTCTTCTTACCATTTTTCGATAATGATCGATCGCTGTATTGATCATGATCCGTCGAATCCAGCTATGTAGTGATGTGCCCGGTTTGTACTTTTGGATATATCTGAAGACCTTGATAAATCCATCGTGAAGGATATCAAGAGCTTCTGCTTCCGAACGGGCATACCGCATACAAACTCCCATCATTTTATTATAATAGGTTTCATATATAATTTTTTGTGCCCATTTTTCTTTTCGGACACAAGCAGCTACAATGGATTCTTCGTTGTGATCAAGAGTCAGTGCAATATCCATTTCTGGTAAGGAATTTCCTTCCAATTTACAAAATAAAAACGAATTGATTGTATGATCTGCTGCATTAACTTTGAGAAACTCTGGCTTCTGAAGTTGAAAATCAGAACTACTTTGTATTTTTGCGGATTGATCTATATATTAAGTCAAATATTATTCACTGATATACAACTCATTGCATTTTATGGCAAACAATACAAATCATACGTCCAAGGTCATCGGCCTGGATGGAATGTATGAGAATTATTTTTTGGATTATGCATCTTATGTGATTCTTGAACGGGCTATTCCAGCTATAGAGGATGGACTGAAGCCGGTACAACGCCGGATTTTGCATGCTCTTCGAGAGATGGATGACGGAAGATTTCACAAAGTAGCGAATGTGATCGGTCAGACGATGCAGTTTCATCCGCATGGAGATGCTGCGATCGGAGACGCATTGGTCAATCTGGGTCAAAAAGATCTCCTGGTTGATAAACAAGGAAACTGGGGAAATATCGAAACAGGTGACAGTGCATCTGCACCCCGGTATATCGAAGCCCGATTGACTCCGTTTGCACTGGAAGTAGCTTTCAATAAAGATATCACAGAATGGCAGCTCAGTTATGATGGTCGGAAAAAAGAGCCGGTTCACTTACCTGTTCGATTTCCTCTGCTTCTGGCACAAGGTGTGGAAGGGATTGCTGTGGGACTTTCTACGAGAATATTACCACACAATTTCAATGAATTGATCGATGCTTCTATTCGCATTTTGCAAAAAAAGGAGTTTGAGCTTTTCCCCGATTTTCAGACAGGAGGATATCTGGATGTCAGTGATTACAATAAAGGTGAGCGTGGAGGAAGAGTAAAGGTCAGAGCGAAAATAGAAAAAGTGGATAAGTCTACTTTGATTATCCGGGAAATTCCTTACGGAACCACGACGACTTCTTTGATCGATTCGATCTTGAAAGCGAATGAAAAAGGAACGATTAATATTCGTAAAATAACTGATAATACGGCCAAAAATGTGGAGGTGGTGATCGATTTGGCATCTGGTACTTCTCCGGAGCTGACCATTGAGGCGCTTTATGCTTTTACGAATTGTGAAATGTCGATCTCTCCCAATGCTTGTGTGATCGTGGATAATAAACCGATGTTTTTGGATGTCCATGAAATCCTCAGACGATCAACCGAGCATACAAAATCACTGATTGAAGCAGAACTTAAAATCAAGGAAAAGGAGCTTTTGGATAAGTTTCATTTTGCTTCTCTGGAAAGGATATTTATCGAAAACCGGATTTATCGCGAGATTGAAGAAGCAGATACCTGGGAAGCCGTCCTGGAGATCATCGACGTAGAAATGCGAAAATTTGTGGCCGATCCGGACGAAAAGCTTTCATCTGGTGATCAGCGGCTGGTACTTTCACGACCTTTTATACAGGATGATATCCTAAGGCTGACCGAAATCCGGATCAAGAAAATTTCGAAATACAATAAATTTAAAGCGGATGAGGTGATCAAGGGGCTGGAAGAAGAGATCGCACAGGTGCGTTATGATCTGGAGCATTTGACAGATTACTGTATTGCATATTTTAAGAATTTGAAGGAGAAATACGGGAAGGATCAGGAGCGAAAAACGAAACTGACAACCTTTGCGGAGATTGAGGTCCAGCAAGTAGTGGCCAATAATGCCAAACTGTATGTGAACTATGAAGAAGGATTTGCCGGATGGGGATTGCGCCGATCTACATTTATCCGGGATTGTTCTGATATTGATGACATCATTGCATTTCGTGAAGATGGACATTTTCAGGTCAGTCGGATGGATGAAAAAGTATTCATGGGAAAGAATATTTTGCATGCAGATGTGTGGTACAGAGGAGATGAAAGGACGACGTATCATATGGTCTATTTTGATGGAAAAACCAAACGGGCCTACGTGAAGCGTTTTCAGGTGACGGCGGTGACCCGTGACCGGGAGTATGATCTCACACGGGGAAATAAAGGATCCAGAGTGTTGTATTTTTCTGTGCATCCCAACGGTGAGTCTGAAGTGATAAAAATAACTCTTGCAGCCAATACGCGCGCGCGCAAAAAGGTGTTCGAATTTGACTTCGGAGATTTAGATATTCGGGGCAGAGGAGCTCAGGGGAATATCCTGACAAAATATGCGGTTCGCAAAATAGAACAGGTTTCTACAGGTGGATCGACGCTGGAAGCTCTCAAAGTATATATGGATACCGCTACAGGACAGATCAATATGGAGGAAAGAGGAAAATTTGTGGGAGACTTTGAAGGATCGGATCAGTTGATTGTCTTCCACAAAGAAGGAGCATATGAGGTACTCGATTTTGACCCTAATCTTCGTCTGCCGGTGGATTCTGTTATGCGGGTGATGCGCTTTGATCCGGATCTTATATGGAATGTTCTCTATTATGAAGGCAGCAGGAAATGGACCATTGTAAAAAGGTTTCAGGTGGAAACTACGACGACGAGTCAAAAATTTCAATTCATCTCTGATCACCGATCAACCGAGCTGCTTTGGATAACTCCGCATTCTGCCAGTGAAGTGACTTATCTGGATTCAGGTAAAGAAGAAAATCAAATGATTTTTCAGGATTTTATCGATGTGAAAGGGTGGAGAGCTCAGGGAAATAAACTGGATGATGGAAAGGTGAAGGTGATTCGTAAGGAGGAAATCGAAGATCCAGTCAAGGATGAAATTGAAGCGGTCACAGAATCCTCCCAAAGTGATACCGAAAAAGAGGCTAAAGAGGAAAAGCAGCAGCCGGGATTATTTGATTGATCTCGAGGTCTGGACAGACGTCAATTGAGGCGAAAAAATAAGAGAATGTGGTTTTTTATATCCGCATGGAATTTATTGAAGAAGGAGAATACGATCGTTATTCTCCTTCTTCTTTGATTTCGTCCAGTCGTTTTTCGAGTTCCCGAAGAGTGTAAGGCTCTCCGTCTGATGAAGGGTAATCTCTCAATTTCCGAACAAGTTGGGATGAAATATTTCTTGGCTTGCGCCCAAATGCATTCTTTACAAATGAAAGTACAGCGGCTATATCCTGGTCTGAGTATTCGGTATTGTCGACCAGGGCAGGCATGACACCCGGGAATTCATATGACTTATCATTGATTTCTACAGGACCCTGAAGGCCATGAAGCACGATCATGACCAGAGCGCTGTCTCTTCCTTCGACAAAGGGAGTTTGGTAAAGGGGAGGAGCAAGATTTTCGATTCCTTTCGCATCTCGACCATGACAGGTGCTGCAGTTGCTTTCATAGAGATGGAGGCCGGACAAACGCGGACCGCTTTCTTTTTCCTGGCGGGCATAAAACTTTTTGTTTGAATCTATTTTTTGATCAAGGTCTTCTAAAAAACTGATGAGTTCCGGATCCTGTGCACTGGAAGATTGAAGAGCCTGTATCAGATTCTCTTCTTTATCTTTCATCTGTGATAAGGCCATATATATAGCATATTGCCAGTTTTCTTCATCGAGAGTATCCATGATTTCTGTGAGAAATGCACTTCGTTCTTCCGTAGTTTTTCCTGCATGTTGGGTAGCTGCCGCCCAGTAGATTTTATTTTTTTCAGAGAGCTCGTTCAGTGACAAGTGATTTGTTTTGATTTTGTCGATCAATTCAGGTCTGTATTCCAGGATATATTTCAGTGCGTGAGGCATAAAATAATGGTCCCGGGCTGACCAAAAATCAAGGATTAGTTCATCTGTCAATCCCTCCAGCGCTTCGAGCGTCCAGAATGCGTGAATGGGGATATAATCGCTATCTGTAAGGGTGAGAAGTTTTCTTAGTTCGTTTATATATTTTTCTTCTCCGGATTCTACGATTTTTTGTTGGGCATAAAATCGTTTCCAGGAATTGGGGTGCTGTATCATTTCGATAAAATTTACCTCCCCATTTGCTATTTTAGGAAGTTTTGGTCCGTCGTAGTCTTTAGGTAAAATTCTCAATATTCTCCCTGCATGCAGGATGGTGTCCAGTCCACGTTCGGCATATTGTTCTCTGAGATAATTTGTCAGGTAGGTTTTGTGCTGGATGATTCCGCGGTGCATATCGATAATATATATCAATCCATCCGGACCCATTCGAAGGGAAACCGGGCGGAAAGATTCATCCCAGGAGATCAAAAACTCGGAATCTTCATAGGTTTGATATCCTTCGATTTCCACTTCCTCCTGTTCTATCGTATTTCTCTTGATGAAGTTGGCTTCTGGTCCTCCTACAAATCCGTTCCCGTCAAAAGCTCCATCATATTGATCTCCCGTATAATATAATATACCGGAAGCGGCGGTGAATTCCCGGAGTTTTTTGGAGTCAGGATCAAGCACGCCTTTCATGTATCCACGATTGACCGCTGTGAATTGAAGCGGATATACGGATTGATCTTTTACGATGTTGAGATTGACACCCGGTGGATAGGCAAGATTTTTATTTTTGTCTAAAATACCTGGTATAAAATAATCTCCTCTGAATTGATTGGAGTTGTCATTGAAATAAAGAATTCCATATTCATCTTGCGTCATTCCCCACTGTCCGCGGAGGAAAGTATATTTTTTTTCCCACTTTCCATTTCGGTAGCGGTATCGTGCATTTGATTTGGCATTGTAATACCAGTTGTCTACGCCGAGCATGAAGCTGTTGGGCTGGTGTTCTGCATTTCCACCGATGGCGTATTCGTCATCCACAAGAACCGGTTCACCCGGACGATCATTTTTCTCGATCGGAACCCACCACAGTTCTGGAGGGGTCGCATACATCAACCCTCCTTCTACCAGTGCGATCATGCGCGGCATGATCAGTTCATCCAAAAAAACGGTATGATGATCAATGACACCATTGCCATCTCGATCTTCTAATATCGAGATACGACCGTTGGGCTGATCCTCTTCACTTCCGGAAAAATCAGTCATATAGCCGATCATTTCAACCACCCAGATACGACCTTGATCATCAAAAATCATATCGACCGGTGCGACTACCTGTGGTTCTGCAGCCACTGCTTCTACTTCATAACCTTCCTTTATCTGATAGCTGCTGAGATCCACATCGATTTCTTGATCGGAATAATCCGGAGGCGTGCTGGTTTGGCACGAGAACGTACACGCACCTATCAGGAGCCAAAGAAAATATCTAACATCGATTTTTGGTATAAAATACATGAAGATTGTGATTTCCTATGTCAAAATCTCTTTTCCCTGAAAAGGGGGCAGGGGATTGGTATGGTTGGTGAGTTTTGTTGATGTGATATCCTGGATTGATATCATCCAGTCAAAAGATCAATGTGGGTGATAGCAGACTCGAACTGCTGACCTCTGCCCTGTCAAGGCAGCGCTCTAAACCAACTGAGCTAATCACCCATCCCACCGTTTAACCGGACTATTTTCCGGAAACGGTGCAAATTTAAATAATATTCTTGAAAGCTGAGATGAATTTCAGATTCTTATAAAAAATCATCTGCTTTTCGATAAGCGGCAATCAGTTTTTCTTCGCCTTCTTTTCCGCCCTGACTGAGTCCGTGCTCCATTCCTACGATTCCATCAAAACCTTTGTCGTAAAGATGTCTGAAGACATTTCGGTAGTTGACTTCACCGGTATAAGGTTCCTTCCGGCCAGGATTGTCACCTACTTGAATATATACGATCTCATCCCAGGCCCTATCGATATTTGTGATCAGGTTTCCTTCATTTTTTTGCATATGGTAAGCATCATAAAGTACCTTGCAAGAAGGACTATCTACTGCTTTGCATATGAGATAAGCTTGTGGGGTGGTTCTCAGGAAAAGGTCAGGGGTATCGCTCAGCGCCTCCAGAACCATCACAAGACCATGAGGTTCAAATATTTCTGCCGCTCTTTTGAGGGTTTCTACCACATTGGCTGTCTGGATATCCATGGGGAGCCATCGTGCAAAATCTCCTGGAACAACGGTCATCCATTTTGCATTGACACGCTTGGCTACTTCGACCGCACGGCGACAACCATCAAGGAAAATATCAGTGTGTTCCTGTTTTCCGGCAGCAAAAGTATTGGCACTATTTCCACCCTTATCAATCACAAATACACCCATGGTCATACCCTGTCGTTCGAGCTCTTTGCCTATTCTTTTCTGCTCCTCCACGCTTCGTCCCATCATCCCATTGTCCTCAATTCCTCTGAAGCCCCGATCTGCCATAAATTTGATCTGATCTACAAAATCATCTCCAGCATGATTACGAAACATGCCCTGATGGGGAGCGTAATTCAGATTGAAGGTATCATCTTTATTTGAAGAGGAGGGAGGTTTTGAAAATGCCTTTGCGGTTCCTGTCATTCCCAGAGCTCCAGCACCTATCAAACTCTTCTTTACAAAATTTCTTCTTTCCATGTGCGATGTTTTATGATTTTTTTACAATTTTTGTTTGGTTTGCAATCGGCTAATATAGTATATTTAACCGCATTGTCATACTTCAAGGCGACAATGACGTACAATATCTGTCTTACTCTCTACTTTCGATGATGTTGAAAATTCGCCTTTATTAGGCGGTAAATTAGTAAAATTGTACTATAATTGCAAATACCTTTTGTGTTATGAAAATTAAAAACGTATTCATCAGATATATTTTGTTGCTGCTCATGCTGGTTATGATTGTTCGTGTATCGGCACAGGAAGCGCAAGAGCCTTATGAGGAAACCATTCCCGGAACAGACTTATCTTTTCGTATGATACCGATCCCGGGAGGGGAATATGATCTTCGGATCAACAATAAAGAATATTCGGTGAAGCTGAGTCCTTATTGGATCGCGACACATGAATTGACGCATGATATATTTACCGCCTTTGATCAGGATGAATCCATCAGCCGGGATGTCACAGTTGATGCGATCACTCGTCCCAGTCCACAATATGTGGATCTTACCTGGGGGATGGGTCGGGAAGGAGGATTTCCGGCCAACAGCATGTCTTTATATAGTGCGATTATGGTGAGTAAATGGTTGTATGATAAAACCGGGCATTTTTATCGTCCACCCACTGAAGCAGAATGGCAGGCGGCATGTATTGCAGGAAAAAATGATGATGAAAATCTGAGAAAGATCGCGCTTTTCAAAGGGAACAGCGGCGACAAATATCATAAAGTAGGATCGCGTGCTCCTGATCAGCTGGGGATGTATGATATGTTGGGAAATGTGGCAGAATGGACGGTGGATGCTTATGAAGAAGATTTTCAGGCGGTGATAGATCAGTCAGGAACAGAAAATCCACAGGCCAATCCCGAGTCGCGTCGTACTGCGGTGACTCTCAAGGGAGGACATTATCAGACTCCGGCGAAAGAACTTTCTTGTGAGCTTCGGATCAAATCCGAAAACTGGTGGAATCAAAGAGATCCACAAATCCCCAAAAGTCGCTGGTGGTATACAGATGCTCCTTTTACCGGGATCCGTTTGGTGCGGCCTGTCGAGCAACCCTCCAAAGAAGAAATTGAAGCTTATTACGATAAATTTTTAAATTAAAATAACCGACGTCATGGAGAAGAATAAAATCAACAGAAGAAAATTTGTAAAAAACTCTGCACTGGCTGCAGGTGGCGTGATGGCGATGCCACTGGCCAGTCATGCAGGGTTCTATAGTGGCTCTGCGCCCAAAGAAATTAAGGTGGCACTGGTAGGATGTGGAGGAAGAGGAACCGGAGCTGCGGTGCAAGCATTGATAGCCAATGAAGATGTAAAACTTGTGGCCATGGCGGATGCTTTTCGAGATCGACTCGAGGGGAGTCTGAGAAGCATAATAGGTGAATTTGATAACGCGGATGAACGAGTGGATGTACCTGAAAATAGAAGGTATGTAGGTTTTGATGCATACAAACAAGCTATAGCTCATGCAGATGTTGTGATTTTGGCAACACCTCCGGGATTTAGACCGATCCATTTCAAAGAAGCGATCGATAAGGGGAAACATGTATTCATGGAAAAACCGGTCGCGGTTGATCCGGCAGGAATCGCGGCTGTTCTCGAGACCGCACGTGAAGCAGAGCGAAAGCGGCTCAATGTGATCGTCGGACTTCAGCGAAGATATCAAAATTCCTATCTGGAGTTGTTGAAACGATATCAGGATGGAATGATCGGCGATATTACTTCTGCTCAAGTGTATTGGAATAGCGAAGGCGTATGGGTCCGAAAACGGCAACCCAGCCAGAATGAAATGGAATATCAGATGAGGAACTGGTATTACTTCAACTGGCTCTGCGGTGATCATATCGTAGAGCAGCATATCCATAATATGGATGTAGTGAGCTGGTTCAAAGATGATTTTCCTGAAAGCTGTCAGGGAATGGGAGGCAGATCGGTCAGAGTTGGTCCTGACTATGGTGAAATTTTTGATCACCACTTTGTCGAATATCGATACAAAGATGGCGTGGTCATGAATTCTCAATGTCGACATCAGCCCAATACGATGAGTCGGGTCGATGAAGAAATCACGGGTACAAAAGGCCGGATATTCTTTGGAGCAGGACGAATCGAAGATTTGGATGGGAATGTCTTGTATCAGTTTGACAGATCAAAAGAAAACAACCCTTATCAGACCGAGCATGATGTGTTATTTGAAGCCATCTCCAAAGGAGAATTTAAATTTAAAGACGCGGAGCATGCAGCACATACTACACTCACTTCGATTATTGGGCGTATGGCGACTTATTCAGGCCAAGTGATTGAGCATGAAACGGCACTGAATTCGGGACTGAATATTCAGCCGGATGAATATGCCTGGGATGCTACACCTCCGGTATTGCCGGGGGAAAATGGATTGTATCCTGCTGCAAAACCAGGTGAAACACATTATTTCAAGAAAGCATAATTAAATTATTGGTCGATATAGAAGAACCCTGTCTGAAATTTCGGACAGGGTTTTTTTATGTAAACGGACGTAGTGTGGTTGGAAACTTAAAATAAAGAGTAGAAATTTTTTTATTAGAATTCAAAACCCATTGTGGGAATCACGATAAAAATTTTAAAATCTGCTTTCTGAAGCCTGCAGATAATCAATTTTTT
>Ga0209487_1000388_pt1 | contig 40452 bp, 42 predicted proteins | sample Poulit2012_FD_187524 | JGI IMG/M metagenome (GOLD analysis project Ga0209487, IMG submission 187524) | Agricultural soil microbial communities from Georgia to study Nitrogen management - Poultry litter 2012 (SPAdes) (version 2) | ecosystem: Environmental > Terrestrial > Soil > Agricultural land...
TCTTTCATGAATTTACAGAAAGCCATGTTTTGCGACAAGTCGAAACGACCAATTTAGGTACGATGATTTTATACACGTACGCTATTCGTAGTAAGAATGATGTGAAAGAAAAGGACCTTCTTGACCAAATACGTGAAAAGAATGCCAACTTGAAAGTTTCCTTAACCTATTTAGAAAGTTCGATTTAATCTTATTCGCGTATTACAACAAAAACATCCCGCAAATCGAGAGTAGATCTGCGGGATGTTTTATTTCAATAAGGACCCAATATTCTTATTGATAGGTCTTTAAAGCATCTTCAAGATTTTCAATCGTAATTTCTGCATGCGATTGATTCCAGAGAACTTCTCGATCTTTAACAAATAAGATCTGTGGTGATTGATGCTGAATCCCTGTTTCTTCCTCAATTTGATTGGAAACGTCTCTTGTTTCTCTTACCTTAACAAAAAATGCGGCAATCTCATTCTCTTTTCCTTCAATAAATGTATGGTATTGGTCAAACGCGTCTGCACTAACTGGACACGTCGTACTCAGCTTAAATATAAAAGCTGGATGTTGTGTAGATTCTTCCCATACTTTTTCTAAATCATCACTCGTCAATAGCTCTTGTAATGGTGCCATATTTTTTCCTCCTAAAAATCAGCTTATCGTACCTTAATGAATTTCATAATACCGGTTTTGCACCACACCGATACAACATATCGTTTCGTAGAACCATTCTTAACATATGTCGTATCGATGTGGTGGGTTTTGGTAATTATGAATTTCATTCACCTATTTAGTATAGTTGAACAAACAATCGATAAACAACTGTTTAACCTTATCCTTCACCTACATAAAATCGAGTATGCTCGCATGTCTCTCCCTATTTTCCTTTCGAGCGGGGGCGGTATGATGCAATCTAATTTCCTCTTCTGTTTCAGGATATACTTTCGGAACCGGAGTCGGCTCCCCTTTACTATTCACCGCAACCATGGTTAAAAAGGACTCAGTCGTTAACTTTTCGATATCTTCCAATAAATCATGTGCCGTCACCTTCGCATATACTTCCATGGAACTTGTCCCTGTATGCGTAACGAACGCTTCAATTGTTAAAGCATCCCCTACTTTGGCTGAGGATAAAAAACTAACCGAATCAATGGAGGCCGTCACGACGACATGATTTGAATGTTTCATCGCTGCTAAAGCGGCGACTTCATCAATATACGCCAATATTTTTCCACCAAATATTGTGTCTAAATGATTTGTATCGGGTGGAAGCACGAGACGGGTCTGGACAATTCTCGAGTCTTTAATTGCTATCCTTTTCAAGATCATTCTCCTTTTAAAATAAAAAAACACCTTCTACTTATGAAGATGTGTAATTTGTTACACAAAAAAGCTCCCCTTTTATGAGCCTTTTGCCGTGTAACACCTGCCTATCTTCCGTAGGCTTGATGCACTTCTTTATGGTAGGTATTCTGGCTTTGGGACAAGAGACAACACATCGGATTCATTGTATCCCCTATTCCCATCACAGTGGCGGGACCGCGTTGGATTTACACCCATCTTCCCCTGACAACTTGCTTATCAAGTTTCCATAAAGATTCATTATTCAACTGACCCTATTGTACCATGATTGCGCTTTTTCTTCCTGTCATATCGTGTTCAGCTTATGAAGGCGGAGTGAGGTAATAAACACCTCCAATGCCTTTGTGTGAAAGTGCGACTTTGTAATTATTGAAGCGAGCCTCGTATTACTTCTTCGACAAATCTTCCATTTCAATCGGAACGGATCGATACACAAAGAATGAAGCAACTAATGCACCAAGCGAAAGTATAAAAGCAATCATATAAACGAGCTCAACACCCGCAACCATTGCTCCATTTATGACTTCTGGATTAGTGGGATTCGTTGCCTTCGCTAACAAATTATTTTGTCGTGCGTTCATAATACTAATAAAAACGGAAACACCGATCGCTCCTGCTACAGGTTGTAGAGTCGTCATCACTGCCGTTCCATGTGGATATAAATGTTTAGGCAATTGGTTCAAACCATTCGTCTCTGCCGGCATCATAATGGCTGCGATCGAGATCATGAGCAAAATATAACTCACAACAATGACCCAAGTTGGCGTACTCATATCTAATCTCATCATGATGAATAGTGTCGCACTAAGCAAGATGGAACCTGGTATCATTAATAAACGAGGCCCAAACTTATCAAAAGCATGCCCCATAACAGGTGAAAGTAACCCATTGATAAGACTTCCAGGTAAGAGGATTAAACCAGCCGTCGCAGCTGATAATGCCAGAGGCCCTTGCATAAATACAGGCAAAATGATCTCTGAGGCAAACATCGCCATAATAATAATGACAAACATAATGACTCCCAGGCTATACATTGGAAACTTAAATACCCTTAAATCCAGAATAGGTTCATCAAGTTTAAACTGGCGGATTGAAAATAATAGGAGGGAAATAACGCCAATAATAATCGACAGATAAGCAATGGGCGCTAAAAATCCCGCTTCCTCTCCACCTGCCGAACTAAATCCAAAGACAACTCCACCAAACCCGATCGTAGAGAAGATGATGGAAATAATATCGATTTTAGGCTTCGTCACTTCCGATACGTTCACTAGATATTTGTAGGCGAACGCTATTGAGAATAACGCGAAAGGTATCACCGTGATAAATAAATACCTCCATCCTAAATGTTCCACAATGACTCCTGATAATGTAGGGCCAATTGCAGGTGCGAACATTATCACAAGACCAATAATTCCCATGACCGCCCCACGCCGACGGGGAGGAAAGATTAATAAAAACGTATTGAATATGATTGGAATTAATAAACCTGTTCCAATCGCTTGTAAAAAGCGACCGATTAATAATACGGAGAACAACGGTGCAGCCGCACAAATAATCGTTCCGATTGTAAAGGTGATCATCGTTGCTAGGAACATTTGCCTCGTTGTGAACCATTGTAATAATAAAGCGGAGATGGGAATAACAACACCCATGACCAACATAAATCCAGTTGCCATCCACTGAACACTCGTGAGCGAAATATCAAATTCCTTCATTAACGTCGTTAAAGCTATATTTAATAAGGTTTCATTTAAAACAGCAAAAAAGGCACCAATAATTAATGATACGATAATCGGCGCTATTTTCACATTTGGATCTTCTGATAAGAACTCATACTTTTTTGGTTGTTCATTATGACTCATGCTTAAGACTCCTTTTATACCGCATAAACGGTAAATCTTTATCATCTTATACAGCGTACTTAAGCTATTATAATCGTTTTTGGTTGTTTGTAAACTTTGAGGGTGCGCATCTTTTATAATTTTTGTTGTTATGTCATCACAACCATACAATCATAAATTTATTCGCACTCATAGAATGGAGTGAAGGAGGGATACATGATGATCTATCAACGAGCCCTGCTATACGTTGCGACTATATTAGCTGGATTCGGTCTAGCAAATGTTCCAACTTCAACTGTAATTAATGAGGGTATTGCTGAATTCTTTTCGATTGTCGGAGGCCTCATGATCATTGTTTTCGGTCTGGCACTCCTATACCTTAGTATGAAAGAAATGTTCAGCAAATAACCCCAAAAAAAGGAGGCCATTCAGGGTGGGCCCCTAAAAGTTCAATTTTTCGCTCTAACTTTTGGGGAAGAACCTCATGGGCCTCTTTCTCTACTCTTTTTTAACTTCTTCAACAATCTTTTCAACTTCGTCGCGTGAGATTTTATCCTGACCATTCTTCATCGCCTTTAATGTCCTTTTTGCCAAGGCTAACGGGACTTTACAAAATAAGAGTATCTTCTTGTTCTTCACAGATTTAATATACTCATCCGCTAACGCTAAGTTCGCATCTGCATAATTGAACATATCATCTCGCTCCCAACCATCAGGGATAAATCGAACACCACGCTCTGCAAAGTCTTCGTGCTGATTCCTAAGAATGTTTACGGCTTGCAATCCTTTACCATAACCAATTGCTAGATCCTTGTCTGTTTCCGTTCCATCATACCAGTGCCAAATATCAGACAACATGACCCCTACCAAACCAGCTACATAATATGTATAATCATGTAAATCTTCTACGGTCTTAATATCCCAATCCTTATGCACCCAATCAGCCATTCCAGTTGCCATCGTACTTGTTGATTCCTGAACCTTCATGACAATTTCATTCGGACATACGGAAATCCAGTCTCCTAGTCGAACGGTTACCTCAGGCAAGGATTCCCTATAGGGATCAATCAGTTCACGATACTTCACATCATCAAATTCCTCTGTGAGTAGCACACTCGTCGATCGCAACAAATGTTCCTTGATTACAGGATCAAGTGTTTCATGATCTTCGATTTCATCAATCGCACGCATGCATAAATAGGCGGAACCAACTGTTTTCCTCAAGGTCGAGCCTAATAATGTAATCGGTATGTAAAAGGTTCTACTCGTTTCTTTTAACATTTGGTTTGCTTCTTTGTATAGCTTCGTTTCTTTGCCCACTTTATTCTCTCCTTTATTCATTGTCCTAGCGTTGCATCCGGGCTCGTAATGAATCATAAACATTCCCTCTTATCACCCGATACCCTTTCAATCTCTTTATTCATTATAAGGCTTATGATCATATGAGTACAACGTTTTCTATATTGATACAGAGATCACATAAATTCTAATAACTCATTCGCTTTATGTTAGCCCTTTTTCTTTATTTTCCCACCCATTTAAAGTAATATTAGTGTGTTGTTTAAATGGAAGGGATTTTATACGATGGATAAACGTGTTTATTTACTAACGATTGTTGCCTTTATTGTAGGCATGGTCGAATTAATTATCGGTGGTATCTTGGATTTAGTAGCCACAGACTTAAATGTGAGTCTCGGAAAAGCTGGGCTGCTCATTACGATCTTCTCACTCGTATTCGCTATTTCTGCGCCTATTTTATTAGTATTAACAGCAAAGGTCGAAAGGAAAAAGTTAGCTTTACTGTCATTGTTCGTTTTCTTCATTGGTAACGTCATCGCCATCTTTAGTCCGACCTTTAATGTTTTGATGATCGCCCGAATTATTTCAGCGGCAAGTGGCTCTTTACTGATCATTCTTTGTATAACCATTGCCTCCAGTATTGTCCCCCAAAAACATGTGGGCCGGGCGATTGGGATCGTCGTTATGGGGATCAGTGGTTCTCTTGTATTTGGTGTACCCATTGGGTTAATGCTCGGGAATTCATTTGGTTGGAGGGCACCTTTTATCCTCATTACCGGATTGACAGTATTATTAATCATCGGTATCTATTATTTTATGGAGGAAATCGCACCCCAACCCTCTATCCCGCTTAAGCAACAGCTGGCTACACTTAAAAGCAGTAAAATATTATTTGCCCATCTAACGATGTTTCTTTTTCTAGCTGGTCATATGGTATTGTATGCTTACTTCACACCTTTTCTAAAAACAATGTTAGGTTTAGATGGGACATGGGTTAGTATTGTTTATTTAATCTTTGGTGTTGCGGCCATTACGGGTGGCGGTCTTGGTGGTACGCTAGCTGACCGATTTGGTGCAAACCCGGTAATTTTAACTGTCATTACCGTGTTTTCAATTGCCATGTTTTCCATTCCAGCTGCGACTGTTTCACTGAGCATCTTTTTAATCGTTATGATTATTTGGGGAATGATGAATTGGGCAATTACCCCAGCTTTACAGAGTTATCTCATTAAAGCTGCTCCCGAAACAGCTGCGATTCAACAGAGCCTGAACAATTCTGCTCTCCATTTTGGAATTGCCTTTGGTTCGTTAGTCGGTGGCGTTGTTATTGAGCGTACTTCTGTCGAGCATAATGCAACGGTAGGTGGACTATTCATCATCTTAGCTCTCGGTACTGCCCTTTTCTCCATGACCCGTAAAACAAATTCTAATAGAACCGAATGAGGATACCATTTATTGACAAAAGGTGATTCTTTATGGAGGTCAGAGATAATGAAGATATATGTTGATGCGGATGCATGTCCCGTAACGGACCAGATTAAAGAGGTTTCTGAACAGGAGGACATCCCCGTTATTCTTGTCAAGAGCTTCGACCACTTCTCTCATGGGGAAGACTCCAAACATGTCGAAACGATCTATGTAGATAAGGGGCCCGATATGGCCGATTTTCGGATTATGAAATTGGCGAAGCAGAATGATATTGTCATTACTCAAGACTATGGGTTGGCCTCCCTCCTCATCGGAAAAGGCTGTATTGTTCTTCATCACAAAGGCTATACCTACACAGAAAACAATATTGACCAATTACTAAACTCACGCTATACGAGTGCCATGGCCAGGAAGAGGGGCGAAAGAACAAAAGGACCGAAACCTTTTACAACAGAAGATAAAGTTAAATTTAGCCATCTGTTAAAGCAGCAAATTGCACAAATGAAAAAGTAGTGTCCATTTATTATTAGATGGACACTACTTTTCCCTTTATATGAAGAAAGCAACAGACACTTTCTCTAGCTTAATCTTCAATCTCATCTTCTTCAAAGTCAAATTCCTCTGAAATGTCTTCCCATTTCTCATTAGCTTCTTCATCCTGTTCAGTTGCTTCCATTGCCTTCGCTTCTGATTCTTCCATTAATGTCATCAATTCTTCTTCATCCATTTCTTCACTCAGCAATTGCACAAAGATATCATTTTCCATTTGAATGGACTCACTTAATGAATTGATCGATTTTGATCGCATCTCATGGTAATCCTTCGTTACATCCTCTTTTGGATCTTGTGAATCAAAGAATTCCTTAATTTCAGTAATAACAGGTAGTATTTTATCTGTATGAATTTCAACCGCTTCTTCTTCCGTATCAACTGTTTCCATTTCACCATATAACTCTTCTATTTGTTCAAGCTTTGGATTCATATCATCGACCATATCGTTATGATAGTTTAAAACCTCATCCGCTTCTGGTGAACTACATGCGGTTACAATCACCATTAAAGCAATACCTAGAAACAACAAAACTTTTCTCATTAATCAGCCATCTCCCTTTTCTTGATGTCACATATCCTCATAGAGTAATATAATTACAGATGATATGTCATCAGCGTTCTTTATAAATGTATTTTTTATTAAAGCGATATTCCTATCATATTACAATTCATGTAACATTTAATATAGGTCATTCGATTCATTTTACGGAGAAAATGAGTAGAACGGCCCATGACTGACTGCTATGACTCTAACAAACACGTATCGGTACATGCTCATCTATACATTTATGGCCATTTTTCAAATGAAGATTTCACAAGTTCTTTTAACTGCCATTATTCTTTCCACATATTTTCGATAGATTGTGTATAATGAATACTTGTTAAATCCATGATCCAAGGGGTTATCCAACGTGGTTCGAGACCATCCCACGATTAAAAAACTAAGGGGCGTATGCCGTATGAAATTAAATAGATCTCTCGCAACAAATGGTGTGTTAGCAGCATTGTATGTAGTCGCGACTGCATTAATTCAACCATTTGGGTTTACGCATATCCAATTCCGGGTTCCAGAAATGTTTAATCATCTTATTGTTTTTAATAAACATTATTTTTGGGGCATTATTTTAGGAGTGTTCTTATCAAATTTATTCTTTTCACCAATGGCTGTCTATGACATTTCCTTTGGAGTAGCGCACTCAGCCCTCTCTTTATTGATCACGATTGGCTTTGGTAAGTTTATTAAAAACATTTGGATTCTCATGGGGATCAATACACTTGTCTTTTCATTTAATATGTTCATCATTTCATTTATGGTCAAAAATTTACTGCAAGTGGATTTATCGTTTCTATTCATTTGGCTCACTACCTCTATTAGTGAATTTGTAATTATGGCTATTGGAATACCGGTCATGTACGCGATTCATAAGCGACTACGTTTCGATCAATTCATGACGAGAGCTTAAACTACCATTCATACCCCTCTGTTCATTCAGACTTGGGGTATTTCTTGTAGATAAATGTAATGGGGCTAGTTGAATCTAAGGTAGAGAAGATTTTACTGTCATGCTATACTTAAAGGCATCTAAAAAAAATAAGGTGTGTTTAATCTGATCACCCTTAAGATTCAGAAAATTGGATGTTAAACGATTGTATCATTCCGTATTCAAGCTTATAATGTCTATTAGAAGTATATAAAATGAGGTGTAAATTTGGAAAATAATGTGTCGATCGGCTTACTAGGGTTAGGTGTAGTAGGCTCAGGTGTAATTAAATTAATTGAAGATTACCAAGAGGATCTCGTTCACCAACTTGGTTGTGGTGTCAATGTTAAAAGTGTGCTTGTCCGCGATTTGGAAAAGGCTCGTACAGTTGACATTGATGAGTCCATTCTCACGACAGATCCTAATGATGTTCTCGGTAACCCGGACATTGATGTCATTGTCGAGGTGATGGGGGGAGTCGAAGAAGCACGCAAATATATTCTGAAAGCTTTTGCTTCCAAACAGCACATCATTACGGCGAATAAAGATTTGATTGCTTTACACGGACCAGAGTTAGAAGCTGCAGCAAACAAAAATGGCTGTGATCTATTTTATGAAGCAAGTGTTGGTGGTGGCATTCCATTATTACGTGGTTTAACAGATGGTTTTGTATCCGATCGAATCCAACAAGTAATGGGCATTGTTAATGGAACGACAAACTATATCTTAACAAAGATGGATAGTGAAGGTGCTTCTTATGAAGATGCTTTACAAGAAGCCCAGGAACTAGGCTTTGCAGAATCTGACCCTACAGCAGATGTGGAAGGACTTGATGCTGCTCGAAAAATGGTTATTTTAGCACGTCTTGCCTTTTTAACGGATGTTGAATTAGATGATGTGGAAGTAAACGGGATTTCTAATGTTGCGCAAGCCGATTTGCAATATGGGAAACAACTTGGCTATTCGATGAAGTTAATTGGCTTCGCTAATCGACACGATGATAATATTGAAGTCAATGTTCAACCAACTCTCTTGTCTAATCAACACCCACTTGCGAGCGTTAAAAATGAATACAATGCGGTCTATGTTAATGGCGAAGCTGTCGGTGAGACAATGTTTTATGGGCCAGGTGCTGGTAGTCTACCAACAGCAACAGCAGTCATGGCAGATGTTGTTGCCGTTATTAAGAACATGAGATTAGGTGTCAATGGGAAGAAGTTCATTAAGCCCCGCTTTAAAAAACAAACCACACCACCGAATCAGCGGTTTAGCCAGTACTATATTCGCTTGCATGTTAAGGATGAAGTCGGTGCTTTCGCGGTTATCTCGGAATTATTTAATCAAATGGAGATTAGTTTCGAACGTATTTTACAAACACCAAGTAGTAAAGATGAACTTGCCGAAATCGTTCTTGTAACACATCAAACATCGTCATCCATGTTTGACGATGCGTTAAATAAATTAAGTGATTTAGATGTAGTCGCTGTAATCAAAAGCTACTTTCGCGTTGAAGGAGATGCATAAGTTATGAATTGGCCGGGTTTGTTAAAACATTATAAGGATTTATTACCGATCACAGAGAAAACACCCTCCCTCACGCTTCAGGAGGGAAATACGCCACTTATCTACTTCCCACACCTTTCAGAGGAATTAGGAATCGAATTACACGGGAAAATTGAAGGGGCAAATCCAACCGGGTCATTTAAAGATCGTGGTATGGTCATGGCCGTTGCCAAAGCTGCTGAGGCAGGTAGCAAGGTCGTTATTTGTGCATCCACAGGCAATACTTCTGCTTCTGCGGCCGCATATGCAGCAAAAGCAGGACTCAAAGCCATTATTGTTATTCCAAAAGGAAAAGTCGCCCTTGGTAAGCTTGCTCAAGCGACGATGTATGGTGCAGATATCGTTGAAATAGACGGCAATTTTGATGATGCTCTACAGGTCGTTACAACCATTAGTGAAAATTCTCCTATCACATTAGTAAATTCAGTCAATCCTTATCGACTTGAAGGTCAGAAAACAGCGGCATTCGAAATCTGTGACCAGTTAGAGGGACAGGCCCCTGATATCTTAGCGATCCCAGTTGGTAACGCAGGCAATATTAGTGCGTATTGGAAAGGGTTCAACGAATATAATGCAAGCAAGCAAACAGGCTTGCCAAAAATCTTCGGATTCGAGGCGGAAGGTTCAGCAGCAATCGTTCAAGATAAGATTATTGATGATCCGGATACCGTTGCCACCGCCATTCGAATTGGTAATCCAGCCAGTTGGAATCTAGCGACCGCAGCTCGCGATGAATCGGATGGTAAAATTGCATCTGTGACAGATACCGAAATTCTAGATGCCTTCCGACTCATTGCACGCCGAGAGGGCGTCTTTGCAGAACCTGGTTCATGTGCTTCCATCGCTGGGGTGATTCAACAGTGTAAACAAGGAGCCATTAAGCCTGGCAGTAAAGTCGTCGCCATATTAACAGGTAATGGACTAAAAGATCCAGAAACAGCCATCAACCAACAAGATGTCCAGCCGGTTTCACTACCGAATGATGAAGCAATGATTACTTCTTATATTAAAGACGCGGTCAAGCTATGAAGAAATGTACGATCATCGTTCCGGCCAGTTCTGCTAATATCGGACCCGGTTTTGATTCATTAGGCATGGCAATCAATCGTTATTTAACATTAGAGGTTTCGAAGCAGCCGCACTGGGAGTTTGAGCAGCGCTCCCCCTTTCTCCCTGCATTTACAAGTTATGAAGAGCATTTTATTTATCAAGTCGCGCTGCAAGTTGCCACCACTTATCAACGTGTATTGCCTCCTTGTAAAGTGGTTGTGGATAGCGATATCCCACTTGCCCGTGGGCTCGGTAGTAGTGCCTCCGCAGTTATTGCGGGAATCGAACTTGCTAATCAGTGCTGTAGGTTAGCTTTAACCATGGAAGATAAGGTACAGCTAGCAACGGAAATTGAAGGTCATCCCGACAATGTCACACCAGCGTTAATCGGTGGATTTGTCATTACGGCCAAGACAAATCCGGAGCAGATTGAATATCTGAAAACACCACCTTTAGATCTTGATATCGTCCTAAGCATTCCAACCACTGAACTAAAAACGGATGATTCACGACATGTGCTTCCGGCTAAATTTACGGGTGACCAAGCGGCTAGTGCCAGTAGTATATGCAACGTGATGATCGCTTCTTTATTAACCGGCCATTATGAGCTTGCTGGTAAAATGATGGAAAAGGACTTATTTCACGAACCTTATCGTGCTGCACTCATTCCCAATTATCAACAGATTAAAGATCGAGCTAAACAACTAGGCGCATATGGCACGGTGATCAGTGGTGCGGGTCCTTCCATGATTTCATTTGTACCGAAGGGCGCAGGAGAAACCATTGCTAACAAGCTGCAAGTCATTCTCCCCGAATACGATGTTGCCGCTTTACACATGGATCAACAGGGGTTGCAAGCGAACGTTCAATAAAGCTTATCCAACATGTATGCGAAAAACTGTGGCTGAGTCCACAGTTTTTTTGATGCGCCTCCCTCCCTCCCATCTATTGTTCTAGTGAATATCGTTCCGCATGTTCTTTGTTGCTATTTATTTTCGCAATAGATGATACAATTAGATATAGACGTCATGATCCTCCGCTTCTTAAATGGATGGAAATAGTTGATCATGTCAGACATATAAATAAAGAGAATGAAAGGTGAGATTTCCCATGTCCTTTAACGGATTTACGCAACATGATTTTGATACGTTTAAAATAGAAGGCCTAGAAAACAGAATGGCAGCAATTCGTGAGAGAATCCAGCCAAAATTCAAGGCGATTGGTGAAGATATGACCCATTATTTAACCGAATTACTGGAAACGGAGATGCATTTGCATGTTGCGCAACATGCAAGACGTACGGTAAATGCACCAAATGATACGTGGTCAGCTTATTGCCATAATAAACGAGGTTATAAGAAACACCCACATTTTCAAATTGGGTTATTTGATGATCGACTATTTATCTGGTTGGCCTTTATCTACGAATTACCTTATAAAGAGGATATTGCGGAGCTCTTTTTAGACCACATTGATGATTTACAGGAAAGCATTCCAGCGGACTATGTTATTTCGATGGATCACATGAAAAAGGATGCAACTTCTATGGAAGATATCGATTTACAGTCTACATTGCAACGGTTTAAAGACGTTAAAAAGGCTGAACTTCTCATTGGGAGGCAATTTGACACAAAGGATCCGATCTTACAAGATGGGGAACAGCTCGTTAACGAAATCAAAGGGATCTATCAGACATTAGCACCCATTTACACATTATCATTTCAATTATTATAATAAAACGAAGTCGATTTCTAAATAAATCGAATGGAGATGAAGTCATGTTTAAACAAGTCACACTATACACACATGTACTAAAGCGGATGCGACGATTTTATCAGAACGTGATGCAATTGGATATCATTGATCACCATGATCAACAATTCTCGGTTATCGTTGGGGAAACAACGCTGATCTTTATTCAATCAGAGCAGGAAGCCGCCTATCACTTTGCGATTAACATACCGGGAAATCAATTTACGATCATGAAACAGTGGATGAAAGATCGATTAACATTGAACAGAGAAGGTGGGATTGATGAAATCTATTACTCAACCTTTGATGCGGATGCGATCTATTTCGAAGATCCAGCTGGAAATAGCGTCGAATTAATCGGGCGCCGGAAACGGGATCTTTTTGGGAGTTTAACAAAAGAAGCCTTTCTCAATATTAGTGAGATTGGAGTTGCCACTCCTTTTGTTACAGAGGTCGGAGAACAATTACAAGACTTCGGTATTCCACTCCGCCACGGGACAACAATTGATCCCGATTCTTTAAACTTTTTAGGTCAAGACGATACATTTATCGTTCTCGTTCCGCCTGCTAGAAGATGGACGTTCTCAACCTTGCAATCTGCAACCTATCCTTTAGAAATAATCTTGGATGATGGCAAAGAGATTATGCTAGATCATGAGGGGCATATTACCTTAACAAAACATGAAACGGCAAGCAACGAAGGCTGATGGAGTTGTTTCGAATAGGCATATCCTGTTATGAAAGGACGATCAGGGAGAAAGCCGATGCGATTACGATATGTTCCGGTGACTTATGCTTACGTTATAGAAATAGGTGGAGATAATATGAAGAAGCTCTTTGCCTCTCTGTTATGCTGTATCATTCCGTTGTTTCTTATTGGTTGTAACGACGATGAAGATACAGATGTCGTTCATCTAACGGTTTCAGCAGCAATAAGCTTAACAGAGGCACTCGAAGATATACAAAAGGTTTATGAGCAGGACCATGCTGTTGAATTAACTTTTAACCTCGGAGGATCTGGGACATTATCCCAACAAATTCAACAAGGAGCGCCCGTTGATGTTTTCATCTCCGCAAATCAAGAATGGATGAACACATTAGAGAATGAAGATTTAATCAACCAACAAACTCGCACAAACATCACGGGTAATAAACTCGTCCTCATCACAGGGATAAATGCTACCATTGATTATCAATCCTTTGCCGATATTTCCTCTGCAGATGTGGAGAAGATTGCGATTGGAAATCCAGAAAGTGTACCCGCCGGTGAATATGCAGAAACCGCACTAAAACATCTCCACTTATGGGACAAGCTTGAAGACAAGCTCGTGTTCGCCAAAAATGTACGCCAAGTACTCACATACGTAGAAACAGAGAATACAGATATTGGCATCGTTTATGAAAGTGATGCTGTGGGATCTCCGGATATAAAAATACTAGCAACTGCGGAAAAGGATGCACACGAACCCATTATATATCCGGCCGCGATGATCACCGATACAAAAAACGAACAAGAAGCGGCAGCCTTTATTAGATTCCTAGAAACAGATGAAGCCCAAGAAATTTTTGCAGAACACGGATTAAAAAGGTGATGGAATATGAATGATATGAATCTCTCTCCCATGTGGTTATCTTTTAAAACGGCAACAATCGCAACGATAATTGTCTTTATAACCGGTGTCATTCTAGCTCGTCTCATGGCCCGCCACTCTTTTCGTGGAAAAGGTATCTTCGAAGCGATTTTCATGTTGCCGCTTGTACTTCCTCCGACAGTGGTCGGTTTTGGTTTGCTCTATCTATTTGGAAAAAACGGCATTATCGGGAGGGTTCTTCTAGACCTCTTTGACTTTCAAGTTGTTTTCACTTGGTATGCGGTCATTTTGGCCGCTGTTGTTGTTTCCTTTCCACTTATGTATCAGAGTGCTTCAGCAGCTTTTCAACAATATGATCAAAACATAGAAAATGCAGCCTTCACAATGGGCGCTTCAAAATGGCGAGTCTTTTGGACCATCTCCTTTCCACTAGCATGGCCAGGTTTATTAGCTGGCTTAGTTCTAACATTTGCACGGGCTTTGGGGGAATTCGGTGCTACATTGATGCTCGCTGGTTATATTCCAAATGTGACGGATACCATTCCGTTAGCCATTTACTTTGCCGTTGAATCAGGCGATCTAGATCGTGCGAAGTTTTGGGTTATCGTGATTGTCCTACTTGGTTTCAGTGCGATCCTATGGTTAAACTGGTGGCGTAAGAATAATCAGGAAAAGTATAAACACCATCGATCATGATGAAGGATGCACTTGTTCTGCGCACAGATCGTAGCTGTTTCAAACAACCATTGAAAGGAAAGATAGCATGCTTACTGTCCGTATCCAAAAGCAACTGACCCATTTTACATTACATACCCAATTTCAGGTGGACGAAGAAATTGTCGTCCTCTTCGGTCCTTCTGGCTCTGGAAAAACAACGATTCTCAACTGTATTGCTGGGCTAACAAAACCGGAAGATGGGAGCATTACTTTAAACGATCGGACTTTTTTTGAATCTGGAAAGACGTATATCCCTACGCAAGGCCGTAATGTCGGTTATCTCTTTCAGGACTATGCATTATTCCCCCATATGACGGTTTGGAATAATATTATCTATGGAATGAGAAACGAAGGTCTTGCGAAGCAATTCATGAACGATTTACAAATTGGACATCTGAAAGATCAATTCCCGCACCAAATTTCCGGTGGCGAAAAACAGCGGGTAGCGATTACGCGAGCGATTGCAACTGAACCTGATCTATTATTATTGGATGAGCCCTTTTCTGCATTAGATGAAGACACACGAAAAAGATGTCATGAAGAATTGCTACGTATTCATAAACAATGGAGGATTCCAACTATTCTAGTCACTCACAACCGCGAGGAAGCCAAGCAATTAGCAGACCGGATTTTATATTTAGAGGATGGGAAATTCGTTAATCCAACATAAAAAGGCGGAAGAGCATGTGAACATCCACCTTTTTCTCTTCCACCACGTCCATTCGTAACATGTTCCGCTTTTCATCGTAGTTAGATCGCTTCGCGTGCACGTCAATCCCTTTATTCACAGAGATCGACCCATCCTACTTCCACTCAAAAGGGGTTTGTTGATACACATAATAATTTAGCCAATTCGAAAATAATAAATGGGTATGGGATCTCCACGTATTCAATGGCCGCTCATTCGGATTATCATGTGGATAGTAATTTTCAGGCCTGTCTACCTGAAGGCCCTTTTTCAAATCGCGCTCATATTCCTCAGCAAGCGTCATTGCTTCATATTCTAAATGACCCGTAATCATAATATGTCTCTCATCCTTCGACATGATGATGAAAGCACCTGCCTCTGGTGATGTAGACAATAAAGTTAAACGTGGATCTGCTTCAATTTCATCTTTTGGAACAGATGTGTGCCGTGAATGTGGTGCCTCATACACTTCATCAAATCCACGGACAAGTTTAATCGTTGGATCGCTTACATGATGTTCAAATATGCCGAAACACTTTTTCGGTAGTTCATATTTATCAATATCATAATGATAATAAAGCGCCGCTTGTGCCCCCCAACAAATATGAAGAACAGATGTCACATTTTCCTTTGTCCACTCCATTACTTCTTCAAGTTCCTTCCAATAATTCACTTGCTCAAAATTCAGATGTTCAATCGGTGCGCCTGTTATAATCATCCCATCAAAACGGCGGTCTTTAATCTCTGCAAACGTTGTATAAAATGTGTCTAAATGCGACTTGCTTACATTTTTTGATATATGTGTGGCAGTATGTAAAAAAGTAATATTTACTTGAAGTGGCGTGTTTCCGAGTAATCGTAATAATTGTAATTCTGTCTTTTCCTTTTCAGGCATTAAGTTTAAAATGAGTATATTAAGCGGACGAATATCTTGCATTTTAGCGCGATCTTCATCCATTACAAATATTTTTTCCTCTTTTAATAGTTCACGAGCCGGTAACTGCTCAGGTATATTTATCGGCAATGGATCTCTCCCCTTATTATGTTTATATACCTTCTAATTATATAGACAAATATCCATTTCGGCAATCTCTTTAAAAGAAGCTTGATCGGTTCTCCCCATGATCCTTAAGTGCCATCATCGTTAAAAATAAAGTTCATAAAAGCTGATTAAGATAAGGAGCAGAAGTGATCTCCCTGCTTAATCAGCTTTTATACGCGTATCCCTACGGCGTCTTTATAAATGCTACTGAATTTAGGTTAATGCTTGTGCTAAATCTTCTCGTAGATCCTCAACGTCTTCAAGCCCGACAGATAGTCTGATCAGACCATCTTCTATGCCTAAGCTTAGTCTACGATCTCGTGGGATTGATGCATGTGTCATCGGGGCGGGTAACGAAATTAAACTTTCAACAGCACCAAGACTTTCCGCTAATGTAAAATAGACAACTTTCTGGAGTACATCCAACGCTTTCGCTTCACTTTCTACAGTGAAAGAAATCATGCCACCGTATCCAGCTGATTGTTGTTCGTGAACTCCACGATCAGGGTGATTTTGTAAGCCTGGATAATAAACATGACCTACTTGCGGATGTTGATCCAAATAATGAGCAATTTCCTTCGTGTTATGTTCTATTTCTTCCATTCTTATACCTAGTGTTCGAATACCACGGATTAATAACCAACTATCATGCGGCGCCAGCACGCCACCTGTTGCATTTTGTATAAAGTGAATACCTTCTCCCAGCTTCTCATTATTCGTGACAACGAGACCTGCCAGAAGATCACTGTGGCCCCCTAGATATTTCGTTGCACTATGAATGACAATATCCGCCCCTAATGCTAGAGGATTCTGCCAGTACGGGGTACTAAAGGTATTGTCAACAATAAGCAGCAGATCATGTTCCTTGGCAATTGCTGCTACCTTTTTTAAATCGGTAACTTTTAACAATGGATTTGTCGGGGTTTCTATAAAAACAGCCTTTGTTTCTGTCCGAATCGTTTGAGCTAACTCTTCCTTGTTACTTGTGTCAACAAAACTCACGGATATGTTCCGTTGTTCAAGTACTTGTGTCATTAATCGATAGGTCCCACCATATACATCATCCGTAATGATAATATGATCTCCAGCAGCAAATAAGTCCATCACTGCTGTAATAGCTGCCATTCCAGAGGCGAATGCAAATCCCTGGTCTCCCTTTTCCACATCAGCAATTAATGACTCTAATGCTGCTCGTGTCGGATTTCCTGTTCGTGCATATTCATACGTAAAGTTACCAACACCATTTTGTTTAAAAGTGCTTGCTTGATAAATAGGGGGAGATAATGCGCCTGTACTTGGATCATTTGTCTTTCCCCCATGAATTAATCTTGTTTTCTTTCTCATCGATCAGACACTCCCTTTTAGTAGAATTGGTTATCATAGAAGGAGTCATTCTACTGATGGCTCCTTCTTCCGATCTCATTACTCTTCATAAATGCCCGTACTCAAATAGCGCTCACTGCTATCTGGAAAGATCGTCACAATATTTGTCCCTGGCTTAGCCTGCTGCGCTACTTGTATAGCTGCTTCCAAGGCGGCTCCAGAAGAGCTACCTACAAGTAATCCCTCTTGTTTGGCAATCTCTTGCAACCGGTGAAACGCCTGCTCATCTGGAATGGTATAAATCTCATCAAAAAAACGTTCATCCATAAAGTCAGGTAAGAACTCCATCCCAATGCCTTCCGTTCGATAAGGCTGTTGCTTGCCTCCACCTAAGATGGAGCCTTCTGGTTCCACAATCATCGTTTTGATCTGTGGATTTTGTTCTTTTAAATAACGAGCCGTACCAGCAAATGTTCCTCCTGATCCTGCACCCGCAACGAAGATATCGATTTGTCCATCAATATCTTTCCAGATCTCGGGGCCTAATGTATGGTAATACGTATCCGGATTCCAATCATTGGCAAATTGATTGGGAATATAGGAACGTGGGATCTGCTGCTTCATTTCTTCAGCTACCTGAATGGCTTGCTTCATGCCGAGCTCTGTCGGTGTGTTGATCACCTTCGCGCCCAGTGCCCGCATTAACGTTTGTTTTTCCACACTAAATTTTTCTGGTGTCACAAAAATAACGTCAAGCTGATAGTGAATGGCTGCGAGTGCTAATCCAATTCCGGTGTTTCCCGCTGTCGCCTCAATAATGGTATCGCCTTTTTTCACCTTATGATTTGCAACTGCTTGTTGGAGTAAATAGAAACCAAGGCGATCTTTAATACTTCCTCCAATATTCATAAATTCTAACTTAGCAAATAATCGTACCCCTTCTCGCAAGGGATAAGATGTTATTTCATATAATGGTGTCTCACCGATTAATCCACTTAGCTTACTAATTGTTCTCATCCCGCACCTCGCTATAACTTAAGCAAAAACTTCCGTCCACTCATCTTTTTTAGCGAGCATATTTCTCGCCACTGTTTGTGCTCCTTCTAGACTATGACTCGCGGCCCAACCACATTGCACCACATTGCACGCTGGTACTTCCGTTGCCGCTAGAACATCTGTCAGTGTCTTTTCAAGCAACTGTAAAATATCATCAACATCATCATGATTAATGACCGATAAATAATAACCAGTCTGACACCCCATTGGACCGACATCAAGTACTTTATCGGAATGGTTGCGAATCAATTCAGCCATTAAATGTTCCAAGGAATGAAGGGACGGCATATCCATATGTTCCTTATTCGGTTGCAAGAAACGAAGGTCATATTTATATATTTCATCACCATTCAAGCCTTTATTTTTACCGGCCAGTCGTACATAAGGTGCCTTTACCTTCGTATGGTCCAGATTAAAACTTTCTACATTCATCTTTTTATGTTGATGTGTCATGATAAAACGCCTCCTTGTTTTTCTGCTTCCATGATCCAGACAAAGTCATTCATCCGTTCAAAAGCAACCGTAAAATTATGGTTCCTAAACATATCGTCTAAAGTAGACAGCAATGGATAATATTCAGTGGCTAAATCATTCGCTAACCGATCATAGCCTTTTTCTTTTGCATCTAAAATAGCTTGTTCATGTGCTCGTTTATCTGTAAACACCGTATCCCCAAAGACAATTTTACCCCCTTTATGGAGTACGGCATTATATTGTTCAATTGCTTGCTCCTTTTTTTCATCGGTTAAATGGTGAAAGGCGTAACTGCTAACAATTGTATCTACTTTATTCTCGGGATACTGTAAAAAGTCCCCCTCCACAATTTGGACGGTAGCGAGTTTCCGCTTGGCTATTTCCCTCATTTTATGAGATGGCTCTACTCCGACAACATGAAGGCCAGACTCCACGAGCTTTTTCGTTAAGTTTCCGGTACCCACTCCAAACTCCAGCACCTGACCGTGCGAACGTTTCACAATACGATTTAAAATATCATCATAGGATGCAAATACATCCTTATATTCTACATCGCCACCTGCAACTGTCTCATCATATACTGCTGACCATTGATCAAATAACTCGGTAAATTCATCCGACATCTAACACCCTCCTCCATATTATCCATATGTGAATACTTGGTTATTGTTAATATATCAGTTTACTGCTGATTTGACAATCCCTTTTTGAAAAATAGGCACGATGAAGGAGCCTATTTTAATCTAATCTATCCCGCCTGCCCTATTTATTCGGCAATCCTTACTCATATACTTATCTCACCCTAGATCTTTATAACCTTGCTGATATTATCACAAGACAACGCATGGGTAGACAGTTAGCAACAGGATATATAAATAAAAAGCGTAAATAATCTTCTTTATACTTGTATTATTATGTAGGTGTGCTATATTAGCAATATGCAAAATGACCATAACGGCCATTTGGTCATGAAAGGGAGGGAAGTCTTTGGCTATTGATCGTAGACAACAAATAATTGATGCCGCAACGAAGTCCTTTTCTTTGTATGGATATAAAGCAACCACCATGGATCAAGTTGCAAAATTAGGTAATGTTGGCAAAGGAACCATCTATACCTTTTTCAAGAATAAGGAAGAGCTGTTCGATGTCATCATTACGGATCTGATTACGAACATGAAACAAGTAGCAACGGAAGCAATCGATCCATCACTACCATTTAAGAACAATGTCCATCAGGCCTTATATGGAATGCTTGAATTTCGTTTGAAGCATCAGCTAACCATTAAGCTATTTCAGGAAGGTCGGGACATTGGAACACCGATCGTTCAAGATGTGATGCGTCAGGTAGAAAATGAAATCCTTGCTTTTATTAAAGACAAAGTTCGTATTGCTATTGATAATAAGCAAATTCAGAACTGTGATCCGGAATTAACCGCCTTTATTCTGATGAAGCTTTATATAGCGCTTATTTTGGACTGGGAGAGAAATCACGAGCCACTAAGCAAGGAAGACATTGCTAACATATTTGATCTCTATTTACTACAAGGATTATCTGTCTAAGTTACTGATTATCATAATCCCTATTTATAGCTATATCGCTCCAATGACGAAGTGATATAGCTGTGACGGTAATTATGAAATTCATTCAGGTAATTCTTATTTTCATCAAACGATTGACTATATGCCTATTATAGTCAATTAGTTATTACTGGAGGTTCTCGATATTGGAAAAACCGTTAATCGTTAATGAATCAAAATCAATACTTAAAAATTCAAAACTACTAATTGCAATTATTGCCGTGATTGCGATTCCCATCCTCTATGCAGGTATGTTTTTATGGGCATTTTGGGATCCTTATGATTACCTGGATGATTTACCAGTTGCAGTCGTGAATGCGGATGAAGGGGTTGTCTATGAAGATGAACATCTTGAACTCGGCGACGAACTCGTATCGAATTTAAAGGAGAATCCTGAGTTCGATTTTCACTTTGTTGATGAAGAAGAAGGGTATCAGAATTTAATGGATCAAGAGTATTATGTATTGATTAAAATACCCGAGGATTTCTCAAATAATGCGACAACATTACTTGATGATGAGCCTGAAAAACTGGACCTTATCTATGCACCAAACGAAGGATTCAACTTCTTAGCTGGACAGATGGGTGAAACCGCAATGTTACTCATTGAGTCGACTTTAGAGGAAAAAATTATTGAAACGTATGCAAGTACGATGTTTGATCAAGTGGATGAAATTGGGGAAGGTCTCCTGGAAGCAAGTGATGGGACGGACAAACTAAATGATGGCGCCCATGACATCCGTGATGGATCGACTAAACTGAAAGAGAACCTGGACTTGCTAGCCGGAAGTTCCATCGAGTTCAATGAAGGTGTCAATACTGCACATTCAGGTTCCGTTACCTTGGCAAAAGGTTCCGATGATCTTTCTGCTGGAATAGGTGAATTATATGATGCGAATGGTCAATTACTTGATGCTTCCAAAGAATTAAAAGACGGATCAACGGATCTAGCGGACGGTGTTCTCCAAGCAAATGATGGGCTTGTCACCATGCGAGATAAGGTCCCAGAATTGATTGAGGGTACCGACCAAATCAAATCCGGTTTAAATGAATTAGAAAACGAATTACCTAAACAGATGGCAGAACAAATTGGCGAAGAAATTAGTGGTAGTTCGGAGGCAATGAATGCTGGTCTCGATGAATTACAAGACGGGATTGTTGATGGACTGCAAGGTGAAGACGGCATGGCCAATCAACTATCATCCGGTCTTTCGCAAGGAATAGCTGGGGGGGTTGCGGAGGAAGTAACGGAAGAATTAGATGGTGCGCCCGCACAAATTGCTGGACAAATGGCACCTGTGCTGATGGAACAACAGCATGAACAAGTTGAGGGAATCTTTACGATTATGAATGAAATGGGAATTGACATTTCTGGACCTGAAATAGAACAAATTCAGCAAATCTTAGCGAGCGAATCACCAACAGAAGATCAGCTGAAGGAAGGTATTCAGAAGCAATTGACCGCTGGTTTCCCAAATGTTGATGATGTGCAAAGTAAAATAGAAAGTGGCATTGAACCGCAAATTAGCGCTGGTATAGACGATGCTGTCAGCCAGACAGTCACTGGAATTTCCGGTGGATTCGAACAATATAAAGATACTGTTAATGAAGGGTTAAATGGAGCGACTGACGGTATGGAGGATGAGATAAAAACAGCCATAAGCGAGCCTCTCGATCAGCTGCAAACAGGATTGACTTCCCTCCGTGATGGCCAAGTGGCACTCAATGATGGGGTGATTGAACTAGCCGATGGTACGGAGGAACTGAAAGAAGGCTCAGATAAACTCCAGACTGGGCAAAGTCTCTATGTTGATAACTTGGAACAATTTAACGGTAAGTTTTCGGAAGCGAACCAAGGAGTCGGTGATTTAACATCTGGAGCGAACGACCTGACAGATGGAATGGGTATATTAATCGATGGCTCGGAACAGCTAGCAGACGGATCAGAACAGTTAGCGGATGGATCGGAAGAATTAAATGATGGTACAAAAGAGTTAACAGAAGGTACAGATGAGCTAAATGACAAGTTGTATGATGCTTCAGATGAGGTTAATTCGGTTGAATCGAATGATGATACGTATAATATGATGGCTAATCCAGTGGAAGTAAAGGATGAAGTGTTAAATGATGTTCCAAACTATGGAACTGGATTTGCCCCTTACTTCTTATCGTTAGGCTTATTTGTCGGGGCATTACTCTTATCGATTGTCTATCCTTTACGTGAACCAGCAAGTACACCACGTAATGGATTTAATTGGTTTATGAGTAAGTTTACCATGCTCTTTGGAATTGGGATCTTACAAGCGTTAATTGCTGCAGGGATTCTACTTATCGGATTAGGATTAGAAGTGCAGAGTATTCCACTCTTTCTCTTATATTCAATTCTGACAAGCTTAACATTTATTACATTAATTCAGTTCTTTGTGACATGTTTTGGTGATCCGGGGCGCTTTATGGCAATCCTGATTCTCATTATGCAACTGACAACGAGTGCTGGAACATTCCCACTCGAATTAATACCAAAGAGTCTACAATTCTTCAATACGTTTTTACCGATGACTTATTCTGTTGCCGGATTAAAAGCCGTTGTCTCGACAGGGGATTATTCAGTGATGTGGCAAAATGCGGGTATACTCATGATCTTTACCGTGATGTTCATACTCGGATCAATCACTTACTTTACCCTTATGTTTAAACGGGAGTATAAAGATCTTGCTACGGAAGAAATAACCGTCTAGAGAAATATTAAAAGGAATAAGGGAGAAGGCAAGATCAGATGATGATCTTGCCTTCTCCCTCTTTCTTTATGATGACATCCATTTTGGTGGTATATTTTTATCCCAGTAAATCTCCCCTATTTCATAATGCTTTTCAAAGTTATCATCATATAAGTGATAGTGGAAATTAAACCAATACCCTTCTAGCGGCCGATTATCACGGCGAACATGAAACCGAGCAATATCATTTTTGGTTCGATAATTAAAAACGTGAAAGATCTTTTCTCCATAGCCTGTTGATAACTGTTCTGTAATTCCAATATATGTAGCATCCTCTTCCCCGACATCCGTTAAAATATGTTGCAATGCTTCTTCCATCGTCGGGAGAATCGTCGTCAAGAACTCATCCTCTACTTGTTGCGCAATTTTCGGTCCGAGTTTAGTAAACACTTGCTCTTTTGCTTTATTCGTAATCACATCATGATCGTTCTCTTCCACGATATGACGAGACTCTATATTAAAATCATCAACAACCTTAACAATCGATGGGGGTTCAGCTTCATTGAATGCAGACTTCGAGTTTATGGACTCTTTATTTTCTTCAGCATGTGTAGTGGGATAAACGGGTGGTACATACATACCAAATGTCATGATTACCAGAAAGATCGCTGCTATTTTCCTAAACCAACGCCTCATCATCATTCCTCCATCTCTATCTTAAATATTACCATGAACAAATATAAAGTCTATTCATTTTGGCATTTTTAATCGAATGGTAATATTCCTTCTTATTCTGGAGTTGTCAGGATATAGTAAAGAGTATCACTGCATAAGGGAGCTTATATATTGAAACCAAATCATCATTTAACGTTATCTATTTTAGACTTAGCGACCATGTACAATGGTGAAACACCTTCGGAAACATTAGCGAACTCCACAGCACTCGTTCAATTAGCTGATCAACTTGGATATACAAGGTATTGGTTTGCCGAACATCACAATACAAAGTATCAAATGAGTAGTGCCCCCGATTTATTAAGTGCACATACAGCAGTACACACAAAGCGCATTCGAATTGGTGCTGGTGGAATTATGTTGCCGAATCATAGTCCACTTAAGGTCGTGGAAAACTTCTCAATGTTGGAAGCCTTACATCCCGAGCGAATTGATCTTGGTATCGGTCGTGCCCCGGGGACAGATCAAATGACTGCCTATGCCTTAAGACGATTTGAAGAGGCCGTTACAAAGGACCACTTTCCCGAACAACTCAACCAACTTCTCTCGTTCTATTCTCGCAGTTTTCCAGTCGACCATCCCTTTAGCCAGATAACACCGACACCTGTTGAAGCGATACCTGCCCTCTTTATGCTTGGATCAAGTCAAGGTGGCATGCAATTTGCGATTAACAACGGACTTGGATTCGTCTTTGCTGCTCACATCTCACCCGATTTAGCTGTACCGGTTCTTCGGACTTATCGAGAGAACTTTAAACCATCCGTCTTCCTATCAGCAGCTAAAAGCATTTTATCAACCATCGTCATCTGTGCCGAAACAGATGAAGAAGCACGGGATCTTGCACGTCCAGCTGAGTTACAATGGGCACGTTGGGGAACAGGCTCATTTCATCTGCCACCTCCTACTTTAGATGAAGCGCGTTCACATATTTACTCGCCTGCTGAGGAAGCAGCTTATCAAGCAAATAAGGGACGTTTTATTATTGGTAGTGTTAAAAAGGTAGAGGAAAGACTACGAACGCTGGCTGCGGAAGCGATGGTTGATGAGATTATGATTTTAAACATGTTAACGGATAAGGATACCCGTCATCAATCGTTTTCATTATTAGCAGATGCGTTTGAACTCACTGCATCCCACTAAATTCCTAATCTTCCCTGCAAAGTGGGATGAAAGTTCTTTCAAAAGGTTTTTAAGCGAGACATCTTGTAAGTTATCCACATGTTATCATACAATAATCGATCATCGAGTTAAAATACTTGATAGATCAAGGTATTTGTTGTGGGCAAAGACTGTGAGTAACTCTTGTATTTTTGTGGACTATGTGGGTAATGATATGAAAGTGCTTATTCTATCACCTTTGTTTGTGTATAAGACTGTGGATAAGGTGGATAACATTTTTTGTCACGAATGACCTTTGAATAAAGTAGCTATTCGTTTATTTATAAATAGAACTCACTAACCTTATCCACATATTTTCAACAACTGTGTGTAAGTTTGAATGAGCGATGTACTTAGCTGTTTATGATGTGGATAATACTGTGGACTATCTTGTTAACGCACATAAAACAGGCGGAGAAAGTCTACAATTCTCTTCGATTGACACCCTGTTTCGTTAGGTGTAAATTTATTAAATGAATCACATATTAAAAAACGACAGCCTCTATTGGCAAAAGGAAAATGAATAACGATGTTAAAAATACTTAAACACTTATCCGTATATAAATGGATGGTCGGCCTCATACTCATCCTTATTTTTGCTCAATCGATGACAGAGCTCTATTTACCAACCCTAATGGGAGATATTGTCGACAATGGAATCGTTGTAGGTGATATTCCTTATATTTGGAAAATAGGGGCACTCATGTTACTTGTTGCTGCGATTGGTGTCGCCGTATCGATCACATCGAGCTATTTCTCCTCAAAAGTAGCCATGGCATTTGGCCGTGATATCCGTCGTAAAGTGTTCAAACATGTTGGTCAATTTTCGCTTCAGGAATTTGATGAAGTCGGAACCGCTTCACTTATTACACGCACGACAAACGACATCACCCAAATTCAACAAGTCGTTATTATGATGCTAAGAATGGTTATCATGGCACCGATTATGTTCCTCGGCGGGCTTATTATGGCGATATCTAAGGATGCGACATTATCACTTGTAATCATTGCGGTCATACCGATCCTCATCATCGTCATCTTGCTTATCCTCAAAAAAGGAATGCCACTTTTTAAAAGCGTTCAAAAACGATTGGATAAACTAAATCTAGTCATGCGTGAAAATTTAATGGGAATTCGAGTCATTCGCGCTTTCAATCGTGGATCCGAAGAACAAGAACGGTTAGATCAAGCCAATACGGATTTGACAGAAGTCACGATACGCGTTAATAAGTTAATGGCCTTTATGATGCCAGCAATGATGCTCATTATGAATCTAACCGTAGTTGCGGTCATTTGGGTTGGTGGCATCCGAATTGATAGTGGTGGGATGTTAATTGGTGACTTAATGGCCTTTATTCAATATGTCATGTTGATCATGTTTGCACTCGTAATGGCCTCTATGATGTTTGTTATTATTCCACGGGCGTCCGTATCAGCAAATCGAATTAATCAAGTGCTTGATATGGAACCATCCCTTCCAGACGATGGGACGAAATTAGCCAATCGAAAACCTGGAACGCTTGAATTTAAGCAGGTGACTTTCCATTATCCAGGTGCTAAAGAGCCTGCCTTGACAGGCATCAGCTTCCTCGCCAAGCCGGGTGAAACGACAGCTATTATTGGTGGGACTGGTTCTGGAAAAACAACATTAGTTAATTTGATACCCCGTTTTTATGAAGTAACTAGCGGAAGTATCCTTCTAAATGGTGTAGATATTCGAGAATCCTCTCAACAAGAGGTTCGCTCTAAAATCGGCTTTGTCCCCCAAGAAGCATTGCTCTTTTCGGGAACAATTGCAGATAATATTCGTTTCGGTAAACAGGGGGCCACACAGCCAGAAATTGAATATGCGGCACGTGTAGCACAAGCGGAAGACTTTATTGCGAACGAAAAAGAAGGGTATCTTACAACAATTGACCAAGGCGGAACAAACGTCTCCGGTGGACAGAAGCAACGGCTAGCCATTGCGCGAGCTCTTGTGCGTCGACCTGATGTCTATATTCTAGATGACAGTTTTTCTGCACTCGATTATCAAACAGATGCCAAATTAAGAGCTGCTTTACAGGAAGATACAAAAAAGGCAACCGTACTTATTGTAGCGCAGCGTGTCAACACGGTCATTCATGCTGATCAGATTATCGTGTTAGACAATGGAAAAATGGTTGGCATCGGGACACATGATGAATTACTAGAAACGAATAGCGTGTACGCCGAAATTGTTACGTCCCAATTAGGTGAGGAGGAAACATCATGAGGAAGAACAGCAAAAAACAAGCTAATGAAAGTCGGAGTTCACATCATGGAAACCCACAAATACCTGCTCATCAAGCTAAAAATTTCAAGGGTACGTTAAAACGTCTCCTCGGCTATTTAAAACCGCGGTATAAACGCCTGCTTACTGTCTTATTTGCTGCGATCCTGAGTACGCTATTTGCAATCCTCGGACCTAAAGTGATGGGAAATACAATTACTGTATTATTTGAAGGAGCTTATGCGAAACTTCAAGGTGTACCAGGAGCCGCTATCAATTTCAATACAATTGGGCAACTCCTCCTTTTACTTGCGGGTCTGTATTTATTCAGCAGTTTGTTTAGACTTTTACAACAGTATTTGATGGCAAGTGTAGCCCAACATACCGTATTCGATCTGCGTGCGGATATATTTAATAAACTAGAAAAACTTCCGCTTCGTTATTATGATGAACACTCACACGGTGACACGCTGAGTCGTGTGACCAATGACATTGACATGATTGGAAACACACTCCAGCAAAGTATAACGCAATTTATTACATCTGTCGTAACCATTGTTGGAATTCTCATCATGATGCTTTTCATTAGCCCACTCCTTACATTAATTGCATTGGTCAGTTTACCTTTATCACTGTTTGTCATTAAACCATTTTTAAAAAGATCCCAGAAACACTTTGCTGATCAACAGCGTACCTTAGGAAAGTTAAATGGTCATATTGAAGAGATGTATACAGGTCACCAAGTTGTCAAAGCTTTTGGACAAGAGGATACAGCTTTGGCCGAATTTGATGTCGTAAACGAAACATTAAATCAGGCAGGCAGAAAAGCACAATTCATCTCCGGCATTATTATGCCCCTCATGACCTTTATCGGAAATCTTAGTTATGTGTTAATCAGTATTGTCGGTGGTCTACTCGTCATTCAACGCACGATTTCCATTGGTGATATTCAAGCCTTTATTACTTATTCTAAGCAGTTCTCACAACCGATTACACAAACCGCAAATATCGCTAATATCATTCAATCTACGATCGCTGCGGCTGAACGCGTATTTGAGTTACTCGATGAACAAGAGGAAATTGAAGATACACCAAAAGCAGTATTAACAAATTCAAAAGGTGCGGTCACCTTTGAACATGTCGACTTCGGTTATGATAAGGACTTACTTATCCAAGATATGAATATTAAGGTCACCCCTGGACAAACCGTGGCGATTGTTGGCCCAACCGGTGCCGGAAAGACAACACTCATCAATTTGCTCATGCGCTTCTACGAATTAAACAGTGGGTCAATTACGATTGACCAAATCAATATTGACGATTTGTCGCGTGGTAATCTACGGGAGAATTTTGGGATTGTTCTCCAAGATACGTGGTTATTTAACGGTACGATTAAAGATAATATCGCTTTCGGGAAAAGGCATGCAACAGATGAGGAGGTTATGGAAGCAGCGCGAACAGCTCATGCTGACCATTTTATTCGTACACTTCCTGACGGCTATCAAACGATTTTAAACGAGGAAGCATCTAATATTTCACAGGGGCAGAAGCAACTGCTCACCATCGCACGGGCTATCCTCGCTAATCCAGCCATCATGATATTGGACGAGGCAACCTCAAGCGTAGATACGCGAACAGAAGTGTATATACAGCAGGCGATGAACAACTTAATGAAAGAACGAACAAGTTTCGTTATTGCCCATCGACTTTCCACCATTCAGGATGCCGATTTAATTCTGGTCATGGACCAAGGGCAAGTCATCGAACAAGGTACACACAAGAAACTTCTAGAAAATAATGGGTTTTATACAGATTTATACAATAGTCAGTTCTCTCAAAGTGATGCCGGGTAAACCAGCCACACGTTGTAGTAGTATAGCGATGAAGCCGTATTATAAAGTCGACTAAATGCAAGGCCCGTTATTTTCCCCTTCTGCACATGAGGCAAATCTATTTATACGACATTTGCTTCTTAGTACCTTCTCTGACTAGGGTGGGTGACATATCATATACGCGTTGTCTAATAACCTCTTAATATGCAAGAGGTAACACACTCTGGATAGGCATTATATAAGCCCTTTTTAGTCGCTACATGGTATACTTAATGATGGTAGTTAGCTAATCATTATCGTATGAGCAAATTATAAACTATAAGCAAGTCATAAAGGAGAATGCAAGTTGTCCATTAAAGTAGCAGCAGTTATCGGTAGTATCAGAGAAGATTCTACAAATTTAAAAGTCGTTAAATTTATGAAAGAGCGTTATGCGGACCAATTAGATATCGATCTCGTTTTGCTTCATGATGTTCCGATGTTTAATTTAGACCTAGAAAACGATCCACCTCAAGATGCGATGGATTTTAAACATAAGGTTCGTCATGCTGAAGCTGTATTATTTGCAGTTCCAGAGTATAACTTCTCAATGCCTGGTGTTTTAAAGAATGCGATCGACTGGATGTCTCGTGCTGGGTTGGATCTACAAGGGAAGCCAAGCTTTATTATTGGATCTTCGATAGGTGTATTTGGAAGCCTTCGTGCACAAATGCATCTACGGGAAGTGTTATCAAACCCGGCATTAGCGCCACAAATATTACCTGGCAATGAAGTATATATTGGATCTGTTCAAGATAAGCTCAATGAACAAGGCGAAATCACTGATTCAGCAACACTTGATTTCCTAGATAATGTTGTGAAGAACTTTGTCGACTTTTACAATCAAACGGTCTGATTGTTTTACAAAACAACCCCACCTGTTGGGGTTATTTTGTAAATTCGGATGACTTGTTAGAGATATGATTATTGATCTATATAAACAGGAGGATGATTCATTTGCAAAAACAAATTAAACTGATCAAGCGACCTGTTGGCCTACCTACAAAAGAAGACTTTGAATATCATGAAGTTGCAATCGGAGAGCCTACAGAAAGTCAATTACTCGTTCGAACCGTTTATATATCTGTAGACCCTTATTTAAGAGGCCGAATGAATGATGTCAAATCGTATATTCCACCATTTGAACTTGATTCCGTTATTACAAGTGGAGTGATTGGACAGGTTGTTACATCGAAATCCACTCAGTTTAAAGCGGGAGATCTCGTAATGGGATCCCTTGGGTGGCAACAGTATTCGATTGTTAATGAGACGGATGTGCGTAAGATCGATACCGATTTAGCCCCTGCCTCCGCCTACTTAAGTGTATTAGGGATGACTGGTTTGACTGCTTATTTCGGATTATTAGATATCGGAAAGCCAAAAGCTGGTGAAACAGTTGTTGTTTCTGGGGCCGCTGGAGCAGTCGGTTCGATTGTCGGTCAAATTGCGAAGGATAAAGGAGCCTATGTAGTAGGTATTGCTGGCTCTGATGATAAGGTCAATTATCTCGTCGATCAACTCGGATTTGATGCCGCGATCAATTACAAGACAGAAGATGTCAATAAAGCGTTAGATGCAGCATGTCCTAATGGAATCGACGTCTACTTTGAAAATGTCGGCGGTGAAATCGCAGATGCCGTATTCCCACTCCTGAATAACTTTGCTCGGATTCCTGTTTGTGGAGCCATCTCTACTTATAATAGTGAAGGGAATAATGTAGGACCGCGCGTGCAGGAATATTTGATCAAAACAAGTTCGCTCATGCAAGGTTTTACCGTTGGCAATTATTCATCTCGATTTAGTGAGGGTGCAGCAGCTTTAGGCAAAATGTTGCAAACTGGCAAGCTACAATATAATGAAACAGTGACTGATGGTTTCGATCAGACGATTGATGCCTTTCTTGATCTGTTCAAAGGTGCAAACACGGGTAAAGCGATTGTAAAAGTATCAGAAATTGAACCAAATTAAATCAATTGCTTCTCACGAATAGATTGAGCAGATTTAAAAGTAAGAGCCTCGACAAGCATCTGAACTTTGATGTTTGTCGAGGCTCTTTTTTCCCTCGTTCACACGAACGCTCCCTTTATTTATCATTCGTTCGATTTTTATATTCGCCATGATCCTCACCATAATAATAATTGTAGCGCAGTTTGAATTTATCAAAGAAATGTACTATTAATACTTTCAAGATCGCATAGCCCGGAATCCCCAGAACAACTCCAACAAGACCAAATAAATTACCGCCAACAAGGAGAACAATAATGATTGTCAATGGGTGAATTTGCATCGTTCGTCCCATCACATTTGGCGATATGAAGTTCCCCTCTAGGAACTGAACAGCTGCCCAAACTATTGCTAATTTCAAAAGCATAAAAGGCGAATGGACAATTGCGATAATCACTGCCGGTGAAATTGCAATAATCGGACCGAGATATGGTACAACACTCGTTATGGCAGCAATTATGGCTAGTGTAATTGCGTAATCTAAGCCAATAATTAAATAGCCAATAAATAATAAGACCCCAATACAGGATGCCACGATAATTTGGCCCCGAATATAAGACCCGACTTGTACATCCATATTCTCAAGCACTTTATGCGCTTCACGTCTTAATTTAGGTGGTAACAGGCCTAAACAAAACTCCTTAAAGCGGGAACCATCTTTTAATAGAAAGAATAAAATAATCGGAAATGTAAAGATGGCGATCATCACATTTGTTAGGGTACTTGCAAAGTTTATAATTCCGGTAAATGTTTCACCAAAATAATCACTAATAATGGCTGGGATGTCGGATAAGTTCGATGTCACCCATTCATAACCCTCATCATAATAGGGACCCAAAAACGAGTGATTAATTGTCGATTTAAAGCCGTCTGCCATCTGCATAAGATAACTAGGGAATTTTGTTATTAAATCATTCATTTGCGCTTGAATAGCTGGTGCAGAAATTAAGATAACCCCTGTTAGCAGACCACCTATCGCTACAATAATAATAATAATGCCCCAAATTCGTTTAATATGTAATCGCTCAAAAAGATTCACAATCGGATTCATCAAATAATAGGCAATAAATGCAAGGATCACCGGTGGCGTTACCGTTGAAAAGATAACGAGTATCGGATGAAATATAAAAGATATTTTACTAAAGACTAATATTGTAAACCCAATTAGAAGCAATAGAACGAGAGCAAAGAGTAAGTCTCGCCCACCAATAAACTTCATAAATCGACTATGATTTTTCATATGAACCTCCTTTTCATCTTATTATAGATGAATTACAAACATAACACCAACTGGGTCAGTCCCCCGCCACGCTAACGCGCTACCGTGATGGGGGACTGACCCCAACGGTATGGTATAATATGATGAAGGAGGGAATGTTTTGCCACATATAACAGTTGAGTATACAAATAACATTCAAAATGAGGTAAACATCAGTGAGCTATTACAGGGGATAAATGATTCACTGATTTCACATACAGATCTTTTTTCTGCTAAAGGAATCCGATCTCGTGCTATAAAATTAACCGATTATAAGGTTGGGAACGGATTAGGTAATGATGCTTTTATCCATGTCACATTAAAAATTTCGACAGGTCGAACGGAAGCGGCAAAAGAACGTGTACTAGAACATTTGTTTAATGCATTAGAATCCCATATCAAAGAGGCACGGACAAAGAATGATATTGCTTTATCTTTAGGGGTTTCCGAACTTGATCATGATGGTAACTTATACAAGCAAACATAAAGGCAAATGAATCATGAGCCCCATTACCAGTCTAATGGGGCTCACGAGTCGTAAAAAGTAAATACTCTTGTCTCAACTCTATTATCTTTTGATGATCTAATGGATCCTCTCGTATACCCTTTTACTTTGTGACGTTAATCGTACCAACATCTGTTGATAAGCGAATGGAATGATCCCCATTGCCGAAGACTGTGTTTGCGCTCGATTCTCCAAAAACACGAAGCTTACCCACTTCTACATTTGCATTAATCACAGCATTTGTTGGCTTTTGGTCCGTTTTAATTTCAATCATCCCGATATCTGTATGCAATTCAATCTCTCGGTCTAAATGGCTCGTTATAAGCGAAATTGCGCCATTGTCTGTCTCAGCTCGAATATCGCCTTCAATATATTCTAATATAATTTTCCCATTATCCGTCTTAGCCACAGTTGTCGATGTGTTCATGTGTCTAAGCTCAATGAGTCCATTGTCTGTGTTAACATCTAAGGTATTTGCTTGTAAATTTTCTCCGATGATCCGACCATTATCACTTTCAATTTGAAGTAAATCATACGCCTTTTCGGGTACATATACTTTTAACGAAGAGACGGAAGCTAATAAATCAAACTGGAATAAGCTATTTTTCCGATGTTCAACTTGAATAGATAATGTCGTTCCATCAACAGAAGCCGAAAGATCGTTTTCCGGATCCATTCCCGACATTTCTAATTTCACTGATGCATCGGGGACAGATATGACTTCAATATTCGTATGATCTGCTGTGATCTGGATATTCTCAATATGTTCGTCACCGATCGTTCTTTCAGCTGTCACCCAGTCAGACTTGCTGGCAGGTTTCTCAAAGGTCAGAACACTTCCCACAACACCAATAATAATGAGTAGAAAGGCAATCATAGAGATGGACTTTTTAGTGAACATGCTTCACACCACCTTTTATAAAATCCACATTGAATTTTAAATAACGGATGAATTGTCTTGATAATAGGCGGGTTAAATAAAACATTCCCATCGCAATAAAGATGCCCACTCCTGTAAGTGTGATTGAAAAGAATACATCGAATAGGGGGGGCTTATAGTCGAATAAAATCGGATTAATAGCTACTAACAATGGCGATATTATAAAAATAACACTTACTAACCATCCAGAAAAGACAATCCCTATTAATGCGATAAATGGGGCTAACACGATCATTAAATTAAAAAAACCTAAACCAATGACAGCCCAAATCGAACGCATCATATTTCCCGTTGTTGTTACTGTTTCTACCTTTTCGATATGATACGTTGCTAATAATTCTTTCGCTATCTTTTGTGGGGACCCAAGTGACGCTGCAATTTTATCTTCCGAATCACCATTTAATTCTCCAATAGAAAAATGCTCTTCAAAATCACGCAGAATATTTGATCGCTCTTCTGAATTTAGGGGAATTAAAGCAACGTCTAGTTCATCTAAAAATTGCCTCTTATTCATTCCGAACACCCTCTTTGATTAATTGATTTACTCCTATCGTGAATTCGTCCCACTCCTTCATAAGTTGATATAAATATTTCCTCCCCGAATCCGTTAGTTTATAATACTTACGTGAAGGTCCCTCTGTTGATTCCTGTAAATAGGTTGTAAAATAGCCTAGCACACGGGGGTCAGTCCCCCGTCCTAGTAAAGCGTTAATGTAATGAAGACTCATATTCCTGAGTTATTAACATTGCAATTTTTTCCTGGGGATAACAATTTACAATCCTCACTACTGTAGCGCTTACATGGCCTAAAGTCATTGTGTATAACATTTTTAAATGCTGTGTATAATAGCCCATTTCCCTTTATTTACGTCCTTAGTCTTATGGATAACTCTGTGGATAAATAAAGCGTCAGTCACTAACCGTAGTAACGTGCTAATGCGGCGGGGGACTGACCCCCATTATCCTAGTAACGTGCTAATGCGACGGGGGACTGACCCCCACGTGCTGAGCTTCTACGGGAATATTCATTCAGTGCCTCTTGAAGTAATTCTTTATTGAAATCTGGGAAGTAAACATCACTAAAGTATAATTCAGATGCAGATGATTGCCATAACAAGAAGTTACTTATTCGCTTCTCTCCTCCTGTACGGATTAACAATTCGGGATCTGGCAATTCTTTTGTATATAAGAAATGTTGAAAAAGCTCCTCATCCACATGATCGATATCGATTTTTTTATCCTGCACCTCACGAACTACTTTCCGGATTGCTTGGAGAATATCATCACGCCCACCATAATTAAAGGCAAAGTTAACAATAATTCCATCATTATTTTTTGTTTGATCCACTGCTCGCATAACAGCATTTCTCGTACCCTTTGGCACCGTGCTTAAATCCCCTGAGATCATAATCTTAATATTCCTCCGCATAAATTCTGGTAGTTTTTGACTAAAGAACTTAATTGGTAAATACATTAAATAATTAACCTCATCTTTAGGCCTTGACCAATTTTCTGATGAGAATGCGTAAAGCGTAAGGATACGAATGTCCAATTCAATACAAGCATCAATCACTCGCTCCATTGCCTTTGTCCCTGCATAATGGCCTTCACTTCGAGTAAGCCCCTTTTCCTGCCCCCATCTCCCATTACCATCCATCATCATTGCTACATGTTCCGGTACCCATGAGTTCATCGGTCATCCTCCTGTCAATATTGTTTAGTCCACCATTTTTTTCTGCAAATTACACTTTTCTGTTTGACGCTTGATAACGACTTAACGTAGGTCAAGTTCTTCTAATTTTTTCGTGACCTTTTGTTTAGCAAAGTTAATCGATTGCCATTTTGCATTCGGTTGATCAGCATGCCATTCCTGCCGTTCTTTTAATATTTGTTGTAATGCAGGATAATCTTCCTCCATCTCATACAGCTGAATTAATCCATTCCATCCTGAATAAGAAAGAGAATCCAAGTAATATACATCTATTTTCCCAGTCTGCTCATAGCGCTCTAGGTTTTTATCAACAATAAGCTGTTCCATATTTACCACATTTAACATCGTATAAAAAATCAAACCAACAATTAGATAGAAATGCAGAAGCGATATTTTTTCAATCCAGACTCTTATGAGCGTGTAGGAAAAGGTAACCATCAGATAAATCATAAAGGCATGAGCCAATACACGATCTAGCGTAAATCCATAAGCTTCCTCATACAGCGTTAACCGTCCATAGCCGGAGGCAAGCATAATACCACTCATGATTATAAGGAAGGAATAAAGGATATTTAATGTAAGTTTAATACCTCGCCTTCGATCTCTGACATACTTTAAGAAGCTTATCAAAATGGTCCAGTTAATGATCATCACTAAAATGAGCTCAAAGAATCCCCTTCTCGCATACGAAGCATAGGTGAAACCCTCCATGAGTCCATTATTAAAAAAATACCTGAACTGAATCACAGCAAAAAGAAGGTAAACGACATTCATCATCATTAAAATCGTAATGGCAGTAATACTATTCCAATGAATGACTTTCTTCGTCCGTTTATTAGCTGGATGATGTGGCATTTGTCTCCTCTTAAGTACTTGAAAAACACCAAACAGGCTAAAGGAAACAAACAATACAAATAAAAATCGCAACAAACCTTCCAGAAAGTTCGGTGGGAAGAGAAACGCCGGAATACGCAAAATAACATCCTGAAATATAGTATCTGCTGCCATTAACAAACATGTAATTAAGACTACTATCGGGATACCGATCGCTAATCCAAACAAAACTCGCTTAAGTGTTTGGGCCGTTTTTTTATTCGCATTTTTAAATAGTCCATTAAAACTCGCATTTGCAAAAGCTGCAACATATTGTCTGCCTTCTCGAAGTTTAGTCATGAGTAAATTAATAAAGCGTGGCGTATTCCACTTAAATGTATTGGGACTCGTCATTAATACGATATGAGAAAAGATAAGAACAGGAATCAATAATAAATTAAGGTTATGAAAAAGGTGATTATCATAAAATAAGTAACTCCCACTCAAAATCCATATCACCGCCATAAAAAGCAAGCCGATTCTTCGATGATTAAATGAGAGACGGAAACGAAGAAAGACGACAAGGTAAAACACTGAAATAAATACCAAATAAGATAAGCCGATTCTCCCATGAAGAAAACTAACTTCGGCTAAGACTCCAAGCCCTATACATGCAAGAAGAAACAGCCAATCATTTTTTGTTATGTTGACCTTCATTACAACCCCACCCATACGTCATGATTACCTACATAGAATATCTATGTATCTTCATAAAAAAATACGTAGGAACCGCTGTTTCTACAGCCCAGTTCCCCCTCTTATACCGAAACCTTTCTTCCCCAACGATAACCAAGCCAACTTACCGGGTAAAGGAGTCCCGTAAAAAACATGGCGGTGACAATGAAAGGAAAGTTCAATAACGGTTGAAACCATTCATAAGGAAGTACTTTAAATACAATTAAATACATTAATAATAGATTAGGTACAATCGAAATCACAAATGTCCTTTTAAGCAGGCGATAACCTCGATGACCAAACTCTTTGCCAATCTCATAACCGAGCAGGCCCCAAAATAACAGATAGATTAACATAATAATGAAAGATACGTCTGTCAAAGCGAACCATACCTGTTCCAACCAAATCCAGTCAAAGAAATTATAACAAATAGTCAAAATGGTTCCTCCGATAAAAATAGCAAGGTTACACAAAATAAATAGCCATTGCGTTTTTCTCGGAGTCATTCCTACTTCTTGTTTCCATGCTTTGGAGATCTCTCGTGGAGTCCCTAATCGTTTCACAATTGCTTCATAACTATTTTCTTCGTCGATAGATAATTCTTTTACTAATTCGTACACATGTAATTCGTATTCAGCGATAATATCCGCCTGATCAGTATGATTGCCAATTTCTTTTGTTAATTCTCTGATGAATCTTTGTTGACCATCTTTCATGAGTTACTGCCTTCAATTAGATTATTCATCACCTGTACATACCGATGCCATTCAGAAGTTCTTTCTGCTAGAATATCAATTCCATGTGCTGTAATCCGATAATATTTACGCGCTGGGCCCTTTTCTTGGTCTTCCCAGTAATATTCAACATATTCCTGCTTTTCAAGTTTGTGAAGTGCCGGATACAATGTACCTTCCTTCATTTGCAGATGATGGTCACTCCGCCGTTCGATTTCCTTCACAAGCTCATACCCATACATATCACGTTCATTTAATAATTGAAGAACAAGAATAGACGTACTCCCTTTAACAAGTTCACGATTAAACATCTTTTTCACCTACCTAGAATTATTAGGTACCTACACTATATAAAAATTATCATCATTTGTAAAGAGTTACTTTTGTGGGGTCAGTCCCCCGTTGCACTAAAGTGCTAACGTAGCGAGGGACTGACCCCATCAGTGCTATTTTATATACGCCGCATACTTTTCCTTGTCTCGTTGATGGCATTTCACAATGAGTTTTGTTCCATTCTCTTCATATTCCTCAGTTATGACATGCGCATTTTCATTAAAGTATGAAATAACCTGCCCCTCTGCATAGGGAACTAAAAAGGTACAGTGAACATAATCCTTAAAAACAAGCTCACTTACTAATTTCATTAAATCCTCAATACCCTTTTTAGTCTTTGCTGACATGTAAATATGATTTTCTTGATTAACGGATCGCACTTCTTCCACTAAATCTATTTTATTATAAGCATAAATAATTGGGATATCACGAGCGCCAATTTCCGCTACGATTTGATTCGTCAGCTTTCTATGCGCTTCATGATGGGGGTTTGCATAATTAACGACATGAATGAGAACATCAGCTGTTAGTACTTCCTCAAGTGTTGAGCGAAATGCTTTGACAAGGTGATGTGGCAACTTATGAATAAAACCAACAGTATCTGTTAATAAAAAGGTTTGATTAGTATTTAAGGTTACCCTTCTCACCGCCGTCTCTAACGTCGCAAATAACATATCCTTTTCAAGTACACTTTTATCCTTATCGTTGCTAAAAGAGTCCAGCATCATATTCATAATGGTTGATTTCCCAGTGTTTGTATATCCAATAAGCGAAACAACTGGAATATTGTTTTGCTGTCGCTTTTTCCTTTGAATCATCCGCTGCCCAATTAGCTTCTCCAGTTCCTTACTTAACACGACAATCTTATTCTCGATTCTCCGGCGATCCAACTCTAACTTCATTTCGCCTGCGCCTCTATTTTTTAGACCAGCTCCCCCACCTTGACGTCCCAGATTAGCACGGCTTCCTACTAATCGCGGCAGCATATATTTCAGCCTAGCAACTTCTACCTGGAGCTGTGATTCTCGTGTTTTTGCACGTTTAGCAAAAATCTCTAATATTAACATCGTCCGGTCGACAACGTCACAAGATAATTCAACTTCTAAGTTTCGAATTTGTGTTGCAGATAGTTCATCGTCAAAAACAACGACCGTTGCTTCTGTACTAGCAATCAACTCTACTAGCTCTTGAATCTTTCCACTACCAACATAATGCGTGCGGTGGATTTGTTGTAACTTTTGCGTAATCTTGCCAACCACCTTTAGTTGACATGCAACAGCTAAATTACTTAATTCATCCATTGAGTATTCAAAGTCTATTTGATTGCTTGGCGTATTTACCCCAACTACTATTGACTTGCTATATTTTTGCATCCCATTTCCTCCCTTAAAATAAAAAACACAGGTTATCTGCCTGTGCTTTAAATAAACGAGAGGTATTTTAACCTTCAGAAAGTATTTAGATATATCCCACAAATAGAAATGCGCACCATGCTACCCCAAAATAGGCAACGTACCTAAAAAGTGAATGGACCCACTACATTTCTAGGCAAAAAAGGGGGTGGATACACTCCTCCCCCTTTTTTACACCGTTTTATATATGAAAGGGTTTCCTTAAAAAGGACAGAACAATCCCGTTTACTCTGCAACACAAGCAGAGCCTTTGAACGTATTTAATTACCGTTTCAAAGCTTGGAATCGTAATCTCATTGTAAGGAAAACCTCCATTTCATTATTGATTCTCTTATTATAGCATACAGATTGCTTTTATTTCAATTGTTTTTACGTAGGATTTTGTCAAGTAAGTGTGGGTACTTTTTTTAGCGATGGAAAAGGCCACTTTTATTTAGTTAAGATCATTGTTTTGATAACGCTATCTTTTGTTGCTCCTTACATATT
>Ga0209487_1000389_pt1 | contig 40414 bp, 31 predicted proteins | sample Poulit2012_FD_187524 | JGI IMG/M metagenome (GOLD analysis project Ga0209487, IMG submission 187524) | Agricultural soil microbial communities from Georgia to study Nitrogen management - Poultry litter 2012 (SPAdes) (version 2) | ecosystem: Environmental > Terrestrial > Soil > Agricultural land...
GGGCGCTCACCGGCTACGTGACGCCTCAGACGCTGAGCCACTTCGCCGGTGAATCCCTGACCTATGACATGGCGTTGTTGCGCGTCGACGGCGACCTCGACCAAGTACTGGCCGACGTTCGGCACGCACTGGATACCGTGCCCGCTACGGTGAACACCCCCGAGGCCCAAATTTCCGAACAACTCGTCGACATGATGGGCTTTGACGCGATTACCGTGGTCTTGGGTGGGTTCTCGGCGATCGCGTTATTGGTCATGATGCTGGTCATCAACAACACGTTTTCGGTGTTGGTCGCGCAGCGCACCAGACAGTACGCCCTCCAACGCGTGCTGGGTGCCACCCGCGGCCAGATCCGCAAGGGCGTGTTAGCCGAATCCCTACTCATCGGGTTCATCGGCTCGCTGTTGGGCATCGGCCTGGCGGTTGGCCTGATGTTCGGCCTGCTGACACTGGCCCAACGGTGGCTGCCGGGTGCAGCATTCGGCATGGATCCGGCAATTGCGTGGGTGCTGGTGGTCGGGATGGTTATGACCGTGGCCGCCTCGTGGTTGCCGGCCGCCCAAGCCACCCGCGTTTCTCCCTTGGAAGCGATGCGGCCCGTCCCCGATGTCACCACCAAATCCACGACGGGCAAATTCCGACTCGTATTCGGTGCGCTCCTGATCCTGGCCGGCGGCGCCGCACTGGTGTACTACAGCCTGGAAGGGCTCATCGGTCCGGCGATCCTCGCCGGTGCGGTGTCATTCGTGGGAGTGCTCGCCCTGGGCGTGCTGTTTGTACCGGGTGCGGTCTATGCGCTGGGATGGCTGCCCCGAACCCTCCCCGGCAAGATGGCGCAGTTAAATGCGGTGCGCAACCGGTCCCGGACCGCCGCGACCGCCACCGCGCTGATCGTCGGAACCACCCTGGTTGCGCTGATTCTGACCGGCGGGCGTACTGCACAAGACAATACCGACGAGCTACTGGCTACAAATTATCCCGTCGATATTTACGCCGAATTGTCCGACGTTGACCCGACCGACACCGCACAGCTCGCCGCGATCACCGACGAGCTGGCGGGCACCAACGGCATTGCCGCCGCCGAAGCGCTCACGCCGGTGGCAACGCTCGATGAACCCTGGGCCGAGGTGGTGTACTCGGCTAACCCGCACACGCTGGCAGCGATCTCGGATGGCATGACCGAGGCCGAGGCAGCCTCGCTGCAAGACCCCGGAACCGTGCTGGTGCCGGAATCTCACGAAACGGATACGCTGACCGTCACCACGGCCGAGGGCGACGAAGTCACCCTGGAGGCAGTGCATTCGGAGCTTTCCTCGATCACACCTGTGGTTTCCGAGCAGACCGCCGCGGACTTCGGCGTGGATTCCGCCGTCACCCCGGTCGTGTGGCTCGCGGTGATCAACGACGACATCTCGCAGGCTGACCTCCAAGAGGTCATCACCGACTTGGTGACCAACGCTGAACTATCGGCCCAAGACGTCAGTTCACCGTTGGTAATGCGCTCGATATACCAACAAGCCATTGACGCGGTCATGTTAACCGTCGTCGGACTGTTAGGCATTTCCGTGGTCATTGCGTTTGTGGGGGTAGCCAACACGCTGTCGCTGTCAACGCTAGAACGCACCCGCGAAAACTCGCTCATGCGAGCGCTGGGCCTAACCCGACGTGGGCTACGCTCCATGCTGGCTTGGGAGGCCATCCTGATCAGTGCCGTGGGGGCAATCTTGGGCAGCATCTTGGGCATGCTCTACGGTTGGGCGGGGTCGACCGTGATCTTCCGGCAGATGTCGTCCGATCCCGTGGACATGACCTGGCCGATATTAGAAACCGGCATCGTGGTCATGGTCGCGGTGTTAGCCGGGCTGATCGCTTCGTTGGCACCGTCTCGACGCGCTGCGAGACTGTCGCCGGTCCAAGGACTCGCGACCGTCTAAGACGCAGTCGTGGGTTATTCGGTTGGTTTCGCGCAGATCGTTTCCAGCGCGTCGCGCACTTCATCCGGAATCGGCGTCGGAGCTTGCTGCGCACTGTCGACCATCACCATGACGGCCTCGACTTCGACGCAGACCTGACCATGTTGTACTAGCTCATGTTGCATGACGCAGGAAGTGTTGCCAATCCGCGTGACCCAAACGAAGACTTTGATGCTACTTTCGTACTGCACCGGACGCAAAAAGTCGGTGTGCGTAGTGCGGAGGACGACGTCCAGCGGACCCGAATAACCCGCCTGCTCCTGGAGTGCACCGAGCGAACGGATGCGGGCCTCTTCGGCGATCGTCATGAGCTTGGCATTATTCACATGGCCCAGTAAATCCTGGTCTGACCAGCGCAGTTCGATGGGAATTTCTAGCGCGTTCTGCGGTGCGTTCGACAATTTCTACTCCTGTTATCCAATCGTGAGGTTCGTGGTGAGCACCACTATATCTTGCGCTCAAGTGCGTTACATGAGCATGCCGAACACACACGCAACGGCCCTACTGAAGTCATAGATCATTATTTGAGTGAAGAATCAACGAAAATAGTGTATAGTCCCCTATTCCACTCTGCCGTCTTCCAAGCTACTCTGTAGTAGCAACGACGCTACGTGTCCGGGTTTCAAGCTCGTCACTCATACCGGCGATTCTGAGCAATATCCCCCACCACACGTAGATCGTCTTGAGGAGGGCAGTACCATTTTACGAAATCCGGCGGCCGAACGACTCCAAGCAGCAGCAGAAATATTGCACCAGGCCTACGCCAATGGCGGCGGAACGGTGCTTGTTGACGGACTGGCGGGGATGGGCAAAACCCACTTCCTGCGTCACCTCGCGGTGCAAGCAGAACGTGATGCTCGGTGGCCCGTCACTTTCGTCAATGCCGACCCGCTGGAAACAGGCGAAGCCTACAGTTTTATTGAACGGTTTCTTGCCGCGGGCGTCGCACCCGAGTGGAATTTTGAACCAGACGGCCAGCTGCAGCCGATTGTGGTGGCGCGCGAATGCGTGCGTCGTCTGTTGTACGATACCCGCGGCCCGAATGACGGCCACGTCATTATTGTTGACGACGCCCACTGGATTGATCCTGAATCCATTCAAGTCCTCCGCCATATGATCCCACGGTTTAATCGTCGCAATGTGTTTATCGCCTGTGGGGCACGCACCCCGCATAAGCCCGGGTCGCTGGGCGAGCTACTGACGGAAACCGCGGCCACAAACCCGCAGGATCATCACGTCGCATTGCAGCCCCTGAGTGAACAGGACATCCGTGCGCTGGCCATGCAACGACTGGGTGTGACCATTTCCATGCGCAATGCCACCCGACTCAACGAGATCACCGGCGGCTCGTTTTTGGGTGTGGACAGTATTTTCCGTCAAATCACCGATGATGAAATACAGCAGCTGCACACGACGTGGGATTTGCCAATCAGGGGCCGCAACCTCGAAAACCCACTGCTGGGCGCCTACCGTGAACTGAGCCCCGAAGCACAACACATAGCGCAGATCGTATGTCTGGCAGAACATGACGTCTCTCCGCAGGCGCTGCAGGCGGTGACCCAAGAATTGGGCATCCCCGCGGCGATTGAGGAAGCGGTACGCGCCGAGGTCATCATGGAGTCGAGCTTCGGCAAGGCCATCGTGCCGAAACACCACTTGGTGGGCGCGGCCGTTCGAGATATTGTCGAGCCGTCATTCAGCCGAAAAGTGCATCGATTCTTCGCAGGGCTCACCGACGGCTTCCGCTCGGTGCGCCACATGCTCAAAGGTGCCGAAACCTGGAGCACCGAGCTGCACGCGCAGACCCTCCAGTTCGCCCGAGAAGCGAGTCAGCAAGCGCAGTTCACTAACGCCAGCGATATTTTGCGCATGGCCCTGGACCTAGCCAAGGATCCGGAAGACCGTCAGCAGCTGATCACCGAGCTCGTTTTGCTCAATATCCGAGCAAAGACTGGCTTTAGATGTCTAGACTTATTACCAGAGATCGAGCCGTTCCCGCCCACGATGCTGCGCGAATTCCTCGTGGTAATGCTGCAGGTGTATATCGTCAACGAACCGTTCCCGCACCGGCGCATTCAAGATGTGCTCAACGCTTCCGATCCCACACCTGATGAGCGGACGCTTCAAGCGTTTCTGGTGTTCATGATGATCATGATGCTGATGCGCAGTAACGATCGCAGTCAGGTACTGGAGCTCATCGAGCTCGCCAAGCGACTGTTTGCTAAGAGTCCAGAGCACCCAGAAGAACTCGCCGATGCTCGGCTGGCCTGGATGGTCTCGCCTGCTGAATACATCCTGCTACTGGATTGCTATACGCTGGCCCACTGGCACCTCAACGGGGACATTGAAGCGACCCAAGACGCCCTGCCGGAGTTGTTGGACCGCGCCGCTGAGCTCGCCGATATTGCCCTGAAAGTCGATTGCTTAGTACCGCTGGCCGGGGCAGCCATGGCCACCGGCGATGTGATTCTGGCCCATGATATTTCGGCGCAAGCCGTCAATCTGTTAGAGCGCGTTCAGGGCGAACCCTGGACGGCAGCCACCCCGCGGATCATTCTGGCGCATACGTTATCTCTGCTGGGGAAGTACCAGCAGGCCCAGGACGTGTTGGATTTGCTCGATGAGTTCAACCATGATGCCTTGGACCTAGAGGCGCGGCTGACCGGTGCGGCCCTTCGCGCCTCCCTGGCGGCTATCAGATGTCAACAGGACCCGGAGCAATACTTAGCGCATGCGCGTCGGACTCGAGATATCGATTGGGAGCATTACGGTCGAGATCTGAGCGTCATGGCGAAAGTCGAAATCGCCCGGATCCAGGGTGAGCCCGAGGCGGTGATCCGCGCAGCCTCCACACCACGGGCGGCGTCGTTCCGTAATACCCAGCGCGGCTTCTTGACCTATAAGGCGCATGCTCTCATCACCCAGGGGACCCTGGATGACGCCCGCATGGTGCTTGATGAACTGCACGAACGACAGGGGACGTCATGGTTCGAGTACTGGGGCACGCTGGACTGGTTGGAGGCCAGAATGGCACAAGCCAACGACGAGCACAGCACCGCACGCTCCTTCTACGAGTCGGCACTGAAACAGCGGCTCTTTCCGTTGCCCTGGGCATTAACCGCCATCGATTACGGTACGCTCCTCATGGTCCAAGACCAGCCAGACACAGCAGAAAACGTGTTCCGGGAGGCGGTCATGGTCCTAGAAAAGATCGGTGCAACGGCATATTTGCCACTGGCCCAGCGGCAGCTCGACAACGTCCTGGAACGCAATAGCAGCGCTCAGTCCAACGCGTATGCAACAATGACGACCCGGGAACGCGAGGTCGCAGAACTGCTCGCCGAAGGTCACTCGAATAAAGCGATCGCGGAACACCTGGTGGTTTCCGAATCAACGGCACGATTCCACGTGTCTAATATTTTGCGGAAGCTCCAGCTGAACTCACGCGCTGAAGTGCCACGCATATTGAAAGAAATGGTGCGGGACAAGTAACGCCACACGTCGCTCTCCTATCCGGGCTGGTCCACTATGTGGTGGGCCAGCTTTTTTGTGCTCAATGTGCGCGAAAGAGCCTGACGGGACCTAGCTGAGGCCTAGCCTGCGACCTAGCCCCTGGCCAATCAGAAAGCTAGTCCTCCCCAGCCTGGAATCCAACGGGGAAACCAACAGAACGGCTAGTGTACCGCCCCACGCGGCTCCCTAACCTGTGAAGTAGCTGACATGCATGTAGGTATTGCCAGCGCATTGGGTTGGCAATACCTGAGACACTCTCATCACCCACACCGTCAGCAGGAGAGGGCAGGACGCTTTGCACACTTCGGCGGATACGACCAGTGATAATGACGACAAGCCACGTCACCACCGGATCCTGCTCGCGGCTCTATTCAGCGTAGCCCTGCTCCTCTCAGGTTTCATCGGCGTCGGCGCCTCAACTGCTGCTCAGGAAGACAGCTCTGCAGAGTCTTCCGTTTCCGCAGTTGCAGAAGAACCGCGCCAAGAATCTAGCACACCGCCTACTCCCTCATCGCAGTCATCCGAGTCTGCTGCGCAAAAAGACAAGGAATCGGCGACGCCTGAACCTTCGGCGGAGGAAAAAGCATCGACGTCTGAAAGCTCCGAACCAACACCGTCGAAAGATGCGACCCCGGACGTCACCGAGGCGAACATTACCGTTCAGGTGGCCAATGGTGTCAGCGGTGTCACGCTTGAGCTGCATGCCGACAAGTCCGGTAAAGCAGGCGCAGCAATACAAGAGGCGTGGGCTAGCTGTGTATCGAACGGCGATGGCGTGTGTACCTTCACGGTGCCCGAGACACACGCTTCGGCTGAAGGCTATGAAGCCGGCGACAACTACGATCAGCGGTTCTGGGTGGCGCAGAAATCTGCACCGTCCGGATGGTACCTCAACGACAAGCTAGGGCTCAGTGGCAATTCGACAAAGGCCTACGAACTCCAAACGGGCACACAGCTTCGCGCGGGACAGACTTACGCGGCGGGTTCGTTTCATATCTCGCGCAACAACCCTGGAGCGGCATTAGATTGTCGACCCGGTGCTGACATTGCCGTGGTGCTAGATCGCACCGGAGCGGCAGGCACCCAAGCCGCAGCCGCAATGCAAGAGGCAGTGGCTGGCACAAACTCTGCTGTCACGGTCTACGACGGAGCCAACAACACGGCTCAGGGGCTCAAACAGGCCGCGGGCTCGGGGCATGACCTGGTCGTCGTGGCCACCTCGGGTTCAGCCGGTGACTTTGCCGCGACCGAACAGGCCATTGACGCCGCCAATGCACTAAAAGCTCAGGGATCTCGCGTCGTAGCCGTCGGAGTAGGGTCCACGAATCACGCAAACCTACAGGCCATCTCAGGAACGCAATCGTCCAAATCGGCCACCTATGCAGGTGCTGATTATTACGCGCTCGGAAACGGCCAGCTAACCGGGTTCTTAGCATCGATCGCCCAACAGGTGGCGTGCGAGACAACAGTTGAGGTCACGCAAACAACGCAAGCTCACGGTCAAGAATCGGCAGTCAACGGTGGCGCCGGATGGGAATTCAAGCTGTCGACTGAGGCCGGCACGGTGCAACCCTCCGCCAAACAGGCTACTAAGAGTAACGGCACGGTGACGTATGACCTGAAGTTCAACACCGCCGGCTCGGATGCACGCGAGGTCAAGCTTGAGGCCCTACTCAGCGACAAGCACGTTGCAGACGGTTGGGCGGTGGACCAGATCGAGTGCACCGGCGCATCGGCCAGTTCCAAGGGTTCGACCGCGACTCTGTCGGTGGCTCCCGGTGACGACGTGCGCTGCACAGTTCGCAATAGCCAAACCCTGGAATCCGGATTGAAGGTCACGAAGCTGGCCTGGGATACCCCACATGCCGCGGAGGTGGAGCATGCGCAGCGACTCAACGCCGGAGCCCACCTGCCTTCGGGACACCGCGTCACCTGGACCTATGAGGTCACCAATACCGGCGAGACGCCGCTGAAGAACATCAACGTGGTCGATGACCAACTAGCGGATGATGCCGTGACATGCCCGAAGACAACACTCAAAGCCGGGGCCTCGATGACCTGTACTGCCTCCGGAAAGGTCACGGCCAAACCCTAAAACTTTTCTCATCACTCTTGTCCACTCGGACGGAGATCAACCTATCCGCAGCACCTTGCATTACGAACACACCCATCAACACCCCGACACACGTCGGGTCTCACAATAGGAGAGACTGTGAAAAACACAACCAAAGGCTTCCTCGCCGGCGCAGCTGGCCTGGGACTTATTCTAGGTGGTTCCACCTTTGCACTGTGGTCGGACACCGCAGACATCAACGGTACAACCCTGACCGCCGGTAACCTCGATGTCAAGGTATTGGACCCTGAGTGGAAGGACATCTCCCGGGACCGCACAGACGGTCGTCGCGGCGGTCATGATATCGACAACATCGAAGACTTCCGCATTATCCCTGGAGACAAGATCCAGGCTAAATACGGCGTCAGTGTTGGGCTCGAAGGCGAGAACATGGTCGCGCAGCTCCGTCTGAAAGACAAAGACGGCAAGCCTGTGGGTGACGACCTCGCCCGAGGCCTGAAGATCAATTACCAGATCGAGAAAGCCGGCGGCGGCGGTTTCTGGCCTCTCGGAGAAGAGGATCTGACTGGAGGTAGCGAGGGTGTCGAAATGAACCTGCTCTCCCACGAAGCAGAGACGGCCTTCTCAAAGGATAACGGAAACCTCCCACCATGGTGGGCCAGGGCCGTGGTAGTCGATCGTGACGTCGACAACAAGGCGGACTTCTACGTCACCGTCACCATCGAATTCGAAGACAAGGGCAAGTCTCAAGGCCAAGACCTCGTCAAAGCCCAGACATCCCTTGCCGGATCACAGCTTGAGCTCAAGCAAGTTCGTGACGATGTTCATGGCTACCGCTAAATAGACCAGTCAATAGACCAGAGTTGTAGTCCCCGCCAGTGCAGTTAGGCAAACATTATGGAAACCAGATCAGACGCTCGACACTCACACCAAGCAACTGATCATCCGCGTCGCGCGGTCAAAGAGTCGGGCAGGCGAGCAGCCAGAGAGCCCGGCAAGCGTGCGGCAAAAGAGCCGGGTATATGGCGCGGCGTGCTTTCAGGTATGTTTTCCGTTGCACTGGTGGGGCTACTTCTCGTTCTCGGGGCCGTCGTCGTGGTACCAAAGGTACTCGGCGGCGCCGGCCTCACCGTCTTGAGTAGTTCCATGGAGCCCACCTACTCTCCAGGTGACATGGTGGTCTCCGTCCCGCAGGATGACTATGCAATTGGTGATGTCGTCACCTTTCAGCCCGTCTCGGGCGATCCAACCCTCGTGACTCACCGGATTGTCGCACACCAAACCGGTGATACCGCAGTCCAGTATGTCACTCGCGGCGATGCGAACGGCAACGACGATGAACCAATCGTCGGCGGCCAAATCATGGGCAAAGTGATTTATCACGTGCCGTATGTCGGGCATTTGTCTCTGGCTGTGGGTGAGCATCGAAACCTACTGATAGGAGCAGCCGCGACCGGTCTGCTGGGTTACGCCGTGTACGCCATTACAGCGGGGGTACTCCAGGGACGTCGTAACAAAGCGGAGAGGTCATGAGACACGCAGCAGACAACACATTCAGACCTAGGCGACGTCGCTCCTCTTCCACATGGATAGTTTTCATCACGATAGCAGCCGTGGCCGCCGTGGCCGCAGGCCTTGGGACCTTCGCGCTGTGGAACCAGCAACCGGCATGGCCGCAGGCACAGTTTGTCACCTCCGGAAATTTGAAGGTCAACGCCACCGATGAGCCGGTGTGGCGTGAAACCTCCGCCGACGTGAGCACAGCACCGCGGATCGTCGACCCCGACGAATTTCTCATTCGGGCCGGTGATAGCGTAGCGGTCGATTTTCCCTTCGAGACCGAACTGGCGGGCAAGAATATGCAGGCGAAGCTCAGCGTCGATTGGGTGAGCGACACCAGGATCCCGGATTCGGTGTTCGGCCGCTATACCATTCTTGACGAGCACGGTGAGGAACTGAGCGGCGCAGCCATAGGATTGGGCGAAGAAACACTCGTCGAACTCACCGCTCCGCAGGAGGGGAAAGCAATAACCTCCTACACAGTGCAAGTGCAATTGGATTTCGCGGGACTGGATGAGCGATTCGGTGCCGACAGTGTTGATCAATTGGGTGACCTGGGTGATCTGAGCATCGAACTGCACCAGGCCCGCCCAGGAGAAGAGACACCATGACTCACGCTAGCACTCGACCCCCTCGCACCCTGCGGCGACGTCCGGCACTCCTAGCTGGTACCGCAGTGGTGGCGGGTGTCGCGCTCGGGATGGGCGGCGGCACCTTCGCGCTGTGGCAGGACTCCACCGGTTTCACGCTCTCGGCACACACTGGATACGAATATTTCGCCGCCGGGGCACCGGGAGCAACGCAGCCGGCCACCGATGGATCCGTCGAATTTGCGGTGGACCCCAATCAGGCCAAGAAGCTTCGTGACGACGGAGAAGTCGCTGTTACTATCCAGACGGAATCGGTGAGTCAAGGCAACAAGGGCCTGCGCTATACGATCGCGGAACCCGACTGGGGCGATCACATCTTTGGCGCCGCCAGCACGACACTGTTCCAGGTGGCCACCCCGCAAGACTGCGCCGTCGCCAACACTCCAGAGGCTTCCGACGAACCAGCGTCGACGCCAGTGGAGCCCGAGTATTCAACGACAGACGAGCCGGTCGTGGAGACCTGGTGCTTGGTTGCAACGCTCGATGAGCTGCCGGATGAAGGCCCGTATTTGAACTCCGTGACGGCAACGGCCGAAGATTCCGTGGATGTCTCCGTCGAAGCGACCGACTCCTGGCATGCGGAGGTAACCTCCTCGATGGATCCTGCCGACGAACCCCGGCACCTGATCACCTTCGAATACGAAACCTTCCGCCCAGGCGACTAGACGCTGGTTTCGGCCTCGCCCAGCACCGCTGCTCGCGAGCGTTCCGTTGCCGCAGCACTGTAGTCGGTGAAAGCGCCGCGGTATTGCGCAGCCGGGTGGGATGCGGGGAGTCGATTCTGACCGGTCAGACGCCCACGCAGGGTCGTGCCGTTTGCCTCATGTATTTCGTCCTGAGTGCGAGCCATCCCCCGTCGTCGTAGTTCCGGCAGCACGTGGTCGATGAACTCCACGTAACTGCCCGGCAGGGTCGCGTTGATGATATTGAGGCCATCAACTCCCGCGTCTTGCCATAGTTCCAACTCGTCGACAATCTGTTCCGGGGTGCCGGTGATCCGGGTTGCGTGCGCCCGAAAGCGTGCCAAATCCCGCACCGTCATGGTGCCGTCGGGGTTCATTTTCCGCAGTTCGTTGAGGTGGCCCATCGAGCCCTCCGTCGTGAGCTCACCGATGGGGGTATCCAGCGGAAGGTAACCCAGGTCAACTCCGAGACTGCCGCCGGTGTGCGCGATCAACGCGTGCTCGTCCAACGACGCATCCAGGTCAGCTGCTTTAGCTTGAGCATCAGTCTCGGTCGAGCCGATGACAAAAGACACACCCTGAATAAATTTCACGTCAGAAGCGCTGCGACCGGCCTGGACTGCCCGACGGCGCACATCGGCTGCGTGCTCGGCTGCTTGTTCCCGGCGGGGTGCCATAGAAAAGGTGGCTTCGGCATGTTCGGCCGCCACCTGGCGACCCCGCGGCGAGGAGCCGGCTTGGAAAATCAGGGGTGTGCGCTGGGGTGACGGCGATGATAAGTGCGGACCCTCGACCTGATAGTTCGCGCTGCGATGTTGAATCTTCGCGACCTTTGCCGGATCGGCGTGCAGGCCTATACCGCGGTCGTGCTCGAGCGTCTTGTCGGCCAGCAGCGCGTCATCTTCCCAAGAACCCTCCCAGAGTTTATAGCACACCTCGAGGTATTCTTCGGCCCGATCGTAGCGGTCACCGTGCCGCGCCAGCCCGGCGCCGCCGTAGTTTCGATGCGCATTCTCTAACGCGGAGGTGACTACATTCCACCCGACCCGGCCGCCCGACAGGTGGTCGAGCGTGCTCAATTGCCGCGCGAACGTATACGGGTGCGTTTGGATGACCGACGACGTCAACGCCAACCCAATCCGATGAGTCGTTGCGGCCAGTGCGGAGAGCAACACGAGCGGATCGTTGGCCGGGATCTGTAAACCACGTCGGACATGCGAAGCCCAGCCACCCTCGTGATCTCCATAAACCCCGACGACGTCGGCAAAGAATGCGATATCGAAACCGCCGTCTTCAAGCGTCTGCACCAAATCAACCCAGTGTTGTAGCTCATTGAAGCGGTGCTGCTGGGCTTCGTCGCGCCGCCACGCACCGCCCAGGATATGGCTGGTCGTGTTCATTAAGAATGCGGACAGAATCAACGGACGACGGGTCATGGTGTGCTCCTCAGAACGAAACTTGCGATCGGAAAACGTATTTGAGTGGTTTATTTGCTAAGGAATTCCTCCCAGCGCTCCTGCACGTTGTCGACGGTGTAGTGGTCACTGAATTCGTTGACCCCGTTCATGTACTCGGCAAACCAGTCGGCAACTTCTGGGGATTGATAGGCCTCCTGCAGCGCTCGAATCTTCTCTGAGTCACGCTCACCTTCGGGAACACTGAGAAAGACCGTGAATGGGAAGAAGTCGTCGTGATCTTCTACGGCCAGTAACACGTCGTCATAGTCGTAACCGGCCTCAACCACTGAACTTCCGAAAGCAAAAGCAGCATCAACATCGGGCAGGGTTCGTGCAGATGACTGCTGGTCAACTTCTACGAATTCGAAGGACTTCGGATTGGCGGTAATGTCAGATTGCGAAAGCTCAGTAATCTCAACGGATTCATCGACTTCGATGAGCCCCGCTTCAGCGAGGAGGTGCAGGGCCCGGCCATTATTGGACCGGTCGACCGGGATGGACAGTTTGGCTCCCTCAGGTAACTCCTCTAGGGAGTCATATTTCAGCGAGAAGATTCCGCTGGGTGAATAGAACACACTGAACGCCGGCTCAACTGCTGTGCCATTGTCTTCATTAAATTGTCGAAGGTACGCTGCGTGCTGGAAGAAGTTGGCGTCATACTCACCCTGCGAGACCGCTTCATTGGGCTGGATGATGTCCGTGACGTAGGTGGTTTCCAATTCCCACCCTTCTTCGGCAAGGAGTTCTCTGGCAATCTCTGTCGGTTCTTGGTACCGCGGCGTCTCGGTCACGATAATGCTGATCGTTTTCTCATCGGAGGTAGCGGATCCAGCCTGGGTCAGACCACAGCTAGAAAGCGTCAGGGCAGTCATTGCCGCTATGCCGGCTGCAGCGATGCGGCGCAGCTTGGAACGGCGAGGTGTCGAAGAGGTGTTTTGGGTAGCAAAAATAGGCATGACCAATCCTTAGGGGGTGTGCAGTGGATGAAAATAGATGCGGTTTGAGGGTCAGATGCGTTTGTCGGTCACGCGTGCAAGACGATTTCCGCCCCACTGGACCGCGGTGACGAGCAGGACCATAAGAAGGACGGCGACGATCATCACGGGCGTTTCGTATCGGTAATAGCCATAGCGGATCGCGAAGTCACCGATGCCGCCGCCACCGACAAGTCCGACCATGGCCGAGTAGGAAATGAAGCTCACAGTCGTAATCGTGATCGACCCGATGATGCCGGGCCGAGCATCAACGAGCAGCACGTTGCGAATAATTTGGCCGCGGGTGGCACCCATAGCTCGGGATGCTTCGACCGCACCCGTCCCCAGTTGAGTGATGTTCTGTTCGACGAGTCGAGCGAAATACGGAATCGCGTTGATGGTCAACGGCACGATCGCGGCTGCCGTACCTACCGTGGTTCCGACCACGAAGCGCGTGAACGGAATAATCGCAATCAGCAAGATGAGAAACGGAAACGAACGCAGCATATTCACTAATCCGCTGACGAGCGCATGCAGGCGAGGTTGCGGGGCGATCGAACCGGGCGCGTGCACGAATAACCAGATACCTAACGGCGTGCCAAGTAGTACGGCGACTGGAATCGCGACACCAATCATCGCGAAGGTCTCCAGCAAAGCCTGGACCAGTTCGGGACGAAGCTCGATAAGACGTTCCATTAGGCTTGTCCTCCTGCTGCAGCGACGGATTCGCGCGCTACCTCGGCGGGTTCGTCGCTGCAGCAAGGCACTAGCCGGGTCGCGATCAATCTGGATGCCATCAGACACCAAGTACTTTCCGATCGACGTTGTCGGTGAGAAACCGGGCTCGTGCAACCGCTCGGCTGCAAAACGTTCGACGATATGTCCGGCTTCCATCACAGCTACGTGATCGGTGAGTGCTTTGATGACTTCCATTTCGTGGGTCACAACCACGACGGTGATGCCCAACTGACGATTAATATCGGCCAGATACTGCAAAACGGTAGCCGTGGTGAATGGATCCAGCGCAGAGGTAGGTTCATCGCACAGCAGCACTCGCGGTCGCGTGGCTAAGGCACGAGCAATCGCAACTCGTTGTTTTTGACCGCCGGATAGTTGGGCAGGATATGCGGCTGCCTTGTCGGACAAGTCGACAATCGCCAAGGAATCGGCAGCTCGGGAGCGCCGTTCAGTCCTGTTTTTTAGCCCGGCAAATTTCAGTGACAGTTCAACGTTTTGCAATACCGTGAGGTTATTAACCAGGTTGAAGCCCTGGAAAATCATACCAATTTGATGTCGCGCCTGCCGAAGTTCCTCATCCGAGAGTTGCATCAGATCGGTCCCGTCAATAATCACCTGGCCCCGGGTGGGACGTTCTAACAGGTTTATATTGCGTAGCAGGGTAGACTTTCCCGCTCCAGAAAATCCGATGATGCCTTGGATGCTGCTGCGTGGTACGTCAAGGCTCACGTCATCAACAGCGGTAATAGGGTCCTTGCCGCGGGCAGCAAAAATCGTGGATAAATTACGCAGGGAAATCATAGATCACTCCATTGCTCCTGGCATTAGCACCGTCCCGTACCGGTAGACCGGTTGGGGGTTGCTGCGACGTCAACGAGCCAGATCTCTCAGTCGCTCTAAATGGCTTATTGCGTTTAGCACGCTACATCACACCACATCAGATCGGCAACCGAAGATCTTCGATAGAGTCATAAACCGAAACAGGGCTTCTCCCGGAGGGGCCCAAGTCGCGCAACAGCTGGGCGAACGCGGTAAACTCCTAAGTGGGCATCGCATGCAGCCTGACATACCGAGTCGATGACATAGGTGGGTCCATGACCGTGAGAAAAGTGTGGCTGACGTTATTAACGTCGTGCTTTATGCTGTTTGGTTTCCTGACGCCAGCGCAGGCCGCCGACCCGGTGACAATTCCGCCTGGAGAATTCGTCGTGGACGATTCCGATGTCCTGTCCCCGAGGGAAGAAGACGACCTAACAGACCAAGTCCGTGAGCTGCAGTCTGAACACGGTGCCACGCTGTTTGTTATTTATGTACCCACCTTTGAGAACCCGGATGAGCCTGGTGCTTGGGTAGAACAAGTCGCCGAAGAAAAACAGTTGGGGAGCAACGACAACATTCTGGCGATTGCTACCGAAGATCGACTGTATAACTTCGTTGCCCATTCTGACGGCCCGTTTCGCGAATATCAGTCTGCAATTGACCGCGAAAACATCCTGCCCGCGCTCTCCGAGGGTGATTGGCTCGGTGCCGGTGAAGGGGCGGTGGAGGGGTTAGCTGCGGCAGCTACCGGAGACTTGAGCGCCGAGTCAGCAGAAGATGCCGAGGATGGGTCCGGTGGCGGTGGGATCTGGTGGGTGCTGATACCCATCGCGATTCTTGTTGGAGTCTTTCTTTGGTATCAGTCTTCCCAGCGAAAAAAGAAGGGCGAACGCCAACGCCCTGTCCCCGCTGCTGGACCAACTGATCCGCGCGATGCAATGTCAGTGGCTGAGTTACGCACGCAGGCGGGTTCGGCACTGATTCAAGCCGACGACGCTATCAAAGTCGCCGAGCAGGAAATCGGGTTTGCGCAGGCATCCTATGGCGATCGTTCGGTCGCGATGTTCAAGCAAGACCTGCAAGAAGCCAAGGACCACATGCAGCAGTCGTTCCAGCTGCAACATCAGCTCGATGACCACATTCCTGACACCGAAGAAGATCAGCGTGCCTGGCTCAAAGAGATTTTGGATCGAACCGCTCAGGTTATGACCTCACTACAAGAGCACGAACAAGATTTCGCTCAACTTCGAGATTTGGAAAAAAATGCTCCCGAAGCGCTTGAGCGGGTCCGAACGGTCTTCACACCGTTTCCAGCACAGCTCGATGAAGCCATTCGCACCGTCGAGGAGCTATCCAACAACTACGATTCGATTGCACTGGAAGAAGCAGTCGGCAACCTGGAACAAGCCAAAGGACTCCTCGACTTCGGACAACAACGCATCCAAGGTGCCGACCAGCAGTTGCAGCAGGGCCAAGTCTCTCAAGCGGCATGGAGCATTCACGAAGCCGAAAATACGGCCCAAGAGCTCCAGGAAGTGTTTGATTCGATCGCTCAGTTACCAACGCAGTTGGATCACGCCCAGCGACAACTGAGCATCGAGCTCGACCAAGCACGCAATATCTTGGCTGAAGCCAAGGAATTTACCGTTCAGCGTCGGACCGATCCCTCCCTGCCGGGAAATATCGCAGCCCTGGAGCAGGCGGTTGAGACGATCTCGGCCCAAATCCCGAGTCGTCGTCCGATTCGAGACCTCGATCGCCTGGAGGACGCACTCGATCCGCTCGTCGAATGGCTCCAGCCGCTACGCGACCACCGACAACAGGTTGAAGCGGCACGACGGGATTTTGAACCGGTGATGGATCGAGCACGCACCAGCATTGATGCGGCTGACGACTACATCCGTCGCCGTCGCGGTGCGGTCAACCATGAGGCCAGGACGAAACTCTCGGCGGCACAAATGCACTTCAACAACGCCCTAAGCCTGCGCGATCAGGAACCGGTTCAAGCTATTACCGAAGCTCAGAAAGCGGTACAGCTAGGCCGTCGGGCGCAATACTTAGCCGAACAAAACTACACCGACTTCACCCATCACCGTGGAGGACATCGCGGTGGCGGATCAAACTTTAGCGCTGCGCTCGGAGGTATCCTCTTAGGCCATATCCTCGGCGGCGGAGGGCATTCCTCTGGCGGGGGCAACATGTTTGGAGGCGGCGGTGGTGGCGGCGGATTCTTTGGTGGTTCCGGAGGAAGCTTCGGAGGCGGCGGAGGTTTCGGCGGCGGCAGCGGCGGAAGTTTCTAAACCGTTAAGGCACATCCTCTACGATGGCACACGACCCACACCTAGACCGGTGACGATCCCCTACGAAAGGTAGTACCCATGACCAAGCAATCCATCCTCGGACGCATCACCCAAATGGCCAAGGCCAACATTCACGCAATGCTAGATGCCGCCGAAGACCCGCAGAAAATGCTGGATCAGATGATTCGCGACTACACAGATAATATCGCCGATGCCGAATCCGCGATTGCCCAAACGATTGGCAACCTACGGCTCGCCGAAGATGACTATCGCGAAGACCTCGAAGACGCCCAAACCTGGGGGCAAAAAGCTCTCGCCGCGTCGAATAGAGCCGAAGAGCTCCGGGCCCAAGATGACACTGCTGGTGCCGAAAAATTCGACAAACTAGCGCGCGTCGCGATCGAAAAACAGATGGATGCGGAGTCTTCTGCGAATACCGCTGCACCTGCGATTGCTTCGCAAAACGAGGTCGTAGATAAGCTCAAAGAAGGCTTAGAGGCGATGAAGCAGAAGCGTCAGGAATTAGTGTCGCGCCGTGACGAGCTGGTGGCTCGCGCCAAGGCTGTCCAGGCGCAGGGACAGGTTCAAGATGCCGTGCAGTCGATCAACATTCTGGATCCGACCTCTGAACTCTCACGCTTTGAAGACAAGATTCGACGCGAGGAAGCTCGCGTTCGGGGCCAAGAAGAGCTGGCCGCCTCCACCCTAGACGCACAGTTCGAAGAACTCGAAGATCTCGGCCAACAGACCGAAATCGAAGCTCGGTTAGCTGCGCTGAAAGCCGGCCAGCAGCCAAAGCAGCTCGACAGCTAACGAACTCACTCAACCCGGCCGGAGCACGCGTCGTGCTGCGCCGGTCTGTATCCGCCGTTGGGCCAACCGCTCTCAGCGCGGCTGACCCAACGGCATGATGACCTGAGCTGACCCGCTAGACTACACGCTGACTTTCTGCTCCAGCAGGTACGTTGCGAAGTAATCGTCGAATGTCGCAAACTCGTCAAGGGGCAGGACCTGAGCAATGTATTGATCGGGTCGAACCACTACGACAGCACCCTTCGACCGGTCGATACCACGTAGTTGGTAGATGTCTTGGGTTGCCTGGAGACCAGGAATCTCCCCGAGCAGCAGGCCGTTGGTCTTTTCGGCGGCAAAAACCTTCTCGTAATCGGTCAGGTCGAACTTGCCCTTCTTGGGCTGCAGCAACGGATGAATATCGTTGATGTCGACGTCCAAGTGCTGTTGTTGGGTGATCGCATACACGTCGAAGACCGAATCGCGTTCTGCGTCGTCAGCAGTAAATCGGTTGATCGCACTATTCGCGTCGGTGTCCATGCGCTCGCACCAGTTCGCAACGCTCGAGCCGGAGCCGACTCCGGTGTCATCAGCGAATAAGTACACACGCCAGCGGCCGTCTGCCTGGTGGACGTGGCCCAGCTGTAGTGGTTTGGCGTCCGCGACTCGAATGACGGGAGCCGAATGGAAGCGAGTACCAATTTCAAAACCGGTGGCTAAGTTCTGGTGCGTGCTTTCGCCGGTGAGGCGTGAGAACTCTGGTTTGTAGTGCGTACCGAAACCGGCGGTAAATTTCCCGCCCTCAACGAACTGCTGTTGGACTGCTTCGGGGCTCGCGGACTCCTCGGCGTCACGAGTTCCGACCATGCTGGACCAGCGAGTGTCATAATCAATGAGCTCTTGGGCGGTCACCTTGCGCTCCTGCTCATAGGTGTGCAGCAAGCTTGGGTGCGCCTGGCCTTGCAGGACAGCGCCGAGTTTCCAACCGAGGTTGAACGTGTCTTGCATCGAGACGTTCATGCCCTGACCGGCTTTTGCCGAGTGAGTGTGACAGGCGTCGCCAGCAATGAAGATGCGGGGCTGGTTGGCCGCGCGCTCTTCGTCGTTGAGGTTATCGAAGCCGTCAGCGATGCGCTGACCGACCTCATAGACCGACCACCATGCGACGTCGCGGACCTCGACGGTGTATGGGCTCAAGATAGCGTTGGCTTGCTCAATGACCTGTTCGACGGTAATCCGGTTACGGAACTCGGGATCATTTTCGGGCACCGCGCCCATATCAGCGTACATCCGAACCAGGTAACCACCTTCACGCGGGATGAGAATCATCGAACCGGCTTCAGAGCTGATGACGCCTTTTTTGCGAATGTCTGGGAAATCCGTCTCAACCAGGACGTCCAGCACGCCCCATGCGTGGTTTTGGACATCGCCGTGCAGCTGGCGGCCGATCGATTTGCGCACCACAGAACTAGCACCGTCGCAGCCGACCACGTATTTGGCGCGGAGGGTGCGGGTCTGGCCTTTGGTGGCCTCGTGGGTCGACTCGATGGTCACTTCGACGGGGTATTCTTGCGTCTCGTCCAGGGTCTGGGACAGATATTTCCAGCCGTAGTCGACAAAGTGGCGAGACGGGGACTTGGCGGCGTTGTCGAAGAGCAGTTCCTGCATCCGTGCCTGGTTGACGATCACGTGCGGGAATTCAGACAACCCGTCGGCCACGTCCTGGACCACGCCGGTGCGGGTGATGCCCTGACCAAGTTCGGTCACCGACCAGAAAGTCGTTTCGTTGACCCACAACGCTTCGCGGACCAGGGTGTCAGCAAGCCCGAACGCTTCGAACATTTCTACGGTGCGACAGGCAACACCATCGGCGTGACCGCGTGCGAGCGGTTCGGTGCGCCGATCAATGGTGCACACGCTAATTTCCGGGAATTCTGCCAGTTGCGCGGTCAGTACGGCACCGGCCGGTCCGGTCCCAACTACCAGCACGTCAACCTGGTCTGGTAGGTCGTCGCCTGGTTGACGATGGCCTGGCGCTGCCGGGGCGACGGTGGGATCGCCATAGGTGTATCCATTGAGATGGTATTGCATGTAACGTTCCGTTCTTTACTGGGTGTTGTACAACACGTTCTGTACTGGACAGTATCTGGTTTGGTGCGACTAGAGCAAAAAATTTGGTATATTTGCGTCGTGCGCAAATCCACGGATCGTATCGAAGCAATTCACCGCGCCCTGCAAGTCCTAAAACTCATGGCCGCGCGGGGCTCAGTCAGCGTGTCCGAAGCCGCCGAGTATCTCAACGTCAATCCATCCACCTCGTCGAGAATCTTGAGCACGATTGAAGCCGACGGATTCGCGGTGCGTGGCGAGAAACGGCGCTACTATCCTGCGAGGCATGCCCTACACTTTGGCCAAACGCCCATCATGCCGACACTGTATGAGCGCTTACGTCCACATTTAGAACGTCTGTCGAGCCTGACGCACGAGACGGTACAGACCGCCACGCTGGTCGGCACGACGGTACATCACGGCGATGGGATCGCAGCAACCGACCGCGCCTTGGTGCTCACCAGTCGGGTGGGCAAGCGTTTGCCGGCGCACCTGGCATCCTCGGGCAAGGCAATGCTGGCCGATCTGGCCCCATCCGTCGTCAATGCCCGTTATGCGCCCACTGACAGTGGAGTCCTGCCGCAAGCCGTCGCCTTCAACTTGTCGAATCTGCACCGCGAGTTGAAGCAGGTGCGCGAGCGCGGCTACGCCATTAATATCGAAGCCACCGAACAGGGGCTGGTCGCCCTGGCAGTTTCGCTGGGGCACCTCAGCGGAGAACACGTCGCGTTTAGCGTGGCATTACCCCTGGCCCGATACACCGACACGACGCGCAAGAATATTGCAGATGCTTTGAAAACCGTGCAACACGAAGTCCTCGCTGCATTTTCCGACGAACAGAAACCGCCCCTACCCGATATGCTCTAATATTGGCAGAATGGTTCTGGACGTACTTTATTGTCCTAAACCAAATCTTTGGTCACGTTATTGATAGTGTGTCTAGACATAACATTGTCAACGGATTGGGAGCAATCTCGTGACTCACGACTCACTCACACCACAACCACCTCCCCCGCCACCATCGATGCCACCGCAGCAACCTGTCTCAAAAGGTTTGGCTGTCGCTTCGATGGTCACCGGTATCGTCGGCTTATTGCTCGGATGGGTACCCATACTTGGTTTGCTTATCGGTATTGCCGCGATCATCTTGGGTATCTTGGCCTTGCGAAAACGCCAATCCAAACCGATGAGTTGGGTTGGTATCGTCGCCGGCGCGCTGAGCGCTTTAGGGTCTATTCTGGTGACCATCGCCGGTGTAATCGCCTTCGATGAGATCTCGAATATCGAAACTAGCCCGACACCGCGCTCCACCATCTCTCCGGTGGAAAACACGCCTGAGACAAGCCCCACCCCGACGATCAGCGACTCGCCGAGTCCCACCCCGACGTCTGAATCACCAGAACCGACCCCGGAAGAAACCTCCGAAGAACCAACCTCCGAAGAACCAACCCCAGAGGAAACCGAGGAAGAAGAGTCGGGCACTGCGAGCCAGCGCAACGCATTGGATTCTGCTCAGAGTTACTTGAGCTTCACGGCGTTCTCTCGTTCCGGGCTCATCGAGCAATTGGAGTTTGAAGGGTACTCAACCGAAGATGCTACCTGGGCCGTCGATAATGTCACCGTCGATTGGGACGAGCAAGCCATCGCGATGGCGGAAAGCTATCTCGACTACACCGCGTTTTCTAAAACCGGGCTCATCGAACAGTTAGAGTTCGAGGGCTTTTCAAACGAAGCCGCGACGAATGCCGTCGACAGCATTACGGTCGACTGGAACGAGCAGGCTGCTAAGTCAGCGGAAAGTTACCTTGAGTTCTCCAGTTTCTCGCGATCCGGACTCATCGATCAACTCGTCTTTGAGGGCTTCACCCAAGAACAGGCGGCCTACGGCGCGGACCAAGCAGGGCTATAACCGCTATGTGTTGGCTACAGTGAAGGCTAGCGCAGCCCCTACGGTAGCCGCTTCAGTGTCAGATCCTTGGAGAATGCATGTCGACCACTGATCTTTTCAATATTGCTTCGATGCTGACCGACGAAGAGCTAGCGGTCCGCGATATGGTCGCTGACTTCGTCGATCGACGGATCAGGCCAAATATCGCCACGTGGTATGACGAAGCCCAGTTGCCGGTGGAACTGATTCCCGAAATGGCCGAACTGGGCCTGTTCGGCATGCACATCGACGGCTACGGATGCGGCGGCCGCAGCGCAGTCGAATATGGCATTGCGATGCAGGAACTTGAAGCCGGTGACTCTGGGCTACGCACCGTCGTCTCGGTTCAGGGCGCGCTAGCGATGACCGCTATTGCCACCAATGGTTCGGAAGAACAAAAACACCACTGGTTGCCCCACATGGCCACCGGCGAGGTGATCGGCTGCTTCGGGTTGACCGAACGCACCGCAGGTTCGGATCCGTCCTCGATGACCACCCACGCCAAATTTGTGGACGGTCAATGGGTACTCAATGGCACCAAGCGCTGGATTGGTCTGGCAACCGTGGCGAACGTAGCCATTATTTGGGCCAAAGCTTCCGTGGCCGATGCAAAAGCCGCCGGGGTGCATCCAGCAGGTGACGCGCGTGCTGACGGCGAGATGGTCGTGCGCGGTTTTATCGTCCCTACCGACACGGTCGGCTATCGGGCCGAACCCATCGAGCAGAAGCTCTCCATGCGCGCCTCGTTACAGTGCGATGTCTACCTGGAGGATGTCACCCTAGCGGCGGATGCGATCCTGCCGAAGAATCCTGGCCTACGCGGTCCGTTTTCGTGCTTGAACGAAGCCCGTTACGGCATCGCGTGGGGCGCGTTGGGTGCGGCTCGCGATTCCCTGGAAACTGCGCTTGTTTATGCTTCGACCCGGATGCAGTTTGGCAAACCATTAACCGCCTACCAACTGACACAGAAGAAGCTCACCGATATGACCATCGCATTGAATAAGGGCCAACTCATGGCTTTACAGTTGGGGCGCGCCAGCGATGCCGGGACCATGGCATTACACCAGATTTCAATGGCCAAGCTCGATAACGTACGCGTGGCCATCGAAATTGCTCGCGAGTGTCGCACCATTCTGGGTGGTAATGGCATCACGGGTGAGTATTCTCCGCTGCGCCACGCTAATAACCTCGAATCTGTCCGCACGTATGAAGGCACCGATGAAGTGCACACACTGATCGTCGGCCAGAAGCTCACTGGTCAGGCTGCCTTCAACTAACCCCGGGCTGAAATTCAGCCGTGGTCGGGATTATTTTGCCCAGCGGATCGTGGTGGCCGACGATATTTATAATGTCATCGTTTCGCGTTACGACGTAGAAAGTAGATTTCACATGCCACGGATTGGATTCTTTACCCGACTGCTCGACGAGGGAACGGCTGCTCAACGGTATCGGTGGGCCATTGAGCAGATCCAGCAGGCCGAGCGGGCTGGTTTTTCGACCGCTTGGGTCGCCCAGCACCATTTCGACGCGGACGAAGGCGGCTTGCCGACTCCCTGGCCGTTGCTGGGTGCCGCAGCCCAGGCGACAACGAGCATCCGGCTAGGTACCGCCGTGGTGACCCTGCCGCATGAAAATCCGGTACGCACGGCCGAAGACGCCGCCGTGCTGGACGTTCTGTCGAACGGCCGCGTCGAGCTCGGAGTGGCCTCCGGCGCCAGCCCAGAAAACCTTGAAGCGTTCGGATATGGGAATGCGGACGCGCGCGAGCTATTCAACCAAAACTTACCGATACTGCGTGACGCGCTGGCCGGAAAACCACTGGGCGAAGCTGGCAAAGTACTCCAACCGCTCTCTCCGGGCTTATCAGATCGCATCTGGCAGGCAACGTTCTCAACGAATGGCGCAACACGTGCGGCACGCGCCGGCGACGGGCTCATGCTGTCACGTATTCAACCCGGCTCTGAACTCGGCGAGCGCGTCGGTGACCTACAGCTGCCGCTCATCGAAACCTATCACCAAGAGCTCGCAGACGGCGCACAGCCTCGCATTCTGGCCTCACGGATGGCCGTCGTGATCGACGAGCACAATCGCGCCGCGGCCCTGAAGCATCTCCGCACTCGGGTGGCACAGCTGGCCGAACGCAGTCTGCGCTCCGCGGGGGAGCCCGTCGATGCCGACGAGCTGAGCGATCAGGAGCTTTTACATTACACAGGCACCTATTTCGGCACCGTCGATGAAGTCGCAGCACAGCTTGCCGACGACCGGGCCGCCGCGGCAGCCACAGAAGTCAGTTTCCAAGTACACTCGTTGGATCCCGGTCACGAACTAACGATGCGCTCGATAGAACTGTTGGGCACGCAAGTGGCGCCCGCGCTTGGCTGGACCGAATGACGGGCTCCCCGGGAAACGACCCGTAAGACCCGTCATCCAGTTCGCGTCAGCCAAAAAGCACTATGACCGGTAGCGCTCATATGGCATGGGGTTCCAGGAGCGCTGCTGGCGAGCTTCGTCGCTGATGCTGACCGGCAGCTCTTCGAAGAGTCGCTTGGCGGCCTCTAATTCCCGCTGAGCTTCGGCCTTGTCCTGATACATATATTCATCCGAGGCAGTCTCAGGGGCGGTAGCGACTTTATGCTCCAGCTCTTCCAGCAGGCGTTCTTGAGCGAATCGCAGCTGTTCACGTACATCTTCACGCCAGACCGGCTGTAGGGCGCGGGACCGGTCTAGGTGCGAGCTGTATTCGTCGTAGACATCCTGGTAGATCAGACTTGCGTTGGCTCGGACGTCCCGCAACACGGTCTCTAAATCTTGGATGGTGAGGTCTTCGACCTTGCGGGGGGTCTCGAGTTTTTCGCCACCCAACCGGGTGTATTCCAGATAGAACGGGAACATGCTTTTGATGACTTTGCCCACCGGGTTAATCGTGGCATGCCCATCATCGCCGATGCCTTTGGGTTGGATGCCCTGGATAGCGGCCAGGGCGCTTTCGGGCCGGACAATTTCTTTGGGCGGTAGGTAGCCATACCGCAACAGCTCGCGGATCCCGGTACCGGAGATATTCAACCGGAATCGCACATCATCGGGGTCACCGACGGTTTGTGACGTGGCGTGGGTGGCGGCACGAGTGTCGTAGAAAACCTCGTGGAAGAGCCGAACATCGATACCCAGTTCCTCTTGGGTGTAGTCACTAAAGACACTGTGGCCGGCGTATTTGTCGTAGAAGTCGCCGATACCGGCGTGGTCGCGGCCAATCAGCGCGTGCGTGCACCCGTAGTTCTTCATCACCAGCGCATGCAGTACGGCTTCGCGCGGACCAGCGAAAATATACGTTACCCGCAGCGGCGAGAGGATCGACCGGTCACGCGGGTAATACGTATCCAAGACGTTTTGATAGCCCCGGATGCGGTATTCGTGTCTGACGAATTCGCGTTTGGCCATCTCCACCAGCGGTTGCAAAAACAACCCGTCAATTTCTTCTAAGGCATTGCGGTGAATGTATTCGTGGCCGCGGTGCAACGGGTTCGCACCGGTGATGAACCCTGCCACCGAGGTGAACTGTTTCTCTTCATAGAACAGTTTCCAAGTGTCTTTCGGCTCCAGCCGCAACCGCTCAAACGGACCCCAGTCCACCCGGTTTAACAGGTGCAAGGTGCCGCCCAGCGCGGTGTCTCCCATGCGCCGGTAAATGGAATCCACGCCAGGGTGTGACCGGTCGGTGGTACCAAATAGATGTTGCGCGCGGTGTTGCGGGTCGTATTCGAATGTATCCTCGACCTCAAGGATCGCTACCGGCTCGTTGTCGCTATCGACCAGCGCAACGTCGTCGCCGACTGACAGTCCGGCAATAATTTCTTTGTTGATATTACCGGTGGGGGCGAAACTCAGCGGGACCGGCCACACCGTACCATCGGTGAGCCGACCCGTTTCCAGCACGGATAAATAGTCTTGTTGATTCATGAACCCACGGTTTGGCGACAGCACACCGGTGGTGATCATCTCAATGGTGATGATGGCTTCTAAGTCAACGCGGATACTCGGTAACGTTTTGGCGCGTTCGATCTCGGCGGCACGGCGTTCTTCCGGTACAACTTGGTCCACCAAAACCCCGCCATGGGGCGTCTGCGGATACGTGGTCTGAAGTGTCTGGGCATTCGTAGTCATGTGCTCAGCTGCTTCCCTTCAATACAGTGTGATGATGTCGTGATATGACTCACACACTAGTTTGGCCCAAAAGTACGCTTCTGTCACTTCCCGACGGCCCTGTGCCGCTAGGACAACATCAAGGAATAGGTATTCGCCAGCCCGGAGAAGATCGAAATCCCGGCTGAAGCCACAAGGATACCCAAGACGATGCTCACCACGAGCCCGATCGCCATCCAGATGAGACTGGCACGAGCGAAGTTGCGTTTTGCGATTGAAGTGGTGGCACCGAAGGCCAAAACCAGCAGATAAATAACGTTCACTACCGGAATGAACAGGATAAATACCACAAGCACCCAGCTGACCAGGCTTTCTTGGTTCTGCGCCGGTGGCAGCTGGTCAAAGCCTGGCTGAGTTGGATGGTATGACGTTGGCTGGGTCATCTCTGTTCCTTTGCGTTAGAACGAATAAGTGGTTGCGATATAGAGCTTACGCCCAGCCCAGTTCATGCAACCGAGCATCGTCGATACCGTAATAGTGTGCGATCTCGTGCACTAGTGTCACCCGGACCTCATGGCGCAGTTGTTCTTCAGTCTCACAGACAGCCAGTAAGGGTTCACGAAACAGCACGATCCGGTCGGGCAACTGTGCGAATCCATAGTCGGCTCGCGCATCTCGGTCATAGCCTTCGTAATATCCCAGCAGGTCCATCGAACCGTCTTCTGGACGGTCTTCGACTATGAACACGAGATTCTCGATACCGCCAACGATCTCGTCGTCGAGTGAATCCAGCACCTCGCCAACAAGTGTTTCAAATTCAGCTAGCGTCATCTCCATGGGCACACGCACCTCCTCTCGGGTGTGTTCCAGGACCTTACCGCCTGCGAGTTCTGCAAGCACTTGAGCACTCAGCGGTGCCAACTGATACCCTCGCGGCTGTAAGAGCTCCGCCGGTTGTACCCAGACGAATTCCGCGATTTCGGCTTGTGCCCGGACGTCCTGGTCGCTCGGTAAATGCGCGCGATACACGTCGGATCGCAGTTCGGTCGAGGCCTCATTGGCGGCTGCAGTGATGTATTGTCCGACATGATGTAGGTGGTCGTGACTGATCATCGCACCAAGTTCTTCTCGGACTTCGCGTACGGCTGCGTCACGTGCGGGTTCGCCGGGTTCAGGCTTACCACCGGGAAAGATCCAGGCTGCAGTGTTGCGCTTGCGCACAAGGGCGACTTCACCGGCATCGTTGGTCAGCACAACCGCAGCGACACTAATGGACGGGCTGCGGTGCACGATGGCTCATCTTTCGATCCAGAACGATCATGACGAGGACCACGGCTGCGCCGATGACCGCGAGCAGTATATTGAGGCCGAGACCATCGTCGATGGGTTGTAGTGAACCGTCTTCGCCTTGGTACGGCCACAGGGCACGCAGCGCACCGAGCATCACACCCGACAGGATGATCAATGTCGTGGCGTGATGGTGTTCCAGTAACCATTTCATGGCCTGGACAATGACCACTGCTCCCACGGCGAGACCCGCGACAAATACGCCCAGATACCCCAGATCGAGGCTCTCTACGGCGCGCAGGGTTGGCTCATACAGGCCGAGCGTCAACAAGACCAATGAGCCTGATAGTCCGGGTAGCACAAGCGCCGAGACAGCAATGGCCGCTGCGGGCAGCACCACGTACCAGTGCGGTTCTAACGCCGCGGTCGCTGGCAAAGACAGCACAACAAATGCGACGACTGCGCCGGCGAGGAACATGATGAGGTGGCGCCACCCGAGTTGTTTGCGGTGGTATTGCACATCGTCGCGCACCATGAGCAGCGGTACTGACACGGAGGCGGCGACCATGCCGAAAAATAGTGAACGCATGCGTTCGGGATAGGTTTCGTAGAGGTCAGCGACCGGGCCGGCGACCGTGAAGACGGCGATCACCATTCCGATGGCTAAGGGGATGAGTAGGCGCCAGGAAATATTATCCCAGTATGCGCGGGCTTCATCGCGCTGACCGCGCACCAGAGATAGCACCGAGTGAATCAATGCTGAAGCCGAATCGATGAGTTGTTGGTAGATCCCCACCACCAGGGCAACCGTGCCGCCGGAAATGCCAGGGATGGTTTCGACAATGCCGATCAGCGAGCCTCGAATGAGGTTACCGATCAGCGACGTTTTTCGTTGGGGTGTTGGGGTCATCTACTCACAATCCTTACCATCGGATGTAGATTACTGTAGCCGCCTGAAAGCTTCCTCTATTACACACCGTATTGTGAGGTGTTGTGTGTCTCGTAAGCCGGTGTGCCGACCACCCTGGTGTGCTGCCCGCGCGTTCGCCGAGGTTGCGGCGCTCCAAGACGGAACGCTCGTGGATCTGCGCACGGACCACCAGTTGATGCGGAGTCGCCCGGATGAGTTGACGACCATCATCAGCGACGCGGTGATCCCACGTCGTGAGTGTCAAGAGCTCGCTAAAACTCCTCGTGCTCGGCGGGATCGTAGAAGATTCGGCCGCGTTCTAGTTCGTCAATGGCGGTAAGATCTTCGGCATCGAGTGTGACCTCGAACCACAGGTTTTCGCGCTGGCGTTCTGGGTCGGATGACGCCGGAAGCGGCATGGAGCCGTGATGCAGGTGCCAGGCCAGCACGATTTCAGCCGGGGTCGCGTCGTGTTTTTTCGCTACGTCGACTAAGACCGGATCCTGGATCATATCCGAGGTGCGACCCAATGGGGACCACGCCTGTGTTTGGATGCCGTGTTCGGCGTGGAAAGCGCGCAGTGCTGCCTGACCAAAGTATGGGTGCATCTCGACTTGGTTGATCGCCGGCATTTCACCGGTTTCATCCGCGAGTCGTTGCATGTGCTCGGGTAAAAAGTTTGAGACCCCGATCGTGCGGATCAGACCGGCGTCGCGCATTTCGATCATCGCTCGCCACGTATCCACATATTTGTGCAATCGTGGCAGCGGCCAATGAATCAGTGCTACATCGACATAGGGCAGATTTAAATCTGTCAGCGACCGAATGATGGAGGTTTTGGCTTCGTGATACCCATGAAACCTACCCGGGATCTTGGTGGTCACGGTTATGTCTTCGCGGGGCACATCGGTTTGGGCGATGGCCTGACCGACTTGGACTTCATTGTTATACCGCAGTGCCGTATCGAGTGTCCGATACCCGACCTCCAGGGCGGAAAGTGTGGCGGTGCGGTACATGTCTGGGGTGTCCCCACCGGCCTGTACGAGTGTTCCGAATCCAATGAGATCTGAGCGCATGCACTCAGTCTAACGTTGGCCTTCCTGGGCCCGAACATCTCCGTAACCTAGCCCGGTCACGCCAACGCGGTGAACCGTCCTTGTAAGCGGGCTATGAGATCTTAACGCCCACCCCAAGCTTGCGTGAGCGATTTCTTTTTGGAGACCTATCGCCTGTTGAAGAAGCTAGGGCAAGCGCCTAGCGTTACTTACATCAATGCTTCTAAGTGTTGAATTCACGAAGTCTATATCGCAACTCAAAACAACGACCAAAATATTATAAGGGTACGTTTCCCGGACAGCTAATAGACGCTCAGCCCTCGTCAAGCATACTAAAACGCCATATGTCACACCTGAAAAATGGCTCTACGCATTGATCGCTAAAACCACTGTACGTGGTGTTTGAACATGGGAGAACTTCCAGATTATGCAACACACTACGAGTACAAACGCTCTCGTCGATGCCTTTTCCAACATTGTCGGTAGGGAACACGTATTAGTTGAAGGGGAAGCATATGAAGATTTCAAGGACCCCTACTGGAAAGAAGATTCTCAAAAATTTCAGCCCCTGTTCGTCGTGCAACCCGCCAATGTTGAAGAAGTGCAAGAAACTGTTCGTTTAGCCAATGAATTAGAAGTGCACATTTGGCCATCGTCAGCCGGTCGAAATTATGGCTATGGCGGCTCAGCACCATTAGTCAGCAACTCAATCGTCATCAATCTACGCCGCATGAATAACGTGCTCGAGATTAATGAAGAAGATGGCTTTGCGTTAGTTGAACCTGGAGTCACGTTCTTTAAACTGTTTACAGAGCTGAGGGAATACGAAATTGACCTCATGATGTCTGTACCGGACATTGGTTGGGGCAGTGTTGTTGGGAACTCCTCACAACATGGTTATGGTTACACACTAAACGGCGAACATGCCGAAGCCATCGTTGGCTTAGAAGTCGTTTTACCAACTGGCGAGTTGCTACGGACCGGCCACGGTGCCAAGTCCAATAGTCCGATGTGGCAGCGACACAAACGAGCTTTTGGACCAGCCATTGACGACTTATTCAAACAATCCAATTTTGGGATCATCACCAAAATGGGCGTGAAGTTAGAGCCCTCCCCCGAAAAAATGACGGTTGGCCTCGTCTGGTACGACGGTGACGACCTGGAGCCATTCCTCACAAAAATTAAGTCTCTAGTCCAAAACGACATCATCCAAGGTGTCCCAGTGCTCTTTGACTCACCGCGAGCCAGCGATGTCGATAAACCGATTCAAGAATTATTTCACCGCGCGGAAGCAGGGAACTTGAGGCATGCGACGCGTTGGGCTTTACGTGTCTCTATTTACGGGCCTGGCGAAGTCGTTGAAGTCAAAGAAAAACTCCTTCGCGAAGCATTCGCAGATCTAGAACTTATCACTATCGACTTGTCTACCTACGACGGAGATATTAGCCCTGAACAAGTCGACGACGTCGAACATCTGGTACCGGTAGGTATGCCAACCATGTTGCTTCTCGACCAAGCCCGTGCCACATTCGGTGAAGACATGGGGCACATCGAATTTGCCCCACGCGTGCAATTCGATGCAGACGAATACCTCACCGTGGCTGCCAAGATCCAAGACAAAGCGCATAGTAATGGGCTATTTGTCGACATCTTAACCGGCCTGCATAAGAAAAGCATCGTGATGTTCGGCATGATTTATTTCGATCGCGGGAATGAGGAGCAAATCAAAACCGCCCACCGTATCGTCCACGAACTTGTCAATGAAGTCGGTGAATTAGGCTACACAGAATATCGTGGGCATCTCAGCATAATGAATGATGTAGCCAAAGGTTTTGATTTCAACGATCATGCCCTGCATAAGTTCTACACCACAATTAAAGACGCCATTGATCCAAAAGGTATCTTGTCACCTGGCAACCATGGCGTCTGGCCTTCAAACTTTGAAGATTAGCACATCTCTAGCGTCCCCATTAGGAGTAAAGTACATGCAAATCACAGCAGCTGTTACCGAGGAACAGGGAAAAGAATATGAAATTGTTGACCTCGAACTCAAAGAGGTCGACAACGATGAAGTGCTGATTCGTGTTGTATCAAGTGGTGTTTGCCATACTGATGTGACGGCTCAGCACGATGGTCTGGTTGAGTATCCCGCCGTGCTCGGACATGAAGGATCCGGCGTGGTTGAAAAAATTGGGGATGCCGTAACGGAGTTTGCCGAAGGCGACCACGTGGTCATGTCGTACGCACATTGTGGCAAGTGCGAGGGATGTCTCTCGGGTCACCCCACGTCCTGTCAACGCTTTGCGGAGCTCAACTTCGGCGGTATCAACCATCACGGCCAGAAGCAGCACACCAAAGATGGTCAGGAGTACTCGCTATTCTTCGGTCAGTCGTCGTTTGCCACTTATGTCGTGTCCAATGAACAAAATATAGTCAAAGTTCCCAAAGATGTTGACCTCACGCTCTTGGGTCCGCTGGCCTGTGGCATTATTACCGGTGTCGGAACCGTGACGGAGAAACTCAAAGTCGAATTCGGTGCCGACATCACCGTGCTTGGCACTGGGTCAGTTGGACTGAGCGCGATCATGGCTGCAAATGCCGTTGGTGCAAATCGCATTATCGCCGTCGATCTCAATGATGAGCGTCTGGAGCTCGCCAAGGAACTGGGTGCCACGCACACGATCAACAGTTCTGATCCCGAGGGCCTCGGCGACGCTATCAAGGAGATCACGGACGGTGCCGGCACTGATTATGCGGTCGATACCACCGGAGTTTCCCCGGTTATTAAAGAGGGACTAGCCGGCCTGAAAATCCGCGGTGAGTTGGTCGAGATCGGTATTGGTGGGGAAATCAGCGTGCATCTATTCGAAGATTTAATGCTGGCAAATAAAACACTCTCCAGCATGCAAGAAGGTGATGCCGTGCCGAAAATCCTCATCCCCAAGATGGTGGACCTATATAAGAAGGGTCGATTTCCCTTTGACAAGCTCATCACAAAATACGATTTCAAAGATATTAACCAAGCCTTTGAGGGGATGGCGGACGGCAAAACCATCAAGCCCGTATTAGTCATGGACGACAAAGCCTAGGACAAGATCACGGTGACCTCCCAGTAGGGGAGGTCACCGGTCTTGGTGCTTGCTCCGATTAGTGATGAGTATTCGGAGCAGCGGGCCTGTTGTAGAGGTTATTGAGTTGTGGGAGCTGCGCTGAAAACCCAATCAGCGAAAGCCAAAGTAGCGAGAACCTTCAGGTTAGTTACCCGCGTTCTTGTTGGCATTCTGGTGTGCATTCTCGTTGGCTAGTGACGGCAGGTTGCTGTTGCCCTTGCCATTGGAATTTCCTGGGTTACCATTACCCTGGCCGTTTCCTTGAGCCGGGGTGGCTGGTGCTGCAGGCTCACCAGGGCCATTCGGATTGGCTGGAACCGCTGGTTTTGCTGGTCCGTTGCCACGTTGTTCTTCTTCATTCGTATCTTCGGCCCACAGCTCGTCCTTCAAAAGGTTCGCTACGGTGACATTGTCGATGTAGTCGCCACGCACCGGATCAGTGCCGATAGTAGAGTTCAGGATCGCATCGGAGCCAGCGCCCTTGAAGAAGTAGGGCACCAGGTGGTTGGTGTGATCACCGGAGGACCAACCGACGGTTGGCAGTTCGCCGGCGTTACCAGTCATTTCGGTGAAGTTCGGATCGTCTTCTGCACCACCGAGGTAGCCGGTTTCGTGGTCAGCGGTGACGATCAGCAGCGTCTCGTCCCAGGACGAGTTTTCTTCTACCCAGTCCACGACTGACTCAACTGCAGCGTTAAAGTCCTGGGTTTCTTCGATGTTGCGGGTGGTGTCGTTGGCGTGTCCGGTCCAGTCGATTGCGCCACCTTCGATCATCAGGTGGAAGCCCTCGTCATCCTGGCCTAGAACGTTCAGTGCGCCTTCAGACATGGTGGCCAAATCAGGCACGTTATCGTTGAAGGCTATCTCGCCTGGCAGTTGGCCGGCTTCGCCACCGCTGCGGCCCTGCTGCAGCGTAGTCTCGACCTGTGCTAGACCAAAGACCTTGTCGGACTCGACGGAGCCTTCTGCCAACGCTTCGAAGTCAGATTTAGTTTCGACGTAGTCCCAGTCAGTATCACCATTGGAAACAGCGTTGAAGGTCGATTCGGAAATGTAATCATACGAGGCAGCACGTTCGTTGCCGTCGTTGTCATACATTGGGTGGGCCAGCGCCCATGATGACGTCGAGGTATTCAGCGTTGACCATGTCATCGCTGAATACCACGTAGTTGTTGCGGCTCTCGTTGGACACAGCGTAGGACGCCGGGGTGGCGTGACTGTATTGGACGGAGGACACAACACCTGCCGAGCGGCCGGTTTCGTGTGCGACCTCTGAGATGGTCTGCAGTTCGTTGCCGTCGACATCGATATTTAGGGCACCGTTATAGATTTTGGTACCGGTTGCCATTGCCGAGCCCGCGGCTGCCGAGTCAGTTGCGCCGTTCTTGACCCAGGAGAAGTCGTTCCATGCGCCAGCCGGGTCATACTGGTAGCCGGCGTCGATAGTGCTCTGGGAGTCGGTGGCCATGGCGACATGGTTGAAGTCTTCGTACACCTGAACTGATTCACCGTCGTGTTCAGTTACGGCACCGGGTTCGCCGGAGGTGATGAAGCGAGACTGGCCGGTTTCATAGAGGTTGGTGTTCACTACGTGGTTATAACCCATACCGTCACCGATCATAACGATGACGTTTTCGGGAGCATCAGAGTTGTTAGTCGCTGCGTGCGCCGGAGCGACTGACGCGCCCACAGTTACAGCCAAGGCCAACACACCTGTGGTGGTGCGCTGGATGATTTTCTTCGACATCAAAACTCTTTCCTTCGTTCTGAACGAGTCTGTGAGCGACGCTGCTCACCGCGGTCTCGAGACGACCACACCTCACCTTAGGAAGCCGTGGTGGCGGGAAAGTCAAGGAAGTGTAAATTTCAACTAAATTCTGGGTTTCCCTTGATTCGCTAGCGTGGACTACGCCACTTTTGCAAGCTTCCTGCAGCGTTTCACTCACCGAGTCATCCCTGAACGCCAGCGCCAAGGTAAGCCATCACGCAAGCCAGCCCCAAGCACGGAGTACTACAGTTGACCCTATGAAGATTTTGTTGCTGGGTTTCGGGTCCATCGGCCGCCATATCGTGCGGCTGTTGGATTACGATTTCACCGCCATGGTCCGTGACATCGCTGCTCACCGCGAGCGCGGCACACTTGGTGTTCGCCTCATCACCGAAGAGGGATTTGACGAGGCCCTCGCGCAGGCTGATCTGGTGGTTGAAGCAGCCGGGGTGCCTGCCGCCAAACGGTTCTTGCCCCGGGTCAATAAACCGTTCGTTCTGACCTCCGTCGGGGCGCTCGCGGACTCCAAGACCGCCGAAGCACTCATGACGCCGCACCTGCACGTGACCAACGGTGCCATCGGCGGATTCGACCTGCTCGAAGCGGTCGCAGACCAGCTCGATACCGTGACCATCACGACCTCCAAAGCACCGACCGGGCTGATCCAGGACTGGATGTCGGACGACGAGGCCACACGGCTCGAAAACCTTACCGAACCGGAAACACTGTTCAGCGGTGACCCGATCGAGGCGATCGACAAGTTCCCGGGCAACGTCAATGTCGCTGTCGCGTTAGCGTATGCCACTCGCGGGTCGCGACCGTTATCCGAGTCGCTACAGAAGGTGCAGGTCAAACTGGTGGCGGATCCGGTGCGCACCGATTCGGCCCACGTCATCGAAGCCTCCGGTGACGCGGGTAGCTTCCGGTTTGAATTCGTCTCCGCGCCGAGCCCGATCACTCCGGCCACTTCCGGGACGACGGCCTTATCTTTGGCTGCTACGATCCGGCGGATCGCACCGTATATTCGCCGCGACTGAAGTTCGCCGCGGGCCAGCCCACGAATTTCGCCCCGGCTTTAGAATGGGTGACGTGAACCAGATTGCCCCCGAATCCGTTACCCGTAGCCTGCCAGCGGCACACAGTACGTCTGCCGCCGGCGTGGAGTCCCGGGCAATCTGGGTTGCGATCGGCTTCGCTGCCGTCGCAGTCATCGTCGGGCTCATTGCGTTTTCAAATAAGCTGACCCCGTTGTCGGCCGACTATTCGGTGGGCACCGTTGCGGGGTGGACCGCCGGTATTGCGGCCGGGGCCTCGGCGCTGATCGGACTCATTGTTGCCACGGAATCACCGCGCGGCAAGCTGGGTTGGATGCGCCGCCGGTTTTGGGGGTGGTGGCTCAGCGATTTCATCGGGCTGATCATCACGCACGGGGCGATCGCGACCCTGGCGGTCCTGAGCACCTTCCGGCTATTCCAAGAGGCGTTTCAAGGGCTGGTCGTGGATGCAATTGCGGCCACCGTGATGCTGTGCTTGGTCACGGCCGCGGCGTCGTATTTTGGCTTCAGCTCGGCCTCGCGCGCGACCACGTCGTCAATATCTACCCTGCTCGCGTTGTTCATGGCGGCCGGCGTGCTGGCATCGATGCTGTTGGCCGAAAACCCGTACTGGTGGCACATGTTCTTCTCCGAATTGGGCACGGGCCAGGCCGGGATACTGTCATTTTGGACGTTCAACACAACCATCACCGTGTCAGGGCTGATGTTGATGACCCTGGCGAACTTTATTACCGAAGACCTCAAAGCCTGGGCCGCACACCGCGAGGCGCAGGGTCAGCGCCGCGGGTTTCGGCGCGTGCTCAAAGGCGGCATGATCCTCATGGGGATCTGCATGATCGGCATGTCGTGGATTACGATCCACATCAGCGACCCGATCCACACCGGATTCGTCCAAGTCCTGGCGGCCACGTTCATGATCCTCCTGATCACTGTCCCGTTGTGGCTGCCCGGCGCACCGGCCGCGATGTACGTCATTAGTTACCTGATGCTGGGCCTGGTCGGGTTCGCGGTAGCCCTGTGGTATCCGCTGGGCTACTACAACCTGACCGCGCTGGAATTGGCGTTTGCCGGGATTATTTTCGCCTGGTTGGTCGTGCTGATTCGCACCGTGGACGCCATGATCTCCGACGTCGAGTGGCAGGACGAGCACCGCACCGAAGCCGAGGGCCCCGCGGAACCGCAACCCGAAGGGGTCGACGGATGAAAGCAAAGCCGCCACACACGACCGTTGAGCTGGCCCGGGAGCGGATCGTTTTAGCCGGCGCCGGGACGGCCATCGCGCTGCAGGTCGCCCATCGACCCGTGGCCGCCGGCGTGCAACGGCACTCGAACTTCACCGCTGATCCACTGGGCAGATTGCGCCGGACCCTGCAGTATATTTTCGCCGTCGTCCTGCCCGAGGCTCAGCCGGCCCGGGCCCAAGTCACCGAGTGGGTGACCCGCGCTCACGACCCCGTCGAAGGTATTACCGACGGGGCACCGTACAGTGCAGCCAACCCCGATACCCAGCGCTGGGTCACCGCCACCCTGTATTGGACCGCCGAACAGATCCGCTGGCGCATTTGGGGCGAGCAACACCCCGACGATGCCGAACAGATCTATGCCAGCTACGCCGTGCTGGGCACCGCATTGGGCATGCCAGAAGAATATTGGCCGGACGATCGGGCCGCGTTCGAACAGTACTGGCTCCGCCAGGTAGCCGAATTAGAGATCACCGCAGACGCACGACGAATTCTCGTTGACCTCTTTGCCGCCGAGTCAGCTCCCGGGTGGCTGCGCGCCGTCATGCCGGTCGCCCGGTTCCTCACGGCCGGGCTACTGCCACCCGAACTTCGGGACCCGCTAGGCCTGGACTGGAACGGCAACGATGCAATCCGAGAAGACCGCCTCTGGCGTGCCCTCCGAGCTACCTACCCACGACTGCCCACCGGTATCCGCAATGCCCCCTCACGGTTCGTGCTGACCACGCTGCCAGATTAGGCAGTGCCCAGCACTCGTTCGATACGTTGAGCTGAGTGCTGCAGTTCGGCGACCGCGTCGGGGATATCCGCGCCTCCGTCGGTCACATACAGGATGGCTAACGATGCCGGACGCGCGTCATTGGTTCGTAGCGGGACAGCCAGTGAGGTCAGCCCCGCAAACACCTCGTCTTGACTCCACTCATATTCTTGGGGTGGGAAGTCGTCTGGCCTCAGCTGCGATCGAATCACTCGACCGGGCGCACCGCGATCAATGGGGTGTCGGCTGCCGGGACGCTGCGCCACCGTCGTAATCGCGTTTTGCGGTTCCACCGTCAACAATGTCACCGCTTCTTCGCCGTCGTAGGTCACAATAAATGCCGTCATACGCAGCGTATTGGCCAGTCGCACAAGTTCCGGGTTGGCTGCGGCCTGCAGATCCCGTGCGATACTGCGTGTCAGGGTCGCCATTCGAACCCCGATTCCTAAACTGCCATTCGAACGGCGTTCAACAAACCCGAATTCTTCAAGGGTGCGCACTAACCGGTAGGTCATGGATCGGTGGATGCCGAGCTGTTCGGTTAATTCTGCAACCGTCAGGGGAGCATCCGATTCGCCGATTAGTGCCAGCGCATGTAGCCCGCGGGCTAACGTTTGCGATCCACCCGCAACGGTTTTAGTTGTGCTCGGCATGATTCGATCCCTTGTAAAGTAATGCGGCCTACACCACGCCGCGCTACACTTGTATCTATAAATAGAATGACGTCTCAACTATAGAGACATGTCAGCTAGGTTGCAAGGAGGATTCGTCGTGCAATTTCACTACCGGGGTTACGACTCGCACGACCCACGTATTAAACCAGCCGCCGGATACGGGATTGAACGGCCGGATAATGTTCCTGACGAAATGGATGTACTCATTGTGGGCACCGGACCTGCCGCTGCAGTGGTGCTCGCGCAGCTGTCTCGGTTTCCTTCCGTTAATGTGCGGGCTGTTGAGAAGCGTCCGGGTCGCCTCCCAGTGGGCCAAGCCGACGGTATCCAGGCACGCTCGGTCGAGACATTTCAGGCGTTCGGTTTCGCCGAGGAGGTTATTCAAGAGTCATACCGCAACGTTGAGATGTGCTTCTGGGCGCCCGATCCGCAAGATCCGTCGAAAATCGTGCGCTCGTCCCGCAGCCCCGACGACGCGACCGGGATCTCCGAGTTCCCGCACATTTATGTCAACCAGTCGCGCATCCTGGACTACTTTCTTCGCGACGCCGAACGCGCACCGGGCCGTGCCACGCCGGATTATGGTGTCGAATTTGTGACCGCTGATATCGATCCGGAGGCCGAGTATCCCGTCACGGCGAAGATCCGCTACGTCGCCGGTCCGCGCACCGGGGAAGAACGCACCGTCAAGGCCAAATACTTAGTCGGTGGTGACGGCGCGCGCTCAACTGTTCGCAAGACTCTGGGGCACCGGCTTGAAGGGGATGCCTCCATGCACGCGTGGGGCGTCATGGATATTTTGGCGAATACGGATTTCCCGGATATTCAGGTCAAGTGCTCGATTCAGTCGCATGATAAGGGCAACATTCTCCTGATCCCGCGCGAAGGCGGTTACCTGGTGCGGATGTACGTTGATTTAGGTGTGGTCACCGCCGAACGGGCCAAGACCATCCGCGCCACCCCGATCGAAGAGATCATTCAGCACGCCAACGACGTCTTGCACCCATACTCGCTGGATGTGAGATCCGTGGCGTGGTGGTCGGTTTACGAGGTGGCGCACCGGGTGGCCACCGGCTTCGACGATGTCGCCGACGACGAGCGCGACACCCGGAACCCACACGCATTTATTATGGGCGATGCCTGCCACACCCACTCGGCCAAAGCCGGACAGGGAATGAATGTATCGATGCAGGATGGTTTCAACCTCGGCTGGAAACTTGGCTTGGTTTTGGCAGGCCGCGCTCCCGCGAGCATTCTGCACACCTACGCTGAGGAGCGCAAGGTCGTGGCGCAAGAGCTGATCGATTTCGACAAACAGTGGTCGGGCATCATGGCGACCTCCGGGGATGATCCGAAGGAAGTCGAAGAGTTCTACACCAAGACGTTCGAGTTCCCCGCCGGGTTCATGACCGAGTACACCGAAAACGTCATCACGATGGGTACCGAACACCAAGAGTTGGCGCCCGGCTTCCCGGTCGGCAAGCGCTTCAAGTCGGCCGAGGTAATTCGTCGGGCGGATAATCGCTGGCGTCACCTGGGCCACTTCCATGAAGCCGATGGCCGCTGGCGCATCTACGTCTTCGCAGATCCAGCCGCCCCTGCACTGGAAGGCACCCCCACCGCTGACTTCGCGGCTTGGTGGAACGAAGATCCCGCCTCGCCGCGCGTCCGCTATACGCCGGGCGATGGGGACACTGATGCCATCTTCGATACCAAGGTGATCTACCAGCAGGACTACACCGAAGTCGAGCCCTATAATGTGCCTGCGGCGTTCAAACCGGTCAAGGTGCCATACGGTCTGATCGATACGAACCAGATCTTTGCTTCTGGTCACGGCCGAGACATCTTCCGCGACCGTGAGATCAGTAAAGACGGCGCGATCGTAGTGGTCCGTCCGGATCAGTATGTGGCCGGTGTCCTCCCGCTGACCGCACGCGAAGAACTCACGGAATTCTTTGCCCAGAACATGCTGGAGCCGGAACCCACGGGCCCTGCCGAATACATCAGCGAGCTAGAAGTTGCCGATCGCGCCAGCCTGGCAATCCACGTCGAAGACTAAGCCCAGGACGGGAAGCTGTGCTCAATTCGCGCCGGGACACTCCAAGGTCAAAGCGTAGGGCACAGACATTTTCCTAGTTGACTAAACCTACCGCACCAATTGGGCCATGAGAGCCCGAACTCCAGCATGCGCCCTCGAACCCCGGATCGCTAAGAGGTTTGGGCACACTGGTCTGCTGGTGTTAGGCGGCGGTGCACCAGGCGATGTCGAAGACCACCTTGGGTGGGTCGCTGCCGGAGTGCCGTAGCTGGCTGATCGGCGGCTTGGTGCCGACTGTATACCGATGTCCGGTGGGGGTGGTGACGACCAGTTGGTCGGGGGTGCCGGTATAGGCCCAGCCGCGGTTTTCTTTGCGTTGATTACACCGGGTACATAACCCGGTGCCATTAGCCCAACTGGTGGTACCACCACTAGCCCAAGACCGCCGGTGATCAGCCTCCTGGATCGGACTATTACACCAGGGAGTGGCACAGATATCGTCGCGAAGGCGCAACATGTTCACTAACCCATCGGGGAAGCGCCGCCGGGTGGACTCTAAGGCCACCAGTTGCCCATCGGAAGGGCGGGTATACATCCGGCGGATAAACGTTTTGGCCTCCGGATCAGCTAACCAGTCTTTGACCATCCCGGCCGGTAGTGGCCCATGCCCCGGTATCCAGCCTGGAGTATCGCCGTCACCAAACAGCGTGGTGTCGTCGACGACCACGATGACTTCGGCGTCCACCCCGGCAGCGGTGGTTTGACCGGTCAGGGTCTCCACGAACACATCGGCCATCACCTGGTCACGAC
>Ga0209487_1000390_pt1 | contig 40320 bp, 33 predicted proteins | sample Poulit2012_FD_187524 | JGI IMG/M metagenome (GOLD analysis project Ga0209487, IMG submission 187524) | Agricultural soil microbial communities from Georgia to study Nitrogen management - Poultry litter 2012 (SPAdes) (version 2) | ecosystem: Environmental > Terrestrial > Soil > Agricultural land...
AAGTTATAGAGCTAATATCCAATCTATTAGAAGACTTTCAATATCCAGAAAATGTAGTTATAAGAAATGACAATGGAAGCCAATTTATAGCTAACAAATTAAGGGAGTATCTAAAGATAATAGGAATAGATCAGGAGTTTACGCATATCGCTACTCCAGAGGAGAATGCCCATATAGAGGCCTATCATGGGATCCTGAAGAGAGATCTTTTTGATAAGTATGAATACTTTACTTTTGGTGAAATAGAGCATCTTTTGAAGAGATATGTATCCTTCTATAATAATGAAAGACTACATGGACTGTTAGGAAAGATTACTCCTATGGAAAAATGGAACAAGGATAAACACCTCATTATGAGGGATAAAGAAATTGCATAAAAGATTATTATGAAAAGTAGAATAATACTCTAGGATAATAGGGTCTAAAACACCGGATAGTAACTTGAATTATTGAGAAAATAAGCCTAAGTATAATCAACGAAGACAAACTAAGCTTTCATCCAAAGAGGATACGCAAGGTGATGAGCTACCCCAATGCAGAGCCGTCGGGGTATCAAAACAAACGCAATTGACATTTGTGCAACTGTGTGTATTTTGACTCTCCTTGATTTTGAATATATTCCTTTATAACCTCTCCATTTGCATACTGCCCTACCGTGTTTACATAATATCCACTAGTCCAAACTTACCACCCCAAAGCATTAGTTTGACTTCATAGTGAAGTAGAAAAATTTCTTTTGCAGTTATACTTTTCACCGCATTGATAATTTTCTTCGGCGAATTCATCGGAACACTCTGTATCAAAAAATGAATTTCATATCGCTCTTCTATTCCAAAGCAAATTTCTTTAAAAGTCTTTACTACTGCATCACTAAGTACTTTTCTTCTATATTTAATAGAACAAACGAAATGATACATAAGTGAACTTTTATTATGACTCTTATGAATATGATCACTCATACTCACAAATCTACATATCTTTATGTAACACCCGAGGCAGAGCCTCGGGGAATTCTATGATTAAAGACTAGTGTGAAATACAATACTATTGTAAATAATAGGATTAACTGATAGAAAGAAAAGCAAAAAAGAGGACTTTAATCGAGATGATTTACATTACAATGAAACACATGACATTTATTTATTTCCAAAAGGGCAAACAATTGAAATGGCTAGCTAGTTTACCTCCAGTGCTAAATCAAGATTACAAACACACAGCGTTAAAAAACTGCCGAAGTTATCCGTAAGCTCAATTGTATAAAAGTGGTTGAAATTTAGAAATCCAAACGAAATCAGAATCTAGAAATACACAAGAATAATTTTTAGCAAAATCTGCTAAGCAATATAGGAGAAAAAGTATATAAAGAAGCATTCCATAGTTGCTCAACCAGTATTTAATCATATTAGATATAGCAAGAATTTCAAGTGACCTACACATCATGGGGTGAAAAGGCAGAAATGGAGTTCGAATCACATGAATTAACACACATTCTAAAGAAAATAAGCACTACATAATAGAATATACACATATTTTTTATAAAAGTAAAACATCAAGTATTTTCCAAATTTATCTACAAAAAAATAGCTATCTCAAAATAATCTTATTGAGAAGGCTACTCTATTATTATATTGAGTCAGTTCTTAAGCCCTTTACTTTTTTATCCATTGTTTTGCAGTAGACTTATCCCCATTATTGATTTTCACAAAATAAACTCCAGCTTTAATATCATGGTAATTTAAATTTGCTTTAAACAATGCAGTTGATTCTCTGAATAATTCGTGTTTCACGCGTCTACCAGTAATATCATATAGCGAAATCTCAACAAAATCCATTGATTCTGGTACGAATTCAATATATAGATTTCCACTGGACGGGTTTGGATAAATCATAAAGTCACTAACCTCATAATCCTCTACTCCCATAGATTCCGATATTATAATATCACTATCGTTTACATCAAAGAAAATATTATCCGAAGCTTTTACCATTATTCTAGCTGTATTAGTTTCTTCATTTGGAACTGTTATTTGAGCTAAGCCATTGTTTGGTATATTCTGAGCTAATGTAATTGGATAGGTATAACCACCATCGGTAGACATAAGAACATCTACTTTAGCACAATTTACTGGGGCGATGTCGGTATCTGCAACATCCCATGTAATTGTTTCTTCGCTATTTGTACCCCAAGTTGTCGTACTATTTTGAGATGTTATAATAAAAGGTCCCGCATTATCGCTTACAACAATCGTTTTATTATCTCTTCCAGTTGCCCCACCACCAGCTCGATTATCACGAACTGTTAGCCGAAAATTCATTGACCGTGCAACCGATGGTAAGACCTCCCAAGTGGATTCGGTATTACCATTTAAAACTGTTTCTATAGCAGGGAAGTATCGATAAGACTTATCTGTAGGTTCTATTGTACGGAACAATGGTCCTTGAGTGCTAGTACTAACCGGTGGTTGCTGCGCTATTCGATTATCCATCTGTTCCCACACATAAGTTAATGCATCGCCGTCCGGATCGGTTGCCACCCCATCCAATATAAATGGTGTAGATTTTGGTATGGTGAAATCCAATCCTGCATCGACTATAGGTGGTTGGTTATTGGTATAAGTCTCTGTAGCACATGAACTATAATACGTAATATTTGTCCATATTTCCTGAATGCTAATAGAATGAAAATAAGAATCACTACCTATCTGTACATTTTGTGGAGTGCAAATACCAGCATATCCCATTATAGTAGAACCACTCCCAGGTTCCATTGCCGTACTGGCATTTCTATTTGAACCACATGAACCAGCATTTCCATTAAATGAATGATTTGCACCAAATTGATGGCCCATTTCATGGGAAACATAATCTATATAAAACGGATCAGATATAGGATTTGTTAACCCTGTAACACCTCCTGCTTTATAATATGGCGTACAAACAGAACCTAAATACGCAATACCGCCACCACCCGTGCTAAATACATGGCCTATATCATAGTTAGAATTACCTATAATACTATCTAAAGTTGATTGATTTTGACTCAACATTGCATAAGAATTACTGTTAGAATATGGGTCGGTAGCGGAGTCTAAGAATATTAATTCATCATTATTTTCAACCAATTCCATAGTTATCGCCAGGTCGCGCTCAAAAACTCCATTAATTCGTGTCAACGCCACATTCATTTCGGACAACACCGCTTCTTTCTTATCATATTCACTAGCTGCTGATGGAACCCCTTGTTGATTTAAATGGAAATTCGCATATTGTCTAGTACAAGCTAAAGCCAGTCTGTAGGTACGAAGTGTTCCATCGTTCGCATTATATGTGTCATTTGTCATTTTTTTCAATTCTACTCCTTGCATATCTTCAAGAACGAGACACTCGAAAGACTCCATATTATTTGATAAAGACTTTGCTTCATAAACAGCATAATACTTATTATTTACAGTATAAGGATCAATGTAAGTAGTCGGGTAATTTCCTGAGCTTATCATAGCATGAATCCCTGAATCTGAAATACTAATTCTTGCTACAGCCGACGGATCTTCAATTCCCTGAGCTACATAGGATTGTATGCTAGGATATTTATCTTGAAGTTGCATTGCCATCACCGGAGCGTTAAAAACCTTAAATTTCTGTAACTCCCCATTAGCAATAGGTAATTCAATAATTAAATTTGATGTGGTTGAGTGTCGATTTGGTGCTGTTTCCATCACACTCTTAAATGTGGAGGATTGAAGCTTATAAGCCTCAAAGCTAATTAGGTTACTATTTCTAACTGCAAGAGTTTTATTTTCAACGCTATTAACATTAACTTTTTCCCAAAGGTTATTTTGTGCTTCCCCTTCAAAGCCATATAGCAAGAAAAAACAAAATAGTATTGTATATATATATTTATCCTTCATCATAAATTTAAATTAAGCATCACCTATTATGTAAATATACATGACTTTTACAATTACTCATAAATTTTTTAGGGAAAACCTAATATTTTATAAAAACTCCATTAATATCACTTCAATTAATGATGGAATGCTTTTAACAAAGCACCTATAAAGACACCCTACTCTACCAACTATCATGGGCTATACCACACAAATCTAATCCTTATCAAAATTTAAGTTTTTTGAACGTCATTCGAACTATAAATAATACAAGGTATTTTCTAAGTATTATAAATTGTGATATATAAGATTTCTGAGATTAGTTTTATACATTAGCTATTCACTAGCACAAGCTAAAGCACAACAATATGACTTCTTATTTTGTATTAGGATTAATGAGCGGTACTTCTCTAGATGGACTAGATTTAGCTTATGTAAGGATTGACTTTGCATATAAACAATGGCGATATCAAATACTACACGCAGAAACAGTTACTTACCCAAAGAAATGGCGAACTAAGTTGGAAAATAGTATCTATCTTGATAATGATGCTTTACATGACTTAGATAAGAAGTACTCGAGGTATTTGGCAGAGCAAACTAAAAGTTTCATAAGTGAAAGTAATATATCTAAACTAGATCTTATTTCCAGTCATGGCCATACCGTGAAACACCGCCCTGATTTAGGATACACCATACAAATTGGCAATCTCCCTGAGTTTGGAAACTCTTTTGACACTCCAGTAGTATGCGACTTTAGAACTCAAGATGTGGTTCTTGGTGGACAAGGCGCACCTTTGGTTCCTATAGGAGATGAACTCCTTTTTTCTGAGTATAAATATTGTTTAAACTTAGGTGGTATTGCTAACATCTCGACAGAAGAAAATGAGAAGCGCATTGCTTATGACATTGGTGCTGTGAACATAGTCCTAAATCATTATGCAAACAAATTAGGTCAGAAATATGACAAAGGAGGAAAACTTGCGGCAAGTGGTAAATTAGATAAAAACCTATTAAATAAGTTAGACAGTTTAGAGTATTACAACCAACCATATCCTAAATCATTAGGTCGAGAATGGGTAGACGACAAGCTTTTACCTATTCTTGACGCAAGTGGTATTGACCCGAAAGATATTTTACATACCTACACCATACATATTGCAAAAAAAATAAGCTCAAATGTAAAAAAGGGTAGTCGAGTTTTAGTAACCGGTGGAGGAGCATACAACGATTTTTTAATCCAACAACTTCAAGAAGAAATCAAGTGGATGATTCCAAAAAAAGGGATAGTAGATTATAAAGAAGCTTTAATCTTCGGCTTATTAGGAGTCTTGCGATATAGAAACCAAGTGAATTGTTTAAAAAGTTATACCGGAGCTAGTAAAAACCATAGTTCTGGCAAGCTTTATGATTAAACAAAATAGCATTTAAGCTTTAGCTTCTGTCCAAATCAAACTATATTTCAGGTACTGTGATAAATACCACGTAGAATTGTTTTAGTTTTGCTATTTTTAGCAACGTAAATCAAAGATCAACATACAATAACTGTATTATAAAACGTTATTACTTAAAACCCAAAAATATGCTCCAATACTTTATTCAAGACGATGAATCAGGCGCACAGGAAATAGCCAATGTAAGTGAAGAGAAAACCTTGTCATTAATGGAATTATTATTCCAAGGCGGAATCGCAGGAAGTATCATTATCGCTATTTTACTTATCTTATTGTTTATAGCAATTTACCTATATTTTGAACGAAGTTTTGCTATAAAGGCAGCATCCAAAGAAGATGTAAACTTCATGAACCAAATAAAAGAACATATAGCTGGTGGAAATTTAGAAGGTGCAACACAGCTCTGTACGCAGAAAGATTCGCCAGTATCACGTATAACCGCCAAAGGAATTTCTAGAATTGGTAGCCCATTAGAGGATATTAACACTGCTATTGAAAATGCAGGGAAACTAGAGGTTTATAAACTCGAAAAAAACATTAGCATTTTAGCAACCATTGCTGGAGCAGGCCCTATGATCGGATTCTTAGGAACAGTTATAGGTATGGTACTCGCTTTTCATGAGTTATCTAGCAGTGGCGGACAAGCAGAGATGGGTGCTTTAGCAGAAGGAATATACACAGCAATGACAACCACAGTAGTAGGACTTATAGTAGGTATCGTAGCTTATATAGGATATAACCACCTTGTAGTAAAAACAGATAAGATAGTTTACCAAATGGAGATGAATGCGGTAGACTTTTTAGATCTATTAAACGAGCCAGCATAATGAATTTTAGAGGACGAAATAAAGTAAGTGCAGAGTTCAATATGAGCTCTATGACCGACGTGATATTTCTATTGCTGATTTTCTTCTTACTAACCTCACCTGCTATTACACCCAATGCTTTGGATTTAGTCTTACCTAAAGCACAAGGGAAAACTACCAACGTACAACAGGTTTCCGTTAGTATAAGCAAAGAATTAGGCTTTTATATAGACGACCAACAAGTTTCAAAAAATCAGATTGCAGGAAGGTTAAATCAGATTTTAAAAGACTCAAACGAGCCTACAGTATTACTTCGTACTGCAGAAGGTGTTCCAATAGAAGAAGCTGTATATGTAATGGATATTGCAAATAAGAACAATTATAAAATAGTATTGGCTGTAAGACCAGAGTAAAGATACATGAAGTTACTAGATACTACACATAAAAGAAAAAGCATGACGCTAACAATAATCCTGTTCCTATTGTTAGCCCTATGCCTTATTCTCTTTGGTCTAAAATATATGGATCCTCCGGAGCAGAAAGGTATTGCAGTAAACTTTGGCGTAAGTGATGTTGGTTCTGGTAATGTACAACCTGAAAAACCTATAGAAAGCACTCCTAACAAAACTACCACTAGCCCACCAGAATCTGAATCGGCAAAAGTAGAAGAGGAAGTCATTACTCAGGACATAGAAGATGCACCAGTAATAGAAGACAAAAAGAAAGAAGAATCAACACCAGAAACTAAACCCATAGAAGAAAATCCAGAGCCTGAACCAGAACCTGAACCCGAACCGGAGCCAGAACCAGATAAAGCTACAAGCGATGCAATTTCGAACTTATTAAACGCCCCTAAATCCGATGGTGAAGCCAAAGGAAGTGAAGGTGATGATAATGTAATTGGCGATAAAGGCGACCCTTCAGGAGACCCAAATGCTAGTAGTTACTATGGACAAGGAAAGGGATTAGATGGCGATGGAAACTATAACCTAGGAGGAAGAAAAGCACTAAACAAAGAACGTTTCAAACAAGAATGCAATGAAGCTGGAAGAGTTGTTGTACGCATTGTTGTTAATAGAAAAGGTGAAGTAGTTAGTGCAACACCTGGGTATCGAGGAACAACAAACAATGCACCATGTTTGCTAAACCCAGCCAAAAGGGCAGCTATGGCTACCCGCTTCAATGCTGACAACAATGCACCCGCGCAGCAAGTTGGAACTATTATTTATAACTTCTCCCTTTCGGAGTAAGCCACAGATTAAACTTATATGGATAAAGAGTATAAGAAAACCATTACTTGGATGGTAGAACAGCTACCCATGTATCAACAGCTTGGCAAAATTGCCTTCAATGCTGGCCTAGCTAATATTGAAAAGCTAGACAAACACTTGAAGCATCCGCACAGGCAGTTTGACAGCATACATGTTGCTGGAACCAATGGAAAGGGCTCCACTTGTCATATGCTAGCTTCTATATTACAAGAAGCTGGATATAAAGTTGGGCTCTACACATCACCACACCTAAAAGATTATAGAGAAAGGATTAGAATAAATGGTGAACCCATTACCAAAGAAGCAGTTGTAAAGTTTATAAGCGAAAATCGCACATTCTTTGAACAGCAAAAGCTATCATTTTTTGAAATGAGCGTAGGAATGGCATTTCATTACTTTGAAGAAAACAACATTGATATCGCCATAATTGAAACTGGACTTGGTGGCAGGCTAGACAGTACTAATATCATTCATCCATTACTTTCTGTAATTACCAACATAGGCATGGATCATCTTGGTATTTTAGGAAATTCATTAGAAGCAATTGCTAAAGAAAAAGCAGGAATAATAAAAAGGAATACCCCAGTGATAATTGGTGAGTATACAAAAGAAACAAAAGCTGTATTTCAAGACATAGCAAAGTCTAAGAACTCTGAGATTCATTGGGTGAATCATAAACAACCTTTAGACTATAACTTAGATTTAAAAGGATTCTACCAAAAATACAATGCTCTCACTGTCTTAGAAGTTATAAAAGCACTTAATAATCTAAAGAGAAAGTATCATATTTCCAATAAAGATATTTCAATTGGACTTAAAAATATAATCAAAAATACAGGACTTAAAGGGCGATGGCAAACCTTAAACGAAAATCCCCTCACCATTTGTGATACTGCACATAACACACATGCCATTAGCCACGTTGTTAAGCAGATTGAAGACCAAGAATATGAAACTCTACATATAGTATTAGGCATGGTATCAGATAAAGAGGTAAATGACATATTGGAGCTTTTACCTAAACAAGCTATCTATTATTTCTGTTCACCTGCAATAAACAGAGCAATGGATGCAAATGAATTGCGAGATAAAGCTATTGATCATGAATTAACAGGGGAGGTTTACGAGAGCACTAAACAGGCTTATCAGGCTGCTATTCAAAACAGTAGTAAAGGTGATTTGATTTTTATTGGTGGAAGCAACTTTGTAGTTTCCGAAGTTTTATAATTTTATTTTAATAAAGCATTGTTTATTACATATACTAGTCTTATATTTGCCACATCCTAAAAAGGAAGGGCGCGTAGCTCAGTTGGTTTAGAGCACTTGGTTTACACCCAAGGGGTCAGGGGTTCGAATCCCTTCGCGCCCACAACAAAAGAATCGTCTAGATAAAGGCGATTTTTTTATGTCGGGTCATTAACTCAGTTGGTTTAGAGTGTTACCTCGACAAGGTAAAAGTCACTGGTTCGAATCCAGTATGACCCACAAAAAAATATTTTTCACTTTTCCCTTGTTTATTATTAATAGCGTTGTATATTTGCACCGTTATCAAAAGAAAGGGCGCGTAGCTCAGTTGGTTTAGAGCACTTGGTTTACACCCAAGGGGTCAGGGGTTCGAATCCCTTCGCGCCCACAACACAAACGGCTTAACAGAACACTCTGTTAAGCCGTTTTTTAATTCCATCTATTCTTAAAGAGTCATTTTAATAAACACTTCCCTCAAAACAATATGGAATAAATCCTTCAAAATTCTTCTTGAAATTGTTATAAATGAAATAAAGTTACTAACTTTGACTATAATATAACTTGTTAGCTAGTTTAGATTATAACTACAATATTTAACAGCTACATTAAACTTCAAAGATTATGACACAGTTTTTTAATCATGAATCAGAGGGCGAGATAACCAATATAAAGGATACTAACGAACTAAAAAATTGGATTAGTCATCTAGAATATATCAAAACTGAGCTACAGTATCTTGTTGCATTAATTAAAAAACAATCTAATAACGGAGAGTTGATAAAGATACTTGAACAACAGCAACAAGAAAATAACAATGAATTGAGCTCACTCTATAATTATGCTCCATCTATATCGGAATCACAGGAATGCGATGACGTAGATTGTGATATATTTTTCTTAAATAAGCACGAAGAGTTTAGAAATAAGTATTTAGAGTATCTTGGAAATTATCGCAAGATTAAAAATAAAATATTCGAGGCGCTACTGAATTAAATTCACTAAAACTATCTATCTAATTATAAGTATTTAACAAGATTCTCCAAAGCAATCCCACGAGAACCTTTTAATAAAATATATGACGCATTAAGAGGCTCCTCTCTCAACACCTTTTCTATTTCGCCTCGTGTTTTATAAATAGTAATATGCGAGGCGAAGTTTTTTGCGTTATTGAAGTTTTCCCCAACTAAATATACTTTCATAGTAGTATGGGCAGCAAGTAAATCAACAATATCCTGATGCTCTTTAACTGCAAATGAACCTAATTCAAGCATATCACCAAGAATTAAAACCTTATTAGAGTGAGAAGCATCAGCTATAAAGCTCTTTATCGCAGCACGGACACTAGTAGGATTGGCATTGTAAGCATCAAGTAACAATAAGTTTCTATCAGTTTTTACTAACTCCGAACGGTTATTATCTGGGGTATAAACAGAAATCGCTTTAACAATATCACCTTTAGACACACCAAAGTACTCACCTATTACAATTGCTGCAGCACAATTTATAAAGTTATAGGCACCTACTAAATTAGTAGATATTGCTTCTGATTTATATCGAAACTTTAATTTAGGCTGAGCAGTAAGTAATTGAACATCTTCTCCATCTAATTCACTAGGTCCAAATAATATTCTATTCTGATTTTCACTTAACTCTAACTGCTTAGCATCATTTTTATTGACAAAAACATAGCCACCTTTAGAAGCTAAATATCGATATAATTCTGTCTTAGCCTGCACTACTCCTTCCAGACTGCCAAAGCCCTCTAAATGGGCTTTCCCAAAGTTAGTGATATACCCAAAATTTGGCTGGGCGATATGACAGAGTAAATCTATTTCACCTGGATGATTAGCACCCATTTCTACTATACCTAAATCATGATCTTCTGTCATAGACAATAGCGTAAGTGGCACTCCAATATGATTGTTCAAATTGCCTTCAGTTGCTTGCACAACAAATTTCTTTGAAAGCACTTTATTAATGAGGTTTTTTGTTGTTGTTTTTCCGTTACTCCCTGTTAAAGCAATAATAGGCAAACCTAAATATTGTCTATGATAAGCTGCTAAATCTTGTAAAGCCTTAAGCGTATTTTTCACAAATAACATTCGCTTGTTGGTCTTATCGTAAAGCTTTGCGTCGTCCATTACAACATATGACGCACCTTTATCAAAGGCCTTTTCAACAAAGAGATTAGCATTATAGTTTTCACCAGAAAGAGCAAAGAAAATAGCACCTGGAAGCATAGTGCGTGTATCTGTAGACAAGGAATCTGAATTTAAAAACGCCTGATGTAGTTTAGCAGTGGTCATAACCTATTTATTGATAAAATTTACAAATTTAAAAGCCTCCCTAATTTTTACATAGAGAGGCTTTAAAATTAATCTAAATATTTGAATTTAATTATCGTCTTTTTCTATTCCCTTGTGTTTTAGATCCAACTCTGGACATTGCACAGCGGAAACCAATAAAGTCGGTAGCCATATCCTGTGGATAAAACCTACGTTGTGCCGGATCTAACCAATAGCTTCTATCTCGCCATGATCCACCTTTATACACTCGAACCTCATTATCAACAAGTGTGTTTCTATCATTAGATTTATCATATTGTAATGCTAAGCCAGTTGAATCTGCATATACTTCGTGTTGTGGCGCATTGTACATACGGGCAGCTTCGTCTTCTGTTTCAAAACCAAAACTCTGATAGTTTCTAGTAGACATTTTATCACCATCACGGAAATCACGCTGATCACTTTCAGAGAAATTAGTTCTTAGATACATATCAGACTCTTCCAATTCAACCTTATGAATATCCCCAGGTAAATTACGTGCTATTATTTTACCATTACTTAATGTATCATATACTATATCTTCTGGCGTAACTACTTGAACTCTACCATCTTCTCCAATTTTATTCTTGGTATAAATATTTCCTCGATAGTAATTAAAATCATTATATTCATCATCAATCATTGGACGATATATATCAGCAACCCACTCTGCTACATTCCCAGCCATATCATATAAACCATAATCATTAGGTGGATAAGACCCTACCTTTGCAGTTATATCAGCACCAGTATCGCTCCAACCAGGTATACCACCATAATCACCTTTTCCTTGTTTAAAATTGGCTAATTGCTGACCAACCATTCCTCTATTACCCGATCGTGTATAGCTTCCACTCCAAGGATATTTTTTTCTTCCTCGGTAAGTATTATACTCACGTAAGTCAGACATGCCTAACGCTGCAAATTCCCACTCTACTTCTGTTGGGAGCCTATAAGCTGGCAAAATTACTCCGTCTTTTTGCTGTGCATATAGGTTAGTACTATCAGGACTTCTTTTTGCTATTCTCTCTGATTCCTTACCCCCTCTTGTTATAGAGTCGTTACCACCATAAGCAAGTGTTGGGGCAGTTAAATAAGTCCCTGTACTAAAGGTTTCGCCAGCTTTAGCTTTATAAGGAGCTCCTTTTGCTACATACCCTTCCCTTTCTAACATTATTTCATTAACCCGATCAGTTCTCCATTTGCTATACTCCATAGCTTGAATCCAACTAACCCCAACAACAGGATATTCTGCATAAGCTGGGTGACGCAAGTAGTTTTCCGTCATCACCTCATTATTACCTAATCTATTACGCCACACTAAAGTATCTGGCAAGGCACCAATATAAATATTTTCATAACCTGGCTCTTCCGGTGAAAACGTATGCTTTAACCAATCCAAGTATTCTAAATACATAAGATTTGTTACTTCCGTCTCATCCATATAAAAAGACTGCACATGCTGTTGGGTAGGAGTATTATTCCAATCCCCTAAAGGATCATCCTGCACTTTACCCATGGTAAACGTACCACCTTCAATAAAAACTAAACCAGGACCAGTAGGTTGCTCTTTAAACTTAGGATTAAACCTGAATCCTCCTTCTTTGGAGTTAAGATCCCAACCTGTACCTCTTGAGACCTTTGTATAATCTCTTGATTTATTACAACCAATAAAAAGAGTCGTAACACAAAAGACTAGGGCTAAACGTATAAAACTTTTGGACTTTAAGTTCATAATTAATCTATATGAAAAATAATATTAGAGTTGCAATATAGTAATTAACATTATGTTAGCAAACATAATTCATAAATTTAAGATTTGCGCCTTAAACACACAAACCTCTATGCTGTAAAGATTAGAATTTTGTTTATAATAACAATAAATTCTCGATTAAAATATTGGATGTCATATTAAGCTTGCCTCTATCAGGCTCAACTTAACCTTAATAACGAACATTATGATACTTTAGTATATCACCCCAAAAAAATATGGTGTTAATTAAACCTATATCTCTCATTCAAGGATTCAATTTTAAAACAGAGAACATTAATTTTTGAAAGCTCCTTAATATATTTGAGAATATAATAGTTGCTTTATGTATTTTAGCAGACTAACATCATCACACATTAAACTTCAAGTCGTTGATCAAGAATGAATAAAAGTCTATACTCCATATTATTTAGCCTATTTATAGTTTGTAACTCCTGGGCACAAACGCAAAAAAGCTTTACAACAAATTGGGAGCCAATCGTAATGCAAGATGCTAAAAGCAATATTAATAATAGAGGATTAACAACCCTAAACAATAATAAGCAAAACGAAACTATTCGTCCTTCTGCTTTTCACCGATTAAGCCGTGAGAACATTGAGATTAGTGAAACTTGGATAGATCAAAGCCCTGTCGACCCGAATTCAGCTAAATTAGAAAATATTAAATACGAACCGTTAACCCAGCAGGAGCTTAATAAATTAAATAAATCCACAGTACCTAATAACATAACATATAAGATAGAATCCTCTAGAGGACGAAATCAATTATATTCTACTCTAACTTATAGCCCTGTAGTAAAACGAAATGGAGCATATAATAAAGTTGTATCTTTTGATTTAAACTATTCCTATAAAACTGTAAATACTACTTTTAATTCAAGCAATTATAATAGTGAGGCAAATTCTATATTTGCAACAGGAAAATGGTATAAGTTTAAAGTCAATAAATCGGGTGTTCATAAAATAGACGGAAACTTTTTATCTAAATTGGGTATTGACTTAGCCACAGTGAACCCTGAACAAATTAAAATTTATGGTCATGGTGGAGATGCGCTTCCTTTTGCCAATGCTCAAAATGCTCCAATCGACCCTCCACAAATCGCATTGAGAGTTGTTTCTGATAACCCCAACAACTTTACCAATTCAGATTATGTTTTATTCTATGCTGAAGGTGTTCGTACCTATAATGAAGAAAACGACAGCCATATAAATCCATATAGCGATTATAGTTATTATTACATTACTGTCGACGGAGAGCCAGGTATACGCATTAGCACTATGCAAGAACCTTCTGGAAATGCAACGAAAGTTATTACTAATTATCATAGTGCTCAGTTTCATGAGGAAGATGAATTCTCACCCGCTAAAGTTGGTAGACGTTGGTATGGCAATAGATTTGACGTGCAAAACCAACAAAGCTTTACGTTTGACTTCCCTAATATAGTTTTGGGTAGTACATATAATGTAATTGTTAAAACAGGGGCGGTATCCACCTCTTCAACTACTATGCAGGTAACTATTAATAACGAGGAAAATCAAGTATTAAGATATTCTCCTATCAATGATCCAGTGTTTTTAGTTACCCGAGATTTAGAAACTACGTTAACCGCAAGCAGCAGTGACGTTCAGGTGCAAATGCACTATAATAACAATGGCAATCCTTCTAGCGTGGCCTATATAGACTACATTCGTGTTGAGGCAATGGAGCACCTAAAAGGAAAAGACAAACAATTCCTATTCTCTAACAAAGAGGTAATAAACATGATCGGAATTGGGGAGTACCAAATGAGTAACGCACAAAATATAAGTGAAATATGGGATATAACTGATTGGCAGAACATTCAAAGTAAAACAAACAATGGGACAAATAATTTACGTTGGAAATCCAATTTAGGTGAAGAACGCATTTATGTTGCTGTAAACCCCGATGACTATTACGAGCCATTAGAGGTAGAAAATCCAATAGTTGGCAATCAAAATATAAAAGGAACAATCCTTCGTGACCGACAAGGCAACTTTAAAGACATAGACTACTTAATCATAACATCACCAGAGCTAGTTCAACCAGCTATTAGATTAGCTAATCATCATATTGCCCAAAATAATTTAAGTGTAAAGGTAGTAACCACCGACGATATATACCAAGAGTTTAGTTCAGGAAAACAAGATATATCGGCCATACGAAACTTAGTGCGATATGTTTATAATAACGCCTCTACACCAGAAAACCGTTTGAAGTATCTTGCCCTACTCGGTGATACTTCGGTAGACTATAAAGATCGTTGGGAAGACAATAATAATATTGTACCTACTTTCCACGATTTACAAAGCACAAGTAATTATAGCTCCTATATGTCAGACGACTTCTTTGGCATGATGGACGAAAACGAAGGCAGTATGGCAGCAAGCGACAAACTTGACATAGCTGTAGGAAGAATTGTTGCAGACGAAGTTAGCTTAGCCAATGCAATGGTAGACAAAGCGATTAATTACCAAAAGGAAGTGTCTTATGGGAGTTGGCGAAATAATATTATTACTATTTCCGATGATGTTGACAAAACCTATGAATTTGAAAGCATTCAAAGAACTCTAAATAACTTGAGTGATGAAATCTCTGAAAAGAAACCAGAGTTTAATGTTAAAAAGATTCTTACAGATTCATACGTCCAACAAACTTCTGCTGGTGGCAATCGATATCCAGATGTAAATAAAGCCATTACAGAAGCTATAGAAGTAGGAGGTGTACTCGTAAACTATTTTGGTCATGGTGGAGAAGATGGTTTAGCTCATGAGTTTATCTATACACAGAATGATGCCAACAATTTAAATAATACCAACCGTTACCCACTTTTTGTAACCGTTACTTGTGAGTTTACCAAATTCGATTATCCTCACCGAATTACAGCCGGTGAACTTACTTATTGGAATAAAAGAGGTGGTGCAATAGGGCTAATAACCACCACAAGGGCGATAAGCGTTTCATTAGGTGTAGAATATAATTTAATAATGAATCCTGATTTACTTGGGTACGACACTTATACATATAAAACTCCTGCTGAGGCATTACGAATAACAAAGAATAGAATTGGGGATAGATTACGACGCGTAGTATTTTTCATCGGTGATCCAGCCATGCATTTAGCACAACCGAAACCAAGTGTTCAATTGACAAAAATTAACGATAACACGATTGACCAAATTAATAATACACCAATCGAAGCTTTAGGAAAAGTAAAACTATCAGGTATTGTCACAGATGAAAATGGCAACCAACTGTCAGATTATAATGGTATCGTAGAAACCAAAGTTTTCGACAAAAGCATAGAGCGAACTACCCTAGGAAACGACGGAACTAGAAATAGTGCCGGTGAACTATTGCTTTTAGATTTTACTACATTAGGTGAGATTATTTTTAATGGGCAGGCCACTGTAAGTAATGGTGCATTCGACATTGAATTTATTGCGCCTAGAGATGTTAGATCGGAATTAGGTAACGGACGCGTTAGCTTTTACACCAAACGTGATGGCGTTTTGGAGGATAGAACAGGTTTCAACAACGACATTCAAGTAGGAGGAATAAATGAAAATGCAGCAGACGATAAGCAAGGACCAGAAATTCAATTATATTTTAACGACGAAACATTCACATCTGGCGCTACTATTAATAGCTCTCCTACCCTTATTGTGAAATTAGAAGATGAAAGTGGCATAAACACATCAAGTGGTATAGGTCACGATATATTGGCTGTTTTAGATGGTGATGAATCAAATCCTATTAAGTTAAATGAATACTACCAAGCTGATATAGATAATTACACAAAGGGAAGTTTGCAGTATCAATTTAAAGATCTAGAGCAAGGCTTACATACATTAGAGCTAAAAGCATGGGATGTATACAACAACTCCTCTACATCAGAAGTAGAATTTATAGTTGCAAAAAGCGACAAACTAGAGTTAAATCGTATATTAAATTATCCAAATCCCTTTGTGAATTATACGGAGTTTTGGTTCGAACACAACCGCCCATTTGAACCTTTAGATGTTCAGGTACAAGTACTAACAGTAACTGGAAAAGTCGTATGGTCTACCAATCAGTTAATCACTACCGATGGCTTTTTATCTAGAGATATTATTTGGGATGGACGGGATGATTTTGGAGATAGGATAGGAAAAGGCGTATATATATATAAGATTTCAGTTAAATCAACGTTAACTAATCAGAGAGCCGAAAAGTTCGAGAAACTAGTTATCCTTTAATAATAAAATTTATATTTGCTAAAATACTTTTACTATGAAAAAATACATTGCATTAACCCTCCTTGCTATGTCAGGATTAAAAACCATGGCACAACAAGGTCCTACAAGAGCAATAACCACTGCAGTACCATTTCTTTCTATAGCTGCCGATCCGAGAGCAGCTGCGATGGGTGATATGGGAGTAGCAACCTCTGCAGATGCTTTTGCTCAGCAATGGAACCCCGCTAAACTTGCATTTGCAGAATCTAAACAGAGTGTAGGACTTACCTACACACCATATTTAAGTAAGCTGGTTAATGATATATTTCTAGGTAATATATCCTACCACAATAGATTAAACGAGAGAAGTGCCATAGGTGCTAGCTTACGTTACTTTAGTAATGGAGAGATAGAACTTAGAGAATCTTTCGATAGCCCAGCATTTATTGCTAAACCCAATGAGCTCGCTTTAGACCTTTCCTATTCCTTACGCTTGAGCGATGAGTTTGCTATGGCGGTTTCTGGTCGTTATATACATTCCGATTTAAAACTACAAACTGGTTTCGACGATGCTCAGGCTGCCAATTCTATTGCAGTAGATATTGCAGGATACTATGAAGGACCTACACAAATTCATAAAGATTTTAATGGTAGGTGGAGAGCCGGATTTAATATTTCTAATCTCGGTCCTAAAATGAAATACGACGATAGAACAGATGGTGCATTTTTACCTACAAACCTTGGTGTTGGTGTAGGATACGACTTTATTCTAGATGCGCATAATAAAGTAGGTGTAACAGCAGAGTTCAACAAATTACTTGTTCCTACTCCACCTGCATTAGAAGAAGGTGAAATTGATGAAAATCGCCGAAAAATAGACGATTATAATGATATTGGTTGGTTTTCTGGAGTATTCAAATCCTTTGGTGATGCACCAGATGGTTTCAGTGAAGAACTAAAAGAAATCACTTGGGCTTTAGGTGCTGAATATTGGTATGAAGATGTGTTTGCATTACGAGCGGGCTATTTTAATGAAAGTGAAGAAAAAGGTGCAAGAGAGTTCTTCTCTTTAGGAGCTGGTTTCAAATACACTACCATCAACATAGACATGTCGTACCTATTCTCTACATCAAAAACAAACAATCCATTAGAAGGAACTTTACGTTTTGGATTAACTTTTAGTTTTGGAGACAATGCTTTCAAAAATATTGACTAATTTATTTCAGTAATCATTTCTAAAATAACAGAATAGTGTTGTAAAAGAAACTTTAGAATCTTTAAAAGATTCGCCATACAAGTCTTATTTTTACAACACTATTTTTTTGCTATGAAGAAAACATTTAAATTTAACTATATAGAGTACAACAGCTTAGATCAGGCTCCAAAAGATATTCAAAGTCTAATGCGTAAAGCGCAGGAAGCTAGAGAGAATGCCTATGCACCGTACTCCAAGTTTATGGTTGGCGCAGCATTAAAAGATAGCGAAGGGAATATATATTTAGGAAATAATCAAGAGAATGCAGCTTACCCTTCTGGTTTATGTGCGGAACGCGTTGCAATATTTCATGCCGGAGCAACAAATCCAGAAGCTATATTTACTGACTTAGCTGTAACAGTTCGCTCGTTGAACAAAAAAATAGATTCTCCTCCCTCTCCATGCGGTGCTTGCCGACAGTCTTTGGTGGAATATGAATCTAAACAGCAGAAAAACATTCGAGTTCACTTTATGGGGGAAGATGGACCAATAATTCATGTAGATTCCATTAAGGATTTACTGCCATTTTTATTTGATAGCAGTACTTTATTATAAATGTTAGAAGCAAAACTAAAAACCGGAAGAGTTGAGTGTGGAACAGACGAGGCTGGGCGTGGTTGTTTGGCTGGTCCCGTTACCGCAGCAGCTATTATCTTACCAGATGATTTTAAACACCCGCTGCTCAACGATTCAAAAGCATTAACTGAAAAACAACGCTTAATTATTGAGCCTATTCTAAAAGAAGAAGCAATCAGTTATGCCGTGACACATATTGGAAACGATAAGATCGATAAAATAAATATTCTTCAAGCCTCTGTCTTGGCAATGCATCGCGCCATTGAAAAGCTCGATATGACACCCGAGTTTATCGCTGTAGATGGAAATTATTTTAAAGAATATCCTAAAATAGAGCACAAATGCATAGTAAAAGGCGATGCCAAATATCTACATATTGCAGCGGCTTCCATACTAGCTAAAAATGCTAGAGATCGATTTATGGCTAATTTAGATAAGGAGTATCCTGCGTATGGTTGGAAAACAAATAAAGGATATCCTACGAAAGCACATCGTCAAGCGATTGCTAAAATTGGACCTAGTCCATATCATAGAACATCCTTTAAACTATTACCAGATAATTAGCTAGTTAAATACTTAGTTAGAAGCCGAAAGAACCAAATCGGCAAGCAAGACCCTTATTTCTGAAAGCTTATCCACCTCTTCCATTTGATGACGATCCTTTATAGTATATAAATCGGAATACGAAACATGTACTTTATTATTCTCATCTTCCCAAACTAAAAGACGTAGTGGTAAGTCCATAACAGATAATTGATGTCGATCGATCAAATTAGCTTCAAGCAAACCTGTTGTAAATAATAAAAGCTTATTTGGACGAATATCTTCTCCCACTGTACTAGCATTTAGTTGATGATCTACTTCGGCCAATAAATTCATCTCCGGATTATCTGAAATTATATTACGCAGAGTATTGTACGTTTCATTAAAGGATTTTCTACTTGCAATAGTTATGGTGTTTTTTCCAACCATAGCAGTTTCATTTTTCATAGTCATATTTCCTGTAACATCAGAAACAATTTGAGACAAGGAAGACTCCATATTCTGTACAGCCCCCATATTGTTTAAATCATACATTCTGCTATAGTACTCCATATTATTATAAGCCACTAGTATAAATTTATCACGGTCTTCAAAAGTTAAAACACGAGAAGGGAATTCCATTCCTATTTTTGGATTTTCTTTTAAAAGTGGCACTTCCAAAGATGGATTGCTAAACAAAATCATTTTTGCTTCTCTACTTCGTTTTCCATGAGATTCAGCATACTCTTTAAAATCGATCTCTTCTATACGATAGTCGGCTTGTTGCATCGAAGCTCGTAGTCCACGATAAGTTTCGGTAAACGTTGCCTCACTTTCTGCATAGGCTAGCCCTGGTGTATCGGGATAGGTTATAGTTCTATCATCACTGCTACATGATACAAATAGAGCTACCATTAGAACACTTATTAAAAAACGCATATTCAGTAAATTTTTAAAATTACTCTAGCATACAAATTAGAACACTAACACTTGTATTAAAACAAAGTATTTGCATTCTAATTATAGCACTTAATTCTTATGACTTCTTATTTATAAAATTATTTCCTTAAACTCTTTAAATGCTGCATCTATACCCTCTGGATTTCTACCACCTGCTGTAGCAAAAAACGCTTGGCCACCACCTCCACCTTGGATATACTTACTCAATTGTCTAACAATTGTGCCAGCATTCCAGTTTTTTGAAGCTGCAAGTTCTTTATCTATATAACAAGTAAGCGTAACTTTTCCATCAGCATCCGATCCAAATAGCATACACGCATTCTTAACTTCGCCACCTAATTCAAAAGCCAAGTCTCTAATCGCTCCTGCATTCAAATCTACTTTTTGTATCAGCAATTGAACTCCATTTACTTCTTCAAATTCAGATTTTAAGCTTTGTTTTAGATTCTTTGCTTTGTCCTTCAACAATTCCTCTACTTGCTTCTCTAATTTCGCATTACTATCCTTTAGTTGCTGAATTGCCTGTAGCGGATCTTTTGTATTGTTCAGTGATTTTCTAACTTTATTATATAGCGCATCATGAATCATAAAGTGCTGTTTTGCTGCATCTCCAGTAATTGCCTCAATACGCCTTACTCCTGCTGCTACAGCTGACTCTGAGGTGATAATAAAATGCCATATATCAATGGTATTCTCCACATGTGTTCCTCCACATAGCTCAATAGAATTACCAAACTTAATCGTTCGTACTGTATCGCCATATCGCTCACCAAACAATGCAACAGCTCCTTGTTCAATCGCCATATCATAAGGAATAGTTCTTTGTTCTTCTAATGCAATACTTTCGCGAATACGGGCATTTACAAATTCTTCTACTTGCTTCAACTCCTCATCGGTAAGCTTACTAAAGTGTGAAAAATCAAAACGCAAAGTGCGGCTCTGCACCATAGACCCTTTTTGTTCTACATGATCGCCTAAAACCTCTTTTAAAGCTTGATGCAATAAGTGTGTTGCTGTGTGGTTAGCTGCCGATCGTGATCGTTGATTTTTATCGACTACTGCAGTAAACGTATCATCCAATTTCTCGGGTAACGTTTTTGTATAGTGTACCGTAAGATTATTCTCTTCTTTTGTATCTTCTATATAATATATCACACCGTTAGAAGCTTTCAAGTAACCTTTATCTCCAACTTGTCCTCCACCTTCTGCATAAAACGGCGTGAGATTAAACACAAGTTGATAAAGCTCTCCTTCTCTCTTACTACTTACTTTTCTATAACGAACAATTTTCACAGAAGTCTCTAGCAAATCATATCCTACAAATTCTTGTTTATCATCTTCTCTTAGTTGTACCCAATCACCAGTTACTAGTTTTGTTGCTTCTCGCGAACGCTGTCGTTGCTTTTGTAGTTCTTCTTCAAAAACCTTTTCGTCTAACTTCATTCCTCTTTCACGAAGGATTAAAGCAGTTAAGTCGATAGGAAAACCATAGGTATCGTAAAGTTCAAAAGCCTTTGATCCAGACACTATATCTCCGTCATTTTGTTCGATAATATTATCCAATAGTATCAATCCTTGTTCTAAGGTACGTAGGAATGAATTCTCTTCTTCGCGGATTACATTCACTATTAAATTTCTCTCTCTGATTAATTCAGGGAAAGCTTCGCCCAATTGACGTAGTAATACTGGCACCAACTGGTATATGAATGCCTCTTTTTTATCTAAGAAGGTAAATCCGTAACGAACTGCACGACGTAAGATTCTACGTATTACATATCCTGCACCAGAATTAGAAGGTAACTGTCCATCGGCAATTGCAAATGCAACTGCACGAACGTGATCGGCTATAACACGAATTGCAATATCTATATCTTCATCCCCTTTTTCATAGGAGGTAGAAGTAATGGTTTCTATCTCACGAATAATTGGCATGAATACATCGGTATCGTAATTACTCTGTTTGTCTTGCAATACCATACATAAACGCTCAAAGCCCATTCCAGTATCTACGTGTTGTTGTGGAAGTTCTTCTAAGCTGCCATCAGCCTTACGGTTGAATTGCATGAATACCAAGTTCCATATCTCCACTACTTGAGGATGGTCTTTATTCACTAAATCTGCTCCGTTAACTTTAGCTTTCTCCTCGGCACTACGAATGTCCACATGGATTTCACTACACGGCCCACAAGGTCCTTGCGGTCCCATTTCCCAGAAATTATCCTCTTTATTTCCCTCGATTATTCTATCGGCAGGAACATATTCCTTCCATAAGTCATATGCTTCTTGATCTCTTTCTAAATTTTCGCTAGCATCGCCCTCAAATATGGATACATATAAATTATCCTTATCTATTTTATAAACCTCTGTTAGCAACTCCCAAGCCCATGCAATCGCTTCCTTTTTAAAATAATCGCCAAAGCTCCAATTCCCAAGCATTTCAAACATAGTATGGTGGTAAGTATCCATTCCCACCTCTTCTAAATCATTATGCTTTCCACTTACACGCAAACACTTTTGGGTATCGGCTATACGCTTATGTTTCACTGGTTTATTCCCCAAGAAATACTCTTTAAATGGAACCATTCCCGCATTGGTAAACATCAAGGTTGGATCACCTTTTAATACCATTGGTGCAGATGGAACAATTGTATGTCCTTTTGATTTGAAAAAAGATAGATATCGCTCGCGGATTTCTTTTGATGTCATGTTCTATTTTTTAAACTTATATATGCTAGCATCATACAAAAGCAAACAAATAAGTATATTTGTCTGATGCTTCCACATGAATTGTTTTATTTGAAAGCACAAAAATAAGGTTTTTTAAACGTATGGCGAAGGTAAAATATTATTATGATAGCGAAACGCTTTCTTATAAGAGAGTTAGAGTCAAGAGATCACGCAGAGTCGGCATGATCTCCCTTACCATTTTAAGTGTGCTTTTAAGTGGGTTTATCATATTTCTAATCTACTTGAATATTCCTTTTTTAGAGTCACCAAAAGAAAAGGTTTTACGTAGAGAATTGAGTAATCTTCAACTGCAATACGACTTACTCAACAGGAAAATGGATCAGGCTAGTGTTGTTTTAGATGAGTTAATGGAACGTGACAATATAATTTACCGTGTATACTTTGAGTCAAATCCAATCCCTGAGCAACAACGTCGTGCCGGATTTGGAGGAGTGAATCGTTATAAAGATTTAGAAGGATTCGATAATTCTGAATTGATTATTGCAACCAATAGAAAATTAGATATTCTTACACGTCAAATCGTTGTTCAGTCAAAATCTTTAGACGAAATCATTGAATTGGCAAAAAATGAAGAAGCCCTCTTAGCCGCGATTCCAGCCATACAACCTGTACGAAATGAAGATATGAATCGAATGGCATCTGGTTATGGTTACCGAACAGATCCCTTTACTAAAGTAAGGAAGTTTCATGGTGGTATGGATTTTTCTGCACCTAGAGGAACGCCAATTTTTGCAACTGGCGATGGAATTGTTAAGAGAGTAGATGGTCGCACCGCTGGATATGGAAAGCATATTCGTATTGATCACGGTTTTGGATATATGACACTTTATGCACACCTAGACGATTATAAAGTTCGTAGAGGCCAACGAGTAAAGCGTGGTGACACTATTGGATTTGTAGGAAGTTCTGGACGCTCGACTGGTCCACATTTACATTATGAAGTGCATAAAAATGGACAGCGTATAAACCCGATGAACTTCTATTATGGTAGTATTAGTGCTGAAGAATACGCAGAGTTATTAGAAAAATCCCAAGAGGAAAATCAATCGTTAGATTAATGAAGTTAGATTTACCAGATAAAAGGTATTACACTATAGGTGAAGTAGCGCAAGCGTTTGATGTAAATCCATCCTTATTACGATTCTGGGAAAAAGAGTTCGATATTCTTAAACCCAAAAAGAATGCAAAAGGAACACGACGATTTACACAGGAGGATATTAAAAATTTAAAATTGATTTATTTCCTTGTCCGAGAAGAAGGCTATACCCTCGATGGAGCAAGAAGAAAATTAGAACAAAACTTCAGTGAAACCGTTGATCGTTTTGAAATAATAAATAGACTCAAGAAAATAAAATCTGAATTAAAAGAAATCAGAAAACATCTCTAACCAATCCATTATCATTATGAAAAAGAATGTATCATTACTTATTGTCCTAGGTGTCATTGCCTTACTAATAGCTTGGGGCGCTAGCATTAACAATAGCCTTGTTACCTTAGAAGAGGATATAAAAGGAAAATGGGCAAATGTAGAAAGCAGTTATCAGCGTAGAGCCGATTTAATTCCAAACATTGTAAACACCGCTAAAGGATATGCTGAATTTGAGCAAGAAACTTTAACACAAGTAATAGAAGCTCGAAGTAATGCTACGAAAGTAACTGTTGACCCTACCAACATTAGCCCTGAGGAATTGGCTAAATTTGAGCAAGCACAAAGTGGAGTAAGCAGCTCCCTTTCTAGACTTTTAGTAACTTTTGAGCGCTATCCTGATTTAAAAGCTAATGAAAACTTTAGTGAATTGATTAATGAATTAGAGCGCACAGAGAATCGAATCAACGTAGAACGAAATAGATTCAATGGTAGCGTACAGTCTTTTAATACGAAAGTACGCCGCTTTCCAACTAGTTTAGCAGCTAGCATGTTTGGCTTTGAACAACATGGGTATTTTGAAAGTGCAGAGGGCGCAAGCGTAGCACCTACGGTAGAATTTTAAATTTAAATTATGGCAAATATTGAAGATTTCCTTAATCAAGAGGAACAGCAAGAAATAATAAAAGCAATACAAAAAGCCGAACGAAATACCTCGGGAGAAATTCGCGTGCACATAGAAAAATCTTCAGGCAAGGATGCGCTAAATCAAGCAACAAAAGTTTTTGACTTTCTTAAAATGGATAACACCCGAGAGCGAAATGGAGTGTTGATTTATGTTGCTATAGACACTCGAGACCTAGTTATTCTGGGCGATATAGGCATAAATGATGTAGTACCATCCGACTTTTGGGAATCAACAAAAGATGCTATCATTAGTGAGTTTAAAAATGGTGATTATAAAAAGGGACTTATCGATGGTATTTTAACCGCAGGCGAACAGCTTAAAAGCCACTTTCCATTTAAAAAAGGAAGAGGCAACGAATTACCCGATGACATTTCCTTTGGATAATCTAACAAAACACTTATCTCGAAAAAATAAAGTGTAGATTAACCTATGTATATAAACCGCAGCTTAAGTTCGGAAGCTGTTAGATTTTTATTTGTCTTAATAAACACCAGACTGAATTAAAAAATAGTTTCTAGTTAACAAACCTCTATATGTTTAACAAGCGAATAACTCAACTTTTGCTATTTGTTTTCCTTGTATTGTCTAGCCATCTGGGCTGGGCACAGTTTACTATTCCAAGTAAGCCACAAAAAAACATGTACGTATATGACTATGTAAATCTATTAAACAACCAACAAAAAGAGCATCTACAAAACAAACTATATCGATATGACGACAGCACGTCTACTCAAATCGTTATCGCAATTATAGACGATTTATACGGGGAAGATATTGGTATGCTTGGCACTAAATGGGCTCATGAATGGGGAATAGGTGGAAAAGAAGAGGATAATGGAATATTCATCTTGCTAAAAAAAGATAAAATAGGTTCAGGTGGTCAAATCGATATTGCTACTGGATATGGTATAGAATATCGAATGACGGACCGAATGGCAAAGCAGGTAATAAATCGAGTAGTTATACCCAACTTTAAAAAAAACCGCTATTACGAAGGCTTAGATCAAGCTACAGATATGATTATAGATATTCTTAGCGGTGAGTTTGAAGGTAAGGATCTGCCTAACAAAAACAAAGGTGCTTGGTTTCCCTTTTTATTTATGATAGTAATTTTCTTGCTTATCATTTTCAACAAACAAAAACCTGGTGGCGGCTCAGGAGGCCGACGATCCAATTCTCCAAGCTTATTAGATATGTTAATCTTAGGAAGCATGGGCAGCTCCTCTGGTAGCGGTTTTAATCGAAGTGGCGGTGGTGGTTTTACCGGTGGCAGCTTTGGAGGTGGAGGCTTCGGGGGCGGCGGTGCTAGCGGTAGATGGTAAAACTTACTATACTAATAGCTATTTTACGATATGGTCCTAAAAATCGAATTTAATTAATATAAAAACCCTCGATGTTTATCTCGAGGGTTTTTATATTATTTATTTCTGAAATATACAGTGACTGGCACACCGTTAAAGTTAAACTCCTCACGTAATTTATTTTCAATAAACCGCTTATATGGTTCCTTTACTAATTTTGGCAAGTTACAGTAAAATACAAATGCCGGATATGGCATAGGTAGTTGCATACAAAACTTAACTTTTACATACTTTCCGCTATGTGCTGGAGGTGGATTTGACTTAATTATTGGAAGCATTACATCGTTTAACTTCTTAGTTTTAATCCTAGTGCTTCTGTTCTTATATACCTCAACTGCTGTTTCTATCGCTTTGTAAATGCGTTGCTTGGTAAGTGCAGAAATAAACACGATAGGCACATCGGTAAATGGTTGAATTCGAGATTTAATATGCTCAATAAACTCTTTAATTAATTTACCATCTTTGTTTTCTATAGTATCCCATTTATTTATAAGGATTACAATTCCTTTATTATTTCGTTCAGCTAGCCAGAAAATATTTTGCACTTGTCCGTCGAATCCACGATTAGCATCGACTACCAATAAAATTACATCACTGTTTTCTATGGCTCGAATACTACGCATTACAGAATAGAACTCAATATCCTCCTTTACTCTACTCTTTCGACGAATTCCTGCTGTATCAACCAGCTTAAACTCAAACCCAAATCTGTCATAACGTGTATCGATGCTGTCTCTTGTAGTTCCAGGTTGATCGGTTACTACAAATCTATCCTCTCCTAATAGCGCATTGATAAACGATGATTTTCCAGCATTCGGACGTCCTACTACTGCAAAACGTGGTACTTCTTTATCATCTTTCTCCTCTTCTATTGGTAACGCATCTACAACAGCATCTAGCAAATCACCAGTACCACTACCACTACTACTAGATATAGTATAATAAGCATCGAAACCTAAGGAGTAAAATTCTACTGCATCGTTTTCTCGCTTAGCATTATCAACTTTATTTACTGCTAGGAAAACTGGTTTTTTACTTCGTCTAAGCAAGTTAGCTACTTCTTCATCCATTCCTGTGACACCGGTTTCTACGTCCACTACAAAAACCACCACATCGGCTTCGTCTATCGCTAGCTCGACCTGCTTATCTATTTCTGGTTGAAAAACATCGTCGCTGCCTCTCACATATCCTCCGGTATCAATAACCGTAAACTCTTTGCCGTTCCAAAAAGATTTTCCGTAATGTCTATCCCGGGTAACACCACTTACAGAGTCTATAATAGCCTCTCTTCGCTGTATCAATCGGTTAAACAAAGTGGATTTCCCTACATTCGGTCTTCCTACTATAGCAACTATACTCATAATTCTAATTTATGTTGCAAAAATACGCTTTTCCATAGAATGTTAATATTCCTATGGAAGTTACATACTTCAAAATCGTATTTATATTGTTTTTTCTTACTCTTTATAACCAAAGCGACGTAGTTGGCGCCCATCTCTACGCCAGTCTTTACTAACTTTCACATAGAGTTCTATGTGAACTTGTTTACCAAAGAACTTTTCTAAGTCTTTTCTAGCTTCCATTCCCACTCGTTTTATTGCAAGCCCTTTATGTCCGATTAAAATTCCTTTTTGTGTTTCACGTTCTACCATGATTACACTGCGAATTCGAATGATATCCTCATCTTCTTCAAACTCTTCGGTGACTACTTCAACAGAGTATGGAATTTCTTTTTTATAATGGATTAGGATTTTTTCTCGAACGCTTTCATTTACAAAAAACCGTTCTGGTTTATCGGTAAATTGATCTTTTGGGTAGTATGCAGGACCTTCTGGTAAAAGCTCTATAATTCGCTGTAGCACTTCTTGCACACCAAAGTTTCTCAATGCCGATATAGCAAACACATCTGCCTTGGGCACTTTCTCTGTCCAATGCGCCACTGCAGCTTCTAATTGTTCGGTATCGCCTAAATCAATTTTGTTTATCAGCAAAAGTACTGGGGTATCGGTATTGTTTATCTTTTCCAATACATCCGCATCTTTTAAATCTTTTTCGCCTAACTCTATTAAATAAATTAAAACATCCGCATCGTCTATAGCCGATTTCACAAACCCCATCATATGTTCTTGTAACTCATAGGCAGGCTTTATAACTCCAGGGGTATCGCTTAATATTACCTGAAAGTCTTCGCCATTTAATATTCCTAGAATTCTATGTCGTGTGGTTTGAGCCTTACTGGTAATTATAGACAGACGCTCGCCTACAAAAGCATTCATCAACGTGCTCTTCCCTACATTTGGATTACCTACAATACTTACAAACCCTGAACGGTGCTTTTGCTTACTCATCATTATTTTTTTAAGGGTGCAAAGTTACGGCTTTAAAAGCTGTCACTATAGCAGTTACTACTATTTTATTGTTTTTCCCAAAGGTTATTTTCCGGATTGATGTCTACTATTCTATTTCTAGGATCCAGTCGAACCGATTTTACTACTTTATCTGTTGAAATCTTATGCTCCCAAATATTTGTTCTATGCCAAATTTCTACGGGCAATCGTAGTTCTGATATACTTCCATCCTCGAACTCTATCTCCAACTCAACTGGCATAGGAATATCGCCTGCATTTTCCAACTCCAAAAGAGCTACTCCGTTTTTCTGACTTACATTCACAATACCCAAATCGATATTATCATTGGTATAAAACCAAGATCGCCAGAAATACGACAAGTTTTCACCTATAGCATTGTCCATAAAATTAAAAAAATCATTTGGTTGTGGATGCTTGTAAGCCCAAGTCTCTATATAAGAGCGAAATGCAGGATCGAATCGCTCTGGTCCTACAATATACTCCCTAAGCATGAGAAATCCTAATGCCGGTTTGTAATATACCGACACACCTATGTTTCTTTCTTGGAGGATATCGGGATACGTATCTATCGATTCTCTATTAGGATCTAATAACATAAAAAATGCAGCTTGCTTGGCCGAATTCATCCGTGATCCATACTCCCCATCGTTAAAAGCCAATGTGCTGTAATGATTTAAAAACATATTTAAGCCTTCGTCTAACCATCCGTGCAAACGTTCATTACTTCCAACTATCATAGGGAACCAATTGTGTCCGAATTCATGGTCTGTTACTCCCCATAAAGACTCCCCTCCTCGATCATACTTGCAGAAACTAACCGAAGGGTATTCCATTCCATTCACATTAGTAGCAATATTGGTCGCCACCGGATACGGGTATTCGAAATACGTATCGGAATAAAACTCCACAGAGGCTTTGGTATATTCAGTAGACCGATCCCACCCATAATCATTACTCACCACCGGATAAACCGACTGCGCCAACGCAGTGTTTCCGCTAGGTAAGTTTATTCTTGCCGCATCCCATATAAATCCATTGGAACTTGCAAATGCGACATCTCTACTGTTTTCCATTTTAAAATGCCAGGTCTGCATGCCAGAAGAGTTTGGTCGAGTACTTAGACTACCTGCTTCTTCTGGGCTTATTATATATACAGTTTCATCACTACTAGCTGCTAATTTCAATCTTTCACGCTGCACACGAGTCAGCACATCTTTTGGGTTTTGCAATTCTCCAGAGCCAACCACTATATGAGTATAGGGAACGGTAATTTTATAATCAAAATCACCATAACCTAAATAAAACTCACCTGCGCCTAAGTATGGGCTTACATTCCATCCATTTACATCATCCAAAACTGCCATTTGCGGATACCATTGTGCTAGGGCGAAAACCTCTGTATCTTCTGTCTTTAAGACCCCCATTCTATCCACTCCAGTAGAAGGAATGTCATAGGCAAACTCAATGGACATCTCAGCCACTCCTCCATCTGCAGGAATAGGTTCTTCCAACCACAACTGCATGCGTGTATCGGTTATTATTGGATCTACTTCGAACTTATTTCTTTTGACTTGCACATATACAGATTTTATGTTGTACCCATCTGTCTCCGCACCTTCATATCGCGTTTCGCCTGGCAAGGTGATGGTCCCTCTAGAGTCTGCCTTAAACCTATTTTGCTCTAACAATAGCCACACATAGGGCAAAGGTTCTGGGCTATTGTTGGTATATTTTATTTTCACATTTCCATCAATGCTTTTCGATAGCTCATCGAGTGTAATATGTATTTCATAATCCGATCGATTTTGCCAATATGCTGGCCCAGGTTTCCCGGTTGCCGTTCTATAAGCAGTACCTTGTCTGTAAGTAAAATCTTCGAATTTTTTTTGATTCCCAGGAATCCCTTGTGCCAACAAAACTGTTGTACAGGTAAGTAGAAATAAACTAAACCAAATACGCATAGAAATAATTTTATGTTTAAATTAAAATTTAATAGGAAGTCAAGTTTAACTTGCGCAAAAGCTCAACAAATATGCTAGTACAATTTAATTAGGGTAGTCTCTAATAAAATTTATTTTAACCCATAATTAGTGAGAGGAAAGATAAGAAAATGAACAGTACAAAAAGAGGCTTCGCAGGAATAAATCATATTAATTAGTTCACATCAAAGCTCCTTATGTTTACTTAAATAGTAGATTGAAAATTTATTCGGTATTTTTAAAGTTCATCAATAGTCAGCATTATGAAGATTTTTTCATCCCAACAAATTTATGAAGCCGACAAACAAACCATTTTAAATCAGGGAATCGAAAGTAGCGAACTAATGGAAAGAGCCGCTACTACACTATTCCATTGGCTGACTAATTACCTACAAACCACGAAAAAGACTATATCTGTTTTCTGTGGGATTGGCAATAATGGTGGAGATGCACTTATTGTGGCAAAATTACTTATTGAGAGCGGTTATACAGTCCAAACCTATGTTGTAAATTTAAGTGCGAATCGCTCCAAAGACTTTCTCTGGGCTTACGATGAGTTTACTAAGAGTACTAAAAGTAATCCGATAGTATTAAGTGAAGGAGACAATTTTCCAAGTTTGGAAGAAAATGAGTTTCTAATAGATGGAATTTTTGGTATTGGTCTAAACCGATCTATAACTGGATGGGTTAAGGATTTAGTCCATCATATTAATCAGAGTAATACCTATAAACTCTCAATCGATATTCCTAGCGGTTTGTTTGCTAATGCACCCAATTCCGATTCCGATGCTATAATTTGTGCTAACCACACATTGAGTTTTCAAGCACCAAAACTTGCATTCTTTCTTCCAGAAAACTCTCCCTACGTATCCAGCTTTGAAATTTTAGATATCGGCTTAGATCAAAAATATCTTGATAAAACAGAAACTACTGTGGTATTAACAACTGAAAAAACTGCTAAAAGCCTTTATAAACCACCACATCGCTTTGACCATAAAGGAAACAATGGACATGCACTTATAGTAGGTGGAAGTTATGGTAAAATAGGTGCAACGGTGCTCAGTACAAAAGCTTGTTTGCATACTGGTGCTGGATTGGTTACTTGCTTTACTCCTAAATGTGGCTATACCATTATGCAAAGCACCATACCAGAAGCCATGGTGTTAACCGATATAAATGAAAAAGTGATATCAGAAATTAGTTTAGATTTTATTCCTTCGGCTATCGCCATCGGGATGGGAATGGGACAGGATTCAAAATCCAAAACTGCATTACTAAACTTATTCAAAACCTCAAAATGTCCTATGCTAATAGACGCTGATGCCTTGAACTTGATAGCGACACATAAAGACCTAGAAAAAACAATCCCTAAAAACAGTGTTCTAACACCTCATCCAGGGGAATTAAAACGTTTGATTGGCGATTGGGAAAATGATTATGATAAATTGGAAAAAGCTAAACAGTTTTCTAAAAATCATAAAGTCGTACTAATCATCAAAGGCGCCTACACTACAATAGTCAAAGGCGAAAAGTTATTTATCAACACCACAGGAAATCCAGGGATGGCGACAGCTGGAAGTGGCGACGTACTTAGTGGAGTTATCGCAGCATTGTTAGCACAAAACTACAATTCATTAAACGCTAGTATCCTTGGCGTATATATACACGGAAAAGCTGGTGATTTTGCTTTGAAGAAAAAAGGTTTTGAAAGTTTAATCGCAGGTGACATTATTGACCATCTCGGGAAAGCATTTATAGCGTTGTATTCGTCAGATAACTTTCCCATCCCAAAAAATATTATATAATTTTACAATATGGGTAAAATAATTATCTACATCGGTATTATTCTAGTTGTCATTGGACTTATCGTTAGCTATACTCCTTTTACATTAAATTGGTTTGGGAAACTTCCAGGAGACATACGCATAAGCAAACCAAACTTCTCCTTCTATATGCCGATAACTAGCATGATTATTCTATCGGTTGTAGCAAGTATTCTTTTTTGGCTGTACAAGAAGTTCTTTTCTTAACCCGACTTTCATCAGACTAGAACTCTAGCCTCTATTAAAGTCAAAGGTTTAACAAATAAACCACCTTTAAGTATGATTACTCCTGTACATACTTAAATATTCTTCACCAAGTGTTATTTATTTATAAATAAACCTATCTTTGTTAGGCTAAAATATAAAATCATGAGAATTACTACACAATTTATAAACTTCTTTCTACTTATCACATTAATTGCTTGTAATAATAGCAGCGGAATATTTAGTAGCTCCACGGTTAAAGGCAGTGGAAATGTAATTACAGAAAGTAGAGATGCCAGCCAAGACTTTTCTAAGGTAGCTGCTAAAGGAAGTGTAAATCTCTTTCTAAAAAAAGGTGATTTTCAGAAAATTGAAGTTGAAGCAGAAGACAATATCATGCCTCTTGTAGTAGTTGAAATTAATAAAGGTGTCTTAACTGCACGAACAGAAGGCAGCATGCGTACTAAAAAAGGTGTGAACATTTATGTGACCTACAAAGAACTAAATGCCATCACTAGCAGTGGCAGTACGGATGTAAAAGTGGAGTCTACGATAGAAAGCAAAAAGGTAAGTTTAGTTTCTAGTGGATCGTCAGATTTAACTGTAAATGCTATTGAAGCAAAGTCGTTAGAAGTGAAAAGTAGTGGGAGCTCAGATATCAAGATAACTAACGCTAATTCAAAAAATCTAGCTTTAAATCTTAGTGGTGCTTCCGATATTAAAATTGCCGGAAAAACCAAATCATTAAAAGCAAACGCTTCTGGCTCAAGTGATCTAAATGCGAACAATCTCGTGGCTACGTCGGCTGACTTAAAATCATCAGGAAGCTCGAATATTAAAGTACAAGTTCAGGATAAAATTGAAGTTCAAGCCTCTGGCGCTTCGGACATTCAATACATTGGAAGTCCAAGGATAGTTTCTGAAAAAAGAAGCGGTTCTGCATCGATTAAGAAGCGATAAGGATTTTGGATTTCAGGGTTTGATTAAAAACTATATTTTATGCAATCAAATATATGTAAAACCTCATATTAATAATAAAACAGCAAAACCTTGCATTATAGTTCTCTTTGCACAAGCTTACGCTATCTTAGCCTAACTCAACTATATAGTTTTTCCCGTTATTTAGTTTTTAGATAGGTTATTTTTTCAAAATTCATTTCTCTAAAATTTAAATTGATAGCTAGGAAAGTAAAACTTATTGCATGATTAATCTCAATATTTCCGTAACTTTAATTAAAATTACATGTGGAGTTTTGTAGCATCTTATGATTTATTCATAGGTATTTACATAAATAGATGGTTTATTGACCTGAATAGAGATATTCATGCCAAGCCTGTCAACTTTTATAAACACTAATCTAATCTCAGAACAAATATGTCCATACTAGCCACTTCAGATCGACTGATTATTTTATTTTTTAATCCTGATTCACCTATAGGTAAACAAACCCTAGGCTATGCCAAAGGGGAAGGTATTCAATTAAGGGAGGTAGATATCATTAAGTATGAGTTTACTGGATCATTACTAAAGAATTTAGCCGATCGACTGAAGGTAACAGTAGAAGAATTGGTTAACGAAAAGCATCCTGATTTTGAGAAATGTAAAGACAAAAATTTCTCAGATCAAGACTGGATTACGGTTATGCGCGAGAATACAGAATTAATCAAGGAACCAATCGCCATTCGAGGGGATAAAGCGATACTTGTAGAAACACCAAGTGATCTGGCAAGAATATAAATCGATTTTTGAAAAGTAAATAGGCGTTTTATTAGAGACTTAGATTGGAGTTTTGTTAGTCAGCTAAATGGGATAATGAAACGAATAAAATATAATCCGCTGAATTCTATTAAACATTTATAGAAAGGAAATGTTTTTCGCAAACTAATATTTTATGCCAACAAGGTTTCAAATGGAAAGTTAAAAGGAATGGACATCACAAAATTGATGGTAGATTATCATTATGAGATTATGGGTAAGCTAGGCTATCAATTTGAACAATTCCCGCTCCTCTTGAAGTTTTTAGATTGTAATGAAGTATTATCGGTACAAGTACATCCATCCGATGAACATAAAGAGCTTATTCCAAAAGGCAACACCGGGAAATCGGAAGCTTGGATTGTAATGGAAACCGATGAAAATAGTCTGATATACGCAGGATTAAAAAAAGGAACCACCAAAGAGAGTTTACTCAAGTCTATTGAAGATAAATCTGTAGGCGACCATCTACATAGTTTTGTTCCAAAAAAAGATGATGCTATTTTTATTAGATCAGGTACAGTTCACACTCTTGCTGGAACCGTAGTTTTCGAAGTTCAACAAAACAGCGATGTCACTTTCCGCCTATATGATTGGGATCGCACCGACCCTAAAACTAAAAAACCTCGTGAGCTTCAGGTTGAAAAAGGAATTGAGTGTATCGATTTTAATCAAGTAGCTATAGGTCCAGTAACGCCAGTAAAAAGTGAAGAAGTTAAAAACGCTGAAACTCTTTTCGACAATCCACACTTCAAACTTTGGCGTATTAAATCCGACACAGAATTTACTGTAGGCATTAAGGATGTTCCAGTTGTTTTAGTTTCCATTGACGGAAGGGGTTCAATGAAATACAATAATGAAACCTATTCCATTGAAACAGGAGAAGTAATGCTCTTACCCGCAATAATCGGTTTGTTAGAGCTCCAACCTCAAAATGAGATTACCATCCTTCAAATCGCTATCCCAGAAAAGGAATAAAACTGACTCCTATGAAAAAGCTGATAATATTTGATTTAGACGGAACCTTGGCCAAAAGTAAATCGCCAATCGATAAAGAAATGGCTACGCTTTTCAGAAACTTACTCAATGTGGTAAAAGTTGCCATTATCTCTGGTGGTGATTGGCCTCAATTTCAAAAACAGGTATTAGCCAATTTGCCTAAAAACACTTTGCTAGAGAAATTAACAATTCTACCTACCTGTGGAACGAAATTCTATCAATACAAAGATGATTGGAATGAATTATATGAAGAAAACTTTACCGAAGAGGAGAAAAAGAAGATTCTTGACAGCTTACACAAAGCTATAGCAGAGGCCGATTTAGATATCAAAAAAACATGGGGAGATCAAATTGAAGATCGTGGCAGTCAAATCACCTTTTCTGCTTTAGGTCAAGAAGCACCTCTTGAAGCGAAAAAAGATTGGGACAATGATTTTGAGAAACGCAAAAAGATTGTAAATCGTCTAAAAGAACCCTTGAAAGGATTTTCAATTGGCATGGGAGGAACTACTTCCATTGACATAGTGAAACCAGGAATAGATAAAGCTTATGGAATACAAAAACTCAAGGAAAACCTATCTATAAAAATCGAGGAAATGTTATTTATCGGAGATGCGCTATTCGAAGGTGGGAATGATTATCCCGCTAGAAAAACTGGAGTAGACTGCATTCAGGTTAGAGATTCTGAGGAAACTAAAAGAATAATTGAAACGATAATCGCTTGTTTAACCGAACTTCCTAAAAAACAAAGAACATGATACCATTCAAACTACATCGTATTTGTACCATTATGGAGCCTGAAAAGGGAAATGAACTCGAAGTAGAAGGCGTACTCAATCCTGCTGTAGCCCGAGGTCCTGATGGACATCTTTACATTTTTCCACGCTTAGTTGCAAAGAATAATTATTCGCGTATAGGAATTGCTAAAGTGAATTTCAACGATGCTGGGGATCCAGAAAATGTAAAGCGATTAGGAATTGTACTTGAGCCAGAGATGGATTACGAAAAACGCCCAAATGGAGGTGGTGGATGCGAGGATCCAAGAATTACTTACGTTGAACCAGTGGAGCATTATATAATGACCTACACTGCATACGGACCCCATGGACCACACATTGCAATGGCTAGATCAAAAGATCTTTTTAACTGGGAACGACTAGGGTTAGTAGAGTTTTCACCTTACAAAAAAATCGATTTTAACGGGATTAATAATAAAGATGCAAGTTTTTTTCCAACCGACCTTCCAAGTCCACACAACCACATATCAATGGCCATGTTACATCGTCCACTGTTTTGGGAGACCACTCCTGAAGAAACTGTAAAGAAGGAGATTGCACGAGTGATTGATAAACATAGAGAAAGTATCTGGATTTCATATTTCAACTTGAAGCAAGGAAAACACACTTCGCTAGAGAATGCAAAATTCACTTCTCATCATTGCTTAGCCCATCCAATGGAAACATGGGAAAACTTAAAAATCGGTGGAGGCGCCCCTCCTATTTTAACCAAACATGGCTGGTTAATGGTATATCACGGCGTGCAAAATCATGAGGAAGCTACCAAAGATAAACCTACATTTTGCTATGCTGCAGGAGTGATGATTTTATCAGAAAAAAACCCAAATAAAATTTTATATCGTTCTAAAGATCCGATTTTAACCCCCGATCTCGTAGATGAAAAAATCGGTACAGTAGGTAATGTTGTTTTTCCAACCGGAGCCGACAGACGAGACGATATTAATCAGCCCAATAGAATTGATATATATTATGGAATGCCGACGATAAAATCGGAGTGGCAAAACTAAAAATACCCGATAGTTACCTTAATCAAAGTTTTAATCTTCAATAAATTAAACTTAGATAGAGTTTAAAATACACTCCCCGAGAAACTCATCGCTTCGTTTTAAATATAAAGATGAAGTGATTTCAGTTCATATAAATGAAAGACCCCTAATAACTAGCTCCTAGAATAAGACTTTTTCAACTCAAGACGGACAAATGACTGGGTTCAAAATCACAGGACGTCACACCCGCCTTCGAGCCCGCCAAAGGAAAAGAGGAATTACTAACAGAAGCAACCACCACAAGTTTATATTAAGTTTTCGTTTTTCTTTATAACTTGATTTTGTATTTATATCAATAGACTCATCAGCTATAAAGCTCTCCGCTACCTTTTTATTTTGATAAGTCGTTTTGAAGGAGCTTGTTTGTTGGCTATCCGTTTCGCTATGCCAGGTCTGTAAGATAGCCTGATCGGTTTGAATTGTACCATTCGCCTGTATATTTACCTTGCCAGAAAGGCGCCATAGTCGGTAGTTTTTTAATTTTGAATGACCAATTTGAAAACTAGTGTCTAGTATGATGCGTTCTGAGGTTAATACATGGCTAATATGCTCTTGTTTTTTACGGGATAGTTTTTCTTTTTGATTGTTTTGCCACTTGTGCTTTAGACTACAACTAGCTAAGAGTAGACAGAAAAAACTTATGACTAGGTATACTATTAAACGTTTCATAGGGCTATAATTTAAAACTGCCCGTAGGGATTAGCTACAGGCAGTTTGGTTAAACATTAACGAGCCATCCAACTTATGGTATCGCTCCAATCTCCCGTGCCTTTGGAATTTGTAGCACGTACGCTTAGATAGTAGATCGTGCCAGGAACAACTGGTTTTATCAGGTTGTTTCTAGACGAAGTGGTAAGGATCAACTCCTCGCCCCAATCTACTTCTCCTTGTTCATTTTTCTCCGATGAATAACGGTATTCATAATACAGGATGTTATCTAGCTTACCAAAGCTAAAAACCATCTCTCCTTTATGTCGCCCATCGGTTACCACAAGGTTTCGAACGATTTCAGGCGATAACACACTGTTGCGATATCTACTTATCGGAAACCCACTGCTAAGCATGGCTGGTAAGTTGCCTTTGGCTACTTTATTTACGTAGAATGCTAACTCAGCAAGACTAGCTTCCAGATTTTTCCTTGCTTCGTTTTTTGCTGCGGTATCGTAAGGACTACCTCGCTTCCTAGCTTCTGAAAGCTTATCGGCGAACTCATCCAACACCGCCTCAAATTCAACTAATGGCAAGGTTGGTTCATCAAAATTTGCATTGTCGGTCATAGCCGCAAGCACAGTTTGTGCAATTACTAATACATTCTCGTCGCTATAACGTGTAAATCCAAGATTTACTCTCTGTTTTGTTCTCATGATTTCTAAATTTTAATAATTCATTTTTTGTTATTATTCTCCATCCAATCGGCTACGCGATGGATGGTCTTCGTACGTCTACGTCTTCGGTAGACCCCGTCACCGTCATGGCTTCCTGCAGGATTGGTATTGCCTTCCACAGTTACTACAAAGTGCTCGCCCCATTTCTCCACAAAACCCGCATGGCCAATGCGTTTCTTGCTGTAGATATAGATCCCAAATACATCTGATACTTGTGGGGTTTGCCCTTTTCCTGGCCAGATGGTACGTTTGTTGGGAAACAAGCTTGGTGTCCAAGGCGTTCGGGGTTGATCATACCCTTCTTGCGCAAACACCCAGCTTACAAACGCAGCACACCATGGATATCCAGCATCAAGGTTTGTAGTAGCTAAGTAGGCCTCTACCTCTAGCCCATCATTATTCCCAGTTGCCTCACGAACGCCCACCTCTGCAGCATATACTGCATGTAAACGCTCGCGAGCATCAGGTATGGCAGGCTGGCCTACATCCAAAGCGATAGGCAAAATAAAAAACCATAGAGTACCAAGAAGTACGCGCTTATAAAGTAAAGCTTGCCATGCCATGTGTCAGTTTTTAAAGAGGTTTGTGTATACGTCTTAGCTATGTTCAACAATAGCCTGGTAAGGTGAAGGCTAACCAAATGGTAGATTAAAAAACTACATAAGGTGTAGCATACCACTACCCAGATACTACTGTCGATTATAGCGGATAAAGGATCGATTTCTCGAAGATATACTTGTAAGGCAATCCCCAAAATGGCACTAAATACGATGAGAAGCATAAATCCAAAACGCCTGATTAGTGCTTTAAGACTTTGGTAAGAAAGAAGCACCCTTCTAAATAGAGTATCTAAAGAATGCTTCCTGCTAATGCTTGATAACTGATTCATAATTAATTGTTTTAATAGTTACAGTAACTGCGCAGCTACTTCTTAATTCACTATCAAAACAATAGAATGGGCCAAATCTTTCCAACTAACTGGACAAATCCGGACGATTTCGGACGATTCTGGACAGATTACCCTAGTTTTTATGATTATTTTAAGATGATTATACTAGCTTCGGAGCCTTGCGGCTCCTACGCGGTGAATCGTTTAATCGGTTAATTGTTTAGAAGGAACGGTGTCAGAAATAGAAGTATTATTCTTCGTAAATTTAATTGTACTAACTACTTACTGGGTAGTCGCGCGCTAGCGAGATTGGTTAGAATGGCTCGTGAATCGTAACTCGGGACTGGCCTTCGCGAACTCAGGCGTTACTGGAGATCGGAGGTCAGGATTCGGAGGTCGGTGAACATCGTTGGTTCGCGAGTCCTCTCCCGGACCTTTATAGAAATATGTGAATATTAAAGTAACATAATAGTAGCTTCGGAGCCTTACGGCTCCTTCGCGGTGAATCGGTTAATCGTTTAATTGTTTAGAAGGAACGGTCTCGGAAATAGAAGTATTATTCTTAGTAAAATTAATTGTACTAACTACTTACTGGTTAGTCGC
>Ga0209487_1000391_pt1 | contig 40315 bp, 36 predicted proteins | sample Poulit2012_FD_187524 | JGI IMG/M metagenome (GOLD analysis project Ga0209487, IMG submission 187524) | Agricultural soil microbial communities from Georgia to study Nitrogen management - Poultry litter 2012 (SPAdes) (version 2) | ecosystem: Environmental > Terrestrial > Soil > Agricultural land...
AACAATTCTTTCAGCGCAGCACCCGGATCGTCAGCACGCATAAAGGCTTCGCCTACAAGAAAAGCCCAAACATCGTGACTTTCCATAAACTCGGCATCAGCACGGCCAAGGATACCGCTTTCCGTAACCACACAGCGATCCTCGGGGATTTCAGCCAGTAAATCGATAGTCGTTTGCAGGCTGGTTTCAAAAGTACGCAAATCTCGGTTGTTAATACCGATGAGAGGTGTGTTTAGTTTGAGCGCCTCGTGTAATTCCTGTTGATCGTGGACTTCGACTAATACGTCCATACCCAGCTCATTTGCCAAAGACTCTAATTCGAGCATTTGTTCGGTGCTCAGCGCGGCAGCGATGAGCAGGATGCAATCCGCGCCAATCGCACGGGCATGAATAATCTGGTAGGGGTCGATGATGAAGTCTTTACGCAAGACGGGGAGTGCGCAGGCAGCGCGGGCTTGGCGTAGATGGTCGTAGGCGCCTTGGAAGTATTGTACGTCCGTGAGCACTGAGAGGCAGGTGGCGCCTTGGGCGGCGTACGAGGCTGCGATTTCAGCGGGGTTAAAGTTTTCGCGGATGATGCCTTTGGAGGGGGAGGCTCGTTTTATTTCCGCGATGACGGCAGGTTTTTTATTGCGTGCCGTGTCTATGATGGCGTTGGCAAAGCCGCGGACGTCTTTGCGGCTTTGGGCTTCGCGTAGTAGGTCAGATTCGCTGCGCAGTTTGCGTGCTGCGGCGACTTCTTTTTTTTTGGTTTTCAGGATGGTTTCCAGGATATTGCTCATTTTGTTAACTTCCGTGTCAATGCGCAGAATTCTTCGAGTTTGGCGCGAGCGGCGCCGCTTTCCAGGGTTTCTTTGGCAATTTCGATGCCATGGCGAATGCTGTCAGCGCCTTGGCCAGCGTAGATGGCTAAGCCTGCGTTAAAGGTGACGATGTCGCGGGCGGTGCCGGGTTTGTTTTCCAAGGCGTGTTTGATGAGTTCAGCGGATTCCTGGCTAGAGTCAGCCTGAATACTGCGGTGTGAGCTCATCGCAATGCCGTAGTCTTCTGGGTGGATTTCGTATTCGCGTACCGTGTCATTTTTTAGTTCGCCTACCATTGTAGCAGCGCCGGTGGTGGCTTCGTCGAGTCCGTCTCGGCCGTGTACGACCAGGACGTGTTTCGCCCCCAAGCGCTGCATGACGCGAACCTGAATACCTACCAGATCAGGGTGAAATACGCCCATCAGTTGGTTGGCTGCGTTCGCTGGGTTGGTGAGTGGGCCCAGAATGTTAAATAAGGTGCGTACACCCAGTTCTTTGCGTACAGCGGCGACGTTCTTCATGGCGCTGTGGTGTGCGGGGGCGTACATGAAACCAATGTTGATGGCCTCGACGCATTCAGCGACCTGTTCTGGGCTGAGGTCGAGTCGGGCCCCAAGGGTTTCAAGCACGTCCGCACTGCCCGAGGAGGACGAGGCGCTGCGTCCTCCGTGTTTTGCCACTTTGACACCTGCAGCTGCGACTACAAACATGCTGGCAGTCGAGATATTAAAGGTGTTTGAGGCGTCACCACCGGTACCACACATATCTAACAGTTGATCCGGGTTGGGGATGGGGACGTGCAAACAAAATTCGCGCATCACCGAGGCGGCCGCGGCAATTTCGCCAACGGTCTCTTTTTTAACGCGTAGGCCCATGAGTAGGGCTGCTGACATGACGGGGCTCATTTCACCGCGCATCAGCATGCGCATGAGATGCAGCATTTCGTCGTGGAATATTTCCCGATGCTCGACGCACCGTACCAGGGCTTCAGTAGGGGTGATTTCGTTAATGTGACGCGCTTGTTTTGGGCTCATGGTGTCTCCTGTGCGTGATTGATTTGATTAAATGGCTGGGTTGCGTGCTCATTGTTTGATGATTTCGGGTGAGATTGTACGCTGTTTAAGATCAATTTTTTATCTCTTGACGTTAGTTTCTCACCCTTCTGGTGCATGTTGATGGTTGCATCCTGTGTCATGCCTGGTTCCTGTGCTTACATGGGCTCATCAAGGCCAAATTGCACTTGTTCGGCAGCACGGATGATGGCGCGGGCTTTGTCCTCGGTTTCTTGCCATTCTGTTTCGGGGTTTGAGTCCGCAACAATACCAGCGCCGGCTTGGGCATAGAGCATGCCGTTTTGGATGATGCCGGTGCGGATGGCGATGGCCAGATCCATTTCGCCACTGTAGCTTAGGTAGCCGACTGCACCACCGTAGATGCCGCGACGTACGGGTTCGAGCTCATCTATGATTTCCATGGCACGCAAGCGCGGTGAGCCAGTGAGGGTACCCGCAGGAAAGCTGGCTTTGAGGACATCCATATTGGTGACGTCATCACGGATTTCGCCGCTGACGTTTGATACCAGATGCTGCACGTGTGAGTAGCGCTCGATATCCATGGCCTCGCTGACTTCGATGGTGTCGGGGATGGCGATTTTTTCGATGTCGTTGCGGGCTAGCTCGGTGAGCATGATGTGCTCGGCACGCTCTTTGGGGTCATTGCGTAGTTCTTCGGCCAAGCGGTCGTCTTCGGTGGGGGTGGCGCCACGTTTGCGGGTGCCTGCGAGTGGGCGGATGGTTGCACGGCGGGTTTCTTGGCCGTCTTCTAGGTGGCTTTCTTGGCGAACCAGGATTTCAGGCGATGAGCCGACTACTTGGAAAGAATCGAAGTTCCAAAAATACATGTATGGCGAAGGGTTCAGCGAGCGTAATGCGCGGTATAAAGATAGGGGCGCGTCGCGGAAAGGTTTGCGGATGACTTGGCCGATAACGATTTGTTGTGCTTCGTCGTCTTTGATGTATTGTTTGGCTTTTTGGACTGCCTTGAGAAAGTCTTCTTTATCAAAATCACGTTGTTCGGTGGTTTCCATGCTGGCGTAAGCATAAGGAATAACTACCGGCGAGCGCAAACGTTCGCGCAGGTGGCGCAAGCGTCGCTGGGCTTTGCTGTAGCTTTCGGGTTGACTGGGGTCAGCGTACACCACGAGGTAAGTGCGACCCGCGAGGTTATCAACAATCACCAGTTCGTCTATTTGTAAGAGCTGAATGTCGGGGGTGCCATCAGCGCCTCGTGGGAAGGGTTTGGTCGCTGCACCTAATGAGGGTTCGATATGTCGGACTGTGTCGTAGCCAAAGTAGCCTGCCAGACCGCCTGCAAAACGGGGCATGCCCGGCAGTAAAGCGACTTTAAAACGCTGTTGATAGCTCTCGATGAATTCCAGCGGGTTGCCTTCATGGGTTTCTACTACCTGGCCGTCGTGAACAACCTCGGTATGCTCGTCTGTGGCGCGTATGAGGGTCTTAGCGGGTAAGCCGATAAAAGAATAGCGACCAAAACGTTCGCCACCTAGGACGGATTCCATTAAACAGCTATTGCGCCCGCCCTCGGGGCCGTTGTGCGCTAGTTTTAGATAGATGGATAAAGGGGTGTCCAGGTCAGCGTAGGTCTCTGCAATGATGGGGATACGGTTGTAGCCTTTGGCTGCCAGGGCGTTGAATTCTATTTCTGTCATGCGATGCCTTTTGTTGTTGAGCACGGTGTGGTTGCCGTGCGGATGTGGGTGCTATCAGGTACCGCATACAGGCCGAGCATGAAAACAAAAAACCCGGCAGCGTAAAGCGGTACCGGGTAATTGCAAAATTTAAGCGCTAAAGATTTTAGACGAGCACGCGCATACCCGGAACACAACGCCACCAGCGCCAATAGGCGCCGTTTACATATGCGATGGTGTTCTGGTGAGTATGCAACATAAATTATCGTCTGCTGTGCTTTAAAATTTCTGTGTTCACTTAGTTGTAAAAGAAAACCCCAGTTTTGTAAAGTGTTTTTTATTGGGTCGGGTTGATTGTTGTTTTGATGTGGCGTGTGGGTAGAGTTGCACGGGACTAATGAGGCTAGCTTTGGGTGCGTTGTTGAGCCCATTGATAAGCCGCCATTAGGTCATCAACATGGGCCGTTGCGGGCAATGCGCTGGTGGGTTCTCCTTGGTTGTAGCCATAAGGCAGGACCAGGACGTCGATTTGTGCGTCATTGGCAGCGGCGACATCGTTAATAGAGTCCCCAATCATGAGACTGTGCTCAGGGGTGACATCGAGTTGGGCGCAAGCAAATAGCAAAGGCAGCGGATGCGGTTTTTTCTCTTCGCAGCTGTCCCCACCAATGACGACCTGAAAGTAGGGGGCCAAACCTGTTTGTTCCAGGATCATGTGTGTGTAGTCGATGGGCTTGTTGGTGACCACAGCGAGTTTACAGCCAGCGTCTCGGAATGCGTCCAGTCCGGGGATGACCTGCTCAAAGATGGGGGTTTCTGCTTGTTCCAGTTGTTTGTGGTAGTGCTTGGCAAAGACGGTGCGTGCCTGTTGGTATTGCTCTGGGTCTGGGGCGCTGTCATCGATCTTCTCGAGCAAACATTGCCAGATCAGGGCATCGACGCCGCGACCGACAAAACCAGTGATTTGTGAGGTGGGCAAAGCGTCGTAACCCAGCTCTACGAGCATGTGATTAGCGGCAGCGGCAATGTCATGGATGGAATCTACCAGGGTGCCGTCTAAATCGAATAAAACTGCTTGATAGTGCATGAGGTGTGTTTTTAGTTAGGTTGATTGGTCGTTCAGGTATTGGGTTTGGACTTTTGGGCTTGGGCGGTTGGGCTATGGTGTTGTCTGATCGGCGCGGTTAATTTCTGCGCGCATTTGCTCGATGACCTGGCCGTAGTCTGATTGGCCAAAAATAGCTGAGCCCGCTACAAAGGCATCTGCCCCTGCTTGGCGAATAGCGGCAATATTGTCAACGCCGATCCCCCCATCGACCTGTAAATGAATAGGATGGCCGCCCGCCTGAACCCAGTGGTCGATGCGGGCGCGAGTTTGGCGAATTTTCTCGAGGGTGGTGGGGATAAAACGCTGCCCTCCGAAGCCCGGGTTGACCGACATCAACAGGATTAGATCAATTTGATCCATCAGAAAATCTAGGCATTGCAGTGGAGTGCCTGGGTTGAGGACCAAGCCTGCTTTGCAACCAGCCGCCCGTATTAATCCTAGCGTGCGGTGGGGGTGGCGCGAGGCCTCGGGGTGAAAGCTGATTAAATCAGCCCCAGCGTCAGCAAAAGGCTGTACGATATTATCTACGGGCTCAACCATTAGATGGACATCAATAGGGGCCTGGGTCAGGGGCCGAATGGCTGCACAGATCATCGGTCCAAAGCTCAGGTTGGGGACAAATCGATTGTCCATCACATCAAAGTGTAGCCAGTCAGCGCCGGCCGCTAATACATCGTGGACCTCTTGGCCCAATTGGGTAAAGTCAGCGGCTAATAAGCTAGGCGCTATGATGGCTTGTGAGGGTGTAGGGGTGGGCATTTTTTAACCGTGTACAAAAATTTGCAAAAAAAATAAGGTTCTGTGCCATTATTATAGGTTTACTAGATAAATAGGCCACTGTTGTGTGGTTAGATTTGATGGAGGTTGTTATGACGGTAGGCAATGTGGTAGTAAAGGTCACCCCACAGTTTATAGCCGAGCAGTCAAATCCTGAAGAGCAGCAATATGTTTTTGCCTATCGGGTCAATATAGAAAACAAGACTGAACAAGCCATTCAGGTGATCAGTCGACATTGGATTATCACTGATGGTGAGGGCGAGGTCCAAGAGGTGCGTGGTCTAGGTGTCGTGGGCAAACAGCCCTTGATCCCTCCTGGCCAAGGTTTTGAATATACTAGCGGTTGTCCTTTGACGACGCCGGTGGGCACGATGGAGGGGACTTATTACTGCGTGGATGAGCAGGGAATCCCTTTCGAGTTACCGATCGAGCGTTTTGTTTTGTCTGTGCCGCGTACATTGCATTGACGCGTTAACAATAGTCTGGCTGCCCGCGTTCAGGCGGGCGTCGCATATGTTCATTTTGGGTGTAGCTTATGGGTCTGAGACATTGGGTAGGTGTGGGGATGTTGGCTTTGTTGGCGGCTTGTGCCACGAAAGGGCCCGAACAAAAACAAAAACCCGCTGAAAAGAAAGATATTATTTCACAACCCTTGCAGGTGCCTGCTTTAGGGGATATCAAAGATACGGCCGAGCGCCCTCTAAAGGGACGCTTTCAAGCGGTGACTTGGGGCGCCTTGCCAGGCTGGCAAGAGGATGATTTACAAAATATTTGGCAGGGGTTGATTACTAACTGCAAGGGGCTGATGCGCCCCATCAGTGGTGGCTTGCATCATCCTGCTCGGGCGACTCCTAAAGACTGGCAGCCGGTATGCGCAGCTGCTCAGCGCAGTGGGCTTAATGAGCGTTCTGGTGCGGCGCAAGTGCGCAGCTTTCTGGAAGAGCACTTACAGCCTTGGCGTTTGATGGATGAAAACAATCAAATTGCACGCAATACCGTGACGGGTTATTACGAGCCTGTTATTGAGGCAGCACCGCATAAACAATCTGGTTATTCCTGGCCCTTGTATGCCGTGCCGGATGATTTGCTCACCGTTGATTTAGGGGGGCTCTACCCTGAATTGGCAGGCAAACGCATCCGCGGCAAGCTTGATGGTGATCGGGTGGTTCCCTATGATACACGGGCCGAAATTGCAGCCAATCCAGAGCGTCAGCCCAAAGCGTTGGTATGGGCCAAGGATCCTGTAGAAGCTTTCTTCTTGCAAATACAGGGGTCAGGGCGTGCACGTTTTGAAAATGGACAGTCAATTCGATTGGCGTATGCAAACCATAACGGCCACCCCTACACGTCGATTGGAAAATGGTTGGCTGATCGAGGTGAAATCCCCCTCGAACAGGCCTCGATGCAAAACATAAAGCAGTGGGCACAACGCAATCCGGACCGAGTTCAAGAGATGCTGAATGCTAATGAGGCTATGGTGTTTTTTGTGACCGAGACCATCACTGATGAGAACCTGGGCCCCAAGGGTGCTTATGGCATTCCATTGCTGGCTGAGCGCTCCATCGCTGTGGATCCCGAGTTCGTGCCCTTGGGTAGTTTGGTTTATATGGCCAGTACACACCCCGGGTCAGGACAACCGCTGCGGCAGGTGGTTTTTGCCCAGGATACGGGTGCAGCCATCAAAGGCGCAGCCCGTATGGACTTTTATTGGGGCAGCGGCGAGCAGGCCGGGGCGTTAGCCGGTAAAATGAAACAACCTGGTGAATTATGGGTGCTCTGGCCTAAACAAGCCGGCACACCGACGGCACGATGAGTCGTAAACAAGAGAAGATTTTAATATGTGGGGGGGGGTTGGCCGGGATGGCCAGCGCTCTGGGTTTGAAAAAAAACGGGTTCGAGGTCGAGCTTTTAGCCCCCCGTGAGCAACCCCTGAGCCTCGAGCCCGAACAATATCACCCACGGGTCTATGCTTTGTCTGTGGCCAGTCAGCAGTTTTTGGATGGGCTCGGGGTGTGGGGGTTGATGCCTAGCGAGCGCATTACTGCGGTGCAGGCCATGCAGGTGTTTGGTGATGCTTCTGGTGAAATCACCTTGGATGCTTGGCAGATCATGCGTGATGAGTTAGCGTGGATAGTCGAATCCGGCACCATGGAGCAAGCCTTGTTACAGGCCTTGCAGGTCTTTGGGGTGCGATGGCACGATGCTTTGTTCGAGAGCTTTCACAATGATGGATCACGCGGTCGAGGGGTGATGACAGCGTGTGGCCAATTTTTGCCGGCTGATTTGGTTGTTGGGGCAGATGGGGCGCGCTCTAAAGTGCGTACCGCAGCTCATATTCAACATGATTTCTATGCCTATGGTGACAGTGGGATTGTGACGCATCTCGATGCGCAGCTACCTCATCAAGGTATTGCTCGGCAGTGGTTTACGGGCGATAGCATTTTAGCTTTGTTGCCCATGCCCGAGACCAGCGCGGGGCCCCAGGTGTCAATGGTTTGGTCAGTCAAGCAGGCACTGGCAGATGAGTTGATGGGGTTAGACCCTGATGCACGGGCACAGCAGTTGGAGCAGCATTTGCAGGCTATGACTGATGGTTGCCTGGGGGCATTAACCGTGCGTAGCCCTATGTATGCCTTTCCGCTGACTTTCGAGCGTTCAGCAATGGTTGCCCCCGGAGTGGCCTTAGTAGGTGATGCCGCGCATCGAGTGCATCCGTTAGCAGGGCAAGGGTTAAATTTGGGTTTTGGTGATATCGAGGAACTTATTCACGTTTTATGCACCAAACCTGCATATCAGGGGGTGGGCGATCTCTCTGTTCTTAGTCGCTATCGACGTAAACGAGCCGAGCCCATCTTTGCCATGCGTTGGGTGACCCATGGTTTGCACCAGTTTTTTGGTTTGCCAGGGTTGCCTGCCATGATGGCACGCAATGTCGGGATGCGCTTGGTCAACCGCGTACCCTTGATAAAACGGTTGCTAATCCAAGAGGCAGCAGGCATTGCCCCCCAGTTTTCTTCTCGCACAAAAAGGAGTTGACCCCGGTGAAAATAAGACCGTGGGTTTTTTATTTATGAAATTAAAATTGCGCAAGGTTTTTGCAAAGGTTTTAGTCGTTTTAGGTGCTAGCACATTCGCTGGGGCACCGGCATTAGCAGACGAGCAGTCAACGATGCCAGCAGAGCAATTCAACGGGCAGGCAGTCGCGACTGCCAGTGAACAAGGCGAGGGCAGTGGTGCAGTTACCACCCAGTCAGCTCAACCCGCCGCTTTGGAACAAATAAAAAGTAAATTTGAGGCGGCCTTTGATGGTATTGAGGTTGATGAAGTTCGTCCGACCCCCTTTGCAGAGCTTTACGAGGTCCGCTTGGGCACCGAGTTGCTATACACCAATGAGGCTTTGGATTTTGTGCTCCAGGGGGCCTTGGTTGATGTGTCTACGTTGACTGATTTGACAGCACAGCGTGTCGAGGAACTCAACCGTGTTGATTTTGCACAGCTGCCTTTGGATGCGGCTATCAAACAGGTCAAAGGTGATGGCAGCCGTCAGTTAGTCGTCTTTGAGGATCCTAATTGTGTGTATTGCAAGCGCTTGCATGAGACTTTTGCCGAGTTAGATGACTTGACGGTGTATAGCCTGATGTTCCCTATTTTAGCCCCCGACTCTAGGACGATTGCTGAGCATGTTTGGTGCGCTGATGATGCGCCTCAGGTCTGGTCTGATTGGATGCTCAATGAGGATCGTCCTGCCGAGGTTACTTGCGAGAATCCCATTGATGAATTGTTGCAGACTGGCCTAGATTTAGGCGTACAAGGAACGCCAGCTATCTTTTTTGAGGATGGTTCGCGCGTGAATGGCTGGTTGCCAGCCGATAAGCTCGAAGCCAAGCTGCAGTCCGTGACTGAAAAGCTAGAAAATGCCACAGATGCACCTGCAGCATCGGATGCCGATGGTGAGACCAACGAGGCAGATGCCGGAGGTTTAGATCAGTAGACATCGTCCCCGTTTTATACCGCGTGGCATTACGCCCACGCATGAACAACGCCTGATTCAGTTATCGCAGCGGCGCATCAGCCTCATTGAGGCGGGTGCGGGGGCCGCCAAGACCACGACCCTGGCCATTCGCGTCGGCGAGGCCTTGGTGCGTGGTTTGCCACCTGAGCAAATTTTGATTTGGGTGTTTACTGACGAGGCGGCGGAGGTGTTTCGAGCGCGTCTGTTGGTGCTGGGGGTGGCCCCGCGGTTGGTGCATCGTTTGCGCATCGGCACTGTTGAACAGTTTGCGCAGCATGTGTGGGCCCATTGGGGTGAACGCGATGTTCCAATCTATGACAGTTTGAGTCAGCTGCACGATCCTATCCTACGGGCACTAGAGTATTGCAGCACGCATTATGCCCAGCGTTATCCGTATCTAGAGATCCGCAGTCATGCGGCAGCCATCAGCCAGTTTTTTGCGACACAATTGCGCTTAAAACATCGGATGGCATTAATGGACGAGGATCTCAGCCTCAGTCCTGATGAGCGCGCAGATTTACATCAGGTGCCTTTGATCGAGTATTTGTGGACGTTGGCTTATGAGCGGGAACGTTTGAGTGCTTTTGATGAGGCTCAGTTCCGAGGGCCTTATGACAGCAGCTATGATTTGGCGCGCAATTTGCATTTGCATCCCGATCAGGGGCAAGGGTTACCTACTTTTAGGCTGATTATCGTGGATGAATTACACGATATGAATGCCACGGCTTTTGCTATTTTGCGGGCATTATTACAGCATGGGCAGTCTTATTTGGTAGCAGCCGGTGACAGTGACCAGGTGATTTACTCTCACATGGGGGCGGATAAACGCTATTTGCACGAGCATTTTCAGGCGTATTTCCCCGAGGTCACGCGTTTTCAGCTGGGGCGCAGTTTCCGTTATGGTCCTTGGCTGGCGCTCAGCGCGGGGGCGTTTAAACAAAAAAGCTTAGAATCTGGGCTGGCGCGTGAGACACAGATTGAATTGCAGTCTTATGCCGATCAGCAGCAAGCTCAGTTGCTGCTGCGTGCTGTTCGCGAGCGTCTAGGATCCCCTGGTCAGACCCTGAGCCAATGCGCGGTGATTATGCGCGCGCAACACCAATCAGTGGTTTTGGAAAACGCTTTGCTAAAGGCGGGGGTGCCTTATCAGTGTTTGGGTTTTACGCCTTATTTGCAGCGCGATGAAATCCTTTTTGTGCGTGGTTTGCTGGTCATCGCTTTGCAAGCGTTTACTGGTTTGAATGCCCTCAGCCTAGAGGGCATGGTGCGCGCACTTAGCCTATTTGGCGAGGCTCAGTTAGGTGTCGAGGAAATCACTGACGCACAACAAGACATCATCCAAGAGCCCGCCATCCTGCGGTATTTTTACGAAGTACGCATGCTGGAATATAGCGCCGATGCTGCTGCCCGCCGTAATCGTCAGGCTATCGAGGTGATACAACGTTATGGGGCTGAAGGGGCAGCTGACAGCATGTTGGCCGAACTATACGAGTGCCTAGACATTCAGGCGCTAGCCAAGCGCATTTATTTGGATATGGGGCAGGCGCAGATCATCGCCGAGTCTATCTATGGACTACAGCAGTTGGCCCAGCAGCATGAGTTTACGGTGCAGCAGTTGCACCAATGGATGACCCAAGCCGATGCCTTTATCGACCGTGGGGTGTGCTATGTGCCTAGCGAGGGAAATACGCGCCGGCCTGCCCATGTGTTGTCATTGCTGTGTGCGGCTCAGGCCAAGGGGACCGAATTTTCGCATGTGTTTTTACCTTTTTTAGCCCAAGGCGAGTTTCCGCGGGCGCAACAGCCCACTATTAACGAAGAAAACCTGTTTTATGTCGCTTGCACGCGTGCGCAACAGTCATTGACCTTGTTCGTGCCTAAGGATGAGCATAGGCATAGTCCTTTTGTGCAGCAGCTGCAGGTGGCTGCTTTGCAGGCCCCTGCGCGCGAGCAATTACATTGGTTGCAACAGCGTTTAGAGCGTTTGCAGCGCGCCGCACAGGCACCTCAGGCCAGTGGGCTCATGGGCGTACCCAATGCGGGTGCTGGACAATTACGCGAACCTGTCCCGGGCAGGGCAGGCGGTGCAGGCGGGGCTGGCAGAACCGGCGCGGTAGGCGGGCCCAGCGGTCGCAAGGCCGCTGCTAAGAGCAGTGCCGCGGGCGCACAGCGCATTTATTTGCAAGTTCCTTTTGCAGAAAAAGACGAGGCCAAGGCATTGGGCGCTTATTGGGATCCCCAGGCGCGGCTGTGGTATATCCCGCCCGGTGTGCCTACGGGGCCTTTATTACAGCGTTGGCCCCGCAGTTCCCCTAAAGATAGTTAAGTGCGCCCTGCCAACAGCAGTGCGCAGGATTAATCGCGTTGGAATTGTTGGATGATTTGCTCTGCTAGGGCGATGACCGGGGCATCGACCATTTTACCGTCGACTGAAAATGCTGCCCCTTGGTGTTTTTTGTTGGCCTCTATCACACGTTGTGCCCAGTCGTGTTCATCGGCTGAGGGCATAAATCCACGATTAACGCCTGCGACTTGGCGTGGGTGAATGCAGAGCTTGGCCCCAAAGCCGTAGGCGCGTGCTTGTTGGACGGATTGTTCTAACAGCTGAGTATCTGTGGTTGATGGGGTAACCCCATCCACGGGAGCCTCTAATCCTGCCAGGCGTGATGCTAGGGTGAGCTCGGCTCTAAAGGCGTTGAGCTGTGTTTCTAACGGGTCACATTTCATGTCTAAATCGAGCTGGAAGTCTAGGGTTCCAAACATCAAACGATCGACGCCATCCAAAGTGCTCAGCAAACGAGCATGTGCCAACCCAACGGCGGTCTCGATGAGCAGGGCCAGCTGAGTACGCTTGGGTTTGAGGGTGACCACCTGCTCGACGTCGTAGGTGTTTTCAGCTTTGGGGACGACCCAGCCGCCTAGCTGAAACTCGCTAAGAGCATCCATATCATCGTGGCCCCATGGGCTGTTCAATGGATTGATACGTACCCAAATGCGCTTGAGTAGGGTTTCATCCTCGGCGCTTTGTTCTTCAAGCCAGTCGCACAAGGCATCGCGGGCCACTGCTTTGGCATCGATGGCGACGGCATCCTCGAGATCAATGATGACGGCATCGGCCTCGGTATCGAGGGCTTTTTCAAAGCGATCCACACGACTGGCAGGCACAAAGAGAAAGGAACGAATACTGGCCATGTTTTTCCTTTATTAAATGACCTCTCGGTCACGTAGTTCTGCGATTACATCTGCCTCATATCCTAACTGTTCGAGGATGGCGGCGCTATGTTCGCCCAATGCCGGGACAGGATCCATGCGGTATTCAAATGAGCTATGCACACCTGGAGGTAACAAAGCAGGCAGCGTGCCGATGGGGGACTCGATATGAGTCCAACGTTGGCGGGCCTGTAGTTGCGGGTGCTGCCAGAGGTCTTGCATGCTGTTCAAATGACCGTTGGCAATGCCAGCTTTTTCTAAACGCTGGATGACCTCGGCGATCTGTAGATCTGCAAAAGCCTGGTGGATAATTTCATCCAGTTGTGTACGGTTTTGGCTACGCTTGCTGTTGTTATCAAAACGGGGGTCAGTGGTGAGATCAGGCTGATGTAGGACCTCTTCGCAAAAGGTTTTCCATTCGCGTTCATTTTGTAGGCCCAAAATGACCGAGCGCCCATCGCCGGCGGTAAAGGGGCCATACGGATAAATGGCTGCGTGGCTGGCACCTGCGCGTGCGGGGGGCTGAGCCCCTTTGTAGCTGTAATACAAAGGAAAGCCCATCCATTCAGCCAGAGCTTCTAGCATGGAAACCTCGATGCGACCGCCTTTGTTCGTTTTATGGCGTTGCAAGAGCGCTGCCAAAATAGAGTTATAGGCATAAATGCCAGCAGCAATATCAGCGATTGAAATCCCAGCCTTTGAGGGGGTGTCCGGGGTTCCAGTCACGGATAAAAAGCCCGCTTCACTTTGGACCAATAGGTCATAAGCCTTTTTAGTGGTATAGGGGCCTTTTTCGCCGTAGCCCGAGATATCACAGACAATTAACTGCGGGTGCTCGGCGGCCAGGCTGTCGTAGTCCAGTCCCAGGCGCTTGGTCGCCCCAGGGGCCAGGTTTTGGACCAGTACGTCAGCTTCGGCCAGCAATTTGCGCATCACCTCCATACCTGCCGGATCTTTGAGGTTGAGGGTCAGGCTCTCTTTAGAACGATTAATCCAGACAAAATGTGAGGCCAAGCCGTCGACGCGATCGTCGTATTGACGGGCAAAATCGCCAACTTTGGGGCGCTCGATTTTAATGACGCGCGCACCCAAATCAGCCAGGTGGCGTGTGCACAAAGGTGCTGCTACCGCGTGTTCCAGGCTGATGACCGTAGTTCCTTCTAAGGGTCGCTGTGAGGATGTCATGAAATTTTCCTAATCTAAGAGTGTGTGGTGATTAATGATCCTAGTCTTTTTATTATTTCAGAAAAAGCCGTTGAATTGGCTGCTTTCAGTTAGGTGCCATATCTTTTCAATGGCTTGATCAACCTCGTTTGCGCTTGCGGCCTGAGCAAAAGAGGCCAAGACATGGACCTTTTCCTCGATTTCAGCGCGGCTGAGCGTGTTGCCGGGGTCGCCTTTGGGCTCGAGGACTTTGGCGTCATAGGTGTTGCCATCACGGGTGGTGACGGTGACCTTGCCAATCCATTGCTTGGGATAGGCACCGTCAACCTCTGCGTCCCAATGCATGTGAACGCGATTACGGATATTGATGACGTCTTCGGTAAAGGCGGCTTCTTCGAAGTCTACGACCGAGGCCCCGCCACGGGTAGCAATGAGGCCTAGTACGGTGCCCATAGAAAATTTAGCCTGGTGGACGGTTTGTGGGTCGACCACAGGGCCTAATACATCAATGGCGCCTTGGTGCACATAAGCATCGACGCGCTCGATGTCTGCGGCTTTGAGCCGGTTGTCCTGCATTGCTTTGAGTAATGCATCAGCAGCGGGGTGGGTATGACGGCATGAGGCGTGAAACTTGAAAGAAACCTCTAGTGTGGCCCAGCGTGTACCTAAGTCAGCGCATAGTTTTTCGGGGAAACTTTCGTTGGTCATGCCCGCGGCCATGCCTTGGGGGCCTTCGAGGATATGTTGGGCCCCTTTAAAGCCGTCTTTGGCCAGATAGGCCGCCATCAAACCGGCTGATGCTGCATGAGCAGTGTGTAGTTGCTTGGAGTCAGCCGCATCGCGTAAAAATTCCCAAAGGCCTGCAGCCTGTGTACCGCCAGAGCCAATAGCGTCCAAGCATTGGGTGGCGTCCAAGCGCAATAGCTTGGCCACCGCTGCGGCAGCTGCAACCGTACCAACGGTGCCTGTGGTGTGAAAAATAGTGTAGTGATTGCGGCCTAAGAACTCGCCAATGCGGATGCCGACCTCGTAGCCAGCCACGCTGGCCAGGATGATTTCCTCGCCAGTGCAGCCCAGATCTTGGGCCACTGCCAATACAGGTGGGAAAATCACCGCTGCAGGGTGAAAGACAGAAGCATTATGAACGTCGTCTTGTTCGATAAAGTGCGAAGAAGCCGCATTGACCATGGCCGCAAACAAAGGGGTGCTATGTTCGCGCGAGATCAAAACCTCGGCGCGGCCAGGGCCACCCGCCATGCGGCGGGCAAAACGAGCAATGCTCTCGACGGGGCGTGCGCCTTTGCCTGCCAGTGCCGAGCCAAACCAATCCAGCAGCAAGTCTTCGGTGCGACGGACAACCTCGGTAGGGATGTCTTTAAAGCGCAGATCGGCGATGAATTGGGCCAGCTGTGCGCTCTGAGCTGTTGTGTGTGTCGTGTTCATGTGAAATTCTCGTGTGTGTGAGGGGCAGCGTGCTTAGAACGAGCGGGGCAAGCCCAAAATGTGTTCGGCTACATAAGACAGAATCAAGTTGGTCGAAATGGGTGCAACCTGATAGAGGCGGGTTTCACGGAACTTGCGCTCAACATCATATTCCGCAGCGAAACCAAAGCCACCGTGGAATTGCAAGCACACGTTGGCGGCCTCCCAAGAGGCGTCAGCTGCCAGTAGTTTGGCCATATTGGCCTCGGCACCACAGTGTTTGCCAGAGTCAAAGAGGCTGCAGGCCTGATAGCGCATCAGATCCGCGGCTTGGGTGTTGATGTAAGCACGGGCGATGGGAAATTGCACGCCCTGGTTTTGACCGATAGGACGATTAAAGACTACGCGCTCGCTGGTGTATTGGGTCACCTTGTCGATAAACCAGTAGGCATCACCGATACATTCTGCGGCGATCAGCGCGCGCTCGGCGTTCAGTCCATCGAGGATATAACGAAAGCCCATGCCTTCTTCGCCAATGCGGTTTTCAACGGGGATTTTCAGGTTTTCAAAAAAGAGTTCATTGGTCTCGTGGTTGACCATGTTGGGAATGGGTTGTAGTTCCATCCCGTTGCCTAGGGCTTCTTTGATGTCCACAATAAAGATAGACATCCCTTCGGTCTTTTTTTTGACCTCAGCCTGTGGTGTGGTACGTGCCAGCAAAATCATCAAATCGGAATTCATCACACGTGAAATCCAGACCTTTTGGCCATTGACTACATAGTGATCGCCTTTGCGTACGGCGGTGGTTTTTAGCTGCGTGGTGTCCGTACCGGTGGTGGGCTCGGTCACTGCCATGGACTGCAAGCGTAATTCGCCCGACGCGATTTTGGGCAGATAGTAGCTTTTTTGCTCGTCAGAGCCGTGGCGCAGCAGCGTGCCCATATTATACATTTGTCCGTGGCACACCCCCGAGTTACCGCCCGAGCGGTTGATCTCTTCTAAAATTACTGATGCCTCGGTCAGGCCCAAGCCAGAACCGCCGTACTCTTCGGGAATCAATGCGGCCAGCCAGCCCGCCTCGGTGAGAGCCGTGATGAACTCGGTGGGGTAGCCATTTTCTGCATCAATTTTACGAAAATATTCAGCAGGGAACTGAGCGCATAAATCGCGCACCGCATCGCGGATGTCTTGGTACTGATCGGTTTTGTTCTGCATGTTGAAAGTCCGTGAGTGGTAATTAGGGTCAGTATTGAGTGATGAGTTTTTTAAAATGCCAACAGGTACTAAATAGTGGCCTGGGCACGCATGATGAGGCCACCGCCTTGATGTTCAGCCCACAGCGTAACGGTGTGGCCGTCTTCTTCGACGCGACCATTAAGGGTAAAACTGTCGGGGCAAAATGTGGGGCTGACCGCTCTGAATTCGTAGTTTTTGACTGTGGCTGCAGGCACATGCTCGTGCAGTAAGTCCAGTAGTAGCGTAGCCACCAACGGGCCATGGACGACCAGCCCGGGATAACCCTCTACCTCTTGGGTGTAGGGGGCATCATAATGAATGCGGTGGCTATTAAAAGTCAGGGCCGAATAGCGGAACAGTAAAACTGGATCAGGGGTGACGCTGCGTGACCACTGCGCTCCGGTAGGGGCCGCCGGTGGGGTGGGTATTTGAGCCTCGGGGGCCGGCATTTCGCGATAGACGATGTGATGTTTTTCATCGATGCACAGGGTGTGCCCACGATGGACCTGATGGTTAACCGTTACAAACACTAAATCGCCACTGCGCCCTTGTTTATGATCAACGGATTCGATGGTCGATGTTCGTTTGAGTGTGTCCCCAATGGCGATGGGCTCGTGAAAGCTTAACTCGCTGCTGGCCCACATGCGTCGGGGCAGAGGCACTGGGGGTAAAAAGCCACCACGAGCCGGGTGTCCGTCAGGGCCTGCCTCGGACAATGGGGACATCGGCAAAAAATAAAGCCAATGCCAGACTGGACGTAAAGGAGCCTTTAAAATAGACGCTGCATCATGATTCAGGCTGAGCGCCATTGCCTGCACAGGGGTAGGGTAGATCTGATCTTGGGCGGTTTCCTGCTTTCCCACCCATTGTTTTAAATGGGGCAAATTAATTGGCATCATCGTACTCACTTATTACTATTGTCTAATTTCTAGCATCGCCCATACTACTCTAATTGACAATTCATTTTTCCTAAACAGCCTTTTCATCTCAGATTAATGAGCTTGCCAAAAAACATCAGTGCTATTTTCAGTTCAGGGCTGTTGCACAGGATTACTGTGGGTGATTTTTTTGGGTGTATCTATGTCGTCCATTCATTTTGATTTTGTTGATTTACGTCTATTTGTTTATATCGCCGAGGAAAATAGTCTGACTCGGGGGGCGCAGCGCATCCATATTTCTTTGCCCGCAGCCAGCATGAGAATCAAAAAGCTCGAGGAATCCATTGGCATTCCCTTGTTTGAGCGCACTGCCACCGGGATTAACTTGTTGCCCGCGGGTGAAGCTTTTTTGCACCATGCGCAGCAGGTGTTAGCGCAGGTCGAATTGCTATGCTCTGATTTACAAGAATATGCAAACGGCATCATTGGCCATGTGCGTATTTTTGCCAATACAACGGCGATGACTGAGTTTTTACCTAATATTTTGTCGCGCTATCTGACCGAGCACCCGCAGGTGCATATCCATTTAAATGAAAAGCCCAGTGCTGATATCACGCGCGCGGTGGCGGCTCGTACAACGGATATCGGTATTGTGGCGGATACGGTCAGTACCGAGGGGCTAATGACGCTGCCCTTTATTAATGATGAGTTGGTGTTGGCGGTCAGCCCGCAGCATGCGCTGGCACGCCAAGAGCGCATACACTTTGAGGACACATTAGGGGAAAATTATATTTCCTTGCACGAGGGCAGTGCCATTCATACCTTTTTGCAGCAGGCGGCGCAACGATTCAATCAGCAGATTAAATTGCGCATCCAGGTGAATAGTTTTGAAGCCATGTGTCGGATGGTGGCAGAAAATGTGGGTATCGGGTTATTGCCTGATTCAGCGGCACGGCGTTATGCCCAGTACATTGATATCAAAAGAATTTATTTGCATGATGAATGGGCTCAGCGCAATTTATTAATTTGTGTACGTGATATCGAAAGCCTGCCTCATTACACCAAAGAGCTCATTGAATTGTTGACAGAATAAACACCGATTTCATCATTGAGTGGACGAGAAGCTCTCTAGTTCGGGCACTCAATCTCTGGGTTTTCTATATAGTGGACGAAAAAACCGCGCTTTGCAGCGCGGTTTCTGATTTATTGCGAAATTAAGATGCTCTTTATTTGATATCGAGCTTGCGTACGTTAGACTTATGCTCAAGCTTGGGCAGGTTTAATACCAATACTCCATCGGTATAATCTGCATTGGCTTGGTCTAGGTCAATTTCAACAGGCAACTCGAATCGACGTGCGACTGTGCCGCTATAACGTTCGCGGCGTAGCATGCGCTCGTTTTCGGTGCTGTCCTCTTGCTTGACCTCGGCCTTGATGGTGACCAGCCCACCCTCGATTTCTACATGGATGTCGTCCTTTTTAACGCCGGGCAACTCTGCGTGGACAGTATAAGAGTTTTCATCTTCTTTGATGTCCAGTGCAATCCCACGCGGCAAGGACTCACCCTGCAAGGGTTTGACAAAGAAACCATCAGTCAAGTCATTAAATATATTGTTTACCAAGCGGTTAGTAATTGGAAAATTGGTCATGATCTATCCCTGTATCTGTTGTTTATTAATGTGTTTTAGCGATTAGGTTTGAATAGGCATTTGTGCTGCCTCTATAAATACAGATAAGGGTTGATCGTGGGAAATCAAGAGGTAGGATGTTGATTTCCCAAGTAAAACCTAAGTAATTGTAAAGAAAGTGTTCATTACTAGTAGAGAGTATCTTTATGGCTTGAAATTTAGCCATCAAGGAAAGGGACAACTATTGGAGGTTATTTGTGACTAAACGCTCACTCCCTTTGAGCGGGATTAAGGTTTTGGATTTATCCCGCATTTTAGCAGGGCCCTGGTGTACGCAAAATCTAGCGGATTTGGGCGCTGACGTGATAAAAGTAGAACGTCCCGATGTCGGTGACGATACACGTTCCTGGGGGCCTCCATATCTAAAGGATGCACAGGGTCAGGACACCAGCGAAAGTGCCTACTACCTGAGCACCAACCGCAATAAACGTTCGATCACTATTGATTTCTCACAGCCAAAGGGGGCTGAGCTAGTGCGCGAGCTGGCCAAAGACTGCGATATCCTGGTTGAAAATTTCAAGGTTGGTGGGCTCAAGAAATACGGCTTGGATTATGAGGCCATCAAAGAGGTTAATCCCAGCCTGATTTATTGCTCGATCACCGGTTTTGGCCAGACAGGTCCAATGGCACCTTTACCTGGTTATGATTTTATGGTTCAAGGTATGGGCGGGTTGATGAGCATCACGGGCGAGCGCGATGATTTGCCTGGGGGTGGCCCACAAAAAGCAGGGGTCGCCGTCACCGATATTATTACTGGCATGTATGCCACCGTGGGTATTTTAGGCGCTTTGCATGAGCGCACCCGCAGCGGCAAAGGCCAGCATATTGATATTGCTTTGTTGGATTCGCATGTGGCTTTGTTGGCCAACCAGAATCTCAATTACATGACCTCGGGCGTGGCCCCCAAACGTTTTGGTAATGCTCACCAAAATGTAGTGCCTTATCAGGTCTTTGAGACCGCTGATGGACATATGATTGTGGCTACTGGCAATGACGGGCAGTACCGCTCTTATTGTCAGGTGATTGGTCGCCCAGACTTGGCTGACAATCCGCGTTATATCAATAACAGCCAACGCCTCAAGCATCGTGACGAGCTCATCGAGATTTTAGTCGAGGTCATGAAAACCGGCACCAGTGACGAATGGATCGAAAAATTACGTGCCGTGGGTGTGCCTTGTGGTCCTATTAATAACCTCGAACAGGTGTTTGAGAATCCGCAGGTCAAAGCGCGTGAACTATGGCGCGAGATCGAACACCCCTTGGCGGGCAAAGCTCCCACCACGGCTAGCCCTATCCGCTATAGCGAGACTCCGGTCGAATACCGCCAAGCGCCGCCATTGCTGGGTGAGCATACCGATGAGGTATTGGCTGAGTTTGGTTTGATTGATCTGTACAAAAAATCTATGGAGAATTAGCATGACATTTAAAAACGCCCGTCGTCGCTGGTTGGGTGCCGCGGCAGCAGTCACTTTGGGTTTAAGTGCTTTGGGTTGGACCCCTGTGACCCAAGCAGCAGATGATTGGCCCAATCGGGCGGTCAATTTAGTGGTTCCTTTCCCAGCGGGTGGGCCGGTGGATACCGCAGCCCGTTTTGTGGCTAAGCCCCTGGCTGAAAAATGGGGTGAGCCCGCAGTGATCGATAATCGCGCCGGTGCCGGTGGAATTGTAGCTGCGCGCTATGTGGTCAATGAAAAGCCCGATGGTTATACATTCTTGCTGCCAGCGATTCACCACGCTATTTTGCCTAGCTTGCGTGATGATCTGGGGTATGACATTCAGGCAGATTTCGAGCCCGTAGGCTCGGTGGCCCGTTTCCCTATCGTTTTGGTGGTTAACTCTTCTTTTGGAGTCGATAGCGTACAAGAGCTTATCGATTACGCTCGTGAAAAACCTGGCGTGGTGACCTATGCTTCATCCGGGATTGGCGGTGGTACTCACTTGGCGGGTGAATTATTCAGTAAAATGGCAGGCGTGGAAATGCATCATATCCCTTATCGGGGTAGTGCTCCTGCGATTCAGGATGTGGCCAGCGGGCAGGTGCAGGTGATGTTTGCTGATGCACCTTCGGCTTTTTCCTTTTTAGATAATGGCAATATACGTGCTTTGGCAGTAGGCAACCCCGAGCGCTCCGAGCTCTTGCCCGATTTGCCTACCATTGATGAGGCGGGTGTGCCCGGTTACGAGGCATATTCCTGGTCTGCCATGCTGGCACCCAAAGGTACTCCTCAAGAGATCATCGAGCAGGTCAATGCTGACCTCCAAGAGGCTCTGAGTGATCCCGAGATTGGGCCGCTGATGGCCGCAGCTGGTGCCGAGCCCATGCTGAGCACGCCCGAAGAGTTTGCTGTGTTTTTAGATGACGAGATCACCAAATGGGGTCAAATCATCGAAGAGGCAAATATCGAGGTGGAATAAGGCTTAAAATAAGGCCTCAATAGCCATGCAAAAAGGAGCACAGTTTCAAAGCTGTGCTCCTTTTTTATTTTTAAATACCAATTACCGAAATCAATTATTAGTGATTAGATGGTTGGGTAATTGGCGGGTAATGGTTAATAACTAATTATGGGTTGTAGAGGATTGAAATTAGGGGGCTGAACCTCGCTTATTGGGTTTCAATGCCAGCGATTTCAATGACCTCATCCCAGAGTTGGTATTCGGTATCCACGACTTCTTTTAATGCTGGGCCATCTGTAACAGCAATCTCATAGCCTGCTTTGTCGATGGCTTCTTGATAGTCGGGGTTATCAGCGATGGTGACCATGGCTGTGTGGATTTTTTCAACTATGGGTGTGGGCAACCCCTTGGGGCCCGTTAACGCATACCACCCTTTGACTTCATAGTCATCAACTCCAGCCTCTTCCATGGACGGCACATCAGGCAAAGTAGAATTGCGCTCGCGTGAGGTAACCGCCAAGGGGCGTACTTTGCCACCGTCAATATAGTTGGCAGCGCTACTGATAATATCAAACATGAACAGCACATTGCCGCTCATCACATCGATCATAGCTGGAGCGTTGCCACGATAGGGGACATTTTCCATGGGGGCACCACTGCGTTGGCTGAGTAATTCCCCTGACAAGTGATTAGAGGCACCTACACCTGCTGACCCATAAGAAACTTCACCAGGGTGAGCTTTGGCATACTCAATCAGTTCCTCAATAGAAGTAATGTCGCTTTCATTATTGATGACCAGGACATTGGTGTAGTCGACCAATTTACCGATATAGGTTAGATCTTTGTCTAGATCTAGGTCTTGGGTGCTTTGAATGATCGGGGTGATGGTCAGGGTGGGGCTGGCCACAAAGCTGATGTTATACCCGTCGGGGCGAGCGCGATTGACGTGCTGAGTGGCAATCATGCCGCTGGCGCCGGGACGGTTCTCAACCACCACTGAGGTACCCAATTCCTCGCTCAAGTATTTGGCAAAAATCCGCGCTGTGGTATCCACAGGTCCGCCTGGAGCATAACCCACTGTCATATGAATGGGGCGGTCCCCAGGCCAGTCATCCTGAGCTAAAGCGGGCGCGCTGCCGATCAGTAACGAGAGGGCGGTTAATGAGAATAGTTTTTTCATGTTGTCTCCGTGGCAGGGTTGTTGAGGTCGTTCAAATAACGATCCTGTAAAACTCTTTTTTGAATTTTCCCACTCAAAGTCATGGGAATATCGTCTATGGAAATGTACTGAGCAGGCACTTTGTACGGGGCAAGCCGTTCGCGTAAAAAGCCCTGTAAAGCATTGATATCGACACGGGCATTGTCGTTGGGTTGATAAAAAGCGATGATCTTTTCGTTGCCGTCCTGCTCGGGAATGCCAATCACCGCAGAAAGATTAATGTCGGGATGACTATTGAGTACCGATTCGACCTCGTGGGGGTACACATTAAAGCCTGAACGAATGATGAGCTCTTTCGAGCGTCCAGTGATGTACAGAGCACCGTCAGCCGACAAATAACCCAAATCGCCCGTTTTTAACCAGCCCCCAGGCAAGATTGCCTGTGCTGTTTGTTGCGGATCTTTGTAATAGCCCAGCATGATGCCCGGGCCACGTACGTGTATTTCTCCAACCGTGTCAGGTGGCAGCGGGGCAGTTTCCAGATCCCCAATATGGATTTCCAACGCTTCGACAGCGTAACCAGCTGTGCAATCAGTAGCGGGTGCATCCTGGCGAGTTAGAAACAGTGAGCCGGCATATTCGGTAATGCCGTAGCCATGGTGTAACGGATGACCAAAAAGTGCCTCGACGCGTTGTTTTAGGGTGGCATCCAAGGCTGCACCGCCCGTATAAACGTAGCGTAATTTAGGGGCCTCATAAGGGCCGTTTTCGGCCGCTTCAGCTAATAGGCGGGTATACATCATGGGGACCCCTTGCAGGGTGGTTAGCCCTAGCTCTGCCAGTGCATAACGCACATCGGCAGGATCAAACCGACTGCGTAAAATTAGTGCGGCCCCTGCATATAGGGTCGCCAATAAAACAGTTGCTAACCCAAAAATATGTGACAAGGGTAGCGCTGCATAGGCACGATCGTTAGTGTCTAGACCGCGCGAATGTCCGGAAATACGGGCAAAGTGTAAAAGTCCTCGATGGGGCACCATGACCCCTTTGGGGGCACCTGTGGTGCCCGAGGTATAAATCAGGGCAGCGACCTGATCTGGGTCGGGTAGGGTGTATTGCTGTTTGGTAAATGCTGTCGCAGCAGACGTGTTTTCAGTGCCAGCGTTATTGTCGGCGTTATTTGCTGTGGGCTGTACTTTTATATGTGCACAATTGGGCAAAAAGGACAGGGATACGGCCGCTGCCTTTTGGTGTGCCGCGTGGTCTGCAGCGTTGGTGGATATACCGCTGGTATAAACACTCACGCGTGGATTTGCATGGGCGCTGATGACGTCAATTTCACGTGGGCTCAGACGTGCGTTAACGGCGACTGGCCATGCCTGCAATACACTACAAGCAAAATACAAGGTCATCATGTCCACGCAGTTTTCGCCCACCACGAGAATACGATCTCCAGGTTGCACCCCTTGTTGTTTCAGGTACTGGCTGGCTTGGGTGATTTTTTCCCAAAGCATACCGTAACTAATGGACCGATTAGCAGTATCGATGACGCATAAACGATTGGGGTGTGCGGCCGCGTGATACTGCGGTATGTGGTGAATGGCGGTGGCCTGACTTAGGTCACTGATGCTCATCTTGCCTCCTGCGTTTAGAATGATTTTTGATTTTATTGGGTCTTGTATCAATCATTCTAGGCAAAATTAGCCCTAGCGACTTTTTAATTTTATAAGCATCACTTAAAGGATTTTGAACTGCAGCGCATCACCTGTCTTTGGGTGTGATTTCACAAGGTGTAGGCAGATGATTATTCATCTGTCGGGCCTTTTCCAAAAGGTAATCAATGCATGCTCGTATCGCTCGGGTTTGGTGGCGATTAGGCATATACAGCATAAACATTTGGCGGCCAAAAATACTCAGGGTGTAATCATCCAAAGTAGTGAGCACTTTACCACTTTTGAGCTCATCAAGCACCACATAATCAGGCATGATGCCTACGCCTAAGCCAGCGAGCATGGCTTCACGGATAAAGGGGAAATGCTCTGAGCTTACACTGGGGCTGAGATAGACTTCTTCCATCTGGTCGTTTTTATAGGCCCGTAAACGTAGGCGCTTGCCCACCACGCTAGAGGTGATGATGGGTACCTCGGCCAATGCCTGCAACTCAGTTGGTAACCCGTGCTGTGCCACATAGTCTGCTGATGCGCAGGCGATATAGCGAATGGTACCCAAATTACGTGCGATGAGATTTTCGGGAGGATCGCTCATGATACGAATAGCGATATCGATCCCCTCGCGAATCATGTTATCGATACGGTTTTCAAACATCACATCCAGGTGAATGTCCGGGTAGCGTTCTTTAAATTCTATGAGCCACTGCATCATGAACATTTGTCCAAAGCCACTGGGTACACTGATACCCACGCGTCCTTGTAGGCTTTGCCCCAGGGTGGTGATGCTTTCGCGGGCGGTCATGAGCTCGTTGAGGATATTACGGCCATGTTCATAAAGCCGTTCGCCGGCCTCGGTCGGCTCGACGCTTAGGGTTGAACGGCGCACCAGCTGTACGCCCACCTCTTTTTCTAACAAATTTAGGTGGTAGCTGATGTTGGCGCGGGTCATTTTGAGTTTACGGGCCGCTTTGCTCAGATTGCCGGCGTCCAGTATTTCAACCAAGATGGTCAGGCGTTGTAAGTTCATAGTCGTGTTCAAAAGAATTTGACGTCGTGTCAATAAAAAGGAATATTGTAAAGTTTATTTTGGCAACATACACTGAAACATCGAGAGTTATTATCACTGGAGAGTGCTATGAGCGTTGATCAGGAATCTTTTGACATTTTATTAGATAGTTTGCGCCGTTACGTTAGAGAGCGCTTGGTTCCCCTAGAGGACTATGTTGAAGACAATGACGAAGTCCCGAATGAAGTCGTCGACGAGATGAAAGAAATGGGTCTCTTTGGCATGACCATTCCCGAGCAGTACGGCGGCATTGGCCTGAGCTTGAGCCAGGAGTGTGCTGTCAACTACGAGTTTTGTCAGACCTCGTTGGCCTTTCGTTCGACCTTTGGTACGAACGTCGGGATTGGCTCACAGGGCATTTTAATCGACGGTACTGAAGAGCAAAAACAGCACTATTTGCCCAAGGTCGCCACCGGTGAGTTGGTCATGGCATTTGCACTGACCGAGCCCGAGGCTGGTTCGGATGCACAGTCATTAAAAACCTATGGCAAGCTCGACGGTGATCATTATGTTCTTAATGGTACCAAACGTTTTATTACCAATGCGCCCCGTGCCGGTGCTTTTACCTTGATGGCCCGCACCAGTGACGAGCCACGCGATAACATTTCTGCGTTTATCGTGCCGACTGATTTGCCCGGTATTACCCTAGGTAAGGTTGACCAAAAAATGGGTCAACGCGGGACACAAACATGTGATGTCATTTTGGAAAATGTCCGTGTGCCAGCGGAAAATATCATTGGTGGTGTTCCTGGTCAGGGCTTTAGAACTGCGATGAAGGTATTAGACCGCGGTCGTATTCACTTGGCCGCTGTGGCATGTGGATTGGCACAACGCATTTTGGATGAGTCCGTAGCCTATGCACGTGATCGCAAGCAATTTGGCAAACCCATCGGTGAATTCCAACTGATCCAAGCCATGTTGGCTGATAGTCAGGCCGAGCTACTCGCTGCTTGGGCCCTAGTTCGCGAAACTGCCAAGATGTATGACGAAAAACATACGCCTGGCAAAAAGAACCCCGAGCTCAGCCTGCGCGCATCTTCCGCCAAGATGTTTGCCACCGAAATGCTGGGTCGCGTTGCAGACCGTGGCGTGCAAATCCATGGCGGTTCGGGTTATATGCGCGAGTATAAAGTAGAGCGCTTTTATCGTGATGCACGTTTGTTGCGTTTGTACGAGGGTACCACTCAGATTCAGCAAATCATTATTGGTCGTACTTTGGTGCGCGAAGACTAATCTGGATACGGCAGTGCGTGATTGCACTGCCGTTTTTCTACGCAGTTACAGGTATTTTTCATGGGAAAGGCAAAGATGGATAAAGCTCAAGACCAATTAGTGCATACACGTTTCACTGAGCTCTTTGGAGTGCGTTTACCGATTGTGGCGGGTGGTTTGATGTGGTTGGCCAATGCCGAATACGTCGCTGCCGCCGCACATAGCGGGATTTTGGGCTTTATTACTGCAGCCAGCTTTTCTAATCTTGATGAGCTGCGCGATGAAATTCAAAAATGCCGTGATCTTAGCCAGGGTATGCCGTTTGGGGTCAATGTTTCCATGCTGCCCCATCGAGTCACGGGCGAACAGACCGAAGAGGTGTTCGAGCTTATCGCCCAAGAGGGCATTCCCTATATCGAAACCTCTGGCCGTAGCCCCGAGCCCTACATGCCTTTGATCAAAGAGGCCGGAATCAAAATCCTGCACAAGGTCGCGACTGTACGTCATGCTGTTTCGGCACAGCGTCAGGGTGTTGATGCAGTTTCAATTGTGGGTGCAGAATGCGGGGGACACCCAGGCGTAGAAATGGTCGGCACCATGGTCAATACTGCATGGGCAGCGCGCTGCCTCGAGATTCCATATTTGGTCGGGGGTGGTTTTGGTTGTGGTTCGCAAATCACGGCCGCATTAGGGATGGGTGCATCCGGCGTAGTGATTGGTACCAAATTTCTCACTGCCCACGAGATTTGGGCTCATGATGACTATAAAAAACGTTTGATCGAGGCTCAGCCGACCGATACGGCGCTTTGCATGCATACGGTACGCAATACCGTTCGTGTGCTGCGTAACGACACCGTGAACGAGGTGCAGGAAATAGAACGCACCAAAGAGGATGTCACTATTGAGGATTTATTGCCCTTGGTGCGGGGTTCTTTTGCCCGCGAAGCCTATACCTCGGGTGATGTGCGGCGCGGTTTGTTATCGGCGGGTCAATCATTGGCCTTTGTCGAGCAGCAACAGCCCTTGGCAGAGATTGTCCAAGAGCTCGAAGACGGCATGCGCCTAGCTTTTGACCGGTTGGATCAGTTGCGACAGCCGGTCAGCCAGAAAGCACAGGCCAGCTCATAGCGCTCTGCAGGGGTTGGACAGTGGGCGCAGGGGCTGCGGTGCTGCCCCCTAGGTTTGTCTATAGTAAACATCTAAGTGATTTTCTAATTCACACGAAAAATTACAGTAATCCAAACAATCTACAGGGAAGGATAGAAATGACTGATCTCGTCAAAGATAAAGTCGCCGTTGTGACTGGCGCAGGTGGAGGCATTGGTAAAGGGATTGCACTGCTATTGGCCAAATATGGTGCCAAAGTGGTTGTCAATGATATCGGTGTCAATGAGCACGGCCAGGACTCTGCCGAGGCCGTAGTAGCAGAAATTCGTGAGGCCGGCGGCCAGGCGGTTGCTAATCAGGATTCTGTTTCTGATGCTGGACGTCAGATCGTACAGCAGGCTGTCGATGAGTATGGACGTATTGATTTAGTAGTCAATAATGCCGGGAATCTGCGCGATCGTCTTTTCCACCGCATGAGCCAAGAAGAGTGGGATGCTGTGATTGACGTGCACCTAAACGGCGCCTTTCAAGTCAGCCAAGAGGCTGCCAAGCATTTCCGTCAACAAGAGTCCGGTTGCTTTGTGCATATGACCTCGACCTCTGGCCTGATCGGCAATCTGGGGCAGTCCAACTATGCCGCTGCCAAATTAGGTATTGCAGCGTTGTCCAAATCAATTGCTATTGATATGGCTCGCTTTAATGTACGTTCGAATTGTATCGCTCCTTTTGCCTGGAGCCAGATGACTAGCTCTATTCCTGTCGACTCTCCTGAGGCCGAGGCACGGGTTGCCAAACTCAAGCGTATGGAAGCACACAAAATTGCCCCCTTGGTAGTGTATTTGGCCAGCGAGGGTGGAAAAGACATCACCGGTCAAATCTTTGGTGTGCGTGCCAACGAAATCATGGTCTTTAGTCAGCCTCGTCCGGCGCGTTCGGTGCATCATGCTGAGGGTTGGACGCCTGAAACCGTAGGTGAGATTGCTATCCCCGCACTGAGCAGTGCATTCTACGAGCTCGAGCGCTCGCCTGATGTGATTAATTGGGATCCCTTTTAATTGCCTGCTGTGTGATTCAGCAGTAAACATGCAATTTAATTGTTGGAGCATTCCCGATGGCATTTGATTACGAACATTTAAAAAACTGGCAGTTCGAGCCGTTGTATAATGACTTTACTGCCAAGGATACGATTTTATACGCGCTGGGCATTGGTTTAGGGCTCGATCCCGTTGATGAGCAGCAGCTACCTTTTGTTTACGAAGAGGGCTTGCAAGCCATGCCCAGCATGGCTGTCGTGTTGGGCTATCCAGGGTTTTGGATGAAAAATCCAGATACCGGGGTGGATTGGGTCAAGGTGTTGCACGGTGAGCAACGCTTGGAAATTTTGAAACCCTTGCCCGCTCAGGGCCGTTTTGTGGGCCACAATCAGGTCGTACGAATTACAGACAAAGGGCCGGACAAGGGGGCGTTGGTAGTGACCGAGCGCGAGATCAAGGATGCCGATGATGGCACCTTGTACGCACGCTTGCACAACGTTAGCTTTTGCCGTGGTGATGGTGGTTTGAGCGCCTCTGACGAGCCTTTACCTGGTTTGCCGCGCGCACCCGAACGGGCACCTGATTGGGTGTGCGAGCTTTCCAGCATCCCTCAGGCAGCTTTGTTATATCGCTTGAATGGTGATTACAACCCTTTGCATGCCGACCCTGAGGTAGCCCGCAAAGCTGGATTCGAGCGTCCTATCTTGCATGGGCTATGCACTTATGGGATGGCTTGCCATGCATTAATAAAAATGTGCGCTGACTACGATCCACAGCGCATGCGCCGCCTCGATGCGCGCTTTAGCGCCCCAGTTTATCCAGGTGAACGCCTGGCTTTCGAAATCTGGCAGGGTGAACAAGAGGGGCATTTTGCCTTTCAAGCGCGTGCCATTGAACGCGATGTAGTGGTGCTGAGCCACGGTGTCGCCGAGTTTGCTTGAACCGCCAAATAAAGGAGTTCTACACAATGGGGGTAGATCAAACAGCACTGGCCCAACCCGCTGAGATGGGGGCCGAGCAATATTACCATCAGCTTTTGGCTGAGGATGTTTTCGCCATCCAGCAATGCACTGGATGCGAACAGTATGTTTTTTATCCGCGGATGCTTTGTCCTCATTGCGGTCACGACGAGCTGCGCTGGCAGGTTGCCAAAGGCCAGGGTACGGTTTATTCCACTACGGTGGTCCGCCGTCGTTCTGACCGTGGAGGCGACTATAACGTTGCACTGATTGACCTGGATGAAGGTGTACGCATGATGAGTCGTGTGGATGGCGTGAGCCCCGAAGAGGTTGCCATCGGCATGCGAGTACAGAGTCAAATTACAGAGGGGGACGAAGGTCCGATGGTGGTCTTTACCCCAGCCAAGGAGGAAAAATGAGCATCGATTTGCGCGGAAAAACAGCCGTAGTAGGGGTAGGTCAGGCTGGGCAAGGGGTCGCCGAGGGCTTTTCCGAGATGGAGATCTTGGTACAAGCCTCGCAGCGGGCTGTCGCTGATGCTGGTCTGACTATGCAAGACATTGATGGCATCGCCACGGCCAGTGTCAGTGCCAGCATGTGGGCCATGCCTGTGATCGAGCATTTAGGTATTAAACCTACTTTTATCGAGAGCACTATGCTCGGCGGGTCTAGTTTTGTAGCGCATTTGCAAGCCGCTGCACATGCCTTGCATAGTGGTCAATGTAATGCGGTACTCGTGTGCTATGGCAGCACCCAGCGTTCTTCCACAATCAATCGTGCTGAGATCGCATCTGCCCGTAAAAAGCTGGATCCACAGCCTTACGAGGCACCTTATAATCCGCTGAGCCCTATTTCATCCTATGCGCTCGCAGCTGCACGCCATATGTATGAGTACGGCACCACCCGTGAACAATTGGCCGAGGTAGCCGTCGCTGCCAGAAAGTGGGCACAACTCAACCCGGCAGCGTATCGACGTGATCCATTGACCATCCAAGAGGTCCTCGAATCGCGCATGATTTCAGATCCTTTATCAGTATTGGATTGCTGTCTGGTCACTGATGGGGCGGGAGCCTATGTGATGGTGCGCGCAGATCGCGCCAATGACTTTCCGCATAAACCCGTGTATCTACTGGGCAATTCGACAGCAGTTTGGAATCGTCAAATCTCTTGTATGGAGGATTTGACTGTGACCTCAGCTGCTCAATCTGGACGTTTGGCTTACGAGATGGCTAAAGTCGGGCCGGCAGATATTGATGTAGTCGAGCTTTATGATGCCTTTACCATCAATACCATCCTCTTTTTAGAGGATCTAGGCTTTTGCGCCAAAGGCGAGGGCGGCGAGTTTGTTTCGAATGGCAATATCGCCCCAGGTGGGCAGCTACCCGTGAATACTAATGGGGGTGGCTTATCCTGCATTCACCCTGGGATGTATGGCATCTTTATTACTATCGAGGCCATCGAGCAGTTGCGCGGTGCTGCTGATGAACGGCAGGTCGCAGGTGCCGAGCTGGCCCTAGTGCATGGTAATGGTGGTACGCTATCGAGCCAATCCACAGCCATCTTTGGGACTGAAAGCACGCTTTAATAAAGGGTCCTCAGATGATGCCGCTAATACTTGTATTGGCGGCGTTAGCACAGCTTGTATGTGCATAAATTAAAAAAAGCCCGCACTGATCCATGGTTCAGGCGGGCTTTTAAGCTCATCACAACCGATGAGCAGGTCGGAGCAAAATGGGGCTATGCTTTAAAGCATGTCGGTGCCATGCTCGAGCACGTAATCGCAGGCTTTGTCTTTGAGATCGCCTTTAAGGCGTTCGAGGTCAAAGCTTTTACCGTCGCTGCCGCTGAGGACACCGCTGAGGCCTTTTTCATAATGATCGTCTTTTTCTTGGCTGCCGATACCGGCTTTATCCATGAGCTTATTTTTAACGTTTTCTGCATCCATGGCATCGACGTATTTATGCTCGATACAGTATTGCAGCACGCCGGCGGCATTACCTGCCATGTCAGAGCTCAAATTGGGTAAACCCAAGGCAGAAAGCCCGCCACCCGAAGAACCACCGCCTAGCGCTTTGCTCAGACCACTGCTGCCCGAATCGCTGTTAGAACGCCCTGATTTAAGGGCATCGGACAGCCCCGAGGCGGCACTGGCAGAACCCGCTGCGGCTACGCCTGCAATGATCAAAGGTGCCAAAATAAAACGGCGCAAAAGTGCGTATTGTTTCATAGGTCTATGGTTTCCTGCATGATTTGGAAAATAAGTGTCTGCCCGGCCTATTGATCTGGTCAGTCTGCAGCTAGTATATGATGGAAGGGCGAGCAGGGGCAGTGAACAATTCTAATAATTTGTGAGGATGCTCAACTGTTCAGAGGATAATCAATATGGCGATACTAGTGACTGGGGGTGCAGGATTCATCGGTTCAGCCCTGGTGCGGTATTTAATACAGCACACTAATTACACAGTGGTCAATGTGGACAAGCTCAACTATGCGGGCAATCGCAAGGCATTAGAGACCGTTTACGAAGATCCACAGCATGTATTTTATAAGGCTAATGTGTGTGATGCACAGGCGCTGCAACGGATTTTTTCTCGTCATAAACCATGTGCGGTGTTTCATCTGGCCGCTGAATCACATGTGGATCGTTCTATCGCCAGCCCGCATAACTTTATACAAAGTAATATTGTTGGCACCTTTACATTATTAGAGGCTGTACGCGCCTACTGGCACGAGCTGCCAGTCAAAGAACAGGTTGCTTTTCGTTTTGTGCATATCTCTACCGACGAGGTGTTTGGTGATTTGGGACTCAATGAACGCGCGCCTCTAAAAGAGGACACCATTTATTTGCCCAGTTCTCCTTATTCAGCCAGCAAAGCCAGTAGTGATCACTTAGTTCAGGCATGGCACCGTACCTATGATATACCCAGCATTATCACGCACTGTGTTAATAATTATGGGCCTTATCAGTACCCGGAAAAGCTCATTCCTTTTATGGTAAAGCAGGCGCTCAGAGGACGGCCATTGACGATTTACGGGCAGGGCAATCAAATCCGCGATTGGATTCATGTAGACGATCACGTGCGCGCCCTGCACCTGATTTATGAGCAGGGACGGATTGGCCAAAGCTACAACATCAGTGCCCATCATCAACTCAGTAATATTCAACTCGTACAGCAAATATGTACTCAGTTGGATGATATATTTGCCCAGCGTACTCAGCGACCAACGACACTAGAAGGCATAGAAAGTTTTGCCGAACTCATTACGCATGTCACCGATCGGCCTGGCCATGATCAGCGCTATGCCTTGGACGCCCAAAAGCTACGCCACGAGCTCGACTGGCGTCCTGAAATATCATTTGCCGCGGGACTAAAAGCCACCGTGCAGTGGTATGTAGATTATTTTGAGGCGGGCAATTAAATCAATTGGTGGTCTCACCGTCATTAGCCTCAGCGCCAAGCAGCACATGTACCAGGCTCAGCCAGTATTGCACCCCGATGGGCAATAACGCATCGTTAAAATCATAACGAGGGTTGTGCAAAGGGGCGCTGTCCTCGCCATTGCCCACCCAGATATACGCCCCAGGGACCTGTTCTAGCATAAAAGAGAAATCCTCGGAGCCCATGCTGGGTGGTACGTTGCGGTGAACCTCGCGTATACCGGGGACGGCTTGTAAGGCTTGGACGCAGTATTGGGCATGTTGGGGATCGTTGATGGTGGCAGGATAACGCGGTTGGTAATCTAGCTGCGCCTGTAGATCGTGGTAAGCTGCGAGCTGATCAACAGCTGTGCGGAAGCGTTTTTGCAGTTGCTCGCGTAATCTAGCATCAAAACAGCGCAATGTCCCCCTGAGGTGGACGGACTCAGGAATGACATTATAGTTTTCACCGGCATGAATACTGGTCACACTGAGAACGGCGGGATCATGTGGGGGGATCTCACGAGCAATGATGCCCTGCAATTGGGTAATAAATTGACTGGCGGCCAATATGGTATCGGTGCCCAGATGAGGCATGGCGGCATGACACCCCCGTCCTATCAAGGTCAAATCAAATAAATCAAAAGCAGCCATCACGGCATTGTCATTGACAGCGGCCTCGCCCACGGGTAGGCCAGGCCAATTATGTAATGCATAAACCCCATCCATGGGAAAGCGCTCAAACAGTCCTTCTTGGACCATCGCCTGCGCACCGCCCTCGTTCTCCTCGGCCGGCTGGAAAATAAAATAGATGGTGCCTGCAAAATCGGGTTGATGGGCCAAACTGTGCGCAGCCCCCAACAGCATGGTCATATGGCCGTCATGGCCGCATGCGTGCATTTTTCCTGGGGTTTTTGATTGATAGGGTAGATCGGTCTGTTCGACGACGTCCAAGGCGTCGATATCAGCGCGCAAACCGATGGCGGGACCGCTGCCCAAACGCCCTTGTAATGCTGCCACGATACCCGTGCCACGCCCCCAACCTGTATGCACCGTGAGGTTAGGCAGAGCATTTAATAGCTCGGCCAGTCGAGCACTGGTGCGGTGCTCGGCAAAGGCGGTCTCGGGATGACGGTGAAAGTCATGGCGCCAGGCACTCAGCTGTTCTTTCGCGGGTGGATGTAATTGGGTCATGGTCATTATCTAGGTAAAAAAGTGCTGCTAAATAATCATCTGTAAATGCAATAGGGCAGACGCCTGTCAAGAGGCGCAACAGGTATCAGTAGTAAGGAAAGTCTATTACTCATTTACATTGTCCGTGATAAAAACATCTTTGCACAGGGGGATATGCCCGCAGAATAAATTCTTTGACGCGCTGGTAAATGGGCTTGTCCTTGTGGAATCTATTTTCATCCAGTTAGTATAGACAGGCACAGATAAATAGTAACAATAATGAAATAAATCAGGAGGCAAACATGGGTGACACTGCGCAACAACTGGGTCAGGGCTACTACTGGCAAGATCTGCAGGTGGGTCAACAGTACAAAACCTACCGACGTACCATTACCGAAACTGATATTGTTAATTTCATTTCAGTGACCGGTATGCTCGAGGTGATTTTTACCGACCATACCTACGAGGGGGCGATTCAGGGTCGGCCCGTACCAGGCAGTTTGACCTATGGAATTATCGAAGGTTTGCTCATGCAGGGCATGGTACAGGGCACTGGTTTGGCCTTGCTCGAGGTGCACAAGAAAATGTTGGCACCCGTAGTGGCAGGCGATACTATTTGGGCCTTGGTCACAGTGACTCATGTGCGTGAAACATCCAAAGGTGGGCGTGCCATCGTCGATACACACGTCAGCGTTAGAAACCAGAACGATGTTGAGGTGATGAGCTATGACGTCAAGCGCATGTTGGCAGGCCGCCCCTAATAAAGGGGGACGCGTCTGCTGCAATACTGAGGAAAACCCTTTCGCCTAGTAATAATACTGATTAAAAAACAGCAAAGGGCTTTTACACTAAATGAACTCAAAAATCTCTACATAAAAAGTTGGAGGGAGACAATCTATGTCAATGTTTACACGTTCTATCAGAACGCCTGTGGTAGCTAGCCTATCCGCAATGGCTATTTTTGGATTAAGCCAGATGGCTTGGGCTGATGAAGTCTACGAGATGGATGTCAACAATTGGACCTCGGCATCGCATCATTACACCAAAAATGTTTGGGACCCCTGGACTAAAATGGTCGAAGAAAAGACCGATGGCCGTGTCAAAGTACACGTGCACCAAGGCAGTGCTTTAGGCAAGTCCACTACTGTTTATCAGGATGTACGTGGCGGACTATACGATGTCGGGGTGGTGGTACCTAATTATATCTACGACACCAAGTTTTTCCCCTATACCATTGGTAACTTACCTTTTGCTTTGAATGGTCCTGATGGGGCGATGACAGTTCTACAAGAGTTCGTGGAAAAGTACGCGATACCTAATCTCGAGGATGAGCTGGTTGTCTTTCAGACCATGGCCACAGACAGTTATGACATCTTCTCGCGTGAACCTATTCGTAGTGTCGACGACTTTAAAGGCAAAAAAGTACGCATCAACGGTAAAAGCGAACGCCCCTTTGTTGAGGCTTTAGGCGCTGTACCGGTATCTATTCCTGTCGAAGAGATTTACGAGGCCTTTGATAAGGGCATGATGGATGTCGCTTACTACACACCTATCGGTGGGTATTCCTTTAAATTTAACGAGCCTGCCCCCTATTTTTCTGTATTGGCCGTTGCGGCGACACCTTTGACCCCAGTGATGAGTCTAGATTTCTACGAGAGTTTGCCCGAAGACCTACAGCAGCTATTTGATGATGAACTAGGCCCTGCTTTGACGGCAATGTTCCGTGATAGCTATACCGATTTGCTTGAAGAGTCACACGATGGGTTGCGCCAAGATGCCGAGGAAAAAGGCGAGTTTATCGAGCTTGATGAGGAGACCATCAGCGAGATCCGTCAGCTGTCAAAAGGCTCTTGGGACGCCTGGATCGAGGATGCTAATGCCAAAGGTTACGATGGCGAGCAAATGGTCGAAGATTATTTCGCGCTCTTAGAAAAACACGGCTATGAAAAACCCTTTTAAATAATCAATAAAGACGGGGCACTCATGCCCCGTCAACCAAGCTTGCCCTACGAGGCACTACGACGCAAAAGGGGGTGTCATGCGGGTGTTTCGACAAATTGTTTTTTCGTTGACCACTGTGGTGCGCGCTGTGGCATTGCTGACCATGGTTGCCATGATGTTTTTCATCTTTTACGCAGTGCTCAGCCGGCAGTTCTATCGCCCAGTGATTGGCGATATCGAGTTAGTCCAATTAGGCATGGTGGTATTGATTATGTGCGGTTTGGCCTATACCGAACAGATTAAAGGGCACATCAGTATCGGGGTTTTTGTGGATCGTTTTCCGCAAAAGATTCAACACTTGCTCGATTGTTTAGGCTATGCACTGACAATAGGGGTGACTGGGCTCATCGCCTATACCTATGTGGGGGTCGCTCACGAGCATGAGCATTTCATGCGTTTATCCACAGATTTGCTGTCTATTCCTTTTTATCCCTTTGACTGGATCATCGTCATAGGATTTTTTTCTTGGGGGTTAGAGGCATTGTTGGGGCTGATTGATTCCGTGACCAGCCTCTTTGAATAAAACATTATAAAAACGTTATAGAGAAGCATTATGGCAGTCGAGTATGTAGGGCTGATCGGCATTGGGGGCATGTTTTTATTGATGTTTTTGCGCGTGCCTATTGCCATTTCAATGAGTGTGCCCGCCATTGGGGGCATCCTGTATTTAAAAAGTTTCCGCACTTTATCCTCAGTCATTGAAAGTGTGGTCTGGAATCAAAGTTTTAGTTATTCCTTTAGCACTATCCCCATGTTTGTGCTGATGGGCGAATTGCTTTACATCAGTGGCATTAGCTCTGAGCTCTTTACGGCATTTCGGCTTTGGCTCAGCCGAGTGCGTGGCGGGCTGGGGATGGCAACCGTCGGTTCCTCAGCTATATTTGCAGCCGCTTCAGGCTCTAGCTTGGCGAATACAGCCACCATGGGGGTGATTGCCTCAAAAGAAATGCTCGAGGCCGGCTATAGCAAACCATTGACCAGTGGCTCGATCGTGGCAGGAGGCACTTTAGGGGTACTGATTCCCCCTAGCACCCTCTTTATTATCTACGGGATGCTTACTGAGCAGTCTATTGGTCAGTTGTTAATGGCAGGGCTGTTGCCAGGCATATTGCTGATGAGCATTTATTTGCTGACGGTATTTATTATCGTGCGTTTATTACCCAGCAGCGCCCCAGACCCCGAAGGGGCTGTACCCTGGCGTGAGCGCCTGGTGGCCATGAAATCCACGGCCTGGATTGCGGCGATTTTTGTGGTGGTGATTGGCGGGATGTATACCGGTTGGTTTAGTCCGACCGAAGCGGCTGGCGTAGGGGCGTTTTTCACCTTTGTACTGGCGTTATTGCGTCGTCGCCTCACCATGAAGAATTTCATTCAGGCGCTGTCCTCTACCTTGCGTACGACTGGGTTTTTGTTCGCCATAATCATCATGGCATTTATCCTGAATTATTTTTTGGCCCTGACCCGCGTGCCCAACATCATTGCGCATTTCCTTGATGGCATTGATGTTTCCAATTTCGTGCTGTTTATGATCATCGTTGTCATGTATTTGCTGCTTGGTATGGTGATGGATGGTTTGGCCATGGTGGTGGTGACCCTGCCCATTGTGATGCCTTTACTCGAAGTGATGGGCGCTGATCTCATTTGGTTTGGAGTCATTATTGTGCTGATTATGGAGATGGGCATGATCACACCCCCTGTGGGGATGAACTGTTTTGTGCTTGCAGGTGCAGTGGATAACTTAAAACTGGGTGATATTTTTAAGGGCGCTGCCATGTTTGTGCCAGCTATCTTAGTAGTGATTTTTACCCTGTACTTTTTCCCAGATATTGTGTTGTTTTTGCCTAGAAATATGTTTTAAAGAGAACTCGCTAAGGCGTCGATGGGGGTGTTCAAGCAAATTCATAGCCCTGCCTGTCTAGTTTCTCTATCAAGGTTTAGATGTAATGAATAATCTTAATTTGGTCAGCAGCAGTGCGCGTGCCGAGCAGCTGCGCACTGAGGTGCGGGCCTTTGTGGATGAGTATCTACACAATGTGCCTGCAGATATTCGGGCGCGTTCCTGGTTGGGGTTTGATGCTGATTTCAGTCGTGCATTGGCCCAACAGGGCTGGGTCGGGATGACTTTCCCAGAGCAATATGGGGGGCGTAGCTATGGCTTACTCGAGCGCTTTGTGTTGGCCGAAGAATTACTGTGCCGAGGCGCTCCGGTATCTGCGCATTGGATTGCTGACCGGCAAAGTGGACCACTTATTTTGCGTTACGGGACGCAAGAACAGCGTGAGTTTTATTTGCCCCGTATTGTGCGTGGCAAGGCTTTTTTCTGCATTGGCATGAGTGAGCCCAACGCAGGCTCTGATTTGGCCAGCGTGCGCAGCCGTGCCGAGCCGACGACTGATGGATGGCGACTCAATGGACAAAAGATTTGGACTACCAACGCGCATCATTCGCATTATATGATTGCGCTAGTGCGTACCTCAGGTCGTGCAGAGGATCGTCACGAGGGTTTGTCGCAGGTCATCATCGATCTTTCCTTACCAGGGGTCAGCATTAAACCCATCACGGATATTGCCGGTGATGCAGGTTTTTCAGAGGTGGTTTTTGATAATGTTCAGTTGCCGACTGACGCTATTTTGGGCGCAGAAGGGCAGGGTTGGGAACAAGTCATTGCCGAGCTTGGTTTTGAACGTAGCGGTCCCGAGCGAATCTATTCCAGCATGGTCTTGTTAGAAACCTGGCTACAGTGGCTACGGCAGACCCCAGAGGTGGCCCACAGTGCACAACAAACATTGGGCCGCTTATTGGGATGGTTAGCTGCTTTACGGGCGTTGTCGTTGGGGTTAACTGAAAAACTAGCCCAAGGAAAAAACCCCGTTTTTGAAGCCAGTTTGGTCAAAGATCTGGGGACGCTCATCGAGCAGCAGACTCCAGAATGGATGGGGGATCACATCAGCAGCAGCGAGGCTGTTGCCATACCCGCAGAATTGCTGCGCGCTTTGTCTTATCTAGAGCAGGTGGCCCCTTCATTTTCCTTGCGTGGGGGAACACGTGAAATCCTACGTACCCTTATCGCCCGCGGCCTAGGGTTGCGTTAGTCGAAGAAACAGGAGTTAAACATGTCGCACGCACAGGAACAGGGTAATGAAATGGTCAAGCTGGTGGTTGATGCTTTGACTCGGCTTTTACAAGAACAATGGCTGCCATTATTAAAAACAACAGAAGCACATAATTTGGAGACGGCAGAACAATCATTTTGGCAACAGTTACATGAGTCTGGTTTTCTGGATATATTGCTTTCGGCTGAGGCTGGCGGGGCCGAGCTGCCTTTTAGCGAAATCATGCCGGTGATGCAAGTCACCGGTGCACATGCGCTGTCGTTGCCTTTCGTGAGCACTGTGTTGGGACGTGGGTGGCTGGAACAAAATAATGCGCTTGCACGAGTCGGCGCGGCGGATCGGTTGGGTTTCGCACGTGCTCAAAGAACAGAGGCTGGCAGGTTGCATATCAATGAAAGCGATTTAATAGCTGCTGTCGATTGGGTCTTGATTGATGTACCGAATCAACAAAATCACGATGCTGGCAGGGCCATAGCAACCTTTTTGCTACCTATAGCATCCTTGGAGGAAGGCCAGTGTGCCATTCAAGAGGCCGAGCTAATCAATAAAAAACCTGTCTGCACGAGTACAACAACTGAGGTTTTGTCTGCATTAGGGCACAGCGCATTACTGACGGGTGTTGCACAACGATCCATGGAATTAACCTTGGAATATGCGCGTCAACGCACACAGTTTGGTCGTTCCATAGGACGTTTTCAAGCCGTTCAGAGTCAATTAAGTGAAATGGCCGAGCAGTTTTTTGCCATGGATATGGCGACTCGGTTGGCTTTTTCTGGCTGGCAAGATACATCTAGCAGGCTGAGTCGTGTGGCTATGGCCAAGTTGGTCAGTAGTGAAGCTGCATTTAAAATTGCCACTGTTGCTCATGCGGTGCATGGTGCCATTGGCATGACCCAAGAATATGAGTTGCAGTGCTATACCCGTTTGTTGTATCAGTGGCGCCGGGCTGGTGGGGCGGAAAGTTATTGGGCGCGCAAGTTAGGGGCTGAGGTTTTGAATGCTCC